>Ga0182024_10014939_pt1 | contig 14947 bp, 12 predicted proteins | sample P32metaG_FD_120480 | JGI IMG/M metagenome (GOLD analysis project Ga0182024, IMG submission 120480) | Permafrost microbial communities from Stordalen Mire, Sweden - P3-2 metaG (Illumina Assembly) | ecosystem: Environmental > Terrestrial > Soil > Wetlands > Permafrost | place: Sweden: Stordalen... | reverse complement strand
GTGCTGTCGCTGCGCTCGCTGCCGTTCATCGAGGCGTGCCGCGCGGGGGGGCTGACGGAAATGCGCATTTTCTTCCACCATCTGCTGCCGAACCTCATTGGGCCGATCAGCGTTTATGCCACACTGACGATCCCGCAGGCGATCCTTCAGGAGTCGTTCCTGAGCTTCCTGGGGATCGGTATCCAGCCGCCCACGCCGAGTTGGGGCGCATTGGCCAGCGACGCCTTATCGCCATCGCTGAGCACGGTCCATAGCTACTGGTGGCTGCTGCTGTTTCCGTGTACGCTGCTGGCGGTAACGCTGCTGAGCTTGAACTTCCTTGGCGACGGCCTCCGCGACGTCTTCGACCCGAAGCGCGACGCGGCGAAGATTTGACCAGCAGGCGAATGTGAGAAAGACGGGCGGCAGACCGTCTGTATGTCGCGCGGAACGTGTCGCGCCATCGAACCGTCGGCCCGAAATGCGGCAGTTACATCGGCGCCCAGCGACGGGTAGCCTCCGGAGCGCAAATGGAAAATCGTTTCGGCTTTAAAGACCTGATCACCGTCTTCCTCTTCGTGATCCTCATCATCGTCGTCTGGCTCGGGATGGTAGAGGTTGACCGGCAGGGCAAGGCGCTTCAGTCTATTCAGCGGCAGGGAGATCAGCAGACGACGCAACTGGCGGCGATCCGCCGGGCCCTGGATGACATCGCGGCCAATGGAATCACGGCGGCGCCGCCGGTCGCTACAACGTCTAACCCCACCACCGGGCCGGCCACTACCGCTCCCGCTCCCGTGCTGGTACGCCGCCCCGACCCGTTTGGCAACCTGAAGGACGCTGAGAAGCAGCCCGACTTCTCGCGTGGCGACTGGCTGATTGACAACCTTGGTGCAAAGGTCAAGAAGATTAACCCGGTTGTCACCACCGACCTCTACGGCGCGATCGTTGATGCCAAGATCGTCGAGAGTCTGGTCTACCGCGATCCGGACACGTTAGAGTGGGTCCCGCAACTGGCCCGCAACTGGGAAATCAGCGACGATGGGCTCACGTTTACATTTCAACTCCGGAAGGACGTGACGTTCTCCGATGGCGAGCCGTTCACCGCCGAGGACGTCTTGTATTCCTACCAGATCGTGATGAACCCCAAGATCGACGCCGCCCGCACGCGCGCGTACTTCGATAAAATCAAGAGCGTGGAAAAGCACGGCGACTACGAAGTGGTCTTCAAGATGACCGAACCGTACTTCCTCAGCATGGAACAGTGCGGTGGGATCAGCGTGCTGCCGAAGCATTTCTACTCGAAGTACTCCGAGGATGAAATCAATTCCAATCCCGGCCTGCTCATGGGCACCGGCCCGTACCGCATGCGCGACCCCGCCGGCTGGAGGCCGGGGCAGAAAATCGAGCTCCTGCGCAACGACAGTTATTGGGGCGTACCGCCCACCTTCAACCGGCTCATATCCCTCGAAGTCGAGGAGGAGGCGGCTGAGGAAACGATGTTCGGCAACGGCGAATACGACATCTTCGCCTGCCAGCCCGAGCAATACAGAAGATTGCTGGCCGACCCGCATACCACCGCCCGGGCAGACCGCTTTGAGTATTCGACGCCGTTGAGCGGCTATTACTTCATCGCCTGGAATGAGAAACGCAACGGGAAACCCACCCAGTTTTCCGACAAGCGCGTGCGGCGGGCCATGACCATGCTGACCGACCGCGACCGCATCAACAAGGAAGTCTATCTTGGCTATGCCACGACGATCAGCGGCCCATTCCCGGCGGGGTCGCCGCAGGCCGATCCTTCCATCGAGCCGATTCCCTATGATCCGGCGGGGGCTAAGAAACTCCTGGAGGAGGTGGGATACCACGACGACGGAAGCGGCGTGATGAAAGGCCCCGACGGGCAGCCTCTGCGGTTCCGGCTCACTTACGGCAGCAATAACGCCACATTCGAGCGCGTCGTTTTGTTTCTCAAGGATACCTTCGCTAAAGCGGGCGTTACGCTCGAGCCCGACCCTTCGGACTGGCCCATCGTCCAAACCAAGATGGACAACCGTGACTTTGATGCCGTCTCGCTGGGCTGGAGCGGGTCGATCGAAAGCGACATATACCAGGAGTTTGACTCGAGTCAGATAGCCGACAAGGGGGACGATTTCATGTCGTATATCAGCCCTGATTTTGACAAGGTCTGTCGCGAGGCGCGCCGAACCGTTGATGACCAAAAACGCATGGAATTGTGGCACCAGTGCCACCGCATTCTGAACGACGACCAGCCCTACACGTTCCTGATGAGCCGGCAGAGTCTGCGCTTCATGGACAAGCGCATCGCGAACGTCAAACCGTCGAGGATGGGCCTGAACTACGTGAATATATGGAGCATGCCGGTTCCCTGGTATGTACCAAAGGCCATGCAGAAATACACTGATTAGAGGGATCGGCAACCCATCCGGGCGACTCGCACGATGCTCACCTACATCATTCGCCGATTGCTCTTGATCCCGCCGACATTGCTCGGAATCACCGCCGTCGTGTTTTTCGTGATGGCGATGACCCCCGGCGGGATCGGAGCGTCGCTGCTGACCAACGAGGGGTCGCTCGACCCGTACCAGAAGAAGATCCTCGAAGCGTACTACAAGAAGCGCTACGACCTGGACAAGCCCCTGTACGTCCAATACCTGAAATGGCTCAACAAGGTCTCCCCGATCGGCTTCAAGCGCGGCGGGACACCGATCCGCGATCCGGTTGCCCCTGCGGTGTTGGCCGGCCAGAAGGGTGCAGGGAACCTGCCGCCGGGGACCTATTCGGTCGTCTACTCCTACGTGAACGCCGCGGGTGAGACGGCCGCCAGCCCACCGGCGAACGTGACGCTGCCGTCCGGTTCGCCGAGTGGAATCGCCGCCACAATTCCTTCAGTGCCGGCAAATGCGACACGAGTGCAGTTCTACGTGGTTGGCCCGCCTTCGTTGTTTGCGGCGGCCGCGCCGACGACCCCAGGCGGCTACCTGCTCAGCGGGACCGGCGACTTTGGAACGCCGCCAGAGCGTAACGACACCACCAGGCAGGAAGGATTTCCCCTTTCATGGACGTTCGGCTTCAAATGGCCGGACCTGGGCGAGAGCTTCAGTCAGCACCGTCCGGTCTCGGCCGTCATACAGGATGCGTTGCCGGTGACGCTCCTGCTGGAGACCACTTCGCTGCCGCTGATTTACGGCATCGCCATCTGGACCGGGATCATGGCGGCCCGCGCCCGCGGCAAGGTCCTGGACGTTGGACTTGGCACCATCCTCATCGCGCTCTGGTCGATGCCGGAAATCTGGATCGGGGTGCTGATGATCGGCTTCCTGACCAACCGGGTCAGCTACGTTCATTTGTTCCCAAGCAACGGCCTTCACGACGTGCTCGCCGACAACATGGCCTTTCTCCCTTCGTGGGGCCGGGAGGGGTTTAATCGCGGCTGGCTGCTGGACACGGCATGGCACCTGGTGCTGCCGCTGATTTGCCTGAGCTACGGCGGCTTTGCGTTCCTCTCACGATTGCAGCGCGGGGCGCTGCTCGATTCGCTGACCCAGGACTTCGTCCGCACCGCGCGCGCCAAAGGACTCAGCGAGCGTGTTGTTTTGTACCGGCACGCGTTCCGCAACAGCTTGATGCCCTTGATCACTGTGGCGGCCAACATCCTGCCCGGGCTGATCGGCGGGTCGGTGATCGTGGAGACGATCTTCGGCGTGCCGGGCATGGGCAAGCTGTCGATCGATGCTGTCTTCGCGCGGGACCGGGAACTGCTGCTATCGCTGACGTTGATCGCGAGCCTGCTGCAGTTGTTCGGTTTTCTGATTGCCGATTTGTCTTACGCGGTCGCCGACCCTCGGGTGAGCTATGTCGATTGAAGCCGCCCAAGCCTTTAGCAACCCCGAGGCGATGCTCACGGCTACCGAGCCATACCCGCCGAAGAATGCGCCAACAGTGGCATCGCGCAGCCTGCTGCGCCAGGCGGTGCTCGACACCTGGTCCAGCAGACTGGCGCGGACAGGGCTTGCCTGGTTGGCGCTGCTGGTCTTCTTTGCCATCTTCGCACCATTCCTGGCCAACACGCATCCGCTGGCAATGAAGGTGGCAGGCCGATGGTCCAGCCCCCTGCTGCACAATCTGACGCCCGCCGACGTGATGCTCCTGATCGACATGGTGGTCGCCCTGGTGCTGGTGGCGACCCGGCCGCTTTCGTTCGTGCAGTCGGTCGGCCTGGTTCTGTGGTTTACCGCGCTGGCGATCCCTCTGACCTACTGGCCGCAACTGGATACGAGCGGGCGCTTCAGCGGTGTCACTGCGCCACCCGGCGTGAATACACTCGGATCAGTGATCCAGGGCTTCCTGGTGTTTTCGTTGATCCTCGCGGTGGCGGCCGCGGCCGGCTTCGCCGGTTGGAAGCTGTTGCAGCCGATTGTCGACGGCGCCCATCTGAGTTCGTTGAAGCGCGTCTGGCTGGTGGCGCGCGCCCTTGTCCTCGTCGGGTTGATTATTTGGGGGTTGGTCCGGCTTCTGCTTCATGGCTATCACAGTGGAAGATTGCACGCGCAATGGACCGACATCGTCATGGGGTTCGATTGGTGGGGCATCGTGCTGTTGCCGCTGCTTATCCGCCCCCCGCAGCGCGTCGCCGCAGGAGGGGGCGGCGCGGCCGTCGCACTGGTGGCGCTGCTGATCTTCTGCCCCGTCCGGCCGCCGGAGAATTTCGACTATACGCACTACCGGGGGCTCGCAGCCCAGGGGAAGGTCGAGTCGGTGATTTACGTCCCGATCCCGTACTCGCCGCGCGACCGGCTGCGCGACCAGCCGGACGCGCGCCTCACGCCCCCCGGCCGCCAGCACTGGCTCGGGACCGATACCAACGGGTCGGACCTGGCCAGCGAGCTCATTCACGCCTCCCGCATCGCCCTTTCGATCGGATTCGTGGCAACCGGGATTTCGGTTGTCATCGGCATCATCGTCGGCGGGTTCATGGGCTACTACGCCGGCTTGCTCGACCTGCTGGGCATGCGCTTCATGGAGATCTTCGAGGCGGTCCCTCGCCTGTTCCTGCTGATCACCATTACTGCCTTCGTCGAAAAGCGCGACATCTACCTCTTGCTGGTCGTGTTCGGTCTGACCGGCTGGACCGGCTACGCCCGCTTTCTGCGCGCCGAGTTTTTCACGCTCCGCAAGCTCGATTACGTCCAGGCGGCCATCGCCGCAGGCTTGCCCCGGCGCTCCATCCTGTTCAAGCACATGCTCCCCAATGGCCTAACGCCCATCCTCGTCAGCACGACATTCGGCGTGGCCTCAGCCATCCTTTACGAGAGCGCCCTGAGCTTCCTGGGGCTAGGCCTGGTCGATGAGGCAAGCTGGGGCTCGCTGCTGAACCAGGCCCGCGCGGCCGGCACCGGGTTCATACCCTGGATTGCAACTTTCCCCGGACTAATGATCTTCTTGACCGTTTTCTCCTATAACCTGGTCGGCGAAGCGGTTCGCGACGCACTCGACCCCAAGCTCCGCAAGAGAGACTAAAGCCAAACCAATGCCCGAGCCACAACCCAACAAGTCTCCGCTGCTGGAAATCCAGGGCCTGAACATCGGCTTTGAGACCAACCGCGGCCTGGTCCGCCCCGTGCGGGACGTCTCGCTCACCATCTTCCCGGGCCAGACCGTAGCCGTCGTCGGCGAGAGTGGGTGCGGAAAGTCGGTGACCGCCCTGTCGATCCTCCGGCTCATCCCCCAGCCGCCGGGGAAGGTGCTGGGCGGGCGCATCCTGCTGGAAGGGCGCGACCTGCTCGGCTTGAGCGAAAGCCAGATGCGCTCGGTCCGCGGCAAGGACATCGCGATGATCTTCCAGGAGCCCATGACCTCGCTCAATCCGGTCTACACGATCGGCGACCAGATCGTCGAGGCCGTCACGCTGCACCAGGGCGTAGGGACGCGGCAGGCTTACGCAATTGCCGAAGAGGCGCTGAGGGAAGTGGGCATTTCCGACGCCCGCCGCCGGCTGCACGAGTACCCGCACCAGATGTCGGGCGGGATGCGGCAGCGCGTCATGATCGCGATGGCCCTGTCCTGCCGGCCCAAGCTGCTGATCGCCGACGAACCCACCACGGCATTGGACGTGACCATCCAGGCGCAGATCCTGGAGTTGCTCCGCAAACTGCAGCGCGAGACCGGCATGGCCATCATGCTCATTACACACGACCTGGGCGTGGTCGCGGAGAATGCCGACGTGGTCGCCGTCATGTACGCCAGCCGGGTGGTGGAATTTGCGACGGTGGAAGAACTCTTCGATAAGCCGCAGCACCCGTACACCGAGGGACTGTTCAAGTCGATCCCCCGGCTCAACGACACCCGTACGCGGCTCGATGCGATCCCCGGCATGGTCCCAAACCCGGCGAGGTTCCCCAGCGGCTGCAAGTTCCACCCCCGGTGCCACCGCACGCGGGCACTGGCCGCCAGCCAGCCGGGAGCGGCGTCGGCCCCCGTCCCGCTGAACTACCAGGGAGGCGGCGCTGCTCTTCCACCGGTTGTGGAAATCGTTTCGGAGGGAGATAGGGCGAAGGTGATGGGAGTTTGCGTATCGGCCGAGCCGGCATTGCTGGAAGTGCAGCCAATGCACTGGGGGTCGTGTCACTTCATCGACGGGTTCGACAAGGCGCCGGACACTCAGCCCGTTTCCGCCCATCGCCGCGAAGTCACCGCGATGGTGATCGACGGCGGAGTCCAGCAACCCATGCCGGTTGTCGTACCGGTCAGCGCCGGGGAGGTTACCCGATGAGCAGCACCGCCGAATCAACCCCCGCCATTCCCTATGCCAGGCCGAGCATGGGGCATGTGGTCGAGCCGCTGCCGTCGGGCCAGCCGCTGCTGGAAGTGCGCAACCTCCAGACCTGGTTCCCGATCCGCCGCGGTGTCTTTTCGACGGTCGTTGGGCAAGTCAAGGCGGTTGACGACGTCAGCTTCGACGTCATGCCGGGTAAGTCGCTCGGCCTCGTGGGCGAAAGCGGGTGCGGCAAAACGACCGTAGGCCGGACCATTCTTCGACTGATCCCCGCCACCAGCGGCAGCGTGCGTTACAAGGGAGAAGATTTCTTCGCGCGCCAGGGCGAGGAGCTTCGGCGCCTACGCCGGCAGATGCAGATCGTCTTCCAGGACCCGGTCAGCAGCCTGAACCCGCGGATGACGGTCGGCAACATCATCGGCGAGCCGCTGGAGGTCCACGGCATCGCCAAGGGAGCGGAAAAACGGGAGCGCGTGGCCTCCCTGTTGCATCGCGTCGGGCTCGACCCGACGTACGCCTCCCGCTATCCCCACGAATTCTCCGGCGGTCAACGCCAGCGCATCGGCATCGCCCGGGCCATCGCCTTGTCGCCGGACTTTATTGTCTGCGATGAGCCGGTCAGCGCGCTGGACGTGTCGATCCAGTCGCAGATCCTCAACCTGCTCGAAGACCTGCAGCGCGAGTTGAATATCGCTTACCTGTTCATCGCCCATAACCTGGCGGTGGTGGAGCACTTCTCCGATGAGGTGGCGGTGATGTACCTGGGGCGGATCGTGGAGAAGGCGACGAGCCGGGAGCTCTATGCCAATCCGCGGCACCCGTATACGACGTCGCTGCTGTCGGCGGTGCCGGAGCCCAACCCGCGGCCGACGCGGCAGCGGATCGTGCTTCCGGGCGAGGTGCCGTCGCCGTCCAATCCGCCGCCGGGGTGTCCGTTCCATCCGCGCTGCCCGCTGGCGCGGCAGACGGCGGCGCAGGCCGGGGCATCGGACACGGTGGAAATCACCACCGCCGGGGAGCGGGTGCGCGTGCCGCGCCAATGCGCGGAGCAGCGGCCTCCGCTGGAGCAGAAACAAGGCGAGCCGGGACACGTGGCGGCGTGTTGGGTAACGAAATAGTCCCCCGTATCGCACCCGACGACGGCAGAATCGGCGTCTCGAACGCAACCTAACCTGCGGCAACCTTCTCCGTCGCTCGGGACGAGGAGCGGTCAATGCCTTGCAAGCGCCGCTAAACAGAATTGTTAAGCTCCTTAAAAAACAGATACTTATCTTCAATCGCCGGCTGTCGCGCGGTTTTTATGTCCGACGTCGGCCCATTGAGGTTAAAATCTCCTCGCGATTGCAAGAAACGGTTGGAAGAAACGCTACCCGGCATGCCACTATGGTTGGAGAAGTGACCATTTTCCCGGCAGAACCGGCGATCGTGACTGTGCCGCCGACACCATCCGCGGCCGAAGACTTAGATCTCTTGCGCCAGGCCGCAAGGGGCGATGGCCAAGCGTTCCACAAGTTGGTCGATCGCCACGGACAGTCGCTTTACCGCCTTGCGGTGTCCCTGGCCGGGAACTCGGCGGATGCCGAAGATCTGGTGCAGGAGTGCCTGGCGGGAGCCTTTCGCGGGCTGGACCGGTTTGAGGGCCGGTCTTCAGTGAAGACTTGGCTGACTCGGATCCTGGTGACGCAGGTCGCCCGCTGGCGCCGTGGTCGGCGCGGGAAAACAGCGTTGTCGATCCAGGCGATGGAGGGCGGATCGGCAGGCGATGAAGGTGGCGACGCGGCGGATTGGGTCGGGGCCGGCGGGATCGACCCTGCCGACCATGTGGGCCGGCAAGTGGACGTGCAGGCCGCGTTGCGTACGCTGTCTCCCGAACACCGCGAGGTGCTGGTGCTGCGGGAGTTCCAGGGGTTGGCGTATGAGGAGATCGCCGACGTGCTGGGAGTGCCGCGGGGCACGGTGGAATCCCGCCTGCACCGGGCACGAGCAGAACTACGTGGGAGGTTGAAGTCGTACTTGCCGTAGGCTTCACCCTGTTTAGGGACCCCGCTCTGCGGGGCATGAGACATCGCAGTGCGTTAGACGCGTTCGACCGGTGTTGCGGCCGTACTTTAGTTTGAGGACCAATCGGAAATGCCTTGATGCAAGCTGGAGTCGTTATGGGCGTTTGTGAATACAGCAATCAACTCGGCCCGTACCTGGACGGCGAACTCGATGCCGGCCAGCGCACGGAGCTGGAAGCCCATCTGCGCAACTGCGGCGACTGCGATGCGGAATTGAGCGAACTGCGCGGTTTGTCGCGGCTTTTTGCCGCGGCGACCGGACCGTTCCTGTCGAGCAAGGCGGTGGCGCGGTTCCACAGCCGTATTTCTGAGCTTGAAGACGATCGCGACCAAGCCGAGCGCGCGGCGTACCGCATCCTGCGGATCACCCGGATTTTCACGGGGATCGCCGCGTGCCTGCTGGTGGCCGGCTCGCTCTGGCTGGTGCGGTCGCGCCAGCCGGCGCCGAACGGGAACCCAAACAGGATTGCGGAATTGACGCCCTCCTCTTCGGCAAGCACGGCGGCTCCATGGGACGCGGCGATCCAGCCGGAACCGCCACCCGCGGCGCCGCCTGATTCGACCGCCCCGGCAGACGAAACGATTGATTGGATGATCGGCGGGTTGGCCTCTTCCTCTCCGGTGAGTCAGTCCGGGTCGGCAGGCGAGGGTGATTAATAAGAGCCGAATCAATGAGTCGTAGCAAGCGAACGAATGCCGTGCTCATGAGCCTGATGCTCGCGTTTATTTTAACGCTGGGCGCCGGCGTCGTGGTCGGCATGGCGGCAGGCCGGCATGCTCCGGTGATTGAACAGACGCGGACGCCGGCCACGACGCACCCCGCCGAGCCGAAGTCGGGAGGCTTGGCGGAAACCCTGGGCCTGAACACCGAACAGCGTGAGAAGCTCAAAGGTATCTGGACAGGGGCCATGCAGGGACCGTCAGAGAAGGCCAAGCGTTCGCAGCTCATCAAGGAGCGCGATGAGGCCCTCTACAACCTGTTGACCGACGAGCAAAAGCAGCAATACCAGAAGCAGATGGCGGCGTATTCCGAAAAACTGGCCGACCTCAATAAGGAACGGGAAAAGGCCATCCAGGACGCGGTCGAGCGAACCAAGCTCATCCTGAATCCCCAGCAGCGCGAAAAATACGAGCAGATACTCAAAGACCATGGGCCGTTCCTGCATGGCGATCACGACCGCCAGCAGCATCGCGGCGGCCAGCCTAATCACAACGGGCCGGGACGTGGGTCGCCTCGTTTTGGCGAGCCCCGAACGCAGCCCCTTAGAGGCGGGCCGACCACGGAAGAATTGAAGGACACTAAAGAATTCGGCAGCGCGACGCGGCCCGGATAAGTGTGCCCTGGATAAATGAGCGGGTGCGGAGAAGCGTCCCGGATAATTGGCTCATCGGCTGAGGGGCCGAAGAGTCAGAGCTAAACTTGAAAGAGATGTCATTTCGTAGCGCGTTTTTGTTTTTGAACGACGCGTGACTGGTTATCGTTCAGCCTCGGTCCGTCGTCTAGCATCATGAAATCCCGTCATCGGCTCCCAATGTGGGCGCCGTGAAATCCGCTTTGAAAGGAGCCTCATCATGTTCTCGCCGACAGCACTCTCATTCCGAAAGGCTTTCGTAGCCTCGTTCGTTTGTACCGCGGCCCTTGCCGTATCCGCGTTCGCCCAGGCGCCCGCCGGCCAGGGCAATCCTCCCGGCGCTCCCGGCGCGGGAGGCGGCGGAGGCGGCCGCGCCCAATTCATGCAACAGAGGATGGACCGGTACAAGGAAGCCCTTGCCGCCACTGATGATGAATGGAAGGCCATTCAGCCGCGGCTTCAGGCAGTAATGGACGCCCAGCGCGCCCTGCAAACCCGCGGCGGCGGGTTCGGCGGGCCAGGCGGCGGGCAAGGCCGCCGCAATCGCGGCGGCAACGGCGCGGCAGCGGACGGCGCCGCGCCGGCTGCGACCCCGGCCGCCAACCCGGATCGCACGCCATCGGCCGTCGAGACGGCGGCCACCGCCCTTCAGACGACGCTGGCCGACAAGAGCGCCACCCCTGACGACATCAAGGCCAAGCTGACCGCCCTGCGCGAGGCCAAGACCCAGGGCAAGGCCACTCTGGGCAAGGCCCAGGACGACCTGCGCGAACTGCTGACCGCCCGGCAGGAAGCCGTGCTCGTCGGGTTCGGCCTTCTCGAGTAAGACCAGGCCGATGGCGACGGGTGCGGCGGAGGAATCTAAACGCCGCACCCGTCGCGTCGTAAACACGCATAGTTATTGTTAGAATGGATGTGCGCTGAACGAGTTACTTGGCGCTCGATGGCGCACGCTCATTTCGTTTCACCCAATCTCCTCTGGACGGTGCCGTGAACGATGTCGTTTCCTATTTGACGCGCGAGGGTGTGATCGGCGAGGAGGCCTCCGTCCTCGTGCGCGGTCAATTAGGCGCCGGCGGCGCGCCGGATGAAGTGCTGCGCGGCGTGGAAGGCGTCAGCGAGGAAAAACTGCTGCGCTCCCTGGCCGAGTACTTCCACGTGTGTTACGTGGACCTTGAAAACACGGCGGCGCCGCCCAAGGAGCTGCTGGCGAAATTCCCGGCCCGGCTGCTGCTCCAGCATGGGCTGATGCCCCTGGAGGACGCCGGCGACTCCGTGGTCGTCGCCACCAGCAAGATCTTCGATTCCGCCGGGCTGGATGAGCTTCGCCTGGCAACGGGCATCGACGTTCGCCCGGCCTTGGCGCCGACCAAGGAAATCGACCGCTTTTCCAAGCGTTTCCTCGGCGTGGGCGCCGACACGCTCCAGTCGATGGGCGTCAACGACGAGGATGGCATCACCGTCGTCGAGGAAGACGACGAAAACCTCGACTTGGGCAGCGCTACTGCCGCCGCCCAGGACGCATCGATCATCAAGTTCGTCAATCAGGTGCTCACCGAGGCGCTGGATTCCCGCGCTACCGACGTCCACGTCGAGCCGTTCGAGAACCAGTTGCGCATCCGCTATCGAATCGACGGCGTGCTGGTGGAGGCCAACATCCCCCCGCAGGTGCGCAAGTACCAGGCGGCGATCGTTTCGCGCCTGAAGATCCTGAGCCATCTGGACATCGCCGAGAAGCGCCTGCCGCAGGACGGCCGCATCCGCCTGAAAGTGGGCGGGCGGGAAATCGACCTGCGCGTGTCGGTCATCCCGATGCTGCACGGCGAGGCGGTGGTGCTGCGTATCCTGGACCGCGGCGACGCCATGCTGGGCCTGGAGCACCTGGGCATGAGCCGGCGCGACCGCGGCGTGTGGGAGCGCGTGATCGAGCTGCCGCACGGGATCATTCTGGTCACCGGCCCGACCGGCAGCGGCAAGACAACCAGCCTCTATGCCGCCCTGAGCCGGATCAATACCGTCGATACCAAGATCATCACCATCGAGGATCCGGTCGAGTACCAGCTTCGCGGGATCAACCAGATCCAGGTTTCCACCAAGGCTGGCCTGACCTTCGGCAAAGGGCTGCGGGCGATCCTTCGCCACGACCCGGACGTAGTATTGATCGGTGAAATCCGCGACCGCGAGACGGCCGAGATTGCCGTGCAGGCGTCGCTCACCGGCCACCTGGTCTTTTCCACGCTGCATACCAACGACGCCCCCGGGGCGACGACCCGGCTCATCGACATGGGCATCGAGCCCTACCTCGTTGCCAGCACAGTGGAGATGATCGTCGCCCAGCGGCTGGTGCGATTGATCTGCAAGAACTGCAAGGAGCCGGCCGAGGGACTGGACATGGCGGCCCTGCAGCACGAGTTCGGCGGGGACGTGCCTGAGGTGATCTACCGCGGCCGGGGCTGCCGGCAGTGCCAGGGAACCGGCTATCGCGGCCGTCAAGGGGTCTTTGAGCTGATGCCGGTCACTGAAGAGATCCGCTCGATGATCCTGGAGCGAACCAGCGCCCAGCAGATCCGCAAGGTGGCGATCCGCCAGGGAATGAACAGCCTGCGCGGCGACGGCTGGCGCCTCGTCCGCGAAGGCAAGACCACCGTGGATGAAGTGGTCCGCATGACCAAGGACGAAACAACGACGATCGGCGCCGAACAGGTCGGAGCCGGAGTAACGGCGTAAACCAATGACAACCTTCGCATACACAGCTCTGGGGCGGGACGGCAAGCGGACTAATGGGACGCTGGCGGCGGATAGCCGCGCCGACGCCCTGGCGATGGTGATGCAAAAGGGGCTGCACCCGGTCAAGATCGATGAGGACAAGGCCAAGGCCAAGTCCTCGGTCCTGCAATATGCCGGCAGCGAAACACCGGCGCAGCCCCCGCGCAGCGGGCGCGTGCCGCCCCGGGCAGTCGAAAACTTCACCCGCGAGCTGGCCAACCTGCTTTCGGGCGGCGTTCCCCTGGCCCGGGCACTGCACCTTCTGCGGCGGGAGGCCTCCAAGCCGGCCGCACGCTTCGTCTGGGCGCAGATCCACGCCGACGTGGTCGGCGGCATGCCTCTGGCCGACGCCATGGCCAAATGGCCTAAGACCTTTTCCTCGGTCTACATCGCCATGGTCCGCGCCGGCGAGGCCGGCGGGTTCCTCGACGTGGTGCTCATGCAGATCGCCGACTTCCGCACCCGCGAGGCCGACCTCAAGGGCAAGGTCAAGGGCGCCATGGTTTATCCCTGCGTCCTGGCGACCTTGGCGGTGGGCGTGCTGATCTTCCTGATGACCTTCTTCATCCCCCGCTTCAGCGGGATCTTCAAGGAGTTCGGCGGGGACCTGCCCGCCCTCACCAAATTCATCGTCGCCGTCAGCAACATTGTCAGCTCCAGGTACGGGATCGGCGTGCTGGTGGCGGTCGTGGTCGGTGTAATCCTCTTCCGGCAATACATCAAGACCGACCTTGGCCGGCGAAAAATGGAGCAAGTGCTGCTTTCGCTCCCCGTGCTGGGACAGGTCATCGCCCACTTCGCCCTGGTGCGCTTCGCCCGGATGCTCGGGACCCTGGTCGGGGCAGGCGTGTCGCTGGTGGCCTCGCTGAAGGTCGCCCGCGAGGCCATCGGCAACCAGACGCTGGCCGACACCGTCCTGCACGGCATCGAAGAAGTGCAGCGCGGCGAGCCGCTGTCCAAAGCGCTGGGCAGCAGCCCCAAGCTTTTCCCCCCCTCGGTGGTCGAAACCATCGCGGTCGCCGAGGAGACAGGCCGGCTCGACAAGGAACTCGTCCGTCTGGCCGGCGCCTACGAGTCGGACCTGGACCGGCAACTGCGGCTGCTGGTTTCCATCGTCGAACCGCTGATGCTCTTCGTGATGGCGGGCATCATCGGAACGGTGGTCATCGGGATGCTGCTGCCCGTGTTCAACCTGCAGGACATGATCAAGTAAAAATGGGAGGCGACAAGCGATTGTTCGCCTCCGGGCCGAGGTCTCTATTCGTTTCTAGTCCATTTGTTCGCGTAGAGGAATGTATATGAATACTCGAAACAATATCCGTCGGTGCCGGCCCGGAACCGGTGTTGGCCGTTCGACAGGCTCACAACAGGGTCGTACCGCATTCACCCTGATCGAGCTGCTGCTGGTGCTGGTCATCCTGGGCATTTTGGCGGCCATCGTGGTCCCCAAATTCACCAACCGTGCCCAGCAGGCCAAGGTCGCCGCCGCCAAGCAGGAGATCTCCACCCTCGAAGGCGCGCTGAGCCTGTACGAGCAGGACAACGGCAACTTCCCCTCCGCCGACCAGGGCCTCTCGGCGTTGCGCGTCGCCCCGGGCAACGCCACAGGCTGGCACGGCCCGTATCTCAACCACGATGTGACCGTCGATCCCTGGGAGCACCAGTACATTTACCGCTGCCCCGGCAGCCACAACCCCGACAGCTTCGACATTCTTTCCATGGGCCCCGATGGCCAAGAGGGCACGGCCGACGACATCACCAATTATTCGAAATAACCAGCCGGGCATATATGCCCGTCGAGGCGCAACTAGACAGTAGTACGATGCGTTCCCGCCGTGACAATCTCGTCCGCCGCCGGACCGGCTACACCATGTTTGAGCTGGTGCTGGTGATGGCGGTGCTGTGCGTCGTCGCCGCCCTGGCCGCGCCCTCGCTGCGCAATTTCGCGCGTGGCCGGCAGGCGGGGGACACGGCAGAGCAGCTCGTCGCCCTCG
>Ga0182024_10014938_pt1 | contig 14948 bp, 11 predicted proteins | sample P32metaG_FD_120480 | JGI IMG/M metagenome (GOLD analysis project Ga0182024, IMG submission 120480) | Permafrost microbial communities from Stordalen Mire, Sweden - P3-2 metaG (Illumina Assembly) | ecosystem: Environmental > Terrestrial > Soil > Wetlands > Permafrost | place: Sweden: Stordalen... | reverse complement strand
CCGGCAAGAAACCGTTCGACTATCAAGACCGCTTCTCGCTGATGGTCGCCCAGGTGGAGGAGCAGCCTCGCCTGCCCAGTTTGATCGATCCAGGGCTTCCGGCGGAACTAGATGACATTATCCTGAGGGCACTCGCTAAAGACCCGGACCAGCGGTATTCGTCGGCCCAAGATTTTTTAGCGGCCCTCGATATTTTCAAGCAGCCGATGGCGGCCTCCGCTCCTAAGCCGGCGGCGCACCCCAAGCGGCGTACGATTTCTGAAGCAGCGGCAGGCGTTGCGGTGGTAGGGATCTGTGCATTGGCAGGCGTAGGCGCGGTAGAGTGGAACCATTTGAATGAGCCGGTTCCCGCTCCACCGGCGGTCATTCTGGCAGTTCCGAAAGCGCCGGCAAGTCTGGCAGCTATACCACCTGACTTGCCTCCCGACTTGCCAGCCGCCAGCAATGCTCCGTTAGAACAGCCCACTTCCGGTCATCCTGTCCCTGTGCAGCCCGCCTCGGCACCGGTCCCGAAGCCGGTCGTAAAACAGTTTGCCGCGGCCGGCAAATCAAGAAGCGCATCAGCGGCCAAAGAGACCAAGCCAGTTGAAACCAAGCCAGCCGAAGAGCCTGCTGTCGAAACTCAGCCGCCCGCACCGCAGCAGGCCGAGGCGGCCCCACCGGCTGCTTCAGAGCCCGAGCCCGCGGCGCAAGCGCAGCCCGCAGAGCAGCCCAAGAAGGTCGGGTTCTGGGTCAAGCTGAATCCCTTCCGCGCTAAGGCGTCCAAAAAGAAAAAAGACGATTCCGCTTTACGCTCTACGGGCGACGTCCCGGCCGTGGGCCATCAACAATAATAAAATCTCGCTGGGATTAGAAGATGAAGCTGAGGCCGCCGCGCAGCGCTCGGGGTTGCTGCATCAGTAGAACGCGTTGGGTTCCGTCTGATATCGGTAGATAACCCTGCCCCAAGCCATTGCGCAGCTCAGCGGTCGCTTCCAGGCGTCCGGGTATGCCGGGGAAGGAGGGTATCGGCTGACGCACGCGGATGTTCAGGCCAGCTTCCGGATAAGCGCTTTGGGTCAGGTAGAAGTGGCTGGGCATGATGGTGCTGTAGTCGGTCCACTCATAGCTTCCGCTGATTTGAGTGCCGACCACCGGAAGCGTCGCCGAGGCGCGGGCAGAAGCCCAGAAGCGCTCAGTGGTGTGGATGGTAGAGCGCAGCTGGTCGGCTGTTTCCAGCGTCAAACCGTGATCGGCGAGCGCCAGGGCGCCGCCTTCCCCCACCGAAGCGCCGATTTGCACGCGATCGCCCAGGGCTTGCGTGACCGACCCGGCGAAACCGGTCCGCTGAAAGCTGCCGATGTTCAAAATGCCGCTTTTGGAGGATATGTCCGGAAGCACGTCGCCGGAAGCGAAAGCGTCCCCGGAAGGAGACGCGATGGTCATGGCTGCATTGGTCACAGTTTCCCGATAGCCGGTCATGTTGAAGACGGCGGAATGCAGTCTTTTTTCGTAGCCGATCTCGAGATCCATAGAGCGTTCTACCGCACCACGGCCATCGAGGAGAGACAAGCGGGGCAAGATGGAGAGCGCGGCTAAGTCTTCCGCCAACGCTGTCTGATCGCCGCGAACGCCGTCCTCAGAGCCGTGTCCCTCTTCCATCAACAACTGGGTGGGAGGCGCTCCCGAACTATAGGCAAACTGCAGGGTTCCCAGTTTGCCGATGTCGCGGCTGAGCCGGGCGAATTTGCTCATGTAATTCAGATGATCCAGGAAGGAGACCGAATTAAGCGACATGCCGTAATCCAGACGCAGGTCATCGGAGAGTGCAACTTTTTCCCGCATCGAAATCGACATGGTGCGCAGAGCGGGACCGCTATCCGGCTGTCCCGTTAACTCTCCTACGCTGGATCGGGCGGACAGAAAGACCTGTTGCATGGTGACCGCGATTTCCGGACCGCCATCGTCGCGGCTGTAACTGGTGCGGAAACCGGCCCCGGGAGTTCCCCCGCGAGCGCTGTTGCCGACATTGCCGCTCACTTGAAGCTGGTTGCGGCCCCATACCGAAGTGGCAAGCGCGAAGGCCGTGCCAAGATCGGTTTGCGCGGTGTCGGCTCCCAGCGAACCGGGATCGCCGCCGGAAACACTGAGAAGGCCGCGAGTGTCGGTGAAGACGCTGCCGACCGCGTCATCGCGCTTATCGGGATCGGAAGCGCTTTGATCAGGCAGCCAGCGCAGCACCGGACGGGTGGCGGCGGATGCTTTCAAGGTCCATTTCCAATCGTCGCTCATGAGCGCGCCTTGGCCGGGCGCGACATAAACCAGTTCGATAGAACTCAACACGCTGGCCAGATCCACATAGAGCAGGCTTTGCATGCCGGGTTGAACGGCGATTTTCTGCTTCATGGCCGGTACGAAGCTGGCCAGACTGACGCGCACCGAATAAAGATCGGGCGTGAGCAGGTTAAATCCGAAAATACCGCGCTCGTTGGTGATGGTTTTGAAGAGCAGCCGATCAGAACGATTGAAGAGCAGGACGGTAGCGCCCATTTGCGGGATGCCGGTGGAATCGCGTACCAGGCCTGCGATGCTGCCGGCCAGTTGCGTGGGCTCGGCCGGGAACGCCGCCGGCGCCGACAACAATAGCGCGGCCATCCAACCACTCGCGAGTTTTAGCCGACCGGTCATCGTCCAGTCAAGAGCTGCGGTGAAACTCCGCCACCTATCATTTACTTTACCGTAAAGTTAGCGGAAGGGGTAAGGACCTGATCCCGGTTCTTGTCCAACACCTTCATCTTCAGGGTATACTGTCCCGGTTCAAGGGTCATCAGCGGGAGCAGTTTCTCCACTGTTACTTGTTGCGCCGACGCGCCGGGGATAGTATTGATTTCTTCGGTATAATCCAACACCGGCTTCTCGACGCCGTTCTTCATGATCTCGTATTGGATGGAACCGCTGGGCTTCTTGGTCTTCTCGTCGGGACCAAAATTGTAGAACTGCGCGTAAATGCCGAGTTTCTCGTTGCGCTCGAACGTATCATTCAATCTGGGGCGGACCTTGGTGTCGCCTATGACGAACTGGCCGCTTCCGATGCTCTTGGTGGGGACCTTCTCGATGAGATCCGCCAGAATGAGGCTGCTGGAGGAGAGCTTCTCTTCATCGTAATGGGGGACATTCAGCGCCATGGGGTAGCTGGTCATACCTCCGCCGACTACATCCTTGCAGACCACGTTCAAGCGATACATACCGGGGGCCAACGGAACCGCCTTTTGATAGATCGAAGATCCCTCGATGGCCTTGCCCAACAGGTCGGAGGGGACCTCGACACTAACGACATCCTCAAAGGTGTTGATGACGCGCCCGGCGAGATTGCTGATGCGCGCGAAGATATTCACGGTGGCTTTGGCCACGCCGTCCTTCTGCTGGAATTGGAGGTCCTTGCGATCGAACTGAATGGTGACGGTAGAGAGGATAGTGGAATCGGTGATCTTGATGTAATCGGCCTGAACCTTGAATGGAAGGGTATTAAACCGGATCGAGGAGGTGACTGCGGCCTCCAAGTCTTTGAATTTCACAGCAGGGGGCTTCTGCAATTTGGCGAACTGCTCCAGGCGCGTGAATTCGTTCATGCTTTCCGGAAGCGGCGTCGCCCCGGTGCCCAGGTGCGTGCCGTCGGTGCGAGTGAAGCGCTGGGTCTTGTCGGCCATGCCCATCTGTTCCATCATGGTCAGACCCGCGCCGGGCACATACAGCAGGGCGTCTTTTTCAGACGGGTCCATGGTCATGTGATATTCGCCGCTCATAGTGGTGTCGACGAACTCGATGATGATGTTGCTGCCGACTCCGTCGATGTAGCGATAGCGCCACTGCTCAAACGGGTACGTCGAAGTGGTGCCGCCTCCCTCTTCAAAAGGCCGTTCGTAGGTGCCGCCCGAGGGATGGGATTCGATTTCGTCCGGCGGACCGTAAACGATGTAGGTTCGTCCGCGATCGGTTTTCCAGCCGGGAATACCCGACGCATAATGCTCGTTGGCATAGGCGATGCGGCGATAGTGTTCTTCCTTGAATTCGTTTTCTTCGGTATCGGGAGTGGGATCGCGACGCAGCCAGAACTGCTCGATGAACTGTTCGCGCTCGTCGTCAGTGCTCAATCGTTTCCAGGCCTGCCGTTCCTCGTCGGTGATGATATAAGTGACGTCCTCGTTGAGCCACTTTCTGTAGGGGGTCTCGAGCTCTTTTCGCAGCTTTTCTTCCTGTTTACGGCGCTGCTTGTCGGTCATGGGCTTGGACACCGTCTCGCGCTTCTTTGAATCTGGTTTCTTATCGGTGTCGGTGGACTGAGGCGTGGGAGACGTGGCGGCAGGGGCCTGCGCCGCGGGGGCTTGGGCTGCTGGAGCCGAAGCCGCGGGTGGTTGGGCTGCGGGTGGTTGGGCAGCGGGTGACTGGGCCGCCGGTGATTGGGCCGCGACGATTGCGGCGAGAAGCAGCACCACCACCGAGCCGCAGATCAAGAAAAGCCTTGTTTTCATACAAATCACCACCCTAGCTGAATCAGGTCTTCCCTCATTCTAGGCTTATTCGCCCTAAGGGTCAAGGGACTGACGCACCACCTGGCAGTGGCGTTTCATTGGTTGCTGGCGCGGGCAGGTCGGAGACTGTCGGAGACCTGCCCCACGACCTGCCCCACTACCTTAGGGCGCGGGCTTGGCTAAATTGCGCTCCACGACAGTCATTTCGTAGCGAACCGTTGCGTCGCCGGGAGCAGCCGAAAGCGCCTGCTGAAGATAGGACCGCGCCTTGGTCCAGTCCTGACGTCCGATGTAGACCTCGCCCAGAGCCTGCGCAGCCGGAGCATATTTGGGATCGGTGGCGAGCGCCGTAGTCCACTCCCGAATTGCCTCATCGGCTTTACCGGCCCTGAGATATGCCTCGCCCAGGGAGCCCCGGGCAGGAAGATTATCGCGATCCAGCTTGAGGACTTGCTGAAAACCGCGGATGGCGGCGTCGAGACGCTGGGAATACATGGCATCGAGAGCGTCATCGAACAGCTGATATTCGGCCAGGCGATCCTTGGGGTCGGGCCCCTGGTCCGACGGAGCCTGCCGCGAACTGCCGGCGAGATATCCCAACGATTCCAGCGCCGTTCTGGTGTCGGCAGACGAATCGGGCACGGCCGCCGGTTCGGTGCGCTGATGCCGGGCCATCAGCCGGGCGAGTTCGGAGCGGAGCAGGGCGGCCTCAGTGGCGTTCAGGCGAGCGAGATTGGACTGCTCGCGGGGGTCCTTCTCCAAATCGAAAAGCTCCGCCTGCGGCGCCTGGATATATTTCCACCGGCCCATGCGCAGGCTGCGAAGAGCGGCCCAATGAAAGGAGTCTCGCGCATAGACGCTTTCGGCGTAGATTCCACGCGTGGCGTTAGCGGGATCGAGCAGGCTTACTCCATCGAACGAGGGGGGCGCCGGAAAATGCAGTGCATCAAGTATGGTGGGCGCGACGTCGATCAGGCCGGCGGGTTGGGTGAAATGATCCGGATATTGAGGCGCGGCGTCGGGCCAGTGCACGATAAGGGGCACGTGCAGAGTGCTTTGGTAGATGAAGTAGCCGTGGCTCAATTCGCCGTGGTCGCCCAGGCTCTCTCCGTGGTCGGCCAGCAGAACGACCAGCGATTTTTGCCACCAACCGTTTTGCGCGAGCGATTGCTGGAAACGCCCCAGCAACTGGTCGACGTATGCGAGCTCGGCATCATATCCGGCTATTTCGGGTTCGTTGGATCCCTTGGCAGTGGCCAATCTATAAGGGGTATGCAAGTCGAAAAGGTGAATGAACAGGAATACCTGCCGGCCTTGGTGGGCAGCCAGCCACTGGGTCGCGGCACGCAGCACTATAGCGCCGTCGCGCCTCACGCGAGCCGAATAAGGATTCGCCGGCCGGCCCGCTTGCGCGCCGAAAGGACTATCGTAATCATCGAAGCCCTTATCCAGGCCGAAGCGGCGTTCGAGCATAGTGCTTCCGATGAAGGCAGCAGTGGTGTATCCATGTGACTTTAGAATCGAAGCCAGCGTGACCGCGCTGGATGGAACGGCTTGGGCGTTTTCTTCCACCCCATTCTCAAGCGGATAAGTCGACGTGAAAAGCGAGGTGTGCGAGGGCAGAGTGAGAGGAATCTGCGCATTCACTTGCGCAAAGATAGTGCCGTGCTGGGCAAACGAATCGATATTGGGGGTCCGGATCTTGCGATAGCCGTAAGAGCTCAGGTGATCGGCGCGGAGGGTATCGATGGAGATCAGGATGACGGAGGGCGGTTGCACCGGATCTTGCGCGGGTGCGAGGCGAATCGAGAAAACCAAACCGATTGCGATGGCTTTGAGGCGCCTCATGGTCTCCAGCATAATCCCACCGACGCCGCTCCACCCGCCCTGGTTGCGTATCATGTTGCGTATCATATAGTCCGGGAGGTCGTCCTATAAATGAAAAAGGCAATTGCCTTGGTGATAATTCTTGCGGGAATCGGCGCCGCAGTCTATGCGGTCCAGCCTCAGCCGCGTACGCGCAGCTTCCATTTCGAATACAAAGTCATCGTGAAGGAAATTCCCTCGGGCGCCAAACACGTTGACCTTTGGGTGCCTGTGCCGCACGATGACGCCTACCAGCAGATCCGGAATCTGCGAATCGACTCGCCCTATCCTTACAAGGTGGCGACGGCCTCGCATCAGAACACGATGCTGCATGCCGGCATCGACGATCCAAAGCAAAGCACATTCGCGGTTACGCTGAGTTTCGATGCGGTGCGAGCGGAGCACATTCAATCCCGCTTGTTGGGTGGGCCGGCGCCGACGAGGGACGAGGATCCGAAGGAGTTGGCGCAGTATCTGAAGCCCGATCGGCTGGTCCCGTTGGATGACCAGATTCGGGCCTGGGCGCGCGACGTGGTGGAGAAAGCGAACGCTCATACGGATCTGGAAATGGGCCGCGCGATATACAATCACGTGGTTTCAACGGTGAAATACGATAAGACGGGCAAGGGCTGGGGCCGCGGCGACATCTACTATGCCTGTCAGGAACGGCGCGGGAATTGTACCGACTTCCATGCCATCTTTATCGGCTATGCTCGTGCGCTGGGGATACCGGCTCGATTCGCCATCGGGTTTCCGCTCCCGGCCGATCGCGGGGAAGGGAAGATCGCGGGTTATCATTGCTGGGCAGAATTTTATGCCAAGGGAATCGGGTGGGTTCCGGTGGACGCATCGGAAGCCGCGAAGGATCCATCCAAACGCGAATACTTTTTTGGAGCGCACGACGAGAACCGCGTCGAATTTACGAAGGGGCGCGACGTCGCGCTTACTCCCCGCCAGAAGGGCGACCCTCTGAACTATTTCGTCTACCCGTATACGGAAATCGATGGGAAGCCGCAGGCTGAGACTGCGTACGAGATAGCTTACCGCGATACCGGATCGCAGCCCAGTACGGCGCACCGTTAGAACGTCCCGGGAAGACATGCGGCCTCTAGCGCTGATTACCGGCAGTTCGAGCGGAATCGGAGCGACCTTCGCCACGGCGCTCGCGACGCGGAGCTACGACCTGTTGCTGGTGGCGAGGCGGCGAGAGCGGCTGGAAGAGCTGGCGGAAACGTTGCAGCGGTCGCACGGAATCCTGGCCGAAATCCTGGCCGCCGATCTGACGGTCGACCAACAACTAGGCGCGGTAGAGCAGCGTATCGCGGCGGCGGGGAATTTGGAGCTGCTGGTGAATAACGCCGGCTTCGGAACGCACGGCAAGTTTTTTAGCGTGAACGTTCGTAGTCAAGATCAAATGCATCGATTGCACGTGCTGGCGACCATGCGGCTCACGCACGCCGCGCTCCCAGGCATGCTGGCGCGGGGCAAAGGCGGAGTCATCAACGTATCTTCGGTGGCGGCGTTCTGGCAATCGCCCGGCAGCATTAGCTATTGCGCGACCAAGCGCTGGATGAACAGCTTTACCGAAGGCCTCGCGTTGGAGTTGAAAAGTATCGGGTCGCCGGTGAAAGTGCAAGCGCTTTGTCCGGGGTATACATTTTCGGAGTTTCACGATGTCGCGGGGATGGATCGAAAACTGATTCCGGCGAGTTTGTGGATGCGGGCCGAAGACGTAGTGGCGGAGTCGCTACGCGGGTTGGATCGCGGGAAGACGGTTGTGATTCCGGGCGCGCTATATAAGGCGGCGGTGTTCCTGATGAAGAACACGCCCGGATTCGTGCTGGAGCGGGTCGCGGTCCGGCAGCAGAGGAGGTTGAAGAGGGATTAGCTGTCGGGATCTGTGTACAACATGATCGGATCGATTCAGTTGAGCGGAATTCCGACTGCACCGGCAAATCGGCTGCGGAACTCTTTCCAGTAGTTGCCCTCGCGGGCCAACACCTGCGCGACATCGAACCACGAGTTCGTAGTCGGCGACTCCTGTTGGAGCATATCAGGATCAACGCCAGCCAGAGAGATGATCGTCCAGTAGTCGCGAAAATCCTGCTTCTTGGCCTTTCTGTGTGACTTCTCCGCCTCACCGGCACGGTTGTGAGCGTTACTCACATCGGTTCCACCCTTGATCTCAATAGCGAGGATGTTCCTAAGCTTCCCTTCAAATTCCTCCTGGATTCGGATGTCAGGGTCGCTACTCAGGGCGATGATCACTTTGCGCTTCGATGCATTGTGAATGGTGATTTTGCTGCTATCTTGGCTAACGATAAAGTTCTTAACGATCTCGATAACCGAGAGAAAGACGTCGACCGTCGCCCGCTTGCCGATGACGTTATTGTTGCTGCCGTAGAGCTGGGCGCCCAGCGTTAGAAGAGGCAATTCGGAAACGTCGCGGGCGGTGATCTTCGGCGAGATTTGACGCACCAGCTCGGCGAGACTCTCACCCATGACGGTACAGAAGCGCTCGAGGTCGGGGCGCTTCTTCGGATTGAAAAGGCCGCGCGTCTCCATGCTTTTGAAGGGCCCCATGCCGGTGCCCTTGCGGTAGAACCGTTTTTGCGAAATGCCCAGCATGAGGCGATAGTAGCCGATCAAGGTGGGTTTCTTTTCCAAGACACACGGAACTGGAAATACATATTCATCGCGGATGCCGGCCGATGCCAGAATCTTCTGGGCATTAGAGGGAACGTACGCGAGAATCTGTTTCTTAGTGATGTTTGGATCTAGTTCGCCGAGAGCTTCGCGCAACGCGTCCATGAGCATGGTTTTCCGAGCCGCCACCAGCATCTGGTGGAACGCCACCTGAAGTGATGGACTGAGCGGCTTGGTGCTCACCGGATCAAATCGCCGTTGAGGCGGTGTTCGGCGATCTGCAAATAGGATGGGTTGAGTTCGATGCCGACAAAGCGGCGGTTCAGCTTCAGCGCAACAAGGCCAGTGGTTCCGGATCCAATGAAAGGATCGAGGATCAATTGGCCGGGGCAAGAGCCGAGCTTGATGCAGGGCTCAATCAGCGCTGGAGGGAACGTGGCGAAATGTGCCTCTGGATAAGGTTGCGTGTGAATGTCCCACACCGTTCTGATATTGCGTCCATTCGGGCCGCGCATGGCGGCAGCGTCATAACGGTAGTGCTCGTTTTTGCTGAAGAGGAAAATGTACTCGTGACTGCGCGTGGGGCGGTCTTTCACGCTCTCGGGCTGGCAATTCGGCTTGTTCCAAATGATGTCTGCGCGGAGATACCAGCCTTCTTTTTGGAGAGCGAAAGCGAGCAGCCAGGGGACGCCGATCAAATCCTTGGGCTTCAGGCCCTCTGGCGTTGGGGGCCGGACATTCATCGCCCGGACAGGGTTCTTCTTGTCAGTGGCCCGCCAAGTGCGGCCCCCGGAGGTGTAGGAGTCGCCGATGTTAAGCCAGAGGGTGCCGTCATCCCTGAGCACCCGTCGTACCTGCGAGAAGATTTTCGCCAAGTGGTCGACATAGGCTACAACCGAATCCTCCAGGCCGATCTGTCCCGGGATGCCGTAGTCGCGCAAAGACCAGTAGGGCGGCGATGTCACGCAGCTTTGAAAAATGCAATCCGGTAGCCGCGAGAGGACCGCTTCGGTGTCGCCGCATATTAGTGCGGAGGTGGTTGCATCCTGCGAAAAGAAACGCGAGATAGAGAGCTGGCCCTTGTCCTCGAAACGATGGATACGACCGTCGTTGGCAAAGAGATTCGGAACAACGGTCATTTGCCTAGATGCGTCTTTCTTTAGAGGTCGGCGGCGGCCTCTGGCAGCATTCTGTGGTAGCACCTTTCTATGACCTCGGCTTCTACAATCTCATCGGGGGAGTTCGGAAATATATTAGCGTGGGTTGACGGCCGCTGGCATCCCTAGGAACATTTTCGCACGTTCTTGTTGTTTAACGTATCCTGTTTCATGGTCGGTCCTATCAGAGCCGTGGAGATTAGTAGGTTTCGATTTCCAGCTTTTGCCGCGGGCCGGGAACGTAGGGCGCGACCAGGCTCTCATTGCCGTCGCGATCAACCGCCTTCACGCCGAAGATCGTATCGTCGATGGACATGTCCTTGAACATATATTCGGTCACCTTGCCTACGAAGACTTCTTTCTCCCAGTAGGGCGCCGTCGATTTGCGCATGACGATGACGTAGCCGAGCAGGTCGGGCTCGGGATTGTCGTTCTTCCATCGCAGGGCCGCGTCGTAACGGGTTTTGCCGCGCGAGATCATGGGAGTGAGCTGGCCTTTGCGCGGGCCGCTCTTGATCGGTTCATTGGTGACTGGGGCTTTGGGCGCCAGCGCAAGACTCGCCAGCGCAGCCGCGTTAGCCTGAATCACTCTGGACGCGTAAGAAACCGACGTGTTCTCAAAAGTATCGGTCACCGTATGTTGATTGGCGTAGTTCTCGTTGGGAGTGGTGACGCGCACGGCCGGGTAGCCTTCCTGATTGAAAGGCGTGTGATCGCCGCCGCGCCCCAGGCGATCCGCGCGGAAGACCAGATCGATTTTCATGGAGGGCAGGTAGCGCTCGGAGATGTCTTTGACGTAGCGCGCGAGTTCGCGGGACGTCGAATCGTCGGGATCTTCCGAATACACCGAAATGGTCGAGTTGTCGATTCGGCCGTTGCCGGAGGCCTCGCTGCCAATGATGTCGTTATTCAGTACGCCATCGATGATCTGGTTTTCCTTGCGCGCCTTGCGGGCGTAAAGGGAGCTGCCAACCAATCCCATCTCCTCGCCGGCGAAGGCCACGAAGACGATGGTCTTTTCGAATTCATACTGGCTCATGATGCGCGCTAGTTCCATCACAGCGGCAGTTCCGCTGCCATCATCGGTAACGCCGGGCTCAACCGGAGCGAGCATCGAAAGGTCGAAAGGCGGTGGCGGCGCGGGAGCGCCTTCGCCGACCCCACCGGCTGCTCCACCAGTCTGATTTTCCGTTGGCACAGCCGCGCTGCCGTCCGGATTTCGACGCAGCATTGCGATCGAATCGTAATGGCCGCTAATGATAAACTGCCGCTCCGGATTCAATTTTCCCGGCAGCACGGCGACGACATTATAGAGATCGACGTCCTGAATTATGCGCCCTTTTCCCTTTTTCACCCGGTAGCTGTCGAAGCTGACCTGCAGGCGCGGGCTATAGCTCTTGAACTGATCGAAAATCCAGCGCCGGGCCGCGCCGATACCGCGCGTGGGATTGTCCTGTTCCGAGAAGATCCCGCGGGTCTGAAATGCCTCCAGCTTCTTCAGAATCCCGGTGATGCGCTCCTGCGAAACTGAGTCGACGATCTTCTGGACGGCGGGATTGACCGATTTCAACTGCGCATGCGCGCATGGAACCAGGGAGAAAGCTAGTAAAGGAAGTGTAAGTCTCATCGGGGGCGAGCCTTGTATATTTTCTGGAATTTGTTGCGCGAGTTGTACACCGTGAACGAGCCGTCCGATTGGGCGGTCAGTTTGAGGTAGTCGCCTTGGTCATGTTCATCGACGTTGGCGATGAAGGGGTCAGGGACATTGTGCTCTTTACCGCCATCCATGGCGTAATGGATCTGCCAGAGGTCTTCCAACTGCGGCGAATCTTTAATGATCTGCCAGGCGGGCGGGCTGCCGCCTTTGCGAGCGCCATTGTTCATGATCGCTACTCGTGGATGAATCGCGTCGACCAAAGCCGGGGAATTGGATTGGTCCAGGCCGTGGTGCGAGGTCAGGTAAACATCCACGGTTCCGATCAGATTGTTCGGACACATCAAATCTAACTCCTTGTTCCAGGTCAGATCGCCGAGATCGAGCAGCCGGAAATTTCCGAAAGTTATGATGGTGCCGAGCGAGCGGGCGTTCTCGGTGGGATCGGCCTCGCGTTTCGGACTGGACGCGCAGAATGGATTAGCCTGGCCGGCACCGGGAAGCGCGGTTTGGATATGCTCGCCCGCCGCCGTCAATACTTGAACCGTTATGCCTTTGATGGGAAGTGTGTCGCCCGGTTTGACCACCAGATGTTCGATGTCGGGACGCTGGAGAAGCTTCACGTAGTCGGCATAATCTTCTTTGACGACCTTGGAATCTTCCATGTTGGGCCCGTGATCGATGAAAGTGCCGATCTTCAGTCGGTTGGCCAGTTGCGGCGCGCCGCCCACATGGTCGCGATGGTAGTGGGTGATGAGAACGTAATCGAGCCGCTTGATTCCGGCCGATTTGGCGGCTTGAGCAATGCGGTCGGCATCCCGGCCGTCGAAACCACGCCAGCCGGTGTCAATGAGGAGAGATTGGCCGGAAGGGCTGACGAAGAGCGTGGACTGGCCGCCTTCGGCGTCGATAAAGAACACCTCGAGGCTCTTGGCCGCCAGGAGGACCGGCGCGGGGCATAGCAGGGCCAGGATAAATAAGTGACGAAACAACTTGGGTAGCACTTTGGGAATCGTATCACAGGCGGGTGGAATCGTATCAAAGGCTGACGATATTGCCGGAACAGACTCCCTCGGCGTAACGTAGTAAGGATAGGCGCTCTGATATGCCATTTTGTTGCCAGTGCGGACGGGCGGTGGGGAATCACGATTTGTATTGCGCCAGTTGTGGGGCGCGCCAGCCCGCTTCGACACCGGTTACGGATTATCTCTACGGAGTTACCCCGCGGACGGCGTCGCTGCTTTGCTACATCCCGATTGTGGGTTGGATCGTGTCGATCGTGATTCTGGCGTCGGCGCGGTTCCGAGGCGACACTCGCGTTCGCTTCCATGCTTTCCAGGGCCTCTATTTATTCGTGGCCTGGTTGATTGTCGACTGGGTGCTCAGCCCACTGTTCAGTTTTCCTCATTTCTGGGGGCCGTCTTTCTACAGGATCTTTCCGGTGCTGATGAAAGCCGCCATTTTCGGCGCGTGGATCTTCATGATCATCAAGACCGGGCAGGATGAGACGTACAAGCTGCCGATTTTGGGTGATCTGGCGGAAAAATCGGTTAGCGAGCAGCGCTAGTACCGGATCGGACATAATGGTCTGCAAAGGATTCGGCTATGCACAAACTCTACTCTGTGTTCTTCGCGGTGTCGCTGGCGCCATTCTGCCTGGGGCAAACGGACGGTCATGCAGCGCAACCACCCAATTCCGGTTTCAACGCGCTCGTCAATGACGCCAAGACCCGCATCAAGGAGATGGACGTCGATCAACTGAAGGCCCTGGAGGCCTCCGGCCAGAAGTTCACCCTGATCGACGTGCGCGAGGACAACGAGTGGGACGCTGGTCATGCCACCGGAGCGGTCCATCTCAGTAAAGGCGTGATTGAGAGGGAAATCGAAAAGGCCGCACCGCACAAGGATGCCAAACTGGTGCTGTATTGCGGCGGAGGCTCACGCTCGGCGCTGGCTACCGATTCCCTCATGAAGATGGGCTATACCAACGCGTTCTCGCTGGTGGGCGGCCTGGGCGCTTACACCAAGGCTGGCCTTCCGACGGATAAGCCGGCTGAGGCGCCGAAGAAATAATTTCTTGGGCCGTATCTAGCCTGCCAACCCGCGCTCGAATTCCACCGACGCCGCTTCCCAGGAATGTTTCGTCTCCACAAGCTGCCACCCCGCATCGGCCAAGTGGCGCCGCTCGTTCGCATCAGTGATAAGCCGCACGCACGCCTCCGCAAATGCTTCCGGCTCGTCGGCGATCAAGATGTTTTCGCCCGGCGAGATGTCGAGCCCCTCGGCCCCCACCGTGGTTGAGACCACCGGCGTCCGCGCCGCCATAGCCTCGAAGATCTTGAGCCGCGTCCCTCCGCCGATCCGCAACGGCACGATCGACACTTTCGATTCCCAGAGCCACGGGCGCACATCCTCAACTGTTCCTGTGATCCGGATTCCGGATTCCCGTTCCGCAAGCTCCGTTACCTCGCGCCCCGGCGTCCGGCCCACCACCGCCAGTGAGCAATCGGGGAGCTTCCGCTTGATCAATGGCAAAACTTCATTGACGAACCACACCACGCCATCGATATTCGGCATCCAGTCCATCGACCCCACGAAGACCAGATCGGTCTTCGGTTGCGCCTCGCCAGCCGGCTGAAAATAGTCGAGATCTACTCCCGTGGGCACCGCGGCGACGCGCGAAACCCCATACAGCTCGCGCATCTTTTGCGCGTCCGCGTCCGATACGGCGATAATATTCTTCACAGAGCGGCAGACCTCGCGTTCATATTCGAGCATCAGCCTCGCCTGCCGTCGGAAGTAGGTGCGCCGGAATGGCGAGATCGCATGCTCCACATGGCGCTTCCAGATCATGGCTTCTACGTTATGTTGAAACAACACCGCGCGCGAGAGGTCGCTAAAGTGCGGAGCGGAGCTCAGGAAGTCGCACACCACATGGTCGAACGAATGCTCGCGCAACAGCCTATCGACCGTGGCCCTCATCTCGTCGTTGCGATGCCGGAACACGGCCACCGGCATGTCGGTTACCAGTCCCTTGGCCAGCTGAAACAGAAAGGCCGGCGAGGTCTTGTCCGTCACGGTACGCCGCACCGGATAAACAAAGGACGCGTATTCCTT
>Ga0182024_10014937_pt1 | contig 14949 bp, 15 predicted proteins | sample P32metaG_FD_120480 | JGI IMG/M metagenome (GOLD analysis project Ga0182024, IMG submission 120480) | Permafrost microbial communities from Stordalen Mire, Sweden - P3-2 metaG (Illumina Assembly) | ecosystem: Environmental > Terrestrial > Soil > Wetlands > Permafrost | place: Sweden: Stordalen... | reverse complement strand
GTAGCGAGGGCGTTCGAGTCGCAGAACAATACTTTGACGGCGATGGACGGCCCTGGCTGATCACCAAACACTGGACGGGAGCGCGGAACTTCACGACTGGCCAGCGAAATTCCATTCAGGGTGCCATCCGGGGGCTGTGTTGCCCTTGAGTGGCTAGCCAGCTGTCACGCTTTTGGTTGCTGGCGCCACAGCGGCGGCAATCTCGTGGCATTTATTCAGTCATCTCCTTCGACCGCCAGCGCTGTTGTTGGCAATTGGTATTGCCACCGCAATCTTTATATTTGCGCGGTGCCCAGTATTGCCCTACTGCTGGCGATGACAATGAAACGTGAGCGCGGCCCCATCACAAGCCAATAAACACGCTTACGATGGTGCAATGCAAATCTCAAGCGACTTTTGGAATGCCCAAAAAGGACTGATGTTGGTCGGAGACGACGGAGCGATACGCTTTACCCGAACCGGCCGAGCAAAATATGCGCCGCTGCTCGCCAGGCATGGTTTTGCGCTTGACAACGTGAAGACGGTAGAAGGATTCGTGGAGCTCATGAGTCGAGTCAACCACCGCGAGCTAGAAGCCAACACGCGTGAGCTCGAGAAGGTCATGAACGACACTGCTACGACCGAGGTCGAACGCGAGGTGATCAGGCATGCGCTGGCGGCCGACTACACCGAGTGAATGGGTGATTTGGGCTTTGCCGGATTGAAGCGAGTCCATCAATAAAATGGCGTTTGCTGTCATCGACGATGTCTTCGTTGAGATCACTCCATGGTTGTGTTTTCGCATAGCGGATCAACGACACCCATAAGTAGCTCTGGCGCGAAGGAGCCGACGGTTTTGGGACGTCACCAACGGTGACGTCATCGACGGATCAGACAGGGCCGCCGAATCCCGATCTACGGCAATGTGACGGTGGCCGCCCGCTAGTGGTCTATGCACTGATCCCCTCGTTTTCCGTGCAAAAAATGGCGCTCTAGAAAACCGGGCAAAAAAGCGTCAGTTTTGGGACCAAAATCAAGTCTATCGCGAGGGCCCGCGGTAATGCGGTGATGCGGTACGGCGGCAAGCAAATCTAAAGTGCGATGCCTAACAGCTTCTGTTGATAGGAATGAAGGGGATTCAAGTGAGCTCAATAATCAAGCGCAGGATCGACGGCCGCGCAATTATGGAAGGGTCTAATGCCTGCAGCGTGCGTTGGGGTAAGGACGCAGCGCGGGTATGCATATATGACTCCCCCGAACAGGCGGCAAAATCCCTGGACCTGCTCTGCGATGAGGAGGACGAGGCTTATGTGTGCGAGCTGGAGTCGATTATTGTGCACGAGGCCAGTGGCATGCCTATAAAAGCCCCGTGGTGGGCGGCATGAGTACGAACAACACATGCCGCGTGAACCGCTACTAGACGCATGAGCGGCGGCACGGGGTAGCCGTCATCGACACCACGCTGCCAGATAAGTTTTCTATGGTAGGGTAGTATCTCGGCTGGCCGCCACTGTCCACCGGCTTGGAAAAAGCCGAGCCCGAGTTGAGGTATAACGCAAGGGACCAGGCGATTTGCCTTGCGGCGCAGATGAATCGCGTCGAAAGCTCTCGAACACCGTCATTCAATTGTCGTCATTCTGACGTGACATCCCAGGTAGAGTGCGCTGGAACTAACGGAACGGCGCCGCCGGCATCGAGTTAAATCTCAAACTGCCTGTGCTGCGCGTGGGATGGCGCACGTGATGAAATGGGCGGGCGGGTACGGATGTGGGTTGGTTTACGTTCCTAGGCCCTGCCAGGCCATTCTTGGCTCGCTCCGTCAATGCTTTTGGTTTGTTGCGAGTGTATCGTGCCTCGCGTGGGAGGCGGCGTGGCGTTCGAACCGATCGGACATGGCGCTTCTTCCGAACGGTAGAGCGGATCAAGCGGATTCCCAATTACGCTGATTAAGATCCAAGATTCATTCTGGTGATTAGAGGCTGGTTTAAACACATCAAACCTCATATTTCCCAGGGTCATGGCTGCACGGTGATGTCATGACTGCACCGTAATCACGGTTCGACGTCACAAACGAAGACGTTATCGACATCGTGAAAGTTTCGGCATTCTCTTATTGCGACGGCCTCGGCGATGCCGAAGTTGTCGGCAATCGCAGTGCCACGACGTCCGGGAGACGCTCGACAACCCGAGCCCGACAAGCAAGGTCCAACATGACGCGGAGACCGCACTTAAGCGGCTGATAGCGATTTGACATGCCGAAGCAGATAAGGACATCCAATCTGCAGGCCGCCCCTTGACGGGGGGCAGGGACCGGTAGTTCGGTTGCCGCGCTAACGGCCGATGCGGCGGTGGAATGTGAGGCGAAGGACCGAATGGCATCCCGACCAACGGACCGACGGCGGCTTTTCAAGCGGGTCTGCCGCGGTATGCCGCGGCAGACCCCGGAACGCAGGATGAGGGGAGTCGTCGTCGCCGGTTGCGTCTCCCGGCTCGTAAGTTTGTAGACCTAGCTCGGAGTAACCGGTGGTTTAAAGATGGAGCCGCGGATTCCGAGACGAGCAAACCACCTTGAGGCTGCGCGTACGGTGCTCCGGAAGCATTGTTCGAACCAACGCTGGCGATGAATCGGCGATGACGCCGTGGGCACCTTCGCCGGTTCGGTCTTCACGGCGGGCGCGGAGGCCGTGTTCGGGACCGCAGGCGTTAGTCCGTTTTTGGCGAGGTAAGCGGCCTTTGTTGGGGTCAACTTGGGAGATACATGCAATTTGCCATCTTCGATCTTCCACGCGACCATCAACCCTTTTTGTACGAGCACATTTAACGCAGCACGGAGTAATCGCTCGAATTCTTTATTGGCAACGGCGACCCCGAGCAGGTCTCGCAGGCGAACGACAGGCATTGGGAAGGGGTGGGCGTGGGTCGAGTATAACGAAAACAACCCGGCTGCCAATCGATGCTTTCGAAGTGCGCTCCGATCTTTGATTTCGAACCAGGTGTAATCGCGCCCAAAGAAAGTCGTGAGCTTCGGATCCAGCGAAAGACGGATCCGCTGTCCGTATCCGCCGCGCAATCTGGATTCGCCGGCCAGTTCAAAGTTGATCAGCGTGCCGGTCCATGAGCGCCGATTGTGAGTGTTTCGATACTTTATCGAGATGTCGATTTGACACTCATGCAATCGCGAGAGCGATGTCATGAGACTCTCGACATCGCGGGTGGATTCGCCCCGGAGCATGTTGCGAAGGAGCTGCCGCGCCGTTGTGTCAACTTGCCCGCCGTACCGCAGTGCGTGTATAACCGCAAGGTATACGTCAAGGTCCCACTGGTTTAGCCGGGTACCCTTCGCCTCAAGGCGTGTGTGAGAAAGTGAGGCGATCGGGTCAGTACCATATTCGCCGGGAGTGCCTTTACTCGACGAGAAGAGCGCCGTGCGCAGCAAAGAGTTGGGACCCGCCCAATATCCTTCAGGACAGGGGTTAGAGACGCGAAAGCGGGCTGGTATAATATCCGGCAACCCCGGAGCGGGGCCTTCCGATGAGAGCACCGCCGCCGGCTTGGCGTTGATTAAGTCATCGCCAGAAGCGAATTCGTCCGCTTCGTCGTCAAGCACGTCGTCTTGTGGCGATTGCGTCGCGTGATTGTCGTGCAGCAAGGCAAGTAGGAGGTCGCGCGCCCAAGCGGGAAGGTCAGCTCCCTCTCCCGAACTTAAATATCCGTGTAGTGCGGTATGATAATTCGGGCGTGTCGTAGCGGGGTAGAAATGGTGAATTTGAGCACGCGCTCGGTCAGATAGAGCTGCCCATTGGGCTAATGTGCCAATTGGCGGTGTAGTCGTTGAGTTCATGAAGCGTCCTTCGATAAAGTGGTTATGACGCTTCGTATACACACCCACTTTTATCTGCAGAGGCAATTGACGTTACGGTATGTCGCTATTGGCCGCCGCTCGGCGACCGGATCCGGGCGACGGCAGCGATCGGACTGCGCCGCATAAACGGCGCACCTAGGCAATTGTCAGAGATTCGTAATCGTTGATACAAAAAAACCGAGGTGCTGATGCACCTCGGAAACGAACGACTATCAGTCAACCGGTGAAAGGGTAATCCCGGAATCCTCTGCGACCTGAATCAGCAAATCCTCGACACACAACCCATAGCGCCAAATCATCCGCAGGGTTGCCGTTGTGGGACCACTCAAGCGCTGCGCGCGTGAGAGAATCCTGTGCGCGTCCACAACAGCGAGTTGAAGCTGAATCGTGGCTCTGCGGGCTGACTCAAAGCATCGCTTGGTTGTTGCGCATTCCATCGACTCACCATTCACTGCAATATTCTCTTCGTGACTCGGCGTAGTGCGCTGTCATGAAACGGCTGGCATTCTTCGTAGCGATCCGAGATGCCAATGACCGTGAGTAGAAGCAGGCACGCTTTAAGGTTAGATTTCAGCAAACTCCACGCCTGCGATTCGACATCTGATGCGGCCGTTGCAATAATCTCGCAATTGCTTAAGGCATTTTGAGCGGTGTTGCATGAATCGCGGGCGGTTTGCATTAGTCGCAAAAACGTCTCGTGGGCGTCTGGGTTTTCCGTCTTCATTGTTGTCCTCATTGAACTGTCCTGGTTACATGCTCGGCCAACGCGGGGTCGGCCAAGGCAGATGTCAAGAACCTGGTGCTGGCATGCCATGAGCATGCGATAGGTTCAGTGACACCAGGTGTAGCGAACTCGCGGGGAGAATTTGAACCGGTGGTAGTAACCGGATGGCAACCGAGCGCGCTGTACAAAAACGAGCGGGCGCTCAAGAAAGCGCCCGCTCGGCTCACGATCGACGAAACGCAATTGTGGGTCAGACGCCTACCAGTCGAAACCGCTGCCGCTGGAGCTTGATCCGCAGTCGATCGAGCCCCAAGTGTCGGTGGTGGTCACGGAGCAGGATTCAGTTATCGACCCACATTGGGCTAGACAGTGCACGTCGCTGGACCCGCAGCCCCACTCGTCGAACGGCGATGGATCTCGTGTGTTTGACGAAGCGCTGTCATCAAAAGAGTGACAATCGTTAACATCCGAAGATGCGAACGACATGTCGGCTGTACTAGATGACGTGTCGAGTGAGGTGGACGAAGAATCGGTACTAAATAGATCTCGGAAAAATTGAACGATCATAAACGGTGCCTCCCGCCCGGTAGTTAGGAATGTCCGGGACTACGCGAGTGGCTGTGTGATCATTATAGCGGAGTTCCGCCGGTTCCGGCTGAATACGCGACATAACGGTGTCCCATCGGGAGAGCTTAAAGAACAGAGAGGGTATTTTCGGGCAAAAAAAGAGCCCCGGAAATGTTCCGGGGCTCGAATGCATTCGTGGGATCTCGGTCTGCAATCGAGGCATCGTCAACTTGGGACTTCGTTGCTTTCCGAGAGAACGCCTTCTAATTCGCGCAACGCCCTGCGGTCGTGTTGTCGCGAAGTTGTGGGGCAAATTGTTGAAATATTATGAATGTAGAGCATGGCCAGCTCGGTTCCGCGCGTCGTGTGCAGCTCGATCCAGAGCACATCACCACCGCCAGAGTGTGCGGCAATCGCACCGACGATTTTGACGCCTGATGTGAGAAACACGTTACAAACTTGCCCGCTCTCTACAAGTTTATCCAAAAATAATTGCTCCGAAAGTGTCTTTAAATTCATCGCGTGTCCTTGTTCTTGGCATCACAATATGGATACCTTCTTCTCGTGTAGTCACGCATGGTTTCCAAATCCATCTCGATCCGGCGGCGGCGTGCGGGATACTTCAGTTAGGGCCTCGTCGCGACCGCATCCGAGGGCGCTCTTTGTAATAGGTCCCGAATCGTCGTCGGCGGCGCGGAATACATTCGAATCTGCGGCATGGTTGGCAGTCGATACTTCGTAAGATCCGAGATTGACGGCAGCCGTCCAGTCTGTTGGCCATGTTCTCGGGCGAGGTGAGGATGGGCCGCCAACCATGACTGTCGATACGGTGGCCAGGCTTCCTCGGCGGCGAACCGGTAGAGATCTACGACTTGATTTCGAACGCCGGCAAATAGGGGGCGGTTGCGTTGAGAGGCTAGCAGCCCAAGCAAGCCCCAACCTGCACCTTCATCGCTCGGTTCGGCGCCAAATTGCAAATCACGGCAACAGGACTGTATGGCGGCTCGGATCTCTGTGAGAATTTCTCCGCGGATTCGCCAAGTCCAGGTTGAGGTTTGACGCCAAATAGTCCGTTCGGCGCCGCTGCGCCGATCCGTCACGGTTCGCGGTTGCCTCTTTGTGCCGTAAACGAGAACGTAATCGGCTGTCGTCAGGTGTCCAGAGGCGGATGTCGCGTCTTGGGCTACGCCGCAGTCGTGCGATTTGGCATCGGATAGACCCCCCTCTCCAGGGCTGGAGACTAGAAACCACTGGAGAATAGGCAACGGCTGGCGCGGGTCGCTGCCGATCGGCGGGCATACGATCATGTGCATGGCAGCCCGTCCACGCGAACGGTCGTAGGTACGGCCGCGGGCGTTTCGGAGAATTGCGGGATAACGGGCGCTCATTTTCTCGAGGAAGCCGGGCACCTTGAATGAGTCGATAAGGCCGCCACAGTAGCTGCGATGAGCCTCACGACCGACCAGCCTCTGGAGCAGTTGTAGGGTGGCCGTGCTATTGCGGGGAACCGCGAGTTCGAGCATGGAGCGAATGGGCAAGGAGCGGCTGGGCATATACAAGACCTAATTGGTTACAGGCTCTTCCTATAGCGAAGCGACAGACCGACTGTGCAGTTCAGATACATGAAACTGCACGCCAACACTGGAATCCATTGCGAATTTTTTCCAATTGTATTGTGCGAAGGAATATTGATGTGCTTGGTGCCTATACCGGGGAGGTCCTTGGACGATGCTTGCATCGACTGGGTCTTGGCGCGCCAACGCCATCCGCATGAAGTCTCTTCACACAGTGACAGGGGCCGCCAAGCACCCAGCTCACAATCAATCCGTCCTATTGAGCATCACGACATTAGTCCGTCGTGTGCGACAGCGCGTGCAGCGATTGATAGTCGCCCTACACGTGCCGGACGGAGTGCCCGAAGTAATACCAGCGAAAGCTGACCAATCTCGGGCATTTACTTCATAAATCGGTGCCGACAATAATGGCACTTGAATTCGTGCGATCGGGAAATGGTCATCCGATTACGCGATCTGCAAGTAACGCTTCGAGCGTAGCCCAGCGATCGCGTTCATTGGATGGGGCTTTGATGCCTGTGACCAACGGTTTCCATCAACCGTTGGAAGCACCCGCTTCGTTGTATGCGGACGAGGAGTCAATACTCCTTGCAACCCGCCACCGGGGCGCTACCCGTGGACTGAAAATCCACGGATGCGCAAACGGTAGCCTGCGCTTGGACTGATCAAGCATTGCGATGATGTATCCCAGCGGGATGCATTAGAAGCGTGCGAGGCCTGCCATGACATCGACTCGAATCGATGATCGGAGGTTGGGCACAGGAGCTGTAGACGACCGGGACGAACGAACCCGCGAATGTACAGCCTTGTCAGATAGCTTAAGAGTGAAAGAGCCGGTAACGGCTTCAGGAGGTCAGACCAGTTAGCGTTATAAATACGTGGAGTCTCTGAAATCGACGTGAAGCAGACAAATTTGTTGAAAAAGTAGCGAGCAGCTTAATGGGTTCTGGCTTGCGAAATCAGTGGACGACTGAAACAAATGTCGCGTCGAGAGGAGCTGTGTGACTGACCAATGTGTAACAACGATTCTAACCGAAACAAAACTGCCCGCGAGTCGGTCATCATGACGGTGATCGTACATTCTCATAGGGCTGTAAGACGTTCTTTTTTTTGCTGGCTGTGACCGGACCCGCCGCGAGGTGGGATCAGTTCCGGGATGTATTCACGAGAGCTTGCGAACGAGTCGCGGGCGTGGGGACCGCTCCATGCCTGTTTGATTGGATGACTGAAGTGTGTGAAGCAGCGGCCGTGGTTGGCGCCACTCCGCTGGGACCAATGAGCGCTCTGGAAAAGCGCTTGATACGAACCTTGTCCTGTCTATGAAACGCGATTCGGGTGGTACCGCAATCGCGATGGCGGACGCAAGGCGACGGGCAGTTGGGCTTGGCGGCCCAGTTTACCGTCGGCGAGCTCTTGTACGAAGAGCGAGCTCTTCGAGATGGGTACCGGGCGCGAGCTCTGTATTTCCGATCGAGGTTCATGCCGGCGGGGTCACCCCTGCCGGCATTCCCGTGAGAACTCATAACGTCACCTTAAGCCAATCGCGCTCAATGCGATTTCGACGGATAGGCTTGCTTCGCTGCGAGCTTTCAAGCCAATGACCTGCCGATCATTCTCACTCGCCGCGGTTAACTCGCTATGAAAATACCAAAATATTAAGGCTCGACCATTCAATGGCTTGAGCGTCCATTTGTTGTGTTTTCGTCGTCGGCGGAGGGAGCAAATAGCTCCCGGTATAAATTCGGTCGCTGTAGTAAGGGCACGAGTTGAATGTCAATAAACCATGGAGAACATCATTATGACGACTACCCCTACCGCTTCCACTACCAGCATTGCGACTGGCGGATCCGATAAACCGGTCTCGCGGCAGGCCAATCCCACGCGCGGGACTATCGCTTTGCGTGACGCAATTTACGTTGAGCTCGCCGCCAAGGCCTCCGTGGAGATGGACTGGATCAGAGAAATACACCTGAACCTGCAGATTTCAGGTGAATTGAATGCGGAAGTTGACAGCGAAAGCGAAGTGCTCATGTTCATCGCCGTGGACCATGCCAAGCCGGCGCGCTTCGAGCCCGCTGTCGTGAAAGCCGAGCCGGGGTTCGATTACACGGATGCATTGAGCGGGAGTGCAGTCATGCGCTCCGATTGTCGCGGCTTTGAATTCACGTTTTACATCGATGAACCCTGCGAACATGTAACCGGCTCGTTCATTTATGCGGAGCCACAATTCGGAATTTTGGAGCGGGCCGGTCTGTTCTTTGTTGGGGTGCGGCTCGGCGATCTGCAAGCCTTCGCCGCATTCACAGTGAACGCGGAGAGCAAACCTCAACTGCCCATGGCGACGAGCGCAGGTGGAAACGGCATCATGTTAGAACTCGTGAACAGCGAAACGGGGGAGAGGATGTATTCCAGATTCGTGCTAATGCCAAGGAAATTTATGACTGCCTTGCTGCGCGCGATTGCCCGACAGTTCGCCGCGCCCAGTCAGATGCCGTTACAGCTTCAGCTAGCAACTCACTACAGTGCTTTCTTCAACTCCAATCAGAGCATGGATGAGTGCTGGGCAGCCGCTCGCCATATCTCGATAGGAAAGGATTGCCCGGTGCAACGTTAATGGATTCGCGCGTGCGATAATTGTATGGGCCTTGAGGCAGTGGATCCACATGTAGGCAGCGGCGACATTCTAAATGATGAGTAAAACCTGTTCTGCGGTTGACATTGGCGTTGCGCCTAGACCAGCGTCGCGAACTTGAGCGTGATCGGCAGCGGACCCCCAAAATCGGCGGACTTCCAATTCATTCGGCAACACGAGGATCCTCACCCAAGACCGTTTGCCGTCGATAAATCTCCGACATGGTCTGTCAGCTTCAATGGGAGCCGGCACATGCCGGTGCGGGAACCCCCGGGGAAAAAATGGCTAAACACGGTAACTAGACCTAACGCTAGAAACCACCGAAACCACAGGGACCCCCGACATGAGCAAGAAACCAGCCACTACCCGTGAGAGCCAGAAGTTCAAAGTGGCCGAGCGCCGCGCCTTTATCTGGGCGAGCCCCCGCATCCACTCCAAAGGCGCGCCCGGCCCTTACTACCTCTGCAGCCGCACGCCGACCGAGGCCGAGCCGATCTGCGACGCGGACATCGCCGTCGAGAAGCACGGGGTGAAGGCGGCGTTCGATTACCTCTACGGGCACGCCAACATCACGCGGGCAAAGTACGGGTACTGGGCCGTCGGCCATCGCGCCAACAACACCCGAAAGATCTTCGACGACATCCACGAGGCCGCCGACTACGCCGAAGTGCTCCGCGAGATCTGTTTCGCCGAGGCAGCCCGCGCCGACCTGCACTGAACGGTCTTTCGTTCTAGAGTGCATATTCCGGCGCTTGGTGTTCACGGTTTCCAGCGCATCGTGAACGCGGATTCTAACGTAACGTGAACACGATTCCATTCGTGATGGAGATCGATTTTCCGCGTTCGCTGGAATGGCGATGACGATGCCGTGCCGGCATCGATGCTTATGAAAACGGCTATGGGAATCGCAACCAAAAATCTGGCGGCGTGTGGTGATGGGTCGCTTTTTGGCGCTCTCTACGCGCCGACTGTGATCAAGCAAGGGTACAAAGCCGCCGAAGAAGGCGATCGTCCCGAGGCGACCCGCACTTCTGCTCCTAATGCCTAATCCGGTCAATGCCTGGACTCGACCCTCTACTGCCCGTGGCGACCGGCAGCTTTGCGGCCGCAGACAAATCAATGCGACCGAGTCTCGGTGACGGCCAAGGAATACTTGTGGGCCTCGGACGGGTTCACTATGTAGCCAGTGGAAGTCCGAATAAGGTCCCCGTGAAGAGGGATTGCCCCAGTAGGCATGATTGGAAGAGACAAGGTATTCGGCCAATTGAGCATAACCTCATGCATGACGTGTTCCCGAAATCTCGCCACAGTTGCCGGGTCTTTACCCTTCGAAAACATAAGCCACACTTGTCCTAAATGGTCGAATTGATCCATTGCGGATGCAACCGCTTCTTCGTCATTAGAGCCGCGCCATACCGCTGCTTTCATAGTCATTTTGAAGTTCGGACTGACCTTTGCGTCGTTCTCTAGATCCGCATCCCCTTCGGCATCAACATGCATCCCCTCTACTGCAGCAGCGGCGCGTAGAACGGACAGGAACTGTTCGCGGTCTACCTTCGACTGAAGGGGAACTTCGAAAGCAGCCACCGTCTTAATACTCTCCGGTTGTGGTGCCACACCGCAACCGACGATCACGACACAAAATGTTGCCAGCACAAGTCGGCATATGTTTGCGCCGCTCATTACAGGGTTTTAGGTTCCATAGAGCAGTATCTTACCGCGCGTCCGCTCCAACGCCAGTTAGATTACCGACGCGCCTGGCTCGCTCTAGTGGCCACCATGACCGCCGCCGCCGTCGTGCGAGTTGCCGTGGTCCGCATTACCCTCGGAAAGGGTAGCGATCGTGTCCGAAAAACCAAAATCGGCGTTGCCGCCAAAGTAATCACCGGCGATCTCGCCGCGCATCGCGTCATAGCTACAATGCTCGCCATTAGCTTCATGGAACTGATCGAAGGCGTCTCGAGCTGAAAACATCGCTATCGCGTAACAAGAATAAATCCCATTCAAGTGGTTGCGTTCAATGGTGCTTCTAACTTGTGCGGGCGTATATTGCGTTCGGCGTCCGTAGTCTTTAGCGAGTAATCGGGGAAGTTTGCGGACGTAGCCACCGATGGCTCTTCGCTTTCTGATACGTTCAAAGAGTCGCATAACCGCTCCCTGCAAATCCAATTTGGTTCTATCCAACCCGTCTCACGACGGATAACGTAGCAGGTGGCGGCTAACCTAGCCACTTAACGGAATCAAATTACGACCGGCCGCTTACTGGCAGCGAACAGCAAGGGGCGGGCGGCCGCTCATAGCCGATATGAGCTCTCGGCTTCAACCTATTCCCGTCGCTCCACGTAGATACTAGGGAGCGCTATACCACCCAGCGACGAATCATTTGTGCTTATTTCTCGCTGAATTGTCAGTTCATCCGGCAGCGATTTGACGTGCCAGCGAACAAGTCGAAGCCCGGCATCCGTTGTGGCTTTGCTTTTCTTCGCGTCGCTCTCAATGCGTCGCTCACTCTCATGGGACTTATCATCAAGCTCAATGGCGGCGATGACGGTTGCGGCTTTGTCGCAGATCACAAAGTCGTAACTCATGCGGTTGATGCGGTTGTTCCACTCGTGGAATCGGAAGCCCTTCTTTACACCAAGAACCCGTGACATCTGGACTTGTGCGAGGACGACATGATTGGGAAGCGACTTGACGAGCCGGTGATACAGAACCTGCTCCGGCTGCGTGAGCAAGCGTTTCACATAGAAGGGCCAAGGCTTGGAATCGGCCGCGAGGCGGCTGCGCCTTTTGAGTATCGGAAGAACAATAACAAGCGCAAGAATGAGCAGTATTACGACAGTAGGTTTGTCCATGGCTAACGAATCGTGGCGCAAGTGCGTTAGTGCGCTCTAACCATTAATTGGGTGGAAGAGCCGCCGTAAATGAATTGCGAAACATAGGGGTGAGCTTACCCCAGGCCACGAACGGCCGCCTCGTCGCGACAAGTTCATTGTGATGAATTACCGCTTTTGACCGTATGCCGCCCGCCGTACCCGCTGCTGCAGCCCAGCGCGGCAGGCCTTCGGGCAATTTGGATTATTACACCCCCGGCTCCGCCGGTAACGAACGCCAAGACGCCGGCATTCCGCGTCGGCTGTAAATTCGAGAACGGAATAGCTGGAATCCGCCCGTCATCGATCTCATCGTGAACACCTAACGCGATGTTGGCGGCCTCCGCCGCCGACACTCACACCGCGTTCACGATGGCGTGGAATCGGCGTTCACTTTGGGCGGAATACGCACTAGAGACTTCGCCGGCCGAGCCTGCTTTGAATTAGTCCTGCGATCCGCAGCGCCCGGCGGCCGACCACAGCATCTCCCAGTGCTATCGTCTAATTGGCGCGACCCGAGCTATCGATTCGGTCGATAGACGGCGCATTTGCGCCTAACCAAAACGCGGAATATTCGTTTTATTGCTATAGCAGAGCAATGGGGCTACGATCCTGCCAAGATTTCCCAATATTTGCCAATTTTGACATTCAAGGCCGATTTTCGCCATGCTGAAGCCGGGATCTGACATTCTGACGATCCAAGAGGTCGCGATTTACCTCAAGGTCGCTGAACGAACGGTCTACCGGTTGGCAGCGGCAAAGAAAATACCGGCGTTCAAGGTTGGCGGGTCTTGGCGATTCTCTCGTGCCGAAATCGAACGGTGGATTAAGAGCCAAGTGGATCAAGGTCAAGGTTGAGTGTGCCGAGCGTCGCCGCGGCGCCTTGGCAGAATTCAAGAATCTCACTAGGAAATCGTGGGGCTACGGCTCGTGAGGCCTGGAAGCCCAGCGTAACCGCCACATGGAGCTAACCTCAAGTTGAGAGGGCTCGAATCGCGCGATACCGAAAGCGCCAATCATTTCTGAACACAGAAGAAATTGTTTGAACAACACATCATCCACTGCAGCATTCCCGCTTCAACATTTATCGGTGCGCGTCCCTTGGCATGACGCGGGGTGGGCTGGTGTGGTTTGCAACGCGCCACAACTTAACGGCGCATGCTCGAAGTTGAAGCGAATCGCTGGCGACAAACACGATGAGGACGAGAAAGCGATCGCAGGCCAATCGTTGGAATCTCTGCCACCAGCGGTGTGGCCGTGCTGCGTTGAGGAGAGGGCAACCTTTATGGCCCCGTTTGAGATGGAGCACATCAAACGGCACGCATTGGCGAGTGTGAACAAGGAGCATTACGGGCACTTCCAGCCAACTCGACAGCGCAATCCAGCCTACTCCGCAGGGATCGTCCCGTTTCGTTGGATGATGCGCGATAATTTAAACGCTTATCGCGACCTGTATGAGTTAGACATAGATGAAATGAGGGAGCCCGATCTCGGATATAAAACCAGCTGGGTTCACGAAGCCACGAATCAAAGCGCGCTGTTGGACGGATTTGCCGCGCATCTTCGTACAGAAGATTCCCTCTGCCTCTTCTATGCCAAGCATGTGCCATTTGTTGAAGGCACCGGCCGAATCCTAATTGGCGTGGGTCGCATAAACAACATTGGTTGTCTGAAGGAATATGACCGCAGCAGCAATGGGATGCGCGGCATGATCTGGGAGCGACCGGTCCAACATTCAATTCGCCCGAAGGGACAGGACGGCTTTCTTGTTCCCTACTATGATATTTTGAAGCGAGCCGAAGAAGATCCGTCCTTGGATCTCGAACGCTACACGGCTAAAGCGCCGGACGAACATTGGGACGAATTCTCCTACGCCAGCGAACTTGTCACCCATGATGGCGCTATTGCGGCGCTGCTTTCGCTTGAAACCGCACTCGACCGCATGGAGTCGGAGCTGGGTGTTCCGACCGCTTTACAGCGCCAGTGGATTCAAGTCGAACTTGTTCGCCTCTGGAAGGTTCGCGGCCCGTTTCCCGGCTTGGGTGCGGTGCTTTCAGCTTTCGGCTTGTCGAGAGGGATTTTCGTCGCGCACGCGCTGCAGGAAAAAGCTGGCGAAAATGCCGACCCATGGCCGTTCGTGGATGCTGCCTTCGACTCCCCTGCAAAAGTGTTGCCGAAGGAGCTTCATCGCGACCTGAAAGAATTGGCACCGACGTGGGCTGGTATGAGTGCGGAACGCAAAGCCCTGCTTCGTCTGATCAGTCGTTTCGAGCTAACCAAGGAGCAAGCGGCATCACTCTACGATGAGGGCTCGCGTCAAAAATGCCACTGGGCCGGCACAGACCGCGAGATTCTGCAAAACCCCTACCGCATTTACGAGATTAGTCGCCATGATCCCGAAGGCGTTCGACTGCTGGCTGTAGATCGTGGCGTTTTCCCTGAGGATGTAGTGCGACTACTGCATCCAATTTCTGCTCCCTCGGGCCTGGACTCGGCCGTTGATCTGCGACGGATTCGCGCATTTACCATCTCGGCACTCGAAGAAGCCTCGCTGGGCGGGCATACATTGCTTCCAAAGGACAAAGCAGTGGATATCATTTTGAGCCGCCCCGTGCGACCCGCCTGTCCGGTTACCGGCGATATGCTTTCGGCTCGAGTTGCGGATATGAAGCCAGAAGTGTGGTCCACTCCCATGGACGGCACTGTCGCGCTACAGCTCGAGCGCTACAAGGAAATCG
>Ga0182024_10014936_pt1 | contig 14949 bp, 16 predicted proteins | sample P32metaG_FD_120480 | JGI IMG/M metagenome (GOLD analysis project Ga0182024, IMG submission 120480) | Permafrost microbial communities from Stordalen Mire, Sweden - P3-2 metaG (Illumina Assembly) | ecosystem: Environmental > Terrestrial > Soil > Wetlands > Permafrost | place: Sweden: Stordalen... | reverse complement strand
CTGGGCGCGATCTCCATCGGCGACTACGCCAAGATCGCCGCCGGATCGGTGGTCCTCAAGTCGGTGCCGGCCCATTGCACCGCCGCCGGCGTCCCCGCGCGGCTGATCAACTGCAAGACTTGCCCCGAACCGTCCAAGAGCATGGATCAGACCCTGGCCGAAGGCGCATACGACTACGTCATCTGAAGGCTTGCGGCCGATGCGAATGCCGCTAGGTTCCGCCGCCATCGGTTGAGTTGCGGAGCAGTCACGTGGACCAGAGAGACATCGACCGGGTCCAGGCCCACCTGAAGCGCACGTTCGGCAATCCGCACATCGCGGTGAAGGCCAGGCCCAAGCAGAAGGATTCAGCCGAGGTCGAGATGAAGGGCGAGTTCATCGGCGTCATCTACGAGGACGAGGACGAAGAGGGTTCCTTCCTCTTCGAGATGGCGATCCTAGCCGAAGACCTCGACGCCTGAGGTTCAGGTCCGCTCGACGAAACTGTCGATCACCCGCTTCTCGCCGGCTTTGTCGAAGGCGACGGTGAGCTTGTTTCCCTCGACGCCGGTGATGAGGCCGTAGCCGAACTTCTGATGAAAGACCCGTTCGCCGGCGACAAAGGCGCTCGCGGGTTCGGAGATGGCGACGAGGCGACCTTCGCCCTCGATGACCTGGGTGCGGCCGTGAGGGCCGCCGGCATAGCCCCGCGCCTGGGCGCGCTTCCACCCCGGGCTTTCGTAACCCGCCCCGTAGCTCGCCTCGTCCCAGCGTGAGCCCGCATCGTTCATGCCCGGACCGCCGCCGTAGTAGCCGGTCTCCGAAACCGCCTCGACGCTGTGTTCGGGCAGTTCGTCGACGAACCGGCTGGGAAGCTGGCTGGTCCAGCGTCCATAGACCTGGCGGTTGGCGGCGAAGGAGATGCGCGCTTCCTCCTTGGCCCTGGTCAGGCCCACGTAAGCGAGCCGGCGCTCTTCCTCGAGGCCCTTTTCGCCGTTCTCGTCCATGCTCCTTTGGCTGGGGAACACCCCTTCCTCCCAGCCCGGCAGGAAGACCAGGGGAAATTCCAGGCCCTTGGCCGAGTGCAGGGTCATGATCTGCACCGCGTCGTCGCCAGCCCCCCGATCGAGCTCGGTCACCAGCGAGACGTGCTCGAGATAGGCTTCCAGCGTGTCGAAAGCGGCCATCGACTGGACCAGCTCCTTGAGGTTCTCCAGCCGCGTCTGACTGGTCGGTCCCTTGTCGAGCCGCAGGGCGTCGACATAGCCGCTCTCCTCCAGGATGGTCTCGGTGAGGCGGGGGTGGGGGAGGGTCTCCATCTGGGTGCGCCAGCGGTCGAGATCGCGCAAGAAATTGGCGAGCGCGGTGCGGGTCCTGGCCGGCAGCTCGTCGGTGCGCACCAGATCCTTCGCCGCGGCGCCGGCCGAGCGGCCCTGGCGGCGAGCGAGCTGAAGCAGCCTCTGGACGGTCGTCTCGCCGATGCCGCGCCGAGGCGTATTGACGATGCGCTCGAAGGCGAGGTCGTCATCTTCCGACTGGACCAGGCGCAGATAGGCGTGGGCGTCGCGGATCTCGGCCCGCTCGAAGAACCTTGGCCCGCCGATGACCACATAGGGGATCTGCAGGAGGACGAATCGCTCCTCGAACGCCCGCATCTGGAACGAGGCGCGCACCAGGATCGCCGCTTCGCCATAGCGGCGGTTCTTGCTCCAGGCTTCGATCTCCGAGGCCACCAGGCGCGATTCCGCCTCGCCGTCCCAGACGCCCCTGACCTGGACTTTGCGGCCCCCCTCGGCCTGGGTCCACAGCGTCTTGCCGAGCCTCCCCTTATTGGCCGAGATCAGGCCGGAAGCGGCGGCGAGGATGTGCTGCGTCGAGCGGTAGTTGCATTCCAGTCGCACGACCCGGGCGCCGGGAAAGTCGCGCTCGAAGCGCAGGATGTTGTCCACCTCGGCCCCGCGCCAGCCGTAGATCGACTGGTCGTCGTCGCCGACGCAGCAGAGGTTGCGCGACTTCTGCGCCAGCAGCCTCAGCCACAGGTACTGGGCGACGTTGGTGTCCTGGTACTCATCGACGAGCAGATAGCGGAACCGGTCGTGGTACTCGGCCATGATCTGTGGATGGGTCGTGAACAGGGTGAGATTGTGCAGGAGCAGATCGCCAAAATCGCACGCGTTCAGGACCCGCAGGCGCCCCTGGTAGAGCCTATAGAGCGCCGCTCCCCGATTGTTGGCGAAATGTGCGCCCTCGGCGGGTGGCAGCTTATCCGGGGTCCAGCCCCGGTTCTTCCAATGGTCGATCAGGCCAGCCATGTGCCGGGGCGTCCATCGCTTGGCATCGATGTTCTCGGCATCCAGGAGCTGCTTGATGAGCCGTTCCTGATCGTCGGTGTCGATGATCGTGTAGTTGGGCTTCAGTCCCAGCAATTCGGCGTGCCGGCGCACGATCTGGGCCCCGATGGAGTGGAAGGTGCCGAGCCAGCGCAATCCCTCCGCCGACGGGCCGATCATGGCCGTGATGCGCGCCCGCATTTCCCGCGCCGCCTTGTTGGTGAAGGTCACCGCCAAAAGCTGCCACGGCCGCGCCTTGCCGGCGGCCAGGATGTGCGCCAGGCGCGTGGTCAGGACCCGGGTCTTGCCGGTCCCGGCGCCGGCCAGGACCAGGATTGGTCCCTCGATCGCTTCCACCGCCTCGCGCTGCGCCTCGTTGAGGCCGGCGAGGTAGTTGGGGGCGTCCACGCGGGCGAGGTCGGATATGCGGGGCGCGGGTGCTTCTGACACGGAGGGTCTTGTTCGGGACTCGGAGAGAAGGGGAACATAGGTAGCACGCGCCGGCGCGCTACCGCACCTTGGCGAACTCCAGGACCGCCAGGCGGCAGGCCGAGGCCAGCGGCCGCTCGCCCCGGGAGGCGTCGAGGCTGGCGAGCAACCTGGTGAGGCTCGTCGAGCGGGATGCGGCCAGCTCTTCGAGCATCCGCCAGAACTCGGCCTCCAGGGCCACCGAGGTCGCATGGCCCGCGAGGGAGAACGACCGCTTGATCAGGGCGCCTTTCGTTCTCGGCTCCTGAAACCGGCGGCGCTCCAACCCGTTGGGAGCATGGAGGCGCGTTCGAGCGCCATCATCGCAAAGGGAGAATAGTCATGACCGCAGCCGGTCAAATCCGCGAGCACATGGACGTGGTGAGCGCAGACGACCATCACGTCGGCAAGGTCGATCACGTCCTCGGCAATGAGATCGAACTGGCCAAGATGGACCTCCAATCGGGCGGTCATCATCACAAGATCCCCATGTCCTGGGTCGAGAGGGTCGATGACAAGGTCCATCTGAACCTTACTCGGGACATGGCCAAGGAGCGCTGGCAGAAGAAGCAGTAGTCCTCCCGCCGACTATCGCGCCTCTCTTTAGCGCAGGGCGGCGCAAAACCGCTGGATGCGTCGGCAGGCTTCCTCCAGGAGGATGTCGGAGGTCGCGTAGCTGACCCTGAAGAAGGGCGAGAGTCCGAAGGCGGCTCCGTGGACCACCGACACCCCCTCGGTATCGAGGAGTTCGGTCGCGAAATCGGCGTCGGCGGCGATCACCTTGCCGCTGGGCGCCTGCTTGCCGACCGCGCCTTCGCAGGAAGGGTAGACATAGAACGCGCCTTCGGGCGTAGGGCAGCGCAAGCCGGCCGCCTGGTTCAGCATCGAGACCACCAGATCGCGCCTGGATTCGAAGAGTTTGGCGTTGGGGGCGATGAAGTCCTGCGGCCCGCCGAGGGCCTCGACGGCCGCCCACTGGGAGATCGACGAGGGGTTGGACGTCGTCTGGCTCATCACCTTGCGCATGGCGGCGATCAGGGGTTCTGGCCCGCCCGCGTAGCCGATCCGCCACCCGGTCATGGCGTAGGCCTTCGAAACCCCGTTCATGGTCAAGGTCCGGTCCTTTAGGCCCGGCTCGACCTGGGCGATGGTCGTGAAGGTGAAATCGCCGAACACCAGGTGCTCGTACATGTCGTCGGTCAAGACCCAGACGTCGCGGTGACGCATCAGGACGTCGGCGAGGGCGCGTAGCTGGGCGCGGTCGTAGGCCGCTCCGGTTGGGTTCGATGGCGAGTTGAGGATCAGCCACTTGGTTCTAGGACCGATCGCCGTCTCGAGCGCCTCGGCGCTGAGCCGGAAACCGTCCCGGGGGTGGGTCTGGACGAATACCGGCGCGCCGCCGGCCAGCAGGACCATGTCCGGATAGCTCACCCAATAGGGGGCCGGGATGATCACCTCGTCGTCGGGGCTCAGGCTGGCGGTCAGCGCGTTGAAGAGCACTGCCTTGCCACCTGGGGAAACATTGATCTGCGAGGGTTCGTAGGAGAGGTCGTTTTCCCGCGCGAACTTGGCGCACACCGCCCGCTTCAGTTCGGGAATGCCATCGACATCGGTGTACTTGGTCTTGCCCTCGTGGATCGCCCGGATCGCGGCGTCCTTGATGTTCTGGGGCGTGTCGAAGTCCGGTTCTCCGGCATCCAGCGAGATGATGTCCCGGCCGGCCGCCCTCAGAGCGCGCGCCTTGGACGCCGCGGCGCTGGTGGCCGAGGGCTGGATGCGGCGCAGGCTGGCGGACTCGATGAACATCGAACGGCGACTCGCAAGAGATGGGGCGCGTGGAGGCGGGGGGTCTTTACCCGCAGCCCCGTCCCCGCGCAACGAAGGCGGGTCGCCCGGCGGTTCTTCTTGTGGGATGCTTCAGGCAAGACGGAGTTGGCGAGGAGCCGAGGATGCGGGAACTGGATGGCAAGGTCGCCTTCGTCACCGGCGGCATCGGCTTGGCGATGGCCGAGCCCTTCGGCCGCCAGAGCGCGCCCGCACCGGTCACGGCGCGGACGTAAGCGCCCCCCAAAGACCGACCCTTCATGTCCCGTTTTCGCCGCTTCATCGCCGCGGTCGCACGGAACTGGCGGCGGGTGATCTTCGCTTTTGTCGCCTTCGGGGGCGTCGGCCTGGCGCTCGTCGTCGCGGCGCCGGCTCTTGGGCTGAACGGCTCGGGGGAGATCGCCCGATGGCTTAGCGTTGCGCAAGGACCCTGGGCCCTGCCGGCGGTGGTGGCCGCGTTCGCCCTGCTCGCCTTCATCGGCGTTCCCCAGGTCGCGCTCATCGCCGCCGCGGTCGTGGTGCTGGGGACGGAGAAGGGGGCGCTCTACAGCTGGATCGGAACCCTCGTCTCCGCCCTGATTGGTTTTGGTGTCGGCCGACTGCTGGGTATGACGGCGCTCGGCGAGAGCCAGGGGCCAGGCCTCCAACGCTTCATGGTGGCGCTGGCTAGAAACGGCTTCGTCGCCAGCCTGCTCGTGCGCCTGGCGCCCCTCGCTCCGTTCGTGCTCATCAACATTGCCGCTGGCGTCACGCCCATGCGCCTCGTCGACTTCACCGCCGGTACGGCGATCGGCATCGTCCCTAAGATCGTTCTGACAGCCTTCGCGGGCGGCTCGATTCTCCTCGCCCTCAAGGGCGGCGGCCCAGGCGCCGTGGCTTTGTCGGCGGTGGCGATACTGCTGCTTCTCGGCGCCGCAGTGGCCGCCCAGCGGTGGATCAGTAGCCGAAGAGTCTAAGGCTCGAGGCTCTTGTCGCGCGCCGACATCACGCTCCAGCCGGTGGGCTTGAGGATCTCCAGCGGCGAGAAGCGGGCCTTGTAGTCCATCTTGTCGCTACCTGGCACCCAATAGCCCAGGTAGAGATAGGGCAGGTCCAAACGGCTCGCCTGGATCACGTGGTCGAAGATGATGAACGAGCCGGGGCTGGCGCGCGACCTGGCCGGATCAAAAAAGCTGTAGACCAGCGAAAGACCATCGGAGAGCTGGTCGACCAGGGCGCAGGCGACCAGGTCACCGGGCCCCCGATCGGCGGGCGTCGTGCGATACTCCACCAGATGGGTGCGCACCGCAGAGTCCTCGACCATCGCCACATAGTCGCACCAAGTCATGTCGGCCATGCCGCCGTCGGCATGGCGCGAGAGCAGGTAGCGGCGCAGGAGTTCGAACTGCTCCATCGTCGCCTCCGACTCGACGATGTGACGCTTCAGAACGGCGTTGCGCGAAAGAACCTTTCGCTCCGAGCGCGAGAAGACATAGTCGCGCACCGGCAGCCTGACCGAGACGCACGCCTGGCAACTCTCGCAAGCGGGTCGATAGGCGATGTTCTGCGAGCGGCGAAAGCCGCCCTGGGTCAGGGAGTCGTTGACCAGCGCGCCATCGAGCATCGGCAGGTGGGCGAAGACCTTGCGCTCCTCTCGCCCCGGGAGGTAGGGGCACGGGGAAGGCGCGGTCAGAAAGAACCTCAGACGACGGGTCGGAAAGTGCTGGGTCACGCGATGGCGCCTGGTATTCCGGACTCAACTTTCTGCCATGGATTAGTGTCCATCGGCGGCCTCGGCGCAAGATGTTCGAGACTAACGATCGGGAGATCGACATGAAGCTCGCCTTCATCGGCATCGGGGTCATGGGCGGACCGATGGCCGGACACTTGGCGAAGGCCGGCCACGATGTAGTGGTCTACAACCGCTCGCGATCCAAGGCCGAGCTATGGGCCGCCGGGAATAACGGTCGCGTCGCCGACACCATCGCGCAAGCCGCGGAGGATCGGGAGGCGATCGTCCTCTGCGTCGGCGCGGACAACGACGTACGCGGCGTCCTCGCCGAGGCCCTGCCGGTGCTCGCCGCCGGGGCGATCATCGTCGATCACACCACGACCTCGGCGCGCCTGGCCAGGGAGATGAGCGGCGTGGCGGCGGAACGCGGGCGCGCCTTTCTCGACGCCCCGGTGTCGGGGGGCGAGGCGGGGGCGAAAAGCGGGACGCTGTCGGTGATGGTAGGCGGCGAGGCCGCGGCCTTTGGCCGAATGGAGCCGGCGCTCTCGGCCTACGCCAAGTCCACGCGGCTCATGGGACCTTCCGGCGCCGGCCAGCTTACCAAGATGGTCAATCAGATCTGCATTGCCGGCGCGGTCCAGGGCCTGGCCGAGGCGGTCGCCTTCGCCAAGGCGGCGCGGCTCGATGCCGATCTCGTCTACGAAGCGATCTCCAAGGGCGCGGCGCAGTCGTGGCAAATGGACAATCGCTGGGCGACGATGGCCCAGGGGCGGTTCGACTTCGGCTTCGCCGTCGACTGGATGCGCAAGGATCTGGGCTTGGTGCTCGAGGAGGCGCGGACCAACGGCTCGAGGGTCGAGATCACCGCTCTGATCGATCAATTCTATGCCGAGGTCCAGGCCATGGGCGGGCGACGATGGGACACTTCCAGCCTCGCCGCCCGCCTGCTGCGCCCCCCGTCTAGGCGCCCAGGAGCCGCGCCGCCTCGGGGGCGAAATAGGTGATCACGCCGGCCGCGCCGGCGCGCTTGAACGCGCCCAGGCTCTCGAGAATCGCGCGCTCGCCGTCCAGCCAGCCGTTGATGGCCGCCGCCTTGAGCATGGCGTATTCGCCGGAGACCTGGAAGGCGAAGGTCGGCATGGCGAAGGTCTCGGCGATCCGACGCACTATATCGAGATAGGGCAGACCCGGCTTGATCATCACCATGTCAGCGCCCTCGGCGATATCGAGCGCCACTTCCCGCAGCGCCTCGTCGCTGTTGGCCGGATCCATCTGGTAGGTGGCCTTGTCGGCGGGATTGGGCGTCGGGCCTGCGCCGAGCTTTCCAGAACCGATGGCCTCGCGATAGGGACCATAGAAGGCCGAAGCATACTTCGCCGCATAGGACATGATCAGGGTGTCGGTGAGGCCTTCGGCCTCCAGGGCCGCGCGCAGCGCGCCCACGCGCCCATCCATCATGTCGGAGGGCGCGAGGATGTCGCAGCCGGCCCTGGCCTGCATCAGGCCTTGCTCGACCAGCCTCACGATCGTGGCGTCGTTGGCGATCCGGCCGTGTTCAATTACCCCGTCATGGCCGTGATCGGTGAAGGGGTCGAGGGCGACATCGCACATCACACCGACCTCCGGCGCCGCGTCCTTCATCGCTTTCACCGCCCGCGCGATCAGGCCGTCGGGATCGCCGGCGAGGCGGCCCTCCGCGTCCTTCCTGGCCCCGTCCATATGCGGAAAGATGGCGACCGCCGGTATCCCGAGCGCTCTGGCCTGCCGCGCCGCCCGCCCCGCCTCGACCACCGAGAGCCGCTCCACCCCCGGCATTGAGGCCACCGGGACCGTCCCATCGCCTTCGTGGACGACCACCGCCCAGATGAAGTCGTCGGGCGTCAGCACGCTCTCGCGAACCAGACGCCGGATCCAAGGCGTCTGTCGCAGGCGGCGCAGCCTCAGAGCGGGGTAAGGGGCGAGTGGCGCGCGGCTCATGTTCATCCCGGGATTGGCATTTCGCGCCGGCGGCCGGCTTCGATAAGGTTGCGCTCCAACCTCGATAGGCTCAAGTCCGGCCTGCTGCTACCTTCGAAGGGTCGGCGCATCATGGTAGAGCCTGCGTGTCCATAAGGGGGACAAGATCATGCGTGTGAGAGCTCTGTCGGTGGCTCTGGCCACGGCGCTCGTGATGGGCGGCGCTTGGTTGGCCTGGCGTGCTGGCGCGAAAACCGCCATCCCGCCCTATATCACCGCCGCCGTCGCCGACCCGTCGCGTCCGCAGGCGGACAAGGACCGGGATACGGCCCGCAAGCCGATCGAGATGCTGATGTTCATCGGGATAAAGCCCGGTGAGAGGGTCGTCGACTTCATGCCCGGTCCCAACGGCTATTTCACCAAACTGTTCGCCGACGTGGTGGGGCCGACCGGCCACGTCTACGCCTTCATCCCCACCGAGGTGGCCACGCACCTCAAGATACCCCTGCCGCCCACCGGCGCGACGATCGATTCGGCGCGCCCCAACGTGACCGCCCTGGTGGCTCCGGTGAAGGAGTTCGCGACGCCCGAGCCCGTGGATATCGTCTGGACGGCGCAGAACTACCACGACCTGCATGACCCGTTCATGGGGCCGGTGGACATGGCCGCCTTCGACGCAGCGGTGTTCAAATCCCTCAAGCGCGGCGGTTTTTTCGTCGTTCTCGATCACGCGGCGCTGGCCGGCTCGGGAGTGCGTGACACCAATTCCCTCCATCGCATCGATCCCGCGGCTGTGATGGGCGAAGTCACCGCCACCGGTTTCAAGTTCGTCAAGGAGACCACCGTTCTGCGCAACCCCGACGATCCGCACACCGCCCGGGTCTTCGATCCGTCGATCCGGGGCCACACCGACCAGTTCGTCTACCTGTTCCGCAAGCCCTGAGGGGCTTCAGGGTACTCAGATGTCGAAGATCGCCTTCATCGGCCTTGGGGCCATGGGCGCTGGGATGGCCGCCAATCAGGCCAAGGCCGGTCATGAGGTCCGCGCCTTCGATCTGTCGGCCGCCGCGCTCGAAAAGGCTGGTGCAGCGGGCTGCCGCGTCGCGTCCTCGAGCGTCGAGGCGACCAGGGACGCCGAGGTTGTGATCACCATGCTGCCAGCGGGCGCGCAGGTTCGCGAGGTGTGGTTGAGCGAGCTCATCCCCAACGCCTCGTCCACCGCTCTGCTCATCGATTGCTCGACCATCGAAGTGGCGACCGCGCGGAGTCTTGGCGAAGCGGCGGCTGCCGCCAGCCTTGCCGCCGCCGACGCGCCGGTCTCGGGCGGAATCATGGGCGCCGAGGCCGGGACGCTCGCCTTCATGGTCGGCTGCGAGGAGGCGATCTTTCCGAGGGTCGAACAGGCTCTCGCGCCGATGGCGAGCGTGGTGATCCACGCCGGCGGCGCCGGCGCTGGCCAGGCGGCGAAGATCTGCAACAACATGCTCCTGGGCATCTCGATGGCCGGAGTGTGCGAGGCCTTTGCCCTGGCCGAGAAGCTCGGGCTGGACGCCCAGCGCTTCTTCGACATTGCCTCGAAATCCTCCGGCCAGTGCTGGTCGTTGACGACTTACTGCCCCTGGCCGGGACCCGTTCCCTCGGCCCCCTCGAACCACGCCTACGAGGGCGGCTTCCTCACCCGCCTCATGCTCAAGGACCTCAAGCTGTCGCAGCAGGCGGCGGCGAACTCCGGGGCGGCGACGCCATTAGGCGCGCAGGCGGCGGCGCTTTACGCCCTCTTCGAGGGTCTCGGGTACGGCGGGAAGGACTTTTCCGCCCTGCTGCAACTCGTGCGCGGGCGGCTGTCCGAACTCAATTAAGGGCGATCGGGCATAGATCTGGCTCGGCCGCGGTCAGTGACAGAGGGCGCCTTTCGTGCAAAGACGGCCGCCAATTTGGTCTCTTGAGGAAAGAGGACCGCTTTGATCGACTACAAGGCAGCCTTTCGCGACGCCGTCGAGCAGGTCAAGAACGAGGGCCGCTACCGGGTCTTCGCCGACCTGAAGCGCCGCCGCGGCGATTTCCCCTACGCCGTCTGGACGCCCCCGGAGGGCGCGCCGCGCGAGGTTCTCGTCTGGTGTTCCAACGACTACCTCGGCCAGGGCCAGAACGCGGTCGTGCTCGAGGCCATGCACAGCGCCATCGACGAAGCCGGATCCGGCTCTGGAGGCACGCGCAACATTTCAGGCACGACCCATTACCACGTCGAACTCGAGAGGGCTTTGGCGGGGCTGCATGGCAAGCAATCGGCCCTGCTGTTCACCTCGGGCTACGTCTCGAACGAAGCCGCTCTGGCCACGCTCCAGGCGATCCTGCCGGGCCTGATCATTTGTTCCGACTCCCTCAATCATGCCTCGATGATCGCCGGCATACGCCACGGCGGCGGTCCACGGAAAATCTTCAGGCACAACGATCTGGCCCACCTCGAAAGCCTGCTTGCGGATGCGCCGGCGGATGCGCCCAAGCTGGTCGCCTTCGAGAGCGTCTATTCGATGGACGGAGACATTTCCGACGTGGGCGCCACCGCGGCCCTGGCGCGAAAATACGGCGCTCTCACCTATCTCGACGAGGTCCATGCGGTGGGCCTTTACGGGCGGACCGGCGGCGGCGTCTCCGAGCGGGACGGAGTGGCCGACCAGATCGACATCATCGAGGGGACGCTGGGAAAGGCGTTTGGGGTCATGGGCGGATATATCGCCGCCGACGCCAGTCTCATCGATGCCATCCGCTCCTACGCCAGCGGCTTCATCTTCACGACCTCTCTGCCCCCTGCGCTCATGGCCGGCGCTCTGGCGAGCATCAAGTGGCTGCAGGCCCACGACGAGGTCCGGGTTCGTCACCAGGAACGCGCAGCTACCCTCAAGGCCAGACTGGCGGCCGCCGGGCTGCCGGTCATGCCTTCAGTCAGCCATATCGTCCCCGTGCTGGTGGGCGACCCGGTGCACTGCAAGCTGGTTTCGGACCTGCTGCTTCTTGATCACGGGATCTACGCGCAGCCGATCAACTATCCCACCGTGCCCAGGGGCACCGAACGTCTGCGCTTCACGCCAACCCCTTTCCACACCGACACCATGATGGACGACCTGACGAACGCCCTGGGATCATTGTGGTCGCGGTGCAATGTCAAGCGAATGGGCGGCTACGCCGCCTGAATTTCACGCCGTCCGTCGGCGGCCGCGTCCCAGGCCTATGCTCTTGGCGAACTCCGACCGGCGCGCCGCATAGGCCGGCGCGACCATCGGATATTCCGGAGTCAGGCCCCATCGTCTTCGGTAGTCGTCGGGGCTCATGTCGTACCGAGCGCGGAGATACCGCTTGAGCATCTTCAGCTTCTTGCCGTCCTCGAGGCAGACGAGAAATTCGTGCTGAACCGACGCCTTCACGGGCACGGCTGGCTTTTGGCGGGGCTGGGGCGCAGTCGTGACCTGGCCGGCAAGACCCCCTAGCGCCCGGTGGACCTCGCCGATCAGAGCTGGGAGCGCGGCCGGCGCGGTAGGATTGTTGCTGACGAAGGCGGAGACGATTTCGGCGCTGAGCCGCACGAGCGCGCCGCCCTCTCCTTCAGTTTCATCGACCATAAGTCTCACCCGAGCGGCGTAGAATCCATCCAATCGAAGGGTTTCAGCGCCACCGCTCAACGCCGATCCCCGGGTGTTGTTCCAGCTTGCCTGCCTCGCCCACGGTTGGATTGCCGCTCTCTCGCGGCTAAGAGAAGCGCTCTGAAGCCTCTAGATTCGAAGACAAGGAATGCATCGCCGATGGCTCTTACCGCTCAGGTTTCGAACGACACAGCCGATCCGTTCTTCACCGCCCCCCTGGCGCGGGCCGATGGCGAGGTGTTCGCGGCCATCGAGCGTGAGCTTGGGCGTCAGCGTAGCCAGATCGAGCTCATCGCCTCGGAAAACATCGTCTCCCGAGCCGTCCTCGAGGCCCAAGGCTCGGTGCTGACCAACAAATACGCCGAAGGCTATCCCGGTCGCCGCTACTATGGCGGCTGCGAGTTCGTGGACGAGGTCGAGATTCTCGCAATAGAGCGCGCCAAGTCGCTGTTTTCCTGTGCTTTCGCCAATGTGCAGCCCCATTCGGGCTCGCAGGCCAATCAGGCGGTGTTCATGGCCCTGATGAAGCCTGGCGACACCTTCATGGGTATGGACCTCGCCGCTGGCGGCCACCTCACGCACGGCAAGTCGGTCAATCAGTCGGGCAAATGGTTCAGGCCGGTGGCCTATGGCGTCCGCGCCCAGGACCAGATCATCGACTACGAAACCCTGGCTGAAATCGCCCAGGAGAGCCGGCCCAGGCTGATCATCGCCGGCGGCTCGGCCTACAGCCGGACCATTGATTTCGCCCGCTTTCGCCAGGTCGCCGACGGCGTCGGGGCCTATCTGATGGTCGATATGGCCCATTTCGCCGGTCTTGTGGCGGCGGGTCTTTTCCCGAGCCCCATTCCCCACGCCCACGTGGTCACGACCACTACCCACAAGACCCTGCGCGGCCCACGCGGCGGCATGATCCTCACCAACGATCCCAAACTCGCCAAGAAGATCGATTCGGCGGTTTTTCCCGGCCTCCAGGGCGGCCCGCTGATGCATGTCATCGCCGCCAAGGCCGTCGCCTTCGGCGAGGCGCTCACACCGGCGTTCCGAGTCTATTCCCGACAGGTGATCGAGAACGCCAAGGTTCTCGCCGACGCCCTGGCGGCTTCGGGCATGGCCATCGTTTCGGGAGGAACCGACAGCCATCTGATGCTGGTCGACCTTCGGCCCAAGGGGGTTACCGGCAAGGCGGCCGAGGCCAGCCTCGAGCGCGCCGACATCACTTGCAACAAGAACGGCATCCCGTTCGACCCGGCGCCGCCGGCGATAACCTCGGGACTGCGTCTGGGCAGTCCCGCCGGCACCACGCGCGGATTTGGACCCGCCGAATTCCGCCGGATCGGTCAGCTCATCGCCAAAGTCGTCGATGGCCTCGCCGCCAATGGCGAGAACGCCAATGCCGAAGCCGAGAGCGAGGTCAGGGCCGAGGTGCTCGCTTTGACCGCCAGGTTCCCCATCTACGGCTGAGATCGCATTGCGCCGGGCGGCCCGGGGGGCCAAGGAGGATCATGCGCTGCCCGTTCTGTGGTGAAATCGAGAGCCAGGTGAAGGACAGCCGCCCGTCGGAGGACGGCGCCGCCATCCGCCGCCGCCGCCTGTGCCCTGAGTGTGGCGGCCGATTCACCACCTTCGAGCGAGTCCAGCTTCGCGAGCTGACGATCCTCAAGCGATCAGGGCGTCGAGCGCCCTTCGATCGCGAAAAGCTGGTTCGCTCGATTTCCATCGCCATGCGCAAGCGACCCGTGGATCCCGAACGCATCGAGCGCTTGGTCAACGGGATCGTGCGTCAGCTCGAGAGCATGGGCGAGAGCGAACTCGCCTCGCACATCATCGGCGAGATGGTCATGAAGGCGCTGAAATCCCTCGATGAGGTCGCCTATGTCCGCTACGCGTCCGTCTATAGGGATTTCAGAGAAACTGTTGATTTCGCCAAGTTCCTGAGTGACGAGGGTCTCGCCGAAGAGCTGGAGGAGTGAGGGCCACGCGAGCGGCGACCTCTTGGCTGGCCACGCTCTCATGAGCCGCACACTTGGCCATCGGGCCAGAAGTGTGGCCAGGCTGGCGGCCGTGCAGGCGCTCTATCAGATGGAGGTCTCCGGCGCCGGCTCCCAGACGGTCGTGCGCGAATTCGGCGAGCACCGATTTGATCGCGATCTCGACGGGGGGCGTCGTCTGGCGCCCGCCGACGAGACTTTTTTCGCCAGTCTCGTCTCCGGAGTGGTGGCCGATCAGGCGGACATCGATCGGGCGATCGCCCGGCGATTGGCGAAGAATTGGCGCCTCGAACGCATCGACGCCACCGTGCGCGCTATTCTGCGAGCCGGCGCCTTCGAACTGATGCGTCTCGCCGAAGTTCCGCGCGAGGTCGTCATCGACGAATACGTCGAGGTCGCCAAATCCTTCTTCGAGGGGCAGGAGCCGGGTTTCGTCAACGCCACCTTGGATGCAATCGCGCGCGATGAGCGAGCCCACTGACGAATTCGACTGGATCGCTTCCCTGCGGCCGCTGACCCTCGGCGATCCGCGGGCGCTCGATCTGGCCGACGATGCCGCCATCATACCCTCTCGCCCTGGCTGGGATCTGGTGGTGTCCGACGACGCCATGGTCGGCGGCGTGCATTTTCTCGCCGAAGAGACCCCGGACACGATCGCCCGCCGGCTTTTGCGCACCAGCCTCTCGGACCTTGCCGCCAAGGGCGCCGAGCCTTTCGGCTATCTGCTGACGGTCGCCTGGCCGGCAGACCTCGATCGGAACTGGAGGGCTGCCTTCGCGGCCGGTCTGGCCGAAGACGGCGCGCGCTTCGGCGTCGCGTTGCTAGGCGGCGACACGGTGTCCACTCCTGGCCCCCTCACGGCCAGTGCGACCGTTCTTGGCTGGACGCCGCGGGGGCGGGCCGTGAAGCGCTCGACGGCCCAGGCTGGCGACCTCCTGATGGTCTGCGGCTCGATTGGCGATGGATGGCTGGGATTGAGGGTGGCCAAGGGCGAGATCGCCGACGCGAGCGGCGCCCTGGCGGCGCGGTACCGGCTGCCGGCGCCGCTTCTG
>Ga0182024_10014935_pt1 | contig 14949 bp, 16 predicted proteins | sample P32metaG_FD_120480 | JGI IMG/M metagenome (GOLD analysis project Ga0182024, IMG submission 120480) | Permafrost microbial communities from Stordalen Mire, Sweden - P3-2 metaG (Illumina Assembly) | ecosystem: Environmental > Terrestrial > Soil > Wetlands > Permafrost | place: Sweden: Stordalen... | reverse complement strand
GCTTCCTGGCAGCGCCGCCGCGGAGATCCTGGACGTGGCGCGCACACATCAGTTCGCCATCGCGCGCCGGAATAAAGGATGGGAAGTGGTGGAGACATCGGAGCTCAAGCAAGCCAAGGCGGAGATCTTACGGCTAAACAACAACCTGGAGCGGCGCGTCATGGAGCGCACTGGTCAATTGCTGGCTGCCAATGAGGAACTGCGGCACCAAATGGCAGAGAGGCGTCGTGCGGAGGAGGCGCTCCTGACGGCGCAAGCCGAACTGGCCCACGTCACGCGCGTCACCGCCATGGGTGAATTGGCGGCGTCCATTGTACATGAAGTAACGCAGCCATTGACGGGTATCGTCAGCAATGGAAATGCATGTCTTCGTTGGCTGGCCAATGTGCCGCCGAACGTTGAAAAGGCTCGCGGCGCGGTGGAACGGATCATTCGCGACACCAATCGGGCGAGCGAAGTAATTCACGATATCCGCACTTTGGTGAAGAAGACCCCGCCCCATCAAGAGGAGGCGGATCTGAACGACTTGATTTACCGAACCTTAACGCTAGCGAATGGCGAGATGACGCGCGAACAGGTGGAGTTACAAACTGAGCTGGCGGTCGGCCTGCCCAACGTCCTGGGTGATCGAGTACAGTTGCAACAGGTGCTCTTGAATCTGATCATGAACGCAATCGAGGCCATGAGTAGCATTAGCGGCCGGCGGTTGCTGATGATCCGGTCCGCGATGCGAGATCCGGAAAGCGTAACCGTGTCGGTGCAGGACTCCGGGGTGGGGATCGATCCTCAGAAGGCGGAGCATCTGTTTGACGCTTTTTTTACCACGAAATCGCAGGGGATGGGGATGGGCCTTTCGATTTGCCGCACCACCATTTCGGCGCACGGCGGCCACCTGTCAAATGTCGCCAACGCGGGCACGGGCGCCACGTTCGAGTTCACGCTCCCGGCGCATGTGGTGAAGTCCGAAAATGTCGGTATAGCGACGGCGTGACGCCCGAGCGACACACGGAGGTCCCACGAACGAGACGATTTTCCTGATCGACGATGACATATCGGTTCGGGAGGGCTTGACTGCACTGATCGAATCGACGAATCTGCCAGTGCGGTCCTTTGGATCGGCGGCGGATTTCCTTACCGCACAACTGGTGGAAGCAGAGGGCTGCGTAGTTCTGGATGTCAACATGCCCGGAATGAATGGACTGGACTTGCAGCGGGAAATGAATGCTGCCGGCATTCCTTTGCCGGTTATTTTCTTAACCGGCCATGGCGATATTCCCATGACGGTGCAGGCTCTGAAGGCTGGCGCTGTGCATTTCCTGACAAAGCCGGTGCGAGAGGACGACCTGTTGGCCGCCATTCGGCAGGCGCTGGAAACCGACCGCAAAGCACGCTCTGAGCGTACGGATATGCGGAGACTGCGTGAACGCTTCGATTTACTGGCGCCCCGCGAGCGCCAGGTGATGCGCCTGGTGACGTCGGGACGTCTCAACAAACAAATCGCTCATGAATTGGGCATCAGCGAGCGAACCATCAAGCTATATCGGGGACAAGTGATGCGTAAGATGGGTGCAGATTCGCTGGCTGGTCTTGTGCAACAGGCTCAGAAGCTCGGCCCGCCTTACTGAGCCGGGTTGAGCGGCCGTGCTGGATCCCAAGCCTCCTCATCTTCGATATGAGCGTGGTGCGCGGAAGACCCAGATACCGTGCGGCTCCGCTGGGCCCCCCGATTAGCCATCCAGTTTCGTCCAGCACCTGCACGATGTGCTCGCGCTCGACTTCGCTAAGCGTAGTTCGGCTGGAAGGTGCAGTCTGGATGTCTCGCTTTGGCTCGAAAAAGGGAACGCGTAAAACTCCATCCTCGGCCAGGATCACGGCGCGCTCAATCACATTTTGCAGCTCCCGCACGTTGCCGGGCCAGCAATGTTGCGCCAGCGTCTGGATAATCTCGGGCGGAATGCTTCGAATTGGCCGCCGCATTCTTGCGGCTGCTCCGCTCACAAAATGCCGGATGAGACTCGGGATATCTTCGCGCCTGTCGCGTAGTGGAGGCAGGGTGAGGGGAAACACGTTGAGCCGGTAGAAGAGATCCATTCGAAAAGTCTTCTCCGCTACCAGTGTCGTGAGATCCCGGTTCGTTGCGGCGATCACACGGACGTCCACGCTGACCGTGCGGGAACTGCCAAGCCTCTCGAATTCCTGCTCTTGTAAAACGCGCAGAAGCTTTGGCTGCAGGCTGGGCGGAATCTCGCCGATCTCATCTAGAAATAACGTTCCGCGGTGGGCCGCCTCAAAGCGACCGACGCGTTGTGCTACTGCGCTGGTAAAGGCGCCTTTCTCGTGGCCAAAGAGCTCGCTCTCGAGCAAGCCTTCGGGAATGGCGGCACAATTCAAACGGACGAAAGGGCCCGCGGATCGCAGGCTCAGCTCGTGAATCAGTTGCGCGCACAGTTCTTTGCCCGTGCCGGTCTCACCACAGATGAGCACCGTGGAATCGGTGGGGGCCACGATACGCGCCAGACCCAACACATGTTGAAGAGCCTCGCTGGTTCCCACGATCCCAGGCGCGTCTTTCAAGCGATCAGAGGCGGAATTCGCCACCCGCTTTACTTGGCTCGGGGGGAGCTCGGAATGAATGGGTACGATAACGGCAGTAGACATTTGTGTAACTCCAATCTAAGTTGGATCTGCAAATCTGCGCGATTGTGTGATCGCGATCCGCACAGATTCCAGCAGAACTTCCGGCTGAAATGGTTTGTACAACACCGTGAGTACGCCGGGCTCCCTAGCCAGCACTGGATCCGCGTGCGCGGTGATGAATATTGTGGGAATGAACCAGCCAGCTGCGGCTAGCTGATTATGTAACTCAACGCCCGACATGCCTCGCAGACGCACATCCAGAATCAAGCAGGCCAAATCATTCCGATGGCGTGCTGATTTTAAGAATTCCTCGGCAGAGTCGAAGAGCGCCGCTTCATATCCAACCGACTCAGCGAGGCCGGCCAGCGATTCCCGGACTGATTCATCGTCGTCGACCACCGCAATTACCGGAACCGCTCGCGATTCGCTCATGAATAATTCCTCGTAAGTCCCCGCGGCGTCTTCCATTGATTCGCATGCCATTTCCCCTCGCGGCATCGCTCGTCCTTTTTCCGGCCGACGTTTGACTATCTCTGTGGACAGAATAAAGCGATTGCCCGATTAGGGAAATCTGTACCTTGGGGCAAAAGGGGTCAGCGCCGCGATGTTGGCGGCCTTGGATCATCCCTTGCGGCCGATCCGAAGCATGGTGGATGTGGTCTTGAAAGGACTGTCTCGGTCGTTTGAGCGAATGTATGTCGATTGGGGCCCGGCCCTCGATTGCGCCGGAAAAGCGCGTCTTGCGCAGCATTCCCACCGTCTTTTAGCCACCCAAATACTTCCTCGATCCGTTTTCGCTTGCGCTAGGAAGTGGGCGGCACATTCACCGGCCATCTGAACGGAATCGAGCAGCGGCGAGTTCAACGGGTTGGGCGCGAAAATTTTTGGGAGATGCACACCCGAAGGCTCGCCGAGAGGACTGTATAATCGGTGGCGTCGCTGACCGCGTGCACTCGTTGTCTCCACAGGTGAATCTTGAGACACATCACCGATGTGGTGAACCTCATCCGGCGGGAGGAACTCTCGGATGTAGTGCTTCGCGGCCATTTGTAAGGCGGCTCTGTGATTAGCGGCGTCGCAGATCGCATTCCGGATCGAATTGGTGCGCTGGTGTATTTGGATGCTTTCGTGCTGGAGAACGGCCAAAGTCTTCACGATACTCTCCCGCCCCCCGATGCGAAACGCGCAACTCGAGCAGGCGGCGCACAGTGGAGAGGGTTGGAAGGTGCCGCCTATTCCCGCCGAGGCATTCCACGTGAATGTCCAAGATCTCGATTGCGTGAACCGGCAGTGCACTGTGGAGCCACTGGCCACCTGTAGGCAACCTCTCCATCTCACGGAAGAAATCGACAAGATCGAGAACGTCACCTTCATCCTGGCCACGGGCTGGGCGCCCTCGCCGTTTTTACCTTTTTGTGATCAGGCAAAAACAAAGGGCTGGAGGACGGTTAGCATGGAGTGCGGCCATGACGTGATGCTCGACCTGGAAAGAACTTACTGGGGAGTTGCTGGCAGTCTCGTCGCGGCGCACGGTGTCCGCTCACTGACAGCCCTTGTGGGCGTGGTTCCGAAGCAACCCCGAGAACTCAAATGGCTCGTTCGTCCGTTGCGGATGGGCCACCGTTGTGTACGCCGCTGGTTTCGTCTATGCTCTTAACAATATAAATGGCGCGTCTGATTCCACTGATCCCTCTCGGATTTCACTACAGGAAGTTCGTCGCACTCTGCGGCTATACGCTTCTCGGATCGCTCTTACTTACGGGTCAGATTCCGCGAGCGCGATCGATAACAGAACGTGTGTACTCGGTTGAGCAGGCAGCGCGCGGACAGCAACTATACAAGGCCCAGTGTGCAGCGTGTCACGGCAATGTGATGGAAGGCGCCAGCGGACCTCCGCTGGTGGGCGATGGTTTCCTGGCGAACTGGAGCGCCCAGACGCTAGCGAATCTCATCGACAAGATACAAAAGACAATGCCCTTCAACCTGCCAGGGAGCCTTTCCAGGAACCAGTCGACTGATCTGGCGGCGTATGTTCTCCAGGCGGGCAGGTTCCCCGCGGGACAAGCCGAACTGAGTGAAGCCGCGCTCAAGCAGATCGTGTTTCCCACGGTGCAAAGTGCTGCAATGCCCAGCGGAGCTAAGGTAGCCGGCACATCTCTTCCACCGCCGGAAGGAAACCTGGCGGAGTTGATGAGAGCCATCGCTTTCCCGAACGCGAACATCATCTTCAATGTTCAGCTCAAGGATCCCGGAGCCGAGAAGAAGAAGCAGCCCGCCGCCGCGCCGTTTGATTATGTGGAGTGGGGATCCACTGTTTATCCGGGATGGCTGGCCATCGATCAGGCCGCTGTGGCGATCACTGAAACCGCGCCGCTCCTTTTGACGCCTGGCCGCCGATGTCAGAACGGCAAGGCCGTCCCGGTGGATCGCGCCGATTGGAAGCAATATGTTGCAGGACTCGTGGAAGTGGGAAAGCTAGCTCGCAAGGCGTCGCAGGCGAGGAACTATGAAGCCTTCACCGACATCAGCGAAAAATTGAACGACGCCTGTGCGAATTGTCACAAAGTTTACCGCGACAAGGGCGGCACCGAAGGAAGTGGCGCCACCCGATGTCAGCCCCCAACCGAGGAGAAATAAATATGCGCCTGACGACGCTCATCTCGACAGCCTTAGTGCTTTTGGTTTCAGGATCATTGTTCGCCCAGGACGTTGAATTTGCCAGCCGGGAAGATCGCTTCACATGTGTTTTCCCGACGCAGCCGAAGGTTACCGAGACTACCTACCTGTCCCAACACGAAGCGAATCTGCCGGCGCGAGTGTATACCGCAGTCGAAGGCCAGAGCCGCTTTTCGGTGACCGTGGTCGATTACAACCAGGCTCAACGGATACTCACCGAGAAAGCTAAATCTTGCCCCGAGGGTGCCGAACCCTGCTTGGGCGGCCCAGGCGACGAGGGACATTGGAAAGCGGATATCCGCGGTGCGATCGACTGGGCTACCTGGCAACTGATGAAACGAGACGCGAAGGTGACACTCTTTGTTTGGGCTGCCACGGATCAGGTGGAAGGGCGTCAATTGCAGCTAACGAACGCCGACAAATCGCGAACCTACGCGGGAATCTTCATGCACCAAAACAAACTGTACATCGTCGAAGGAACGGTGCCGCCCGGCTACCCCGCCCCGGTGCTGTTTCAGCAATCATTGGGATGGCTGGATGAGAATGGGATCGGGCTGCGGTACACGTCGTATTACAACAACAACTACCCCGAGCCGCCGCGCGTAGATCGATCGAAGAGGCCAGGTCAGGGTCGGATTGACGCACCAGGCGCAGTCGTACCGGGAACTAAGGAAGGAGGCAAATGATGCCACAAGGAATGCGGTTCAAATCAAGTCTCGGTCTTGCTGCGGCGATTTGTGTCGCGACCCTCGCGCTGCCGCTATGGGCGCATCACTCCCACGGCGCCTATGAGGACACGTTTATGGATATCGAGGGCGTGGTCACGGAAGTGCACCTGGTGGTACCGCACTCCTGGATTTACCTCGAAGTCAAGGATGCCAAGGGCGGCGACGCACAGGTGTGGGCCTTAGAAGCAACCGGCCGCACCCAGCTTCAAAAAGTCGGAATCACAGCTGATACCGTCAAAGTGGGCGACGCTATAAAAGTACGCTGCCATCGTCTCCGGGACGGTTCGAACGGCTGCCTTATGGGATTTCTGAAGGCCAAGGACGGTACCGTCAAAGACTGGGATGGCGGTGAAGCACCCGCGCCGTCCGACTTTTAGCAGTAATGGGGAAGCGAAGCGGCCGGAACCGGGATTAATTGTTGAATCATCACAGCGGAGCCGAGTCTGGGTACCAGCTCGAGGCTTCTTTCGGGGCGCGGCGGCATGATGAGTGGTTTGCGTGCGTCGTTTCCATGTCTTATGTCCGGAGCTCGGCCATTCAATGAACAGGCTTGCGTTGAAGTACCGGTATTCTTGCCATTATTGCCCTTCTCAGTTTCAAAGCTTTCCGAGGAATCGCTCGCTCCGCTAATCGTGCCAGTAAATAGAATGGCACTGGATAAGGCCGGGCAAAACCGGCCCGGCACGCACTCCAATCACCCCTTTTCACCGCCATGATGAGCAGTCGCCATTGTAGACGGCAATCGATGCTACCGTAATGCCGTCGCAAGGCGTCTTTGTCCGGCGCTCTCAAACCGGATAATTGCCCAATGGCATGATCGCATTCGAGCAGATGGAGCAAGTCTGTTTCGGTATGCCTTCCGCTCAGGGAATTGTCTCGCACCACCGACACATATCCCTGCACCGGAATAAGTTTCAGTCTCGCGCCCAGAGCCAGCGCGCGGGCGTACAGCTCATAATCCTCGCCCAGGCGCATGTGCTCCTGATACCGTAGGCTGTGTTGCGCGAGGAAATCCCGCCGCATCAGGGGCTTGATAAATCCAAGCTCCGCCCTTGGCCGCTTGCGGTCGGTAACATTCCACAAGACGAATTCAGAAAAGCTGACTAGCCGCGGCTCTTTTAATGCTTCGCTGAAAAGGCTTTTCCGCGGTCCGTCCACATCGCTCTCCGGCACTTGCCACATGTCGTCGGCGACAAGATCCGCGTTTGTGGCGCAGGCGAGTAATCCACAGATCCGGCCCGGCAGAAAGAAATCATCGGAATCGAGAACGGCGATCCACGGCGCGCGGCTTTCACATATAGCCCGGTTACGGGCCGCTGATGGTCCCCCATTGCTAGGCTGCAATAGGATTCTCAAGCGTCCGCTGCCGTCGTCTGCGTTGCCTGCGCAGGAGGACGTACCGTCGTTCGAGCCATCGTCCACAACGATTACTTCCGCAACTTCCGGTTCCGCCAGGGCCGACCGGACCGCGCGCGCGATGGTTACCGAAGCGTTGTAGGCAGCTATGACCACCGTGACTGACCGTGCGGGAGGTTGATTCTCGGTTTGTGATGAATCATTCATCGGCTTATTCGTCGGGCGGAGTATATAAACCTAATGGAAAACAGATAGCGACGTGTAAAATGCACAGCGGATACCACAGCCAAAACCAGGGATCGTTACGGCTCATATCGTATATTCCTTTTGAACCTAGTTGTCCTGTCTTTAAAAACCAACGAACCATTAGATAAGCGAAAAAGTTGCGAAAACATGAAATGTTGGAATCGATGTATTGTTTATTTTCTGGCGAAAGAGTAAAGCTCTTTTTAATTTCCTGCGATCCTATTAAACATTGGAGTTGGCTAGCTCGATGTTCGGGCGCATCCCAACTAAACCTGTTGTGCCAGATATTGACGCCATCGCCGAGTGTCACGTGTGGCGCTGGAGAAAAGCAAACACGCTGGCAGCGCCAGATAACTTGGAGAAGAAAAAGCATGTCTTCCCCTGCGGTCCGAAGCGGCTCGTAGAACGTCACATCGTGAGCTACCAGGCGTCTGTACACCACGGTAGGGGCTTGGGATACATGCGTTCGTAACGCAAATTCAAACAGAAACTTCTTATTGATCTCGTAGACATCGTCGCCGATTGCGCAGGAGGAAGATATGTGCGGATTGAAGTTGACAACTGAAAAGTAAGAGTCTTGAGATCCAATCCTGAGAGTGTTACAAAAATAGTAATCATATCCGGCATTCAGGGCCGAGAGCGCGATCGAAAGATGCTCGGGATTCCATATATCGTCGGAGTCTATGAACGCGATATAGGTGGTGTCCTCGCTTACCTGACGGAGGCCGGTATTGCGCGCGGCCGCCACGCCTCCATTCGGCTGCTCGATAAGTTGCAGCCGGAAATTTGATGGCAGGTTGAGGCCGTCGACTTCGGTTCGTGCGGGAACGGGCGACCCGTCATCTACCACGACGATCTGGATGGCGGTGTTGGGCGAAAGCCGCTGTTCCAGAACGGAGCTCAAGGCGCGTCGCAGAATGCCAGTCTTTTTCTGAAAATAGGGGATGATGACGGCGACGGTTGTATCAATCGCTCGATCCGAATCAAGGATTAGCTGCAGGTTCCGGCAAGTGCCGGAGTTAGAACGCTCGACAGTTCTGTCCATAGGAGATCATTTGAAAATACGGCCAAGATGGGCCATGGCGGGACGCCAAAGTTGCAGGGCAGCCGGCGGACAGGCCCTGATGGTGTGGCACGCCGCAGCGATGTTGCGCCGCTTAAGCACATCCACCAGCTCAGTGAAGGCGCGGCCTCTTTTGAGGGCAGCTTCCCTCCGTTTCTGCGCTCTTGCGGCAGCGGGACTGAGTTTGAAACGCGCCAGAAATCTCTTATCGGCCTCGGCCATATGGATAACATCCTCGATCGATAGCCGGTGCGACATCGATGCATTGCGCAGGTTGTACTGATATCCTGGCGTGCTTTCCACGGCGCAAACCGCGCCGCTGGCCAAGGCTTCAGCTAGGAACATGTAATCTTCCCCGATCCGGAGTTCGGTGCGGTAGGTAATTCGATGCCGCCGCAAAAATTCGAGCGAAATAACCGGCTTAAGATAGCCTAGCGTATGGCCGCCTAAGAACCTGCGGTTGCCCGCGATAAACGTTGCAAGATCGATCGTTTTCATGCGGTGCATTTTTGACGGTTTGAACATCGGGAATGTCTTACCGTCGGTTTCATCGACAACCAGAAGGTTATCGACGACGATGTCGGCTTTTGCCTTCCTCGCGAGTTCCAGGAGTCGCGCCAGGCGATTTGGCATTAAGGTGTCGTCGGCGTCCAAAACCGCGACCCAGGGCGCCGAGGATATGGCGATACCGGTGTTGCGGGCGGCGCTCGGGCCGCTGTTCCGCGCTAGACTCAAGCATTTCACGCGAATATCGTCGATCCCGGATGCCGCCGCGAGCGTGTCATCAGTGGAGCCGTCATTGACGACTACCACCTCCACCTCGACATTTTCTTGCGAAAGGGCGCTGCGCATGGCCCTTTCGATATAAGCCTCAGCGTTGTAAGCAGCTATGACGACGGAGATTTCTGGGGACATGCCGGCTCACCCAACTTACTCAAATTCGCAACGCGACTGCAGCCGGCAGACGACTCGCGCGTGCATGGCGCTCCGAAGAACCCAATATTTCATATGGTCATGTATTCGGCTCATCGCAATAGCGTTAAACACTTTTGAAAAGCGCGCCGGGCGCCGATGACGGGCACGTGCCAGGTGGAGGGGGCACTCCAACGCTCCGCCAAAAAGCGGAGATAACTGCACTGAAGCGCTTCTTTACGGTAATGACTCCAGGTAAGGTACTCGTGCCAAAAAACGCGGAATTTTACCGGAGGCCGACCGCTGTAATCGTGGGCCGTCTCGTCATCCTGACTCGGTGGACCAATGCCGATGTATTTGATCGCGGGCTCGATCCTCGGACGTCTCGGATCATACAAGCCACGGCGGATTCTATCGATTCGCCGTTTGACGACTTGCACGGCGCCGAAGCCGTCTCCTTCCACGCCAGCCGTCATACTCGCGGAATGCCGACGATAATACAGAGTCACCGCATTTACTAGCACTCGCTGAATATCGCTCTCCCAGCAGCGCGTTAGGAAATCGACATCTTCGGAAACACGCAAGCTTTCGTCCAGAAGGCCGACTGTGTCGAACAACTTGCGGCGATAGAGTGACGCGCCTAAATTCACAAACCGGTAGGGGTGTGTGAAGAAGCGCTTTGAGCCATCCTCAAGCATTCGGAAATTCCGGATGAGACCCTGGGCGAAACCGGCCTCGGGATGAGCAAGCAGCGCCTTCACTAGACGTTCCAGCGTGCGGGGGGGCCACAAATCATCGACATCCAGGAATGCGATGGCATCGGAAACCGTCGCGCGGATTCCGGCGTTTCTAGCCCCCGCCGGCCCGACGCCGGGAGTTTCAAGAATCCGCACGCCTGCTTTTCGCGCAACTTCCAGCGACCCGTCCGTCGATCCGTCATCGACGATGATCAGTTCCAGGGGCGAGTATGCTTGGGATTCAACACACTGAATCGCGTCCGCAAGAAATTGGCGCCCGTTACGGACCGGTGTGATGACGGCGATGGACGGCGGCATAGAGTCGGATCGCACTTTCGACTCCCACCCTATTGCGCAACGATCTAGCTGGTAAAGGTACCTCAGCACTAGTACGTCACGGCGCAGCTCGTAGCGCGGCCGCCGCCAGGTCGCGGATCACAAGCTAACAATTATGAAAACTGCGTTAACGTGTTTGTTGAACGTATAGCCGCTCTAGTCCTTTTTCCGTTCTAAAAAGGCTTTCCCCGCTACGCGCCCAGGCGCGGGATCAATTTCTCCGCGTAGCCGCGCGCGATCGCCGCCGCGTCACTGGGGCTCAGTTTCACGCGGGTCAATCCCAGCTTCAGGCCGTCGCCCACGTACGGAAAATCCGAGCCGAACAGCACGTGCGACGGTTCGGCGAAGGCGGTCAGAGCGCCCCAAGCCCCTGGATTCGTGGTGGTTTGCGCGGTATCCATATACAAACCCCGCAACGCCGCCAGCTTCTCGGGAGAATTTCCCGCCAGACGAACCGCCACCGTCGGAAGAAGTCCACCCCCATGCGAAAAGATAAATTTCACGTCGGGCAGACGCATGAGCATGCCCGAGCTGACTAGGCTGCTGATGGTGCGCGTGGTGTTTTCCCAGTTGCTTCCCAGCGCTCGCAACGGATCGTTGACATCGTTTAAATCGCTCGTAATTTTGGGATGCACATACACCACTGCTTTACGCCGATTGAGTTCCTGAAGGACCGGCGCAAACCCGGGGTCGCCCAGAAACCTACCGTCGTAATTTGACCACAGCAGGATGCCGTCGGCCTTCAGGGTATTCAGCGAGTACTCGATTTCCTTCAGGCTTCCCTCGGTATCGGGCGTAGGCACGGAGGCGAAGAAGCCGAACCGCCCAGGATGATCCTCCACCATCCGGGCGCCGAATTCATTGACATCGCGCGATACGGAACGACTTAGTTCAACGTCGCCGTTCCAGGTGCCAGGTCCGCCGCAAGTCACAATTGCGGTAGCGCAACCGGACTTGTCCATCTCCTCCAGGGCTGTCTGAACGGTCCAACTGGCGAAGCGCGCTCCGTTCGACTCCGCGATTTCTTTCTTGAACTTTGCCATCCAGGCCGGGGGGAAATAGTGGTGATGCACGTCGATTAGCCGTCCGGGTTCCGCCGCCCGGAGTGCCTTCAAACCCGTGCCTGCCGCGAGCGCGAGTGATCCGCCCATCGCCAAAGCGCCGCGGCGCGAGATTAGATTGGATTCCATCGAGACCTCCCTTAGCCGGGATTCCTTTTTGACTTCAAAAGCAGCACTATTGTACACCCATCCTGCCGGCTCGGAATGGCCGGAAATGATTTTCATCTGAGCGACTTCGGGCCAAAGCATGAGAGTTATATGGAACAACGTTACCGCAGGAGCATCTAATGTTTAGGATGTTGCTCCTTTTGGCACTGCTGATTCCAGTTGCGACCTCCACTGCGACTTCGCCGAACGCCCACGAAATCATCCAGAAATCCGTCTCTGCCACCCAGCAGGATTGGAGCGAAGCACCGAATTACGCCTTCGTCGATCGGGAAATCCTTGGTAAACACGGGCATGTTCAACCGGCCAAAACTTACGAAGTGTTGATGATCGAGGGATCACCTTATAACAAGTTGATCGCCATCAATGATGTCCCGCTCTCCCCGCAGCAGCGGGCTATTCAGGCTCGGAAACTGGCCGCGATCATCAATAAGCGACAGCATGAATCCGAGTCTGCCCGCCAAAAGCGGATCGCGAAATATATTCGCGAGCGCAGTCAGGACCACCGCATGTTAACCGAGATGGTGGATGCATTCGATTACACCCTGGTCGGCGAAGATATGTTGGCCGGACATAAGGTCTGGGTGCTGAAGGCGGCCCCTAAGCCGGGCTACGTGCCGCACAACCACGAGGAAAAGATGCTGCAGCGCATGCGGGGCCAGATGTGGATCGATGAAGCGACGTGTCAATGGGTCAAGGTGCAAGCCGACGTCGTAAAGCCCGTCTCCATGTATGGATTCATTGCCAAAGTCAAACCCGGAACCCGCTTTGAGCTTCAGCAAGAACCGGTGGCGCCTGGGCTTTGGCTTCCTAAACATTTCTCCGTTCAGGTGAAAGCGACTGCGCTGGGAATTTGGAACGAGAATTCGCGCGAGGACGATACCTACCGCGCCTATCAGCCGATGTCGCACGCCATGGCGAAGGGTGCCGCACCTCTGGACGCAATCACCGACACCTCCCGTTAAAGAATTTCATCCCTCGCGAGAGCCGCGCGCAGTTCATGCAGCGCGAGCGGAAACCAGCATGTATAATTGCTTGGAACAGGAGGCCATACCATGGCGCGTTCCCGATCGGGCTGGGCTTGCATCGTCCTTTTTGCAGCGGTCGTTCCGCTCTCGGCGCAATGGCTGAACTATCCCACTCCGGGGCTTCCGCGCACGCCCGATGGAAAACCAAACCTCTCCGCTCCCGCGCCGCGAACAGCCGACGGCAAGCCCGATCTTTCCGGAGTCTGGGATATGGAGAACAAACTGCCTTGCCCGCCCGAAGGCTGCCAATGCGAAGTCGCTCAGCAATTCCTCAATATAGCCTGGGGCCTCAAAGGTGGCCTGCCGTATAAACCCGGAATGAAGGAACTGGCCAAGGCCCGCGTGCAACCGCCTAAGACAGATGAGCCTATCACTAAATGTTTACCGATTGGCATTCTGGAGCGGCACACAGAACCAAGGTTGCGGAAGATAGTGCAAACTCCGGGATTGTTCTTGATCCTGAACGAATACAACGCGAGTTACCGCCAGATCTTCACCGATGGACGACCGTTGCCCGTCGATCCCCAACCTTCCTGGGATGGTTACTCGACTGGTAAATGGAACGGCGACACGTTGGTGGTGGAGACTACCGGCTTTCGCGACGGCAATTGGCTGGACGCTTTCGGCGATCCGGTGACGGATGCCGCCACGATCACCGAGCGATTTCACCGCATCGACTACGGCCACTTACAAATCGAAATCACGGTGAATGATCCCAAAGCGTACACCAAGCCCTGGACCGTCACGCTGAATCAAATCCTGGCACCCGATACCGACTTAATCGACTTCATTTGCCTGGAAAATGAAAAAGACCGAGCGCACATGGCAGCCGGTAGCGACGGTAAGTAGCAAGCTCTCGCTCCAGCGATCACAGCGTGCGAATTAGTTAACTGCCCTTGCTGGTGAGATCGCGATAAGTAACTTCAGTAAAGGTTGGCCATCGCGGATTCCAACCGCCGCGGGCAGCCCCTGCAGCTCCGGGCGGAGCTGGCGGCGGATCTCCCACAGCTGCTCGGATCTCATCCAAAGACTTGCCTTGCGCCACTAGCGCTTTGATCTTCTCCCACTTGGCCTCGGTAAGCTCCAATTGTTTTTGAATCGCGGCTTTGGTCTGCAAGTCTCCATGTCCGGGCACAAACTGATCTGAATTGAGACTAACCAGGCCCTTCACGGTGGTGATATAGCCTTCCGACGACCCGCCCTTCTCCCGATGGAGGATTGGATTGGGAGCAGGGTTATTCAAAGCGATAATATCTCCCGTGAAGACGATCTTCTGGTCTGGCAGATAGATCACAAGATCACCGCTGGTGTGCGCCGGCGCCCAGTGAAGCAATTCCAGTTTCACGCCGTCGATCTTGAGCTGCTCTCTTTTCTTGGAAATAAGTTGCGTGGGCAGACGATCAGCGGGAGGCAAAGGCTCGTGAACTCCCGGTGGCGCGACCGGCGGACCGCCCTTTTCTTCATCTAGAGCGGCTTGTTGCTCTTTCCTGCAATTCTCGTGCGCAATGATCGTGATGCCGGCGGGGAACGAAACCACGCCATTGACGTGATCGGCATCGCTATGCGTGAGAATCACCGTAGTGATTGGCTTCGGAGTAATTTTGGCGATGTCCTCGACCAGCTCCTTGCCCCCGGCCGCGGTCGTTTTGGCATCCACGACGATTACGCCTTTGTCGCCCACGATCACGCCGCTATTTCCGCCGCCACCCTCCACCCAGTAAACATTGGGTGTCAATTGATGAACCATGAACGGCGCCGCGGCCCGGCCCTGAGCGCTAGCCCATTGCGAAAAGGCGATCAAAACCAGCGCTGCCGCAAGCGCGCGAGAAAGTTTCTTGGGATGCATACGCTTAATTCACCTCAGAGCACTATATCACGCTCGGACCGATGTCCCGCCGGCTTCTACCGTGTTTCCGTGGCAAAAGCGTTCTGTCCGCTAGCTTGAATCCTGTACATGGGATATAATAACGGGGCTTCAGCGGATCTTGATGTTGTCCAAGGGGG
>Ga0182024_10014934_pt1 | contig 14950 bp, 14 predicted proteins | sample P32metaG_FD_120480 | JGI IMG/M metagenome (GOLD analysis project Ga0182024, IMG submission 120480) | Permafrost microbial communities from Stordalen Mire, Sweden - P3-2 metaG (Illumina Assembly) | ecosystem: Environmental > Terrestrial > Soil > Wetlands > Permafrost | place: Sweden: Stordalen... | reverse complement strand
AGAACATCACGCGACGACGCGGCCGATAACGGCCGCCAGCGCGACATCCTGTTCCGGAAACACAGTGCGCAGATCGAGCAGGACGCGGCCTTCGTCTACCCGGGCAATGATCGGAGGATCTGAACCGCGCAGACGCGTCGCCAGCTCGTCTGCGCTAAGGCCATGGCAAGTCAGCGCCAGAACAATGGTAGGCAAAACAGAAGAAGGGGCGGCCCCGCCCCCGAGGATCGATTCGCCGTCCACGAGTTCGACTTTCACCTTGGGTGTAACGATTCGCGCTGCCATTTTCCTGGCGCGTTCGCCGATCGCTTCTTTCGTGAGGTGCATCATGCGCAACGTGGGAATGGCGTCGTGATCCCGTCGAATGTATGCGAGAAGAGTCGCTTCCAGGGCCGCATAAATTAGCTTATCCACCCTCAGGGCGCGGAACAGCGAGTTCAATCGCATGCGGGCTATCAACTCCGAACGTCCGCTGATCAAACCCGCCTGCGGGCCTCCGAGGAGTTTGTCGCCGCTATATGTGACAATGTCGACGCCGCTCCGCAGGCTGTCCAGCACGCCCTGCTCGCCATTGATCCCTACCGAGCGCAGGTCAAAAAGCGCGCCGCTGCCCAGATCTTCCATCAGAGGAATGCCGCGCTGGCCGGCCAGAGCAACAAGTTCCGCCGTAGATGCCTGCGCAGTGAAACCTGTAATCTCGAAGTTCGAACGATGCACTCGCAACAGCAGACGCGTGCGTTCGGTAATTGCCTGTGCGTAGTCGGAAACGCGAGTGCGGTTGGTCGTGCCAACCTCGCACAGGATCGCTCCCGACTTTGCCATCACGTCGGGAATACGGAACGAGCCGCCGATCTCCACCAGTTCGCCGCGCGAGACAATGACTTCTCCTCCCTCAGCCAGGGTGTTTAACGCCAACAGCACGGCAGCTGCGTTGTTGTTGACCACGATAGTCGCCGTCTCTGCTCGCGTAGAGACCGCCGCCTCGGCTGTCGCACCTGGGCGGAGGCCGGCGGCATTGGTCTGAGCTGCCGCCCCAAGCGCATCGCTCAACACCCTGCGAAACAACCGGTCCACATGCACGTCGCGCTGGCCCCGTGCCCCAGCGGCTAGGTCAAACTCCAAGTTGGAATAACTCGCACCGGTCCCGCGGATATGTTCGATCACAGCTTCGCTCAGCGGAGCGCGGCCGAGGTTGGTATGCAAAATTACTCCGGTAGCGTTGATGACGGACCGCAGAGAATAACTCAGCGCATGGCGAAGCTGTTTCTCCACCGCCCCCGCCAGTCCGGAAAGTGCAAGCTCCAGCGCGTCACCATCCAGCAATCCCGATGTGATTTCCCGCCGCAGGCTGGCGAGCACGACGCGCGCGGCATCGACGACGGAAGCGTGGCCATCGCTTGCGGTCAGCGCGCTAACCGCCGGGATGCGCATCACTTCATCGACCGAAGGAAGCGTACGAAAAAGTTCGGATGCCGCGGCGGTTTTCACAAAAAGATTATCCCATGCCGGCCGAGGCCGCCGCATCTCTCGCTGCTGCATGCCTACAGCGTATGCAGATAGGCGAGCAAATCCTGTATATCTTGCGCGCTCAACACTTGACTGTAGCCGGGCATATCCGGGCGGCCATTGCGAATAATGTCAGTGACGCGATCATCGTTCGCGGGCAAGCCGCTAAGGGGAAGATACTGATGCTGGAATATTGCCTTCAGTCCCGGCCCTTTTTTCCCTTTCGTGGAGTAGGGTCGATGACAGCGGTCGCAGTAGTTGTCGTAAAGCTTCCGTCCGGCTGCCTGTTGCGGATTGAGCCCGAGTTCGGCATCGGATTTACGGCGCTCTACGTCGCACCCCGCCAACGCGATCAGCGCAAGGCCGACGACGCACATCCAGGCGTGGCGGTGCCTTCGGAAGATCCAGTGGCCCCGACTATCCTTCGGCTCCATGCTCAACCTCAATTTCATTCTTAGTCCGAATTCCCGCCACTTCAATCATAGAGCAAAGCATGACGAACTATGGATTCTCCTTTCATTTAGAATCTGCCGCATGAGAGCTGTCTTTCAGTGGAGTTTAGAGAGGCGCACGCTGGAACTCGGAAAGCGCACGCTGATCATGGGCATTGTCAATGTGACACCGGACTCTTTTTCTGATGGCGGCTTATACCTCGATTCTGAAAAAGCGATCACGCACGGGCTGCGGCTGCTCGACGAAGGTGCCGACATCATTGACGTGGGTGGCGAATCCACTCGTCCCGGGGCCAGCGTGGTCGCTGCATCCTCGGCAGAGAAACGAGAGCAGGAATGGAAGGACGACAAACAGAGGCCGGAGGGCCCTCGCACTCCGCGGACTGCGGTGAGTGCGGAAGAAGAACTGCGGCGCGTGTTGCCGGTGATTGCGGAACTGAAAACAGTGAAGCCCGATGCGGTAATCTCCATTGACACGTATAAGTCCCTCGTCGCACGCGGTGCCGCGGAAGCGGGCGCGGAGATCGTCAATGATGTCAGCGGGCTGCGCTGGGATCCGCAAATGGCGCGGACCGTTGCCGAACTAAAATGCGGAACCATTCTGATGCACATGCGTGGCCGTCCCGAACAGTGGCGCACTCTGCCGCCGCCCGGCGATATTGTTTTGCAGGTGAAGCGCGAACTCAGAGAGTGGGTGGAAGCGGCTGTGGTAGTAGGCGTACGGCGGGAAAAAATCGTTGTCGATCCTGGATTTGGTTTCGGAAAAAACTTCGAACAGAATTATCCTCTGCTGGCTCGTTTTCAAGAATTACAGTCGCTGGGATTGCCGCTGCTGGCGGGAACTTCGAGAAAGTCATTCGTCGGCCGAATGCTGGCGAACAACGGAAAAGATGCTGTTGCCGCAGACCGGTTTTATGGAAATCTTGCAGCGCAGACTGCTCTCATCCTTAAGGGGGCTCACATCTTGCGAACACATGATGTGAAGGCAGCGGTTGAGGCGGCACGCGTGGCCGATATAATCATCGCCGCCCACTGATGCAGACCTGCGGAAACCTGCCGCGAAATTGCGCGTGACACTCTCGAGCAAAATTTATCCTCGCGTTTGTTTGCCGCGGAGCTCGAGTGTGACCTCGGTAACGAAATGGGAGCCCTTTAGGCTCTGCTGCTGCCCCGCGCTCTTGTACCATCGGAGACGAAGCCGCAAGACAGGCCTGCTAAGGAAACTTCAGAGAAGGTTTGCCGGATAGGTTTGTTTGCGCCGTGACCGCTTTGCGCTGACGCTTCAATCCACGCTTCTTAACCGAATTACCAAACCGTACTAAGAATTGACTGCCTGGAACGAATTGGACCTTCTTATGTCTTCCCCTACGATCCGTCCGCCAAATATTCCTGTCCCCGCTGCTGCTGCCGCACCGGCCTCTGGTGCCGCTGCAGCTAGCGCCGCAGCCGTGGCTCCAGCCCCGGTGCGAATGCCGACGCCTGATCTATTGGCAGTCATGCTGCGAACCTCCGCCAAGGTTAGCGACCTTTTTTTCTCGCCGGGAAAGCCGCCGCTGGTGGAAATCAATGGCAAACTGGCGTCCGCGGGAGCGCCGCGTCCTCTCACCGCGGAAGACACACGGCGCATTGCCAGTGACCTCATCGGTAACAACCAGCACGCCATCGAGAATCTGAAGAAGCTGGGATCCTGCGACGTGTCTTACAGTCTGCCGGGTCTGACGAGGTTTCGCGTCAATATCTTTATGCAGCGCGGAACCTGCGCCGTGGTCATGCGAGTTATTCCTGGCAAAATCCCGGACTTTGGCACGCTGAACTTGCCTTCCGAGCTGGGAAAAATCGTAGGTCTGCGCAACGGCATCGTGTTGGTGACCGGCCCCACCGGCTCCGGCAAGTCATCCACTCTGGCCGCGATCATCGACAGAATCAATAGAGAGCAGTTTTATCATGTTCTCACCATTGAGGATCCTATTGAGTTCCTGCACCCTCATAAGAACTGCATCGTCCACCAACGCGAACTGCACAGTGATACCCCAAGCTTTGCCCTGGCTCTGCGGGCAGCGCTGCGTCAGGCTCCGAAAGTAATTCTGGTGGGAGAGATGCGAGACCGCGAAACGATCGAGATAGCAATGGAAGCGGCTGAAACGGGTCACCTGGTGCTCTCCACGTTACACACCATCGACGCTTCGAAGACGGTGGAGAGAATTCTTGGTGCCTTCCCGATGGACGAGCAGCACACTCTGCGAAACCGCCTGGCGAAAAGCTTTCGCTATATCATTTCACAGAGACTGATTCCCCGTAAGGATGGGGCTGGCCGCATTGCGGCAATTGAAATATTGAAGTCCACGCTGCGTACGCGAGACTATGTGGAAAAAGGCGAAGGGGAAGGCAAGACCCTGCTCGATGCAATGCGCGTGGGGGATCAAGAAGGCATGCAGCACTTTGACGGCGAGATCGAAAAACTCATCCGCGAAGGGATCATCGACGTGGAAACCGGACTGGCGTATGCGACGAACTCCAGCAATCTGCAGCTCGAATTAGCCGACCTCGCATCTCCCCAAGCCGATTCGCTGCTGGAAACCAGCGCAACCTAACCCCGGGATTGTGCCAGCTCCGGGTTGCCCGTGACTAGAGCAGCCCGCGGAGAGCATTAGCTTTAGCGGCGCTAGAAGACTCGCGCCGAATCCAGCAGAATCGTCACTGGCCCCTCGTTCACCAATTCCACCTTCATCATTTCCTGAAAACGGCCGGTCTCGCAGCGCAGACCGGTAGAGCGAATCCGTTCCACGAAAAACTCGTAAAGTTGGCGCGCTTTTTCGGGTGGAGAGGCCCGATCGAATGAAGGGCGCTTGCCGCGTCTCACATCGCCGTAGAGCGTGAACTGCGAAACGGCGAGGACGCTGCCGCCAACATCCTGCACGCTGCGGTTCATTTTTCCCGAATCGTCTTCAAACACACGCAGGCCAGCGATTTTTTCTGCCAGGTAATTTGCATCGGCCTCGGTATCGTCATGGCCGACGCCCAGCAAAATCAACAGTCCGGGACCAATCTGGCCGGTAACCTCTCCAGCGATCACAACTTGGGCGCGGCTTACCCGCTGCACGACGGCTCGCATGTGGTTTGACCGCTACGAGCGGCCACGTTTAGGATGCTGAAGGTATACCACAGCTCCGGCCTCGGAAGTCCGGAGCTTTCTTTACAGCCATTTATCGAGACCGTTACACTACACGTTCGCCTTTTTCCGTTGCAGTCGCATCAGAATCATGAGAAGTCGGGCCGGAGCAAGCACAGCGAATGCGGCGATCTTGAGTCTCAGACATCGAATTTAAAATCTAATCGAAGTTAAGCGAGGAGAAACATGGCAGCCGTTGACGAGAAAGTAAAGCAGATCATTGTGGAGCAGTTGGGTGTGGACGAAGGCGAGGTTACATCCAGCGCTTCGTTCGTGGATGACCTGGGCGCGGATTCACTGGATACGGTCGAACTGGTGATGGCTTTCGAAGAAGGCTTCGACATTGAAATTCCCGACGAGGACGCGGAAAAGATCCGCACCGTGCAGGATGCCATCGATTACATCTCCAAGCATTCGAAAGGTGGCAAGTAGTTTGGGACGCAGGGTCGTAGTTACCGGCATCGGCCTGATCTGTGGCGTGGGCAACACCACCGGAGAAGTGTGGCAGGCCGTGCTCGCCGGCAAGAGCGGCGTGGCCCGCATCACCCAGTTCGACTCCAGCAACTTCGCCTGCCAGATTGCCGCCGAGGTGAAGAACTTCGATCCGCTGAACTTCATCGAGAAAAAAGAAGTCAAGAAGATGGGACGCTTCATTCACCTGGCGCTGGCCGCCGCGGATGAGGCGTTCAAAATGTCCGGGCTGAAAATCACCCCGGAAAATGCCGAACGCGTAGGCGTGCATATTGGTTCCGGCATCGGCGGGTTCGATATTATCGAACGCGAACACGCCGCACTCCTCGAGGGTGGTCCGCGTAAGATTTCCCCGTTTTTCATTCCGGCGGCCATCGTCAACCTGGCCGCGGGCCATGTGTCGATGCGCTTCGGCGCCAAAGGCCCGAATGAAGCGACGGCCACAGCCTGCACCACCAGCGCCCACTCTATCGGAGATTCTTTCCGCATCATTCAGCACAATGACGCTGATGTGATGATCGCGGGCGGATCCGAGGCGGCCATCACGCCCATGGGAGTCGGCGGATTCGCCGCCATGCGCGCGCTTTCCACGCGGAACGACGATCCGGAGAAAGCGAGCCGCCCCTGGGACAGGGATCGCGATGGCTTTGTCATGGGCGAGGGTGCCGGGATTCTAATGCTTGAAGAACTTGAGTACGCCAAGAATCGCGGCGCCACCATCCTCGCGGAAGTGGCGGGCTATGGAATGTCCGGCGATGCCTTCCACATGACGCAACCCGCCCCTGAACATGAAGGTGGCTTCCGCGTCATGCGCAACGCCGCCCGCGACGCGCGCATCGGCTCGGACAAAGTCGACTACATCAATGCTCACGGGACCTCCACGCCGATCGGCGACACGCTTGAGGCTCACGCCATACGCAATTTTTTTGGCGAACGTAAAATTCCCGTCAGTTCCACCAAATCGATGACCGGTCATCTGCTCGGCGGCGCCGGCGGGCTCGAAGCCGGCATCACCGTTCTCGCACTCCGCGACCAGATCCTGCCTCCCACCATTAACCTGGTGAATCAAGATCCAGAAACCGATGCAATGGATTTCGTCCCCAACCATGCCCGCAAGGCTAAGCTGGAATACGCGATGTCGAATTCTTTCGGCTTCGGCGGCACGAACGGCGCCCTGCTGTTCAAGCGCTGGTCAGAATAAAATAATCCCAACATCTCTCAAGCACTCAGACCGCTCCCGGTGCGAGCTTCCCGCAAACTTTAGCTAGCTTTCCCACCCACCAGTCCAACCAAGGTAATGACACCTTTGGACTCCGAGCCTTGCTCCTTAGGTGTCTTTCCATCTACCCCCAGCCGCGCCACAATAAAAGTCGCGTACTGGAAATCGACCCCAATCCCATGGAAAAAGCCTTCGGTACTGCCTTGGCACCCGCCCCCACCCGAAAGGGGACGGCCCGCGTCGCCCTCGTCGACCTAAAAGAATCTGCCAGATTTCTGCTCACCGAATGCTTTCGCCAGTTCGGTATTGAGACGGTGATGGTGTCATCGAGCGCAGCGGAGCGCCTGCGCCTGGAGAAATTCGAAGCCTGCGTGCTCAATCTCGCTCCCGGCGCTGACGCTGTGATGGAGGCCGCACGCACTTCGCCTTCGAACAGCCGCATCGTGCTTTACGGCCTGGGCGGCAGTGCACATGAAGCGATGCGTTATTCCAAGTACGGCATCAACGCCATGTTTCACGAGCCGCTGGAGCGGCCCGCGGCACTCAAACTGGTCCGCGCCACGCACATGCTTGTACTTCACGAATTCCGCCGTTATGCGCGGGTACCGATCATGACCGAGGTCATGCTCGTCAGCCCCGACGGCCACCGCCTGAGTACATCCAGCATCGATATCAGCTCCGGCGGCATGTCGTTAAAGAGCTCTGAGGATATGCCTTCGGGAACCAATATCGAAATCTCGTTTTCCCTGCTCACGCTGCCGCGTGTCAACATCCGCGGAGTGGTTACCTGGCGTAAGAGCAAATCGTTCGGAGTGCGCTTCGATCCGGCCGACGATCGCCGCCAAAAAGTCAAAGTGTGGATTGACGCTTACCTGGAAACCTAGCAGAACTTTCGCTCCTCCGCGATCGGTGTGGGGACAGCCCCTCGGCTGTCCCGCCGGGCGAAACGAGGCGTACCCTACACAGCCCCATTACAATATCTTGGTGACAGAAGCCAGCACTCGCGAAGCGCCTGCCGAGGCCGAAGGTTCTCCCAGTCCGCAGCGCTTCACCCTCCGCCAGCGAATCGTTCTGCGCATCATTATTTTTGCCGGATACTGGTTCATCCGGATCATCGGTCCGACGCTGCGGGTGTGCGTTTCTTCGGAAGAAGGCGCACAGCAGACCATCGCACAGCGGCCGCTGATCGTCTCCTCCTGGCACGCCTCCATCATTCCGGCAACTTATATCTGCCGCAATATTGGCGTTCGTGTGATGAGCAGCAACAGCTATGACGGCGAATACATGGGGCGCATTATCCGCAAATTTGGATTCGTCGCCGTCAAAGGCTCAAGCAGCCGCAACGCTGTCCGCGCCCTGCTCGGGTTGCGACGTGCCTTGAAAGAAGGCTGGACCGTCTCCTTTACCCTGGATGGGCCGCGCGGTCCACGCTACAAAGTAAAGCCCGGACCGGTCGCCCTCGCACGTTCTTCCGGTGTTCCCTTGAGCATGTTTCACATGGCTGTCGAGCGAGCATGGATCCTCAACACCTGGGATCGCCTCATGATCCCGAAACCTTTTTCCCGAGTACTGGTGCGCTTCGGCAAGCTTATCCCGGTTCCGCCGGATGCCAGCGACCAAGAGGTAGAATGCTATCAACAAGAGCTGCAGAACTCGCTCGACCGCGTTCGCGAATTCGCCGAAGGCAATATAGGGAAAGTCGGTTCGCCCGAATTGCCCTATGGCAGCTGAGGATCATAGCCGCGGATCATGAGCCGATGGAGAAAACCATCACCGCAGCCTACACCGCCAGGAAAATAAGTCCCATGCTGGCTGTTGCCAACATGGATGAGACCCCTTGCCTTCTACCACGATGTCCTCGGATTCAACGCCGGGATGAAGTCTGCGGACTGTGCCATCATGGCGCGCGATGGCCAGACCATCCACTTCTTCATGAAGGCCGCATCCGGAGAAGTGATGCGGTGCGTCCGCCGACATAGTGAAATCTACATGGAGGTTTCGGGTATTGACCTGCTGTGGGAGCACGTTAAACGTCTCAAAGACCGCTACCGCATCCGCGACTTATTCGATAGAGATTACGGCATGACCGAGTTTCACATCGAAGATCCGAGTGGCTGCCTGGTATTTGCGAGAGAGGAAACCTGCGTGCGAAGGCATGTTCTTGGAAGTTGAAGTCGCCTCGGCCAATTTGACTTACACCCGATCCTGCCAGTAGATTTCTCAGACCAGTGTTTTCCGTTCTTTCAAATGTCCTTCGGTTTGCGCGTCTTTGCCTTGCGGCAAAGACAGGGAAGCGGGTGCAATTCCCGCGCTGCCGCGCAACTGTAAGCGAGAAAATCGCAGCCGGTCACTGGGTACGAATCCCGGGAAGGCCGTCTGCAGGAAACCGGATGTTCTGAATAGCAGAGATCAGGCATCCTTACTCGCAAAGCCAGGAGACCGGCGTAACCCGTCCGCCTTAAGCCCTTTCGCGTGAAAAGGAGGAATGGTTATGCGCGCACTTCGCGCTTGGTTTTTGCTTTTTGTTGCTCTCGCGGCAGCATCCGCTGCCGATCTCAAGGTTAAAGTCGTTGATCCGCAGTCAGCTGCGGTTGCTGGAGCTCAGGTTTCCCTATCTTCAAGGTGCACAGATACTCCTCAAGAGGTCGTGACTTCCTCCTCCGAGGGAGTCGCCACCTTCGGAGGGTTGCGCGTAACCCACTCGCCTTCCCCCGCCTGTCCACTCCATCTCCAAGTGTTGGCGCCAGGCTTCGCTCCGCAGACTGAGGACGTCCCCGCTCATTCCGATGTCGTCACGATTCAGCTGCGTCTCGCCGCAGCGTCAGAAACCGTTGTCGTCACAGCAACCAGCAATCCTGTGACTGCTGAAGAAAGCGGCGCCGACGTCTCGACGCTGGACAACGGCCAGCTCGAAACCCTGCAACCCGTCGCCGCCAACGATGCTGTCCGCTTCCTTCCCGGCGCCGTGGTGAATACCGCGGGCCAGCGCGGAGGCTTGTCTTCCCTCTTCGTTCGCGGCGGCGAGTCCAATTACAACAAAGTGATCGTCGATGGCGTCACCATCAACGAACCGGGAGGGACATTCGACTTCGGAACGCTTCCGCTCACCCAAGCCAACCGCATGGAATTTCTGCGTGGCACGCAGAGCACGCTCTACGGCTCCGATGCCATGACCAGTGTCGTTCAAGTCTTTACCCGCACTGGGAGCACGCGGACACCCGAACTGCTATTAGGCGCCGACGGTGGAAACTTCTCGACTGCCAACGGCAACGCTGCACTCGCCGGAGCTCGCGGGCAATTCGACTACAACCTTTTTGCTGACCAATTCAATACCAACGGCTCGGGAATTAACGACGCATATTCTGACTCGCTGCAAGGGGCCAATGTTGGCGTTGCGATAAACGACAAAACTTCTTTGCGCCTGCACGTGCGGCATTCGAACAGTCACACCGGGGTTCCGGGCGAATGGAGCTTCAATGGCTACGATCCGCTGGTAGACGTGAACGGGGTGACGCAGCCTCTGCAGCCCGATCCCGAGGAATGGTCACAACTCAACAGCTTGCTGGGCGGCGTGGAACTTACTGTGGCAGAGCCTTCGGGCTGGCAGCATCACTTCACCGGCTTCGATTATCTTTACCGCTACAACGATGTGAACCTGACTGGCGATCCGGCCCGCGTTAGTCCACTCTTCGGTCAATTCGACTTTCCAAGTCACACGTACGACAACATCAATCGTGTTGGTTTCGAATATCAGGGAGACTATTCCGAGCGGACTTGGGCGCAGAGTACGTTTGGATATCGCGTCGAGAACGAAAACGGATTTGTTGGGAGCGTTGGTGCACAGACTCCCGGCCAACGGCTCAATCAGGATTTTTACCTGCAGCAGCAGGTCACATTGGGCAGGCTCTCGGTGGTTGGGGGAGGGCGGTTCGTTCACAGCAGCGTCTTCGGCAACACGGGCGTTCCGAGGATTGCCTTAACTCTGCTGGCGCGTCGGGGTGGAGAGATTCTTTCTGGAACTCGTCTGCGATTTTCCTATGCGACTGGATACAAAGAGCCGCGGCTGGAGGAAACTTTTGCCGGACCGCCTTATTCCATTCCGAATCCTGGCCTCAAGCCGGAGCGGGTTCGCGCCTTTGAAGCGGGCATCCAGCAGAATTTCTACGCCGGAAAATATGTCTTCAATGCCACCTACTTCAACAACCTGTTTCATGACCAGATCAATTACGTGACAGTCGATCCCACGACTTTTGTTGGTGAATATTTCAACGTGAATCAGGCTTTTGCCCAAGGGGCGGAAGTCGAACTGCAGGCTAAGATCCGAAGCCGGCTGTTGCTCGATACGGCATACACCTACACGTCCACGGAGATTCTCAGCAATCCCGCTCCCATCGATTCGCAGTACCTTCCGGGCGAGCCGCTTCTGCGGCGCCCAAAACATTCAGCGACCACGTTGTTGTCGTATCTGGGGAGCAAGTGGGGCGCGAATCTGAGTGGAAGTTTTGTCGGGCGACGGCCGGATGATGATTTCTTTGGTTTCGACATCAACCATGCCGCCGGCTACCTGCGCGCCGACCTCGGCGGCTGGTATGCCTTCAACTCACGCGTTACCGCTTATGCGAATGTCGAGAATGCTCTCGACCAACGCTATAACGAAGTTGTCGGCTATCCGGCGCTTCCTATAAACTTCCGCGCCGGATTTCGCTTCCGCATCGGGGGCGAATAGATTGGAGTGACCAAACCCATGTGGCGACGGCCGCCCCCGGCTGTCCCGCCTAGCGGAGCGAGGCGCATCTGCAAACTGCCGCAAAGCTTTCTTGCTTGTTGAAGTTAGATAGCAGCCGAAGGGCGCGCGACCGGTCTCGCTCAGCTTACTTTCTCCGGCTCTCTTACCATCGCCATCGGCATCGGCATCGCCGCGGCCATCTTTCCGCCAAAATATTTGGTCCGCGCCAGCAACAGTTTCTCGATATCAACCCCGGTCAGCGGCTGCTGCCGCCCCAGCAAGTGCGTGACCAGCGCGATCTGCGCGAAGTGTTCCACCGTTTCCATCTTCATGTAGGCGTGTTCGATCGTGTCTCCGTAAGCGACCACGCCGTGATTCGACATCAGAATGGCATCGTAGTGGGGCACGTAAGGTTCCAGCGTTTTCGCCAGTTCCGACGTGCCGGGAGTGCCGTAGCGCGCCAGCGGAATGCATCCCAACCCCATCACCACTTCGCACACCAGCGGTTCCGTCAGCGCCATCCCCGCCGCCGCGAAGCCGGTAGCGGTAGGTGGGTGCGCATGCACGATCGCTTGAATGTCAGGGCGCATGCGGTAGACGAGAACGTGCATGCCGATCTCGCTGGTCACATTTCGCCGTCCCGCGACCCGCGTTCCGTCCTGGTCTACGATCACCATATCTGCGGCTCGCATGGCGCCCTTGCTCACGCCGGTCGGTGTTACCAGGATCCGCTCTCGGTCCAACCGGACTGACAGATTTCCGTCCATCGCCGCCACGAATCCGCGCTCGTGCAACATCCGTCCGTAGCGAACAATCTCTTCCCTGTGTTTACGTTCAGCGGACATGGAAAAACTCTCTTAGGGGAGCGACGAAAAGCGGCAAAAACCTTCAGCCCTCGCATAGTATCGTACCTGGCTCGAACAGACAAACAAATTTACCAAGTCGACACAAATATCTTGGCCGTGGCCTCAACCCGTACGTTGCCGGCATTGCCCCTATAATTTGAAGCCGTGTTGGTTTCTGACTTTCATTTTCATCTTCCCGACGAACTCATCGCCCAGGAGCCGCTCGCCGTTCGCGACGCTTCACGTATGCTGCATCTCGAACGCAACACCAGCCAATGGTCTGACGGAATGTTTCGCGACTTTCCCGAACGGTTGCGCCCCGGCGACCTGATGGTCTTCAACAACACCCGCGTCTTTCCCGCCCGCCTCTATGGCCGTCGCGAGGGCAGGAGTGCGCAGGCCGTCAGTCCTAATGGTCACAGTCCTGCAGCGCGAGATTTTCTGCACGGCCGCATCGAAGTCCTGCTGGCGCGACAGATTTCCAGCGAGCCAAACGACTGGGAATGCCTGGTTCGACCCGGCCGAAAAATCGGCGTCGGCGAACGCCTATTCTTTGGCCAGGGTGACGAAATCGAAGCCGAGGTCCTTGCCCGAGCGGAATTCGGCGAGCGCCACATCCGCTTTCGGCCTGTCATGGACTTTTTCGCTGCTCTAGATCGCATTGGCCATGTTCCGCTCCCACCCTATATCGCACGTGCCGATTCTTCCCGTGATCGCGAACGCTATCAAACCGTCTATGCCGAGCCCCGCGGTTCGGTCGCCGCCCCTACCGCCGGCCTACATTTCACCCCTGAAGTCCTGGATCGCATTCGCCAGCGCGGCGTTGAGACCGTCGATATTACTCTGCACGTGGGCCTAGGAACATTCCAGCCCATCCGCGTGAAACGGGTCGAAGATCACAAACTCCACTCCGAGCCCTACTCCATTTCCCCCGACGCTGCTTACGCGATCAATCAGGCTCTGCAGAATGCACGTCGCGTCATTGCCGTTGGCACCACCACGGTTCGCGCTCTCGAACACGCGGTTCGGGGCGGCGCCGGCGCAGGGAGTATCGCCGCGGGTGCCGGCGCGGCTGACCTTTTCATTTATCCAGGATTCGAATTCAAGGTGGTCAAAGCAATGCTGACAAATTTCCACTTGCCACAGTCTTCTTTGCTCATGCTGGTTAGCGCTTTTGGTGGGAAGGAAAATATTCTGCGAGGCTACCAGCACGCCGTCTCGGAGAAGTATCGTTTTTATTCCTACGGAGACTGCATGTTCATCGACTAGCCTCTGGGTCTAATCACTTCGGCAGGCTAACCGACCTAGACGGTGTTCTAGGTATGTCCGCTTCGCTCGAAGGTTGTTTCTCGGCAGCGTTGCGTTATACTTTTCCCAGAGAAACCCATGTCCACCGCGGTAAAGCAGGTCTCGATTCACGATTTTATCTCCGCCCTCCGCAAGTTTCCAGAAGCAGCCTTCGATCATACGGAGCAAATTCGCAAGTTTCTGGAAGACTCGCCACTCGACCCCGAATCGCTCGCGCCCTATCTCACATGGGATCGCCAACACTACACTCGCAATCTTGTCGACAAAACTTCTCTCTATGAGTTACTCGCGATTTGCTGGGAAGTCGGTCAAGCCAGTTCCGTCCACAATCATCGCGACCAGAACTGCTGGATGGCCGTCCCCATCGGCCGTTTGCTAGTCGAGAATTTTCACGTAGTCCATGAAGACATCGCCGCCGGTAAATGCACGATCAAGTCAACCGAGACGCTAGAGATGAATGCTTCGCATCCTTGCGCCGTCGACCCGCGGGAGCCTGTCCATCGTGTCATCAATCCCCGCGAATTTAATCAACGAGCCGTCAGTCTGCACGTCTATTCGCGTCCTTTCGACACCTGCGTCGTCTACTCCGCCGAGCAAGGCACCTGCGGAGAGATCCAACTGCACTACACCACCGAATACGGCAAGCCAGGCAAGTAACTTTGGGCATTTGCGAGGTTCTGTTTACCTTGGGAAAATAACCTCGCGCTTCGGTATGTTCGCGCGAGGTTATTGGATGAGAGCAGCTTTGTCTTGGCTCGCAATCGGTGGATTGTCAATCGCGGCCTTCGTGCACTACGGAAATCATATCCCACAACTGAAGCAGCTTTCGATCTTCCAGCAATCGAAAGAGACCGATTTGGAAGGAAAAGAAGCGGAAACTACGCCGCCTTCAGCTTCCGGCAAAACAGTAAACATGGTTAGCCCGTTTGAACAATTAATGGAAGGGGCAAAGAGCGACAAACCGGCGGAGGATCGTGCTCCCAGCAAGCTGGTTCCCAGCGATCTGATCGCGCCATCCCCGGTAGGAACTAGCGGAGTCATTCTGCACAAGACATTCTCCGTCGCCACCGCGGCTACTTTTTCTTTCCTGATACCCGCTCATGCGGCGACTCCGCAGTTGCACGGACGCTATCGATCGTTTCTTCGGCAGGCAGGAAATCAGTCCAGCGAGGAGGCGGCTGACATAGCCTGTCTTCTGATGAATGAGGAACAATACGCCGACGTTCTAAGCGGCCAGCCAGTCGATGTGCTCTT
>Ga0182024_10014933_pt1 | contig 14951 bp, 9 predicted proteins | sample P32metaG_FD_120480 | JGI IMG/M metagenome (GOLD analysis project Ga0182024, IMG submission 120480) | Permafrost microbial communities from Stordalen Mire, Sweden - P3-2 metaG (Illumina Assembly) | ecosystem: Environmental > Terrestrial > Soil > Wetlands > Permafrost | place: Sweden: Stordalen... | reverse complement strand
AGCCGCAACAAGCGAGAAACTGTCCTGGGTTTGTCGGATCTAGGCGCAAGCGAATCGCGGGCGCGGGTGTAGTTGTCATTCGGCAGCCTCGACACTCGCGGTTTCACGGCTCGGTTCGGCGACGAGCGACGCGAGCACGTCGGCCGCGCGGAGGAGCGATTCTAGATAGGCGAGCCCCCACCGGCCATACTTCCGCTGGAGTCGCGCGAAGCGGCGCGGGACCTCGCGCGCGAGCTCCCGGCAAGCCGCGTCAGTGTGGCTCGGATCGAAGACCTCATCGACCGGGAACGAAGGACGGGCGCGGCCGTGGTGTGCGGCGACGGCGTGGCGGGCGAGCTCCATCGCGTCCGGCGACAGCCTCTGGAACTCCGGCTCACGCTCCATGTCGAAAAGCGACCCGAGTTCATGGCGGTACTTCGTGAGCGCGCGGGCGCCACTGCGCTTGTCGGACTTGGCGAGGGTCTTGCTCGGATCGAAGTTGCCGATCGACCGCTGCCAGAGCCGCCGCTCCTTGCCAAGGTCGTGGAAGCTCGCCGCCCAAACGATGGCGGATGCCTCTGGCTCGGCGAGCTCGAGGGCGCGGACGATCTCGCGCGCGAAATGTGCCGCCGACGTCAGGTGGAACGTCAGCGTCTGAGCACGAGGCGCCGTGCGCGAGCCTTGCTCATCGGACGCCGTAGGCTCGACGTACCAGCGCCATGTCTTCGCTTCCGGTGCATCCTCGCCCTCCTGTTCGTCCTCGCGTCGGATATTCGCGACGAGGCGCATGCCGCGATGCTCCTTACGTTGCTCTGGCGTCTCGCCCTCGCGGCCGACCTGGATGCGCACGCGGCGGCGCGTTTCGTTCTCGTCGCGCCACTCGTCGGCGACATCGTACGCGAAATCGGCGCGGTGCTTGTCAGCGCCTAAGAACGATCCCTCCTCTGTAAGTCCGCCCGCGCTCGGCGGGAGCAGGATCGTCTTGCCCGCTAGATCCTTGTCGTTCCCCTTAGCCGTGGTGGACTCCAAGCTCCTGGGTTCAACTCTTCCATCCTCACCCACGATCCAGATCAGCGTGTTCGGCGCACGCTTCATGAGCTCCTTCAGCTCCTCGAAGACGCGCTTCGTCGTATCGCGAAGCAGCTCGTGCGGTTTCAGAGGATAGAGTTCGAGGAGCTCGCGCCGGTCGAACGAGTCCGGAACTCGGTCTCTTTCCAGCTCATTGCGCCAGGCGACACGCGTCTCCGGCGGTTCCCACTCAGCGACGCCGTGGAGCCAATCGGCGACGGGCGGCCTGCCCGGCATCGCCTCGCGGATCGACGTGAGCGCCCACGTGTCGAACAGGATGTCGGTCACGGCGAGGATCTTCGGCATCGGGGAGAACGCGGCGCGGCGCGCGGCCTCGGGCAGGTTACCGAGCGCGGCCGGAGACGCGCTGCGACGGTCTCCTTCTACGAGGGGGAGATCCCCGAAGAGCTCGAGCGTGCGAAGCATGGCGAGATCGAACGGTTCACGTTCGTCTACCTTGGCCGCGTCGAAGGGTTCGTAGACGACGGCGATACCCGCGTCACCTTCGCCGAAGCGGTTCACGCGACCGAAGCGCTGCGCCATACTGTCGAACGGCGTGAGATCGCAGACCAGGTGGTCGGCCGAAATGTCGACGCCCACCTCGCCCGCCGAAGTGCACACGAGATAGACAGTCCCTTGCTGCCGCTCAGGTGCGGGGACGGATGACTTGGGATCGAAGCGCGCGAAGATCGGGTCCTTCTTCAGCTTCTCGCGCTCATGGCCTCGGATCGTCCCCGTCAATGTGGCGAACGAACCCTTTGGCAGCTTCCTCGTAACCTTCTGAACGTCGTCGACGTGCCGAACAAAGACGAGAATCGCCTGGTTACTCTCTTTGTGTCCGAGCGCGTGCTCGGCCACCGAATCCGCGAGCTTCACTTTCTGATCAAGCGGATGGAGGCTGATCGCCTTCTTCGCGAAGAGGCGCGCCTTCACGGCATCGTGCCGACAGTCGGCTTCCGTAAGCGCGAAGCGAGGCCCCGAGAAACTCTCACCTCCGCGCGACGTCGCCGTAAGTGCCATCACGCGTAACCTCCCGAACGCGTCCCGGCTCGACCCGGCGACGCTGGATTGTTCCCGCTCGATCGCGAGCAAGAGCTCTTGGAACGCAGGCTCGAGGTGGGCCTCATCGTGCACCACGAGTGAGTTCTGCGCGAGAAAGCCGGCGTGGAGCGGCTTCGTCTTATAGCCGCGGCCGTAGGCACTGAAGAGTAGGCGGCTACCGATCATGTCGACCGTGCCGAGGACGATCGCCGGACGGGCCGGATCGATGCGCCAAGAAGCGTTGTCTGCAAACTGACCACGGAGCGTGCTTATTGCGACGGGGCGCTCGAGGTGCGGCAGTCCGCGCGTCTCTCGAACGCGGAGCGATTGGACCGCCGTCCAGAACCCGCTGAGCCGCGGATCCGAGATGCGCGACGGCTTGAGAAGGCTCTCGGCTTCGCGCGTCGCCTGATCGACGACGGTGCGGCGGTTCACAACATAGACGAGGCGGCGCGGAAAGCCCGCGGCCACGCCGATCTGGACGCGCTGCGCAAGGGCGAGCAGCCAGATGGGTAGGACCGACGTCTTTCCGAGTCCTGTCGGGATATCGCACTGGCTCGGCACGTCCCCCGAGACAAGGCGCTCGAAGAGCGCTGTCTGCCAGGGAAACGGTTTTCGATCAGTCAACGCCTCGAACCGCTGCTGGAATTCGTCTGTCGATGGAACCTGGTAAACCTCCTCGGCACCGCTCTCGAGCACCTGCTCGTCACGCCCCTCCGTCGCCGGCTCCTCCTCAAAATCCCAGTTCACCGGCTTCACCGGTTTCCCCGTCTTCTCCGTCACGACTCACCCCCGTCCTGGGCATGCACGCGCCCCGCGCGCCTCACGTCTCCACCTCGTACTTCGAAAGCCGCACGCTGCTCTTCAGTTGCCGGCGATCCCGGTCGCCCTTTCTGCAGATCACCACCTCGATATCAAACCGCGCGAGATCGAAGTGGTACATGATCCGGTCCCACAATGTGCCCACCGTCGCGTGCGGCAATATCCGAAGCAGCGGTACTTTCTTTGTGGTGAGATCGACCACCTCGCCCGCGCTCTCGCTTGCTGCGCCAGAACCGGACCAATCGACAGCAGTGCCCGGGCTGCCGAAGCTTGCCGGCGGAACACTGACCGACTCGTCCAGTCCAGCTGCGCCTCCATCGGCGTCGTCCGTCCCTGGCGCGGCATCTTCGCGACTTCCGGGTTGAGGCTCGACGTCGACGTCGTCCTCCGCACCGCGCGCGTGGGTCGAGGAGCCATGGAGCGATGCACCCGCCGCGAGCGCTTCCCGGTATCCGAGATCATACGCAGTCCGCAGGACGTCACGAAGCGCCGGGGTCACGTTTGACAGCAGCGCATCGAGCTTCTTGTCCAGGCTCATGAAATCGCTCCAAGGTGGTCAACAAGTTCGCGGGCAAGACGGCGGGTCGTCTCCTTACCGCCGCCCGCGACGTGCGTGCGCCACTCTCCCGCAGTTTCAAAACGTTTCGCTCCGATACCCTCGGTCCAAGGCGACAGGAGAGTGCGCAACGTGACCCGTGGATCCCCTCCAACCTCCATGACCTTGGGCGCGACCGTCTCTGAGACTTGCAGAAAGGCTCGCAGCGCGATTAGCGAACGAGTCGAATGCTTTCCGCTTGCCCAGCCGTCGGCAAAGACTCGTGCAATCTCCTTGAAGTAGACGAGATAGAAGCGTTCGACGTGGTTCATGAAATCGGAAAGCCACGGTCCCGAAGCGTGGGATTTTTGCAGGGCGAGAACGACGCGCTTTAACTCTTGCGCGAGCCCAGATTGCGCGACTTTTCCCGGGCCGATTCCCAACATCTTGATGTCGCCGGCCAGCGGCGAGCCTTCGCCATTGAGCTTCTTGATGATGTCGTGCACCCGCGCGTCGATCGGATCGGCGTAGAGCTGGCGCCCCTTCAGCTCGAACAACAGCGATGAATTAAGTCGTGTGTGCTTGGAGTTAATGGTCACGAACATCTCGACGACGCTCGCGGGTGGTAAGCTCGGGAAAATCACGGCGGGCACCTGCAAGAGAGACGCTGCCGCGCGGTCCTCTTCGGTGGCGCTGCCTGCCTTCAGCAGCGCCGCGAGCGCTAGCAACCGATGTTGCCCGTCGAGCACGCGCAGCGTTCCCTCCTCGTCAGAGATCTCGAGCAGGCCCACGAAGGGGTTACCCCCTTGCAGTAAGAATTCCACGGGCTGGTCGGTCGTAAGGAGGACTGGACCTGGAATTGCGGGCACAGCGCCATCTTCACGGCATTGGAGATAGTATGCTGCGAGCTCGTCGACCTTCTTACGGAGGATCGGCCGCTGATAGGCTTTCTCCGATGTCTGGACCTTCCGCTCGATTTCGTTCCAGTTGACGAGCGAAGGCTTGGCGCCCCGCGCCTTGGCCGCCCCGGGCCCTTGTAGTCCCGAACCGCCCAGCACCTCGAAGCGAACTAACCGTTCGACGTCCGCGGCAGCAAGGTTTGCGAGAAAGAAATCTTGACCGAACTGCCGAATCTTCAGCGCCGGAACCGTAAGCATGGACCCTCCCTGCTCTGCCACGTACACATCCGTCTTCCCTCCGACCCCCGCCCTCCTCGCGCCTCCCTCGCATAATCGGGCGAGCGTATGGGTACGCGAAGATCTTCACAACCGGGAACCATCTGCACCCCCGATCGACGGCGTTTTCCGTCCCCTGGCGCAAGGGTGGCTCGATTAGAGCCGTCCGCGGCTTCGTGCGAGACGGACGCGTAGTTCTCCAGGCTCCCTTGCTCACTCCCCCTTCCCCCTCCCCATCCCCTCGACCACGCCCATCAACCTCTCCACCTCCTCGGCCAGTCTCTCCCTCACCCGATTCGAGGTCTTCCCGATCCTCGTCCCGCGCTTGATCACGATCTGCGCGTCGTGGGCCATCGAGTCCACCGCGGCCACGAGCCCCTCCACGGAGCGAATGCACTGCTCAATCTCGACGACGTCCGCGCTCGATCGCCCGAGGTCACTCTGCTTCTGGATGACGAGCGCGCGCGCGACCGAGACCGCCGCCTTCACGTAAACGTCGGTCGTCGCGTCGCTCTCGTCCCAGATCACGAGGAGGTCCATGCCCACCCGGCGAAACGGCTCGAACCCCGGAGACGCGCTCTCGCGAGCCAGGATGAGCACACCGACCTCCGCTGCGCGGTTCTTCCGGGCGACCACCAGCTCTTCGAGGGCGTCGGCCTCCGTGTACCCTTTCTGCGCTTTGCACTCGCACACGATGCGGCCGCCAGGCGCGGCGCTCTCTGGACCGAGAATGAGCACATAGTCTCCTGTTTTGCGTCCATCCCGCCCAGGCGTTCCCGAGAGGCGATCGCACACGTCGCCGAGGCGCCGGGCTTCCTGCTGCAAGAGCTCTCCCGCGGCGTCCTCGAAGGCGTGGCCGTGCAGAGAGCCGCGTGCCGCCTCTTCTCGCCGGACGCGAAAGGTCGCGAGCGTCGTCCGGACGTCCGCCTGGAACTGCGCGTTCGACTCGGTGAACGAAGCCACGGCGCCAATAAGCTCCTGACGCAGGAGGGACAAGGGCGACCCTTTGTCATCGAGCGTGAGGCTCCTTCGAACGGTCGCGCAGGTGTCGTCGAGTGCCAAGGAGAGGCGCCGCACCGCCGATCCTTCGCAGTCGAGCGAGAGCTGATCGAGCACGGATCGCTGCGCCTTCTCGACCCGAAGGACGAACCGGCTCATCGGGGTCTGATCGTTCTCGAACGAGAGGGCGCTCTTGACCTCGGCCACGTCGGCCGCAACCTCACCGCGAAGCTTGCTGTTCGCCTGCGCGATTTCCCGGGCGAGCCTCGAGAGCGCGGAGTCGGCGTCGTTTAGAGAGAATTGGCGAAGGACCTCGTCGCGCTGGACGCGCAGTGCTTCCTCGATCGCGCGCGTGACCGTTCCCGCGAGCCCGTCTGCGCTGGAAGGAGACAAGAGCTTGAAGAGCGCGCTCTCTTCACCCACCTTGCGCGCCAGGGTTTCGGCGATCGTGGAGCGATCTCCGTCGAGGTGCTTCGCAAGGAGCGATTCGATCTCTCCGTCGCGTTTGGTGAGCCGCTCGAGGCGCTGCGGAAGCGAGCCGGTCGCTGGATCGAGGTAGCCGCCCAGCAGCCGCGCGATCGAGGACGACGTCTGGCTCGTGTGTTCGTTGAGCGCCTCCCGGACCGACCCAAGCAGGCGCTCGCCCTCGCGCTGGACCGTCTCGGCGTCGAGCGCCCCGGCGGTCTGTTGGAACGCAAGGATACCGAGCCGCAAGGCCTGCTTGGCGTAAGCGTCTCGCGGAGGGCCTTCTTCGTGCTGCTCCAGCGCGCGCGTGACTTCGGGATCCGTGATCGAAAGAACCAAGCAGAGAGCATTGGCGTTAGCAGGCTGCGGCAAACTTTGAGTGGCGCAGTTCATCGGGGCTCCTTTCGCGCCACGTCCGTGGCGTCGATAGGACCTTGCATCAACGCGCCCGCCGAACGGCTGGAGCGGTTAGACGTCACTGCTCGGCCGCGCAGGCTTCGTCGCGGGTGCAGGCGAATCCGTGGCCAATTCGAGCGTTCGAGAGGCCAAGTGCTCGAGGGCGCCTCGTGCGAGCTCGACGACGACCTTCGCGAGCTCCGGGTTCTCGGGTTGCGCAGCGGCTCCGAGCCCCACGACGAAGCGAGCGAGGCGGATCACTGCGCTCGTCTCGAGGGAAACGCGGATGCCGTCGTGGAACGCTTCGACCCGCATTCCGTCGAGCAAATTGTTCGCGACCCACCGCGCCTCCGGGTCACGAACGAAGAAGGAGCACACGATCGGGCCGCCCGACCCCTTGTAGCCATCGAGGCTCGTCGCGCAAAAGGCCTCGACCGCAGCGGCGGCACTCGGTCGAAAGGGCTCACCGGCATCGACGCGACCATGGAGAATCCGATCGACTCGAAACCAGCGCAGCTCGCCCGTGCGATGACATGTCGCGACGAACCGCGCCGGCGGGCCGAGGTCGATCCAGTGGACGGACGCGCGGCGTTCGCCGATCACGCCCTTGCTGGCGGTGACGTACTTGAAGAAGAGCGGTACCTTTCTGGCGGCGCCGTCCTCGACGATCGGGAGGTATTGCTCTTCCTGGTCGCTGAGCACACGTGATGCGACCGGTGGGACGGGGAGAAGTTTGCCCTTCGCGGGGAGCTGATCGACGACGACGTCGAGCAACCCGTCGCGCGCCTTGCTTCGAGGAAGGCGGCCGAGCTGCCGGACCAGCTCGGGGACGTCTTCCTTCTTGAACAAGATCCCGCCCGGACACCAGCTGTTCGACATTTTCCAGTAGACGTGGGGGCGGTCCGTGTCACTCACGAGTGGAAAAGCTTCTGCCTGAAGCTCCTCGAGAACCTTTCGAAGCGCCTCGGTGCCCACTCCGATGCTCCGTGCGAGCTCGGCCTGCGTCCACTTCTTGCGACGGTGAAAGGCCGAGAGCACCGCGACGACGGTCTCCGTCCGACTGCGCTGCCCCATGCGCCCATACTATCCTCACATAGCGCGCTTCGGGGGCGCGGTATCGCCTGCCCCGACGGTTCGTCACAGAGCCGGGCTGTGTCCGCGCGACGTGTGCCACACGGCGTGGACGACGACGATGTCAGGCTCGATGGTGAAGTAGACGTGGTAGCGCGTTCGCGGCAAGAGGAGGCGACGGACCTCGGCTCCGCCTACGGTCGCGTAGACGGGCGTGAGCGACGACGACGAAGCGAGGCGTTCGGTCGCTGCAGCGAGCTCGTCTTCGAACAGGTCTGGAGCGCGCTCCCGGTTCGCCCGCCACCACGCTGACGCGGCGGCTGCCTGTTCCCGAGCGTCGTCCGAGAACTCGACCGGCAAGCTCAACGCCGCGCTCGAAGTTCCGCGAGCACCGTGTCTGCCGATGTCCCCGTGCCCGGACGATGCGCCGCAATGGACTTGGCGAGCGCTGCGTGCAACCTGGCGCGCTCTTCGTCATCGAGCCCGTCCTGTTCGTCAGCCATGACGAGCTCGACCTCACTCCCCTCGGGCAGGTCCACCGGCTCGTCGAGCACGAGCCGTCCACTACGAACACGGGCGCGGAGCGTGAGAGTCATAGTCGGAAGGTAGCATGGAGGACGACGTTCGCGAGTTGCAGGGACCCTACCTATACGAGTCCAACAACCCCCGCCCCCACCGTGAAATGCACGTACTGCCCGACGACGTTGATCCCGGCGGCCCGCAGTATGTGCGCATATGCTCCCATCTGCGGGGCAAACTCGCGCGCCTTTTCCACCCAGAGCGCCGACGCGCCGGGAAAGCTCTTGTGATCGACGACGACGGCGCCCTCACTCGTCATGAGCAGCAAATCGATCGCGCCCGACACGCGCCGTGCTCCCTGCTCCGTCGCAATCGACGCGCTCACCGGGTACTCGCAATGCCACGTCGCCCCCGGCCACCTTGCCTCTGCCCACGCCCGTAGCTGGTCCCCTGCGCGAAGAAGCGCGTCGGGTGCGAGCAAGCCGAGAAGCGTCGACGCGGCCAGCAATCGCTCCGCCCGCGAGAGCCGCCGCTCACGCGTCTGCTTCTGCGTATCCGAGGCGAGGAAGGCGTGCAGAGCATCGCCGACGACGTTCCACTCGACTCCGTTTCCGTCGCCAAGTGGCAACCGCTGCCCAATCGATCGCGCCTCGCCGACGCTCGGCACGACGACGTTCGTCCAGTCTTCCGCGGCGCGCGAAGGTGCGATCCGGTATCGGAGCGGCGTAGCCGTCTCTTGCGCCTTCGAACGGACGAACCACGTCGGGCGCTCTTTCTCCGCGAGCCGCGCCGACACTTCTCCTCCCGTCCCGAACGTCCACAGACGTGCGGACACTTCGACGCGGGTGGGCTTCCCGTCCTTCGCGCCACGTACGCCGATGACCCCTCGCGGTGCCGATCCATCCACGGACGGGAGCTCGAGCAACGCCTTCCCCGTCTCGTCGCACAATTCGTCGAGCCATTGGACGGCGGCTCCCTTCTTCCCGACGCGCGCGGCGAGTACCAGGTGATCCCGCGCGCGCGTGAACCCTACGTACAGGAGACGGACGCGTTCCTTCTCTTCGCGCATCGCTACATTACGGCCGACCGGCGACTCCGCCGCGACTTCGGCGAGGCACGTCTTCTTCTGCTGCCCGAAGGGCCACGGCCAGTACCGGATCCACCGTCCCGCAAGAGGCTCATGGGGATCGAACGCTGGCCGATCGCTTTCGGGCGCCACCTCGAACGCGTCGCGTCGCTCGCTCTTGTCGAGACTTCCAAGGACGACAACCGGCCACTCGAGCCCCTTCGCGCGGTGATACGTGAGCACGGCGACAGCGCCGTCGCCCGCGCCTACGTGCTGCTCGTCCGACGCGCGCTCTTCGTCACGTACGAGGATCTTCTCCGCAGCTTCGTCGAAGTATCGAAGCAGCCCCGCGATCGTCGCCGCCTCGCGTTCCTGCGCGCACCTCTCCTCATACGTCGCCGCCATTGCTCGCAATGCGTCGACGTTCGCGAGGCGTTGCGCGGCATCGGGCCATCGGCATGCGATCGTCACGATATCCAGCGCGGCGAGCACGCGATCGAGTGCTTCGGACGGCGCCGCCGTTTCGAGCTCTGCAGCGAGCGCCTCGATGCGCGCGACGAGCGACGACCACGACACCCCCGAAAAGGTCTCGCCTTTCTCCCTCGCGGCGCGGCGCGCCGTCGCGTCGGCGATCCGTTGGTTGAGCCACGCCTCTGGTTCGGTTCCGTTGAAACCCGTAAGCGCCTCGATCGTCGCCCGCGAAAGCTCGTCTCTCGGATCGGCCAACGCGCGCAGTGCAGCCTCTACGAGCGCGCCCTCTGGCGTCGCGAGCAGTCCTGCCCGCGCGACCGTCACGCGCACGCCACGAACGGCGAGCGCGTCTGCGACTCGCTCCGCCTCGGCGTTGGTGGCGACGAGGAGCGCGACGTCGCCGGGTCGCAGATCACGGACCGCCATCGTCGCGCGATCCACGACCGGAGTTTCCGTCGGCATGTCGAGCAGGCGACGCACGCCGTCCGCGAGCGCCTCGGCCTCCTCCTCTTGGTTCGTGACGTCGAGCGCCCAGAACGCGAAAGGCGGCAGCGAATCGAGCTCTTTCGGCGCCGAGCGCATCGCCGTCACCTCGATCTCGCCTGGATGGTATCCATGCCGTGCGAACGCCGCGGAGAAGAGGTGCGAGCACGCCTCGACGAGCTCAGGGCGCGACCGCCAATTGCTCGGGAGTTGCTCCGTCTTGCCTCCCTCGTCACTCACCCACTGCGTGAGTGCCTCCATGAGCGCGGGGTCGGCGCCGGCAAATTCGAAAATGCACTGTTTGCGGTCGCCGACCCATGTGGATCGTTTCGCGAGCGCATGGAGGCGCATGAAGAGCGCGAGCTGAACGGGGCTCGTGTCCTGGAACTCGTCGACGACGAGGAGGCGAATGCGCTCGCGGAGCTCGTCCGCGACGTCGCTCTGTTCGAGCAACGTCAGGGCACGATCGATCATGTCGACGAAGTCGACGACGCGGCGGCGCTTCTTCCACGTGTCGTAGGCCACGAGCCCATCTCGCGCGGCGTCGAAGATCGCGAGCGTATACTCACGCAGCTCGGCGTGAAGGCGTGGGTGCTCGTATACACGTAGCGCTGCCCTGATAAGCGGTTCGACGGCTGCTTTCGCGCTCTTTCCGGGCGTGACCTTGCTGAGCCTGATCCAATCGCTCCAAGGAAGCTCTGCCCTCTTCGCCTCGCGGAGCGCCTCGTCGATCGTCTGCTTCGCAGCGGCCGTGTTCTGCTGCCCATCCTCGATCCGCGTGAGAGCGGCGGCGGCGCCCTCGAGCGCGGCGAGCAGGTCGCGGTCGAGCGCTTCGGAGTCGTTGCACGGCGTACCGAGCAGCGCGAGGAGGCCATCCGCGGAGCGTTCCGCCATGCCCCGGAGCGCTTGCGGATCGATCCGATTGCTTCGCGCGAGCGTCATGATGTCCTGGAGAGGCGTGAGCCAATCCGCGCGCCCGCTCTTGGCATCCCAGCGGATCTTCAGAGCGCCCGCGAGCGTTTCGATGCGGCGCCGGAACGTCGGATCGAGTCCCCACTCCAGGGCCTGTCGAAGAAGCCGAGCTTCGCTCCCCGGTACGACGTCCACGTGAGAAGAGAGACCCGCGTCGATCGCGAACTCCTGAAGAAGCCGCAGCGCCACGGCGTGAACCGTGCCGAGATACGCGAGGGGCAACCGCTGCGCGCGATCGTAGGCGTCCTGTGTCACCAGAGTGCGCCGGATGCGCGCGCCGAGCTCCGCCGCCGCCTTCCGCGTGTAGGTCACCGCGACGAGTCCCTCGAGATCGATTGCGCCTTTGGTCGGATCGATCGCCGCGGTGACTTCGTCCGTGAGCCGATACGTCTTGCCACTTCCGGCGCTCGCGCCGACGAGCGTGAGTCGTTGGGCCGCGTTGCCGCTCTGGTTCATGCGAGCGCCTCCCACTTCTCCCCGCAAAGCGCGCCATACCCACAATACGTGCATGCTGCTTTCTTCTCGAGAGAAAGGTGATTCTCACGGTCCTTCGCGTCGAGCCCCATCGCCTCGAGCAGAGGAACCGATCGATGGACGCCCGTGACAGCGACGCGCCCTTCGCGAAGGTGCAGCTCGACACGACGGACGGTGCGTTCGAGCTTTGCCCACGTGTCGGTAAGCGCCGGTCCCCGGAGCGGTCGGAAGCCCGCGAAAGGAGCACCGGCCGTCGCAAGGATCGTACCTTGCTTGAGCGAGAAGTATGCTGCTGCCGGGATCTCACTCGCGTTGGTTGCTGCCTTTCGCACCGCCGCGTACACCGCAAGCTGTGTCGCCAGACCGTTCTCTAAGAGCTCGCGGTAGCGCTTCGCGCCCCATTTGAGATCGAGCACGACGTCCCGACCCGCATCGTCGCGCAGCAGGAGATCCAGGCGTCCGTGAAGGCTGCCCGCGCGCCAAGGCACGTCGATGGCGACCTCCACGTCGACCACCGTCAGCTTCGATGCGACGAGGACCTCCGCGAGGCGAGTGATCGCCTTTGCGAGCTGGTCTCGGAACTGTGCGAGCTCGAACGTCATCCCCGGTCGGAGGAGCACCGAGCCTTCCTCTCGAAGCAGCCGATCGACCCGCGCGACGATCGCATTGCCGACCTCCGCAGGCTCGGCAAGAGCGCCCGCTCGGTGCAATTCCTCGACGAGGCGATGCCCAAGCTTTCCGTAGAGGAGCGGACCGCTGGCGATCGAATCAAGCGCCCCGGCATGGAGCCCGCCCGGATACTTGAGGACCCACTGGAGCGGGCAGCCGACGAGCGTTTCTAGGCTGCTCGCGCTATGGGTTGCCGACGATCCAAGGTGTGTCGCGTCGAGACGCCACTCGCTACGCGCGTCCGGGAGCGCGAGCGCGCCGAGATCGATTACCGAAGGCGAGGCGGCCGGTCCCAGTGGAGCAACGCGCCCATCGAGTAGATCGCGCGTGTCGATCGTGACGCGCGCTACGTCGGCATCGGTCGCGCCGAAACGCCCGACGACCTCGTCCCAAATGGGATGGGGTTCGAGGGTATCGCCGAGAGCCGAGCGCGGGATCGCGAGGACGAGCCGCTCTCTCGCGGCGTGAATCACTTGATGCCAACTTCGAGCCTCGGCCGTCAGGCGCTCTCCCGAATCGGGCAAAAGCACGCCGGCGGCGCGCAATGCGTCGAGCTCGACTCGGCGCCAGGGTCTCACAGGCGGCCGCCACTCCGTGCCGCTCACGCAGTGCCACCAGACGACGACATCGCGCGCGCGTCGGATCCCCGCCGGTGACTCGACATGATCGATCCGCCCCGCGCGCTCGCTCGCGAGGGTGAGCGTGTGCCCGGAGGACACCTGTTCTACCAGCAACCGGGCATCGACGAGATCGAGGTCCGTACGTGTCTCGTGACTCACCGTCTCGTGGAAGGCCTCCGCCTGTGCAAACGCCGTCGCGAGCACATCGGCACGTGCAGCGAGCGCGATGGATGTCGGATTGCCGTCCGCTTCCTTCCGCGCCGTCCCGAGACGGCTCTTGAGCCATGTACGTACGCGATCGGCGACGGCGAGAAGCGCGACGCGCGGTGCAGGTCGAGACGCCGGATACCCAGGCTCCTCGAGCCACGTGGCGATTCTTGCGAGGCGCGCGGTGACGCGCTCCTCCGCAAGGCGAGCCGCTTCCTCTTCGGCGACCCCGGACGAAACGGCCTTTCGGATGACGACTGTGCGCGTCACGTTCGCGATGTCTTCCTTCGCTTCCCGCCACGCCGGCCCACCGATCCCCGGTGCCTTCGCGAGCGCACCCGCGAGCTTCTCGCCGGTGAGTCCCTGAAACGGACCCATCGGCAACGTTAAGAGCTCAAGCATGCGGTACGGGTCTCGCGGCTCGAACGCGAGCTCCACGGAGAGCGGCAGAAGCTGGAGTGCGGGTCGCCATAGGCTCGTCGCCTCGAGCCCCTGGCTCGCGAATCCGTGCGCCGCAAGCGAGTAGTCGAGAGGTCTCTCCTCGCCGGAGCGGACGACGGCCGTTGACGGATCGCCCCACGCGCGCAGGAGTGCTGAGGCTGCCTCGCCAAGCTCCCACGGCGTCTCAGCGCGGAGTACGACGATCGAACCGTCGCCTCGCATGCCCCTTATCGCGTCGCCGCGAAGGAGCGCTTGCAGTCGCTCGAGGTCGGAGTCACCCGTAGTAGGTTCGAAAGACGCGTCCCTCGTCGTGACGGGAGTCCCGAACTCCTCGAAGAGCCCAAAGATACGTTGCCATCGCCCCGGCCACAGCGTGCGAGCCTCAGCGAGGAGAAGCTCGTCAAACACGCGCGTGTGCGAGGCGCGAAGTTCGTCTTCGACACGGCGAAGCCGATCGGCGGCCCCGGGCGGGAGATCCATGTCGATCGTGAGCTCACGGAGAGTCTCGAGTCGCTCGCCGCCGTTTGGGATGGGATCACCGTTCCATCCGGCGGTCACGAGCTCGTCGCGCCATCCGAGGAGCGTCGTCGCGGTTCCGATCGGGTCGAGCGCATAGGACCGCGCGTAAAAGCGACCAGGGATCGCAGCCTCGAGCTCTGCCATCCTTCGCGACCAGCGCTGCACGCGCACGACGCGAGCGTGGGCGGGTCTCGGCAGGCCGAGATGTACCTCGATGCTCGCAAGGAGCTGCGCGTGGCCCCATACGGGACAGCCAAGCTGCGCCGCGCGGGGCGTGATGTCGTCAGGCTCCGTGATAGCCGCGCCCCAGAAGAGCAGGCTGACAAGCGGCGTGTGAGCGATCTTCATGAGGCCCATCCCCGTTCCTCCATCGCGTCGCGAACCCCCATTGTCCGCAAACGATCACGCACGCGAGCGTCGCGCGCGTCAAGGCATAGAGTGAGCCACCCACTGGCACGAGGAAACCGCGTCTATGTCGGATCGCCCCTCGAAACCACCGATCGCCTCTATCCAGGCAACGAGTCATGCGGACTCGCCGTTGCCGCAATCAGTGCCGCGGAAACACGCACGTATCGCGTCGTCGTTGCGATGCTGCTGTGTCCGAGCAACACTTGGATTCGCGCAAGTCCGTCCCTTGTTCCAGAAGATGTGTCGCGAAGCTGTGGCGGAGCACGTGCGGCGTCACACGCTTGGCGATCCCTGCGCTTGCAGCCGCGCGCCGCAGGGCTTTTCGGGCGGTATTTGGATTGAGGGGCCCGCCCCAGCGTGACGCGAACAGCCACGGAGATGGGGGCCGTTCGGCACGCCAATGCGCGCGGAGGATCGCGAGCAACCGTGGGCGGAGCATAACCATGCGCTCCCTTCCCCCCTTGCAGTGACGGACGTGCACGACGCCACGCGCGGCATCGATGTCTGCGTTTCCAGACGGCATGCTTCACTCATACGCAGCCCCGTGGCGT
>Ga0182024_10014932_pt1 | contig 14951 bp, 10 predicted proteins | sample P32metaG_FD_120480 | JGI IMG/M metagenome (GOLD analysis project Ga0182024, IMG submission 120480) | Permafrost microbial communities from Stordalen Mire, Sweden - P3-2 metaG (Illumina Assembly) | ecosystem: Environmental > Terrestrial > Soil > Wetlands > Permafrost | place: Sweden: Stordalen... | reverse complement strand
TTTTCGCACACTCATATTGGGTACCCATATCAGAATGTTACAGCTCCTATTGGAAAGCAATAGGCAGGCTCCGGCCGCCGGGGGCCGTCGAAAATTGATATGCTTCCCCCAGTGAAGAACATATCCAGAAGACAATTCACCATCGCCGGCCTGGCAGCCGCGGGCTCCGCGCGCTTCGCCCCAAAACTCGCAGCCACACCGCTCGGCTTGCCCATCGGATGCCAAACTTGGCCGGTACGGCAAACCATCGGAAAGGATTTCGAAGGAACGCTGCGGGGGCTCGCGGCCATGGGCTATCAGACTATCGAAATGTGCTCGCCGCCCGATTACAAAGACCTCGGCTTTGGGCCGCTGGCGAGCATGCCCGCGGCTGAAATGCGCGAAAAAATCCAGGCGGCCGGACTCCGGTGCGAGAGCTGCCATTACCCCTTCGCGGGACTGAAACCTCATCTGGATGAACGCCTGTCTTACGCCAAGGAACTGGGCCTGAAGCAGATGATCATTTCCACGTTCTGGCTCCCCAAAGACGCGCAGATGGCGGATTGGCTGCGCGCGGCGGCTGACGCCAACAAGCTTGGCGAGCGTACCCGAGCGGCCGGCATCCAATTGGGATTCCACAATCACGATTTCGAATTCCACAAACTGGGCGGGGATCTGATCTACGATAAACTTATGGGCGAGTTCGACCCGCAGTTGATCAAGATGCAATTTCAGGTCAGCGTGGTTTCACTCGGCTATCAGGCGGCGGATTATTTCGAGAAGTACCCCGGGCGGTTCATTTCCATCCACCTGCAAGACTGGTCGCCGGAGCAGAAGAAAGAGGTGGCGCTTGGGCAAGGCGTGGTGGATTGGAATAGACTATTTGCAGCAGCCAAGAAGGCTGGCGTGAAAAACTATTTTGTAGAGTTGGAAGGGGACGATCTCAAAACCAGCGTGCCGTTTTTGCGCGGGTTGTAAATAAAGTCACCGACTCCCTTACGGTCGCGGTTCGGAAAAACGTGTTACCGTGCCGCGACCGTGAGGGAGACGGTGTTTTGATACCAGAGGAGGCTTTATCATGAGCAAAGATCAGAATGGGGTCAGCCGGCGGACCTTTGTGCAAACCGCGGCGCTGGCTGGCGTGGCGGCGGATCTCGCCCGCGCGTCGGCGCCGACGGCCGATGTCAAGATCGGACTCTATAGCATCACCTACGGCGGCGTTTGGTATCGGGGAGACGCGCTCACCACGGAGCAGGTGATCGACCGCGCCGCGAAGTTCGGCTATCACGGCGTGGAAATCGATGGCAAGCGCCCCCACGGCAATCCGCTCGATCTGCCCAAGGCTCGTTGCCTGGAATTGCGCAAACGCGCCACCGATCAGGGCCTGGAGATCTACGCGGTGGCCGGGAATAACGACTTCAGCAGTCCCGTGCCGGAACACCGCGAATCGCAATTGGTTTATACGCGCGAGTTGATGCGCATGACAGCCGACCTAGGCGCGAAAGTGCTGCGCGTGTTCGCCGCGTGGCCTGGCGTAACGCTGCGGCCCGAGGGCGGCGGACGTTACGACATCGCGCAAACGGTGTGGAAAGCGGAGCATCAGGATTTCACCGCGGAACAGACCTGGGTGTGGTGCCGCCAGGGCCTGGAGGAAGCTTCCAGAATGGCCGCCGACTTCGGAATTGTGCTGGCCCTGCAGAACCATCCTCCCGTGATCAATAAAGGCTACGTCGACAGCTTGCGGATGGTGAAAGAAGTGGCATCGCCGCATCTGAAAATGTGCTTCGACGCGCGCTTGGAGCACACCTTGGACGAAGCGGCCGTGCGGAAGGCGTTGAACGAAATCGGCGCACTGCAAATCCTGTGGCACTACGGCGGCGAGTTCGATCGGGACGCGAGCGGCATCACAGTTAAAGGCGACGAGAAAGCTCTAGCGGAAATGCTCGGACTGCTGGATGTCGGATACAAGGGCTATGCGGGCTTTGAATTGTGCCATCCGCTGCCGGTAGTGAATGGCCAGACAGTGGGTTTGGATTTCGTGGATAAAAACGCAAAACTCGCGGCCGAATACATGCGCGGAATTTTGGCGGAGGCCCGGAAGCAGCACGGAGCCGTCAGTTAGGCCCTAGGCCGCCCGCTGCGGCGCAAAATGAGCCAGCCGCTGACGAAGGGTAGCGTAGGCGCGAAACAGCATCGACTTCAGCGCCGGCATGCTGCAGTTGAGCACGGCTGCGATCTGCGAATATTCCATGCCCTCGAATTTATGCATCAGGACCGCCGCGAGCTGTTTCGGCGGTAGAGTTTCGATGGCGGCGCGGACTTCCCTGGCCCGGTGTTCGTCCAGCAAAAGCTCATCGGCGCGCGGAGTGTGATCCCACAGCTCGCGCTTGCGCACATCGCGGATTTCCTGGTCGAGCCGCACATGACTCAATTCCCGCCACGCATCGCGCCGCCAGTTCAGCGCAATGTTGGTGGTGATTCGAAATAGCCAGGTGGTGAACTTCGCGTCCGCCTGATACCGTGCGCGGAAGCGGTACACGCGAACGAAGACGTCCTGCGCCAATTCCTCCGCGATCGCGCGATTGCGTACCAGCCGGTACAGATGATTTACAACCCCGGCGCGATGCCGTTCCAGCAAAAGATCGAAACTGGACGCGTCGTCCTTCGCAACCTTCAGCATCAAGGCCGTGTCGCGATCCAGGGCATACTCCGCCACCATGATCAATTGAACGTCCTCGAAGGCGAAGCCGTTACTAGTTCGGTTGTAAGGATTAGTAAAACCGGATCGGTGAAAGGGTCCCCTTACTCACGTGCGGGGCTGGAATACTCGCGCGACAAATGCTGAATTGTAGCCCCGCACGTAAGTGAGGGGACCTAATCCTGCTTTTGATGTTCCGGAAACACTGCGTATCCGTTGGGCGGAGGAAACAACCCGAACAACACGTTAAGCCGCTTGCGCAGATGCCGGCTGGGCAACTGCCGGGGGCCGGTTTCCACATCGATATCGCAGCAGATGCCGTGCAGGTACAGCGTCAGCGTATCGATGAACGATTGGCGCGCGTAATCGCGAAAGAGCTTAGTTTCCTTGCGGACATTGGTCTGGCGGCGCAGCAGACCCTGCTTCATATGCCAGCTCTCTTCGTCCACTTCGCCATGCACGCCGGCGTTCAGTTCTTCGCGCAGCACGGTGCAATACTGTATCTGAGTTTCTTCCGTCCACAAGTTGCCTGCCAGCGCCGCCAGCACGTGGTAGAAGCGGTAATGGTATTCGGAAACGTCCTGATCTTTCAGCGCGAACAGCAGCACTTCTTCGTTGTCGAATTGCACTTGCGTGGCTAAGGACAGGCGATTCTCGGGCGGCTTCTCGGTGCAAACGAATTCGTCGCGGTGCTCCCTGCCTTTTTCCTTGCCATCCACGCGTTCCAGATACGGCACCAGCATGATGGAGACCTTCGGGAGCAGGCTGGATATCGCCGGGGGCAGCGATGCTATGGGCTCTTCCAGATACTCCTTGAGATCTTCCTCGCTAAGCGGTACCGACGCGCAGAAATAGGAGAAAGTATTGCTGAGCGGAATCATTTCGCTGCGGAAACGCTCCGCAAACTGACCGACACTGAGTTTGGAAAGATCGGGTTGTGCGGCCATCTGGTGGGCTATTCATTTCTATTGTAGCGCACGCGCCAACAAAAACTCAGCGCGGCGCTTCCTGATACAACCCGATCAGGATTCCGGCCGGGTCGCGAAACGTCGCGATCCAGGACGTGCTATCCGGGTGATCGTGATGCACCGCGTCCACCACTTCGCCACCATAAGAGGCCGCGCGAGCCAACACGTCGTCTATGCCGTCCACCCAGATGTAGGGCAGCAGGCCGGGCTCGCGGCTGATTGGCCGGCCAGTGACCCAGGCGCCGCTCACACTGCCGAGATCGAAGCTGGGACGAGCACTGTCCCGGTTCCGGATGTTACAGCCGAACACCTTTTCGTAGAACGCGGCCGATTGGTGAACGTCCACCGCGGGAATCTCCAGGTAGCACAACCTCGGGCGCGGCAGCAGCTCCAACTTGCTCTTGATCTCGGACACCTCTGCTCCCCAGTCCTCGGGATTCACATCAGCGACCGACTGAGAAAACGCCCAGCGGTAACCGGCCAGATCCTCCGCGGAGTACTGTCTCTCGCCGAACATGTGAGTGGCGGGCGGGTTCACAATCTTTGCGCCAAACTTTTTGGCGCGCTCGAAGTGCGCATCCACGTCCTCGACGTACACCATAGGACCTTGGGCCAGCACTTTCGAATCAGCCCCGCGCCGCTCAGCAACGGGCACACCACTTAAAATTACAGACCCCTCGCCGACCGCTAGTTGCGTATGGTGGACGGTGCCATCGGCTTCGGGAGGCGTGCGCAAGCGCTCCCTAAACCCGAAAGCGCCGCACAGCCATTCAATCGCCTTGGGCACATCATCGTAGCTCAAAGTGGGAACAATCGGACCTGGAGGCGCGGAACGGTTCACAATCATGAGTCCATGATAAACAACCCGGCTAGCCGATCTCGGCCTTCCATTCGCCGCCGCGTTAGACTAAATTATAGTGCCGCAGAAAGTGCTAATCTCCGCCGGCGAAGCTTCGGGCGACCTCTACGCGGCCAGCTTGGTGGAAACGCTCCGACTACGCAATCCCGCCCTCGAGTTTTTCGGATGCGCGGGCCAAAGGATGCAGCGCGCTGGCGTTCGCGCCGTGGTGGATGCGCGAAGCATCGCAGTGGTGGGCCTGGTGGAAGTAGTAACGCATATCCCGCGCATTTATCGCGAGTATCGCAAGCTGATCCGCGCCGCGGAAATGGAGCGCCCAGATATCGCCATCCTGACCGACAGCCCGGATTTCCATCTGCGGCTGGCGCGGCGTCTGAAGCGTCTGGGAATTCCCGTGATCTATCTGGTAGCGCCTCAGGTTTGGGCCTGGCGGAAGGGCCGTTTGCCCGCCATGCGGCGCAACATCGACCAATTGCTCTGCATTTTCCCGTTCGAGCCGGATTTCTTTGCTCCGCGTGGGATCGACGCCCGGTATATCGGCCATCCCCTAACCCGGCTGGTGAAACCGTCGGCCGGCCGCGAAGAGTTACGAAGACGCTTCGGAATTCCCGATGAGTGTCTAGTGGTTGCGTTATTGCCGGGGAGCAGGAAAGGCGAAATCGAGCGCCATTCGCCGATCTTGATTGAAGCCGTTCGAAAAATTCAGCAGGCAAGCCAGAGGCTTGCCCTACGGTTCATCCTGGCCGTGCCTTACGGGAATTTACTAGGGTCAAATTTTAAGGAACGCATTTCCGAGGCGTCCATCCAAGTACTTGAGGGGCAGACCTGGGACGTCCTTGCCTGCGCGGAGGTAGCGCTCGCCGCCAGTGGCACCGTAACCATTGAGGCGACGCTGGTGGGAACCCCCATGGTCACCTTTTATCGCGTAAACAAGCTGAGTTGGCTGATGGGTAGATTTCTGGTAAAAGTGCCGTTCTATTCGATGGTGAACCTGGTGGCTGGCCGCCGTATCGTTCCGGAGCTTATGCAGAACGACATGACTCCCGCTCGCTTGGCCAGCGAGGCATTGACGTTACTCAGCGACGAGTCGGCGCGCAAGTCCATGCGCGGAGAGCTTGAACTGGTGGCTCGAAAGCTCGCGGGACCCCAGGATCCACTCGAGGTGGCCGCTTCCCTGGTGGAAAAGCATTTGAAAGAGGAAATGGTTCATGCATAGGAAGATCCTATTTCGGGCGTTGCCAGCGATCGCGATCCCCGCGCTCCTTGCCGTGCTCCTCGTGGGGCAGGATAAAGGCGTTAAAAAATCGCGCATCGACGTCGAGAATTATGTCATCGATGCCGAGGTCAACCCCCATACGCAAGCCCTCAGCGCCAACGTCAAGGTTCGCTTCCTGCCGTTGGACAACGACATCTCCTCGGTATCTTTCGAGTTGAACAACGCGCTCAACGTAACCAAAGTGGTGGACGATGCCGGTCACCAGATCCAGGCCTCCCGCTCCGGCCAGGACTTCAGCCTTCGCCTCAGCTTCCCGGCTCCTTTGGTGAAAGGCAAGCCAACCACGCTGACTTTTACCTATGACGGCCGGCTTACCGGTGCCGAGGATTCGCCGGTCTACGGAATCAAATTCGCCGCCATTCAGAATGATTTCGCGTACTTGATGTATCCGGCGCGCTGGTTCCCCATCAACGATTACACCGTCGATCGTTACACTGCCGATCTACACATCACGGTGCCGTCGGCATTTAAGGTAATCTCAGGGGGCCTCGAAACCGAGAAGGCCGGTGGCGACAAAACGGTCTACAATTTCCAGTACACCAAACCGTCCTTCCCGGGCAGCATTGCATTGGTCCAGGGCGATCCGCAGCGCGTCAGCTCACAAGGCGTAACAACGTCTGTTTATTTCCGGACCAAACAATCCATGGCGGGCGCCTACGGCGAGGAGACCGGAAAGGTGATGACCTTCCTCACCGGCCTGTATGGCTTGGCGCCGCAGGCTAATCTGACGTTGGTGGAGACTGAAGACGGCACGCCCAACGGCTATTCCGCCCCCGGCGTTGTTTTTCTCTCGCCGCGAGGAATCGGAAGCACAGTTGGATCGCGTCTGCTGGCGAACCAACTCGCGCGCCAATGGTGGAGCACGCTGGTGTCTCCCATCAGCCGCGATCACATGTGGATCGAGAACGGCAACGCCCGTTATGCCGAATTGCTGTGGGAAGAACAAACCAACGGGCCGGGCGCCTTTGAGGACGCTCTGCATGACACCTACATCGAGGCCATGACCGTGGATAATCCGCCGGTGATCCAGGCCGGGCGTCTGGAAGACTATTCGCCGGAATTTTGGGCCACCACCGCCGGCAAGGGCGCCGCTACGCTGAACATGTTGCGCAGCGTGATGGGCAATGATAATTTCTCAAAGCTCCTCGCCAACTTCACACAGCAGTACGGCTGGCAATCCGTGAGCACGGGTGATTTCCGCAAGATGGCGGAGCAGATCTCAGGTCAGAACTTGCAGTATTTCTTCTTGCAGTGGCTGGAATCGAGCGGCACTCCGGAGTTCAAGCTGGAATACACCGTATTCCGCACGCAAAAAGGCTTTCGCGTGATGGGAAAAATTACGCAGGATTTGGACACCTTCCACATGCCGGTGGATCTGAAGATCGAGACCGAAGGTAATCCCGAGACCAAGCGCGTGGATGTGGTGGGCACATCCTCCGAGTTCACGGTAGATACTTTTGGAAAGCCGAAATCGGTTACCATCGATCCCGCGGCGTCGGTGCTGCGCTGGACCCCTGCCACGCGCGTCGCCGTGGCAATCAAGCGCGGCGAGCAGTTCGTCGAGGTGAGCGACTATGGCTCGGCGCTGAAGGAATTCCAGAAGGCGCTCGAGGTGAATCGCAACAGTTCGCTCGCGCACTACCGGGTCGGCGAGGTGTTTTTTCTCCAGAGCAACGATCAGACCGCAGCCAATGAGTTCCGTGAAGTGCTGAATGGCGACCTGGATCCGAAATGGACCGAAGTGTGGGCGCACATTCACCTGGGGATGATCTACGACCTGCACGGCCAGCGCGACCGCGCCGTGAACGAATACAATCACGCTATCCGCACCAAGGATAATACCCAAGGCGCGCAGGAAGAAGCGGCCAAGTATTTGAAGACGCCCTACGAGCGCACGCGGAAAGACTTCTAGGTCTCTGACCGCTTGATTAGCCGTGAAAAAATAGCAACGACCGGTCGCTTACGCTCGCGGCTCTTCAAAGATGCCTCATGTTTAGAGAGTGTTACCGAACCGCGACCGTGAGGGAGTCGGTGCCTGCGCCGCTCTAAGCCTAAGCAAGGGGACGGCCCGGTTTTCAGAACGAAACCAGCCGGTCAGAGACCCAGCCCGCTCTATTTCACCGCCAGCATCGCGCCAAATTGCGGACTCGAAATTCCGCTTACCGTAACCACGATGCGATAGCCAGGCGAAGGATTCAGTGACTCAGGCACCGTAAAATTGATCTGGAAAATTCCGGAAACTCGCCCCGGCGCCGAACCGGCGTACAGGACATCGGCATCTACCCCAGCTATCTGAACGTTCACCGGCTCCGTGATGTAGGCCAGCGGGCTATTCGGCCAAAATCCTCCGGTGACGCCCGGCGGATTCGTAAACCCTCCCCCGGTGCCAAGGAACGAAACCTCGCTACCCCGTTTTGCGGGATTCGATGGCGAGTTGGGAGTGCCGTCAGCGTTTAGTACGTCAGCTTGCTCGGTCGAATAGTTCGAAAGAAAGATTCCGGGCGCGACAGGATAAACGGGAATAGTTGGAGCATTGCTGAAAGCGCCGTTGTACTCTACCTGAACTTGCGTATTCGGATTGAACAAGCCGCCGACTTCCCAAGGGACCATCGCGTTAATTTGCTGGGATTGCACGTAGAGCAACGGCGCCGCATAATTTCCAAAAGATACGTGCACTCCAGCAAGTTCGGTCGTTACTTTTCCGTCCGGCCCAATTTGTTGGTAGGCCGCCTTCTGCGGACCGATGCCAGTGCCTAGCAACGTGACGATCTCCCCAGGGGTAATTGGCCCTTCGGCGCGGCTAGCACCGTTCTGAAGAGCGTAGGCGAGACAAGGACCGCTCAAATGACTTGGATCGTTGATGAGGATACTGCCCACAAACGCCAGGTTCGTCTGGCTCAAAACAATGCCAGGGAAATCGGAGGAGTTTGTTGTGCCCGCAAGATAGATCGATCCCCCGCCCAAGGCGACGATGCCCGACGCCGTGTCCGTGCCGGACCCTCCCAGATAGGTGGCTCCGATAACCTTTCCATCCGCGGAGAACTCCGCCGCGAAGATATCGGTCGGGCCTCCGTGACTGCACGGTTGGTATGCGCCCGACGTCGTTGGAAATCCATAGGAAGCGGCGCCCAGCACATAAGCATTCCCGGCACTGTCGATGTCGAGGGCCGAAGCGCCTGCCAGATACGTGGAATAAACCAGTGCTGAACCGGTTGGATTCAGCTTCGACAGAAAAGAACCAGAATTGAAGGGCTCGTTGGCCTGCACTGTCCATACAGCGGACGGCCCTGTTGGCTGGAAAGCACCCGGCGTTACTGGGAAATTCGTCGATTGGGTTCCGCCAAGCACAATAGCGTTGCCTTGGGAATCCACTCTGATCGTCAAGCCCCCGGTCCCGCCGGAGATCTCAAAGCCCCCGCTTCCGCCGAGGAAGGTGGAATAGACCAGGCTAGCGCCCGAAGGTGCAAGCTTTGCAACGTAGATCCCTGCGGACTCCGGCAGTTTCGTTTGGAAGGCTCCGGGAGTGGTGGGGAAATCTGGCGATTCGGCGAACCCCGTTACGTAGGCGTTTCCAGAGGCGTCGACTGCTATCCCAGCCGCGGTGTCCCCACCATCCACGCTGCCGGTGCCGCTTCCACCAAGATATGTACCGTAGACTAACGCAGAGCCAGCCGCGTTGAGTTTCGCAACGACACCAGTACTCCCTGGATTCGCGCTCGATGTTTGAAAAGCTCCTGAGGTGACTGGAAACGGAGTAATTTGGGACTCGGCAAGGCCAGAGAAATAAACGTTTCCTTGCGCATCTAAGGCGATCCCTGCCACCTCTACGCTCGGGATGAACGTAGAGTATACAAGCTGATTGCCGGCCGCGTTGAGCTTGGTGATGAAACTGACAATCCCCGCACCGTACTTCGGGAACGCGGCTTTGGGCGTAGTCGGGAAATTGGTCGATTCGGTTGTGCCTGCCACGTAAGCGTTGCCTGACGAATCGGCCGCAATGGCGTTTCCGCTGTCTTGGTTGTTTCCCCCCAAATAGGTCGCATAAACAATCTGACCCGTCGAGTCGAGCTTGATGACAAAGGCATCTGCGCAGGGGAACGTGAATACCCCGCCCGGGCCCGTGCCAAAGCCCTCGCAACCGCCTCCGCCATACGCCGGCTGCACGGCTCCCGCAGTGGTGGGAAGAACCGAAGCCGATGTCGAACCCGTGAGATAAACGCTCCCTGCTGGATCGGCGGCCATCGCGGTGACGAAGATGACGTCCTGATCCAGTGCAAACAGCACCGGGTCAATGATCACCGGCAGCTTCCGATCATACGGGCCGAGTGAGAAGCGTATCTCGCCATCCGCAGCCAGCAAATAGGCTCCGTCGATCAAAATGCGCCGTCCGTCGCGTTCCTGATATACGGTTGGCTTCCGCTGGCGTAGCTCGCCCGAAACGGTCTCTATCACCAGATCGCCGTTGGCATCCAGACGCACCCGCTTGGCATCCTTCCATCCAAAACGGATCTGGCCAGGGTCAGAGCCCGGGGATATTTCGAAATCGAACTCCAGGCCCTTCTGATCGCCGTAGAACACACAGTCGATGCCGGGATACGGGCGTGAATAACGAACGCGGCTGTAAGTTGGAATGTCCGTCTGGCTGATCGGGCCGTGGAAATAGTTGTGCCGCTCGGCGAGCGGATCCAGGGGCAAGGCTTGCGGCTCGGCATTCGCGCCTGAAAAATGCAGTGAAGCGCCTAACACCGTCACGCCGGACGCGCTCAGCAGATAGTCACGCGAGTTCCCGTGCGCCACGAACCGAACCTGCGGCGCGGCTTGTCCGCGATTCGCTTCAAAAGCCAAAGGATGGTTCAAGAAGCCATTCGGAATAGCGTTGTCTGCGGCATAGGCGGAAAAAGCGAAGAAAAACAAAGCGCGAGTCATGAATCCTCCTCGGATTACAGGTACGTGCTGGATTTCAAGGGCGGAGCGGCGCGGGTGATCTAACAATATCATGCTAGAAACGTCGCATAGAATAAAGAACTAGTGAAACAACCGGGCTCCCGCGATCTCTCCATCGACTATCTCCGTACCACGCTGACGTTGATGGTGCTCGGCCATCACAGCTCTCTCGCCTATACGACCTTCGCTCACTTTGACAAGCAGCACATGTTCCGCTCCACCGCGCCGGTTGTGGACGTAACACGGTGGGTGTTTTTCGACTATGCCGAGAACTTCAACGACGTGTTCTTTATGTCGTTGATGTTTTTCGTATCCGGGCTCTTCGTCTATCCGGCCCTCCGCAGGCATGGCACTTTCGGCTTCATGCGTGACCGATTGCTGCGGCTGGGCCTGCCGTTTGTGTTCGCTGTCGTATTCCTGATGCCGATTGCTTACTACGCATCCTGGCAGCTTACCGGGCGCAGCACCGGGTTTGTGGATTTCTACAAGCGGTTGGCTGAGGGCGGTTTTGCCGCCGGTCCGCCATGGTTTGTCTGGCTCCTGCTCTTCTTCGATTTGATATTGGCCTTGCTTCTGATTCCGCTTCAGCGTTGGATGCCGCTGGCGGAGCGCTCCGTGACTACGTTGCGCGAGCATGCCTTCGCGACTTTCGCCATCGTCCTTTTTCTAACAGCGCTTGTGTACCTGCCGCTACTCTCCCGCTACGGGTTCGGAGCCTGGACTGCCTTCCTGACTTCGCCATTTTCGTTTCAGATTTCGCGCATCGGCCTCTACGCGCTCTGGTTTGTGTTTGGTTTTCTGATAGGCGCACCGGGCATTGCGAAGGGTCTGCTAGCCCGCGACGGCAGCTTGGCGCGGCACTGGCGGCTTTGGATTCTTCGTTGCATCCTGGCCTACAACGCTCTGGTTCTTATCCCACGCTGGCCGCTGGTCCGTCAGCTCCTGTCCTCTACTGGGCCTCTGGAAGCCGTGCTTTGGGTGATAAGTTGTGTGGCTAGCTGCTTCGGGTTCCTGGCTCTCTTTCGTGGAATCGAGTTGACGTCACGCCCTTGGATGAATTCGTTGAGCAGAAGCGCCTATGTGATGTACTTGGTGCATTACGTCTACATCACGTGGACCCAACGCCTGATGCTGGATCGACCCATTCACGCCAGTATCAAGTTTCTTTTTGTCTTCCTCACCACGGTGTTATTGAGTTGGCTGACAGCACAGGTTGTGCTCCGCATCCCGAAGCTGAAGACTATTCTCTGAGGTACTCGCTACAATCGTCTTAGATGCAAAAGAGACGTAAGAAAGGTTATTCCCAGGTATGTCCCGACTTTTTTATATCGCTTCCGCAGGCTTGCTGCTATCGTTCATGCTAACTGCACAGAAAAATCAGGCCACCACGCAAGGGCTGCCTCCGTTGATCGACCGCGAGTTGCTATTCGGAGATCCCGAGATCACCGTCGCCGAAGTGTCGCCCGACGGAAAGTACCTCGCGTTTATGAAACCGTGGTCGAAAACGCGCAATATTTGGGTGAAGAAAACGGAAGAACCCTTCAGTGCAGCGAAACTGTTGACCACCGAGACGAAGCGTCCCGTCGCAGGCTACCTGTGGTCCCGTGACGGCAAGTTCATTCTCTACGCGAAGGACAAGGACGGCGACGAGAACTTTAATCTCTACTCCGTGGATCCCGCCGCGTCACCCGCTGCCGGCGGCGACGCTCCTGCCTCGCGCGATCTCACCGGCTTGACGGGTGTGCGCGTGATGCCGTACAGCGTTCCCAAGAACGATCCGGATATCGTTTACATCGGCCTCAACGATCGCGATAAGGCCTGGCACGATCTCTACAAATTGAAGATCTCAACTGGTGAGCGCACCCTGCTCCGCAAGAATACGGAGCGCATCTCCGGCTGGATCTTCGATCTCAACGGCCAGTTACGTCTGGCTACGCGAACCGCAGATAACGGCGACCAGGAAGTGCTGCGCGCCGACGCCAGCGGCTTCACCAAGATCTACTCCTGCGATGTCTTTGAGAACTGCTCCCCACTTCGGTTTCACAAAGACGGCCGCCGGTTTTACATGGAAACCAACAAAGGCAACGATGTGAACCTGTCCGCGCTGGTGCTGTTCGATCCCGAAACCGAAAAGCTGGAAGCGGTGGAGTCGGATCCGCTCAAGCATGTCGACTTCGGCACAGCGGTGTTCTCGGAAGCCACCGACGAACTCGCCATGACCGCCTACGACGATGATCAGATCCGGCGTTATTTTCGCGACAAGGGCTTCGAGGCCGACTATAAGTGGCTGCAAGGAAAGTTGCCGGGGAAAGAGATCGGCGTGGCCTCGCGCAGCAATGACGAGCAATTGTGGCTGGTGAGCGCGCACAGCGATACCGAGCCGGGTGACAATTTTCTGTTCGATCGGAAGAAACACACACTCACGCATCAATTCAAGATCCGGGAAAAGCTGCCGCGTGAATCGCTGGCCTCCATGCGCGCGGTGCGTTACAAATCGTCCGACGGTCTGGAAATTCCCGCTTACTTGACGTTGCCGAAGGGCGTGCCGGGCAAGCAACTGCCCACCGTAGTGGTGCCCCACGGTGGTCCCTGGGCGCGCGATGAATGGGGCTATAATCCGCTGGCCCAGTTTTTTGCCAATCGCGGCTATGCCGTTCTGATGCCGAATTTCCGCGGCTCCACGGGATTCGGCAAGAAGTTTCTGAATGCCGGCAACGGCGAATGGGGCCACAAGATGCAGGACGATATCACTTGGGGCGTGAAGTACCTGGTGGCGGAAGGCATCTCGGATCCGAAACGCATCGGCATTCTGGGAGGCTCCTACGGCGGCTATGCAACGCTGGCCGGTGTTGCTTATACGCCCGATCTGTATCGTGCTGCGGTGGATATTGTTGGTCCATCCAATCTCCTTACTCTGCTCGAATCCATCCCGCCGTATTGGGAAGCCGGCCGCAAAATGATGTACGCGCGCATGGCCGATCCGGGAACCGCGGAAGGCAAGGCCTGGCTGAAGGACCGCTCTCCGCTCGCTTCGGCGGATAAAATCAAGACGCCGCTGCTGGTAGTGCAAGGCGCGAATGATCCGCGCGTCAACAAGCGCGAGGCCGAGCAGATTGTGATAGCGCTGCGCGATCGAGGTTTTCCGGTGGAATATCTTCTGGCGCCGGACGAAGGGCATGGGTTCGCGCGGCCGGTGAACAATATGGCGATGTTCATGGCCACCGAGAAATTCCTGGCCAAATATCTGGACGGCCGCTATCAGCAGGACGGGACTCCCGAAGTGGTGGAGCGCTTGAAGGAAATCACGGTGGATCCGAAAACCGTAACGTTGGCCAAGAAAGTGGACGCCGCTCAGGTTGGCGCTCCCAAACCGGCCATGGATTTGAAGCCGGGTACTTATCATTACGACGCCAAGATTGAGATGGGCGGCCAACACATCGCACTGAAAGTTTCCACTGCGATCCAGGAAGAAAACGGCGCGTGGATCGCCACGTCGACCATGGACACGCCCATGGGACAAGCCATCGATACAGCCACTCTCGACAAAGGCAGCCTGACCGTGCGCAAGCGCAACGTGAAGCAAGGCCCAACTTCCATCGATTTGGATTTCGCCGGCGACAAAGCGCAGGGAACGATGAGCATGAATGGGCAGGATCATCCAATCTCCGTCGATCTTGGTGGACCACTGTTCGCCGATTCGAACGGCGCGCAGCAGGCCATTGGATGTCTACCATTGGCCGAGGGCTATGCAACAACCTTCCGCAATCTCGATCTGATGAAGCAAAAGGTCAAACTGGTGCAGCTGAAAGTGACTGGTTCGGAAAGCGTAACGGTGCCGGCCGGAACCTTCGATACGTTCAAGGTGGAACTTACATCAGCCGACGGTGGGCCAGACAAGTCGACCATCTGGTTTGCAAAGGATTCCCGCAAATTGGTGAAAATGTCGGCGGTGCTGAGCGAGATGGGCGGAGCTACGATGACCACGGAACTTCTTCCGTGACCGTCCGGTCCCCTTGCTGACGCGCGGGGCTACAGATCAGACGGGACAATCGCAAAATGTACGGGAATGTAGCCCCGCGCGTGAGCAAGGGGAACTCAACACGCCGCGAGCTTCGGCGTCAGCATCCATTTCAGGACGCCGTGCGGCTCGGCCGTGAAGTGATCAATTTCGACGCAGGCCAGCGCGCCTTTTTTGTAATCAATCTGGAGACCGGGCGCAGCCAGTAG
>Ga0182024_10014931_pt1 | contig 14952 bp, 13 predicted proteins | sample P32metaG_FD_120480 | JGI IMG/M metagenome (GOLD analysis project Ga0182024, IMG submission 120480) | Permafrost microbial communities from Stordalen Mire, Sweden - P3-2 metaG (Illumina Assembly) | ecosystem: Environmental > Terrestrial > Soil > Wetlands > Permafrost | place: Sweden: Stordalen... | reverse complement strand
GTGATGCCGGTCGCCCTGAAACTGTGGTTGCCGATCTTGGTCTTGATCCCGGCCGCCTCGGCGCGCCGGCGAATCATCTGGTAGGCGTTGGCCTGGGGCAGGGAACTGCGGGTGAGCTGGCCCGTGCCGCGGCCGATGGTGCGAAAGAGCGGCCCCTTGAGGTCTGCCGCAAGCCCGGCCCCGTCCAGATAGGCCGTGAGGATCTGTTCAAGGTTGTGGTGGCAGGGCATGGCGTGATCCTTGCCGCCCTTCTCATGCAGCCGTACCCAGAGCCTCCGGTTCTGGGTGAACACATCCTCTACCTTCATTCCCAGCGCGGCGCCGATGCGGGCGAAGCTGTAGACCATGAGCGCGATCAGCGCCCGGTCCCGCAAACCGGCTGGGGTGGAAGCGTCGATGCTGTCTAGCAGCGCCCGCGCCTCGGCTGGCTCCAGCACCGGGGTCTTGCCGGTCCGCACCACATGGCGCGGCCCGCGCACCGAAGCCGCCGGATTCGCCGGCACGACCTGGCCGATGACCAGCCAGTCGAACAGGTGCCGCAGGGCGGCGAGCCGCTGCTTGACGCTGGGGGCCGAGACCTGGCGGGCTTCGAGTTCGATCCAGCTCGCCACGTGCAGCGGCTGAACATCGGGCAGGGAAGTGACGCCTACGCTCTCGCACCACGCCAGAAACTCGCCCACGGCACGGCCATAGGCGCGCCGGGTGTGCGGGTTGCGGATCTGCGCGGCGAAGAACTCCAGAAAGCGGATGCCGGCACGGTCGCCGGAAACCGAGACCAGGGCGGGCAGAGCGGAGCGGGCGGGTGGGGAAAGAGAGACGAGCTGGTTCATTTCTTCCCACCCTTTTTAGAGTGGGCGGCACAAAACTCCGCTGCCTGTTTCATCAGGCGTTTGATATCCTCGACGGTCTGGCCTTCCGCTACGACATCGCCGATCTTGAGCCGGAGCTTCCGACCGGCTCGGGCTTTCACCCAGGCAATACACACAGCCGTTGCCGCGCCGATCAGCGGTAAGCCGAGTTTCCCGACCACAAATTCAGCAAGCGCATACCCTCCACCATCGACCGCATCAAATGCCCTTCCCACTTGGGAGAAAGTGACACCGGCAGCACGGAGCGATTTGGAAAATTCGCCAAGCTCTGCCTGAAATGCGGGGTCGTCCTCCGGCGGATCGTCAGCAACCCGAACTAGTTCAAGCGAAAATTCTCCCGCTTCAGATCGGCGCTTCTGCGTCTGCGCCTCACTCCTTGCGTAACTCGCTTCGAACATCTTCTGCATCTCGTCCATCTGCTCTGGTGATATTGGGGTCATCGGTGGTCCTTTCTACAACTGATAAAGGACATTATCACATATAAGCACAGCTCAGAACCACAACGCTGAACGAGGGGCATCTACCGGCCTTTAGTCTATTGTGGTAGTTGATCTTGCTCCAACTCCACGGAATGGAAAGACGACGCGCCCATGCCCTTTGAAGTATTGACCGAAAAAGCTATCCAGCGGCGGCGACACTGGATTGATGAGATTGCTAAGATCAGCGGAAAATTCGGGGATGACAGCGCGAAGGTGGACCGCGAACTGGCAGCCGAGCTTAAACAAGATGGCGTCTCTGCCTTGCTCGATCACCTCCATTTGTGCGGGTCCATCCCTGAACACTACGGACATGATTCCAGCGAGGAAAAGCTGTACTCGAAATACACAGACGCCTTGCTTGCGGCTGCGTACCGACACATCGGCCTGACAAGCCTTGTACTCGCGGAACGCGCGGACTCCGCAGACGTTGAGGCCGTGGGGGAGAATTACTCGCTGGTTGCTGACGCCAAGGTCTTTCGATTAAGCCGTACCGCGAAAAATCAGAAGGATTTCAAAATTGAGGCGTTGCATGGATGGAAACGCGGAAAACCGCACGCGATGGTCGTCTGTCCGATCTATCAGCTCCCGGCCCGGCAAAGCCAGATTTATCAGCAAGCGATTGCACGGAACGTCTGCATTTTCTCTTATTCGCACCTGGCCGTGCTCGTTGAATTTTCCGATCTCGCGGGTAAGCGCCAGGCGCAAGACCTGCTGCTGAAAATTCTCAAATGCGCGGAGGAGCTAAATCCAACCAAAGACTCCGTGGCCTACTGGGGTTGCATCAATCGAGAGATGCTCAATGCGGGCACGGCCATTAGACCCCTGTGGCAGGGAGAGAAGCTTGCCACATTGGAATGCATGGCCGCAGCGAAAGAAGAGGCCCTTACGATGCTTGCGCGTGAGCGTGAGCAGATTATGCGAATGAGCAGGGAAGAGGCTATCAAGTTCCTGGTACAGGATCGCAATATAGACGGTCGAGAAAAAGTCATCCGGGCGCTTGCGGACAACGGCATCATGTCTATTTCATGAACGGTAATAGTCCACTCTCGTCTAGCCTGGACCGGCAAACCTCGGCGTACTTCGGCTCCATTTCGTAGCCGATGAATTTTCGGCGCAGGCTCCGCGCTGCAACGAGTGTGGAGCCGCTTCCTGCGAAGGGGTCTAGGACAATTTGATCGGGTTTGGTGGTTAGCTCGATTAGAGCCTGCATCAGTCGGACGGGTTTCTGGGTCGGGTGCAATCCGCTCTCGCCCTGGCCGAAGCCGCAATTAAGAATGTTATCGGGGCTTTGCACATAGCGGAGAAACGCCTCTTCGTTGTACGGCCCGACACCGTAATTCAGAGCGTTGTCTGCGATGGTGGTTCCGATCTTGTACGGCTTGGTGAACCATAAAATCGGCTCGAAGGATGGGCGCAGGTTACCAACGCGCCAGCCCCTCCATTCCTTAGACGCGGCTTCATCGCCTCGCCGGTCGAAAACCACGCTAACGCGTTGGGCGCGGTGAGGGGCGCGGTCGCGCACCCATGACAGCATGTCTTTGAAGGAAAATCCTACGTCCTCAAGGGCACAGATACACCGATGGGAAAAGCGACGGCCCGCAAAAATAAACACCGTGCCGCCCGGATTTAAGACGCGAAACCACTCAGCGGCCCAAGTGGAACACCAATCGTAGTACTGCTTCGGAATTTCTCGATCAGCCTCAGACCACCCGTTAATGGGTTTTCCGCGTTTCTTGAATATGGCTCCGGCTTTCTCCTGGGCCGGACTCGACCCCAAATAAGCGGAGTTGGTGTTGTCGTGCAAAACGTCCCAATCCTCGGCACCGATGCCATAAGGGATATCGCTCAAGATTAAATGCACCGAGGACGGGGGCAGCTCCTTAAGCCGGGTGACGGAATCACCGAGGATAACTTGATTTAATGGAAGGGGTTCCGATTGGGCGGGGGGCGTGCCGGTCCTTGCGGAAGGGTCAAAAAGCGGTGTCGGAGCGAGAATTGCCATTGATGAATCTGTATCACGTTCAACCGGGACACTCAACCTCCTGGGCTATGCTTCCTCGCGCAAATCCTCGCCAGATGACTAGAGGCCCAAGCTAAAATCGAAGCTCTGCTCATGTTTCGGCGCAATCTCCCGCTGCGGCGTGACGGCCAGCTCCGGCTTCTTCTCCATCTTCATCTCCAGCGCATAAGCGCTGCTGTGCGAAACATCATGCCCCAGCGCCGCTCCCAGCTTCTCGCGGTCGTTGGTGAAGATTTGCGCGTCGTATGCGCCGCGCGAAACGGCAACGTAGGCCATACGGTTGTTGAGCAGGTCTTTGGCCCCCAGCTCCGTATCGACGTGGATCAGCACACGGTCGGCGGTCTGCCCTTGGCTGGAATGACTCGTCACGGCGTAGCCGTGATCAAGGTGCGGATACTTCAGTGGATCGATCTCGACCTCGCGGCCTCCGTCCATCTTCAAGCTCATCCGACCATCCTGGCCGATGCCCCCGACGGTCGCCTGCTCGCGGTTGGCCAGCTTCAAGTCGCGCGACGGCGCGGTGAGTTGCACCCGATCTCCCACGGAGAAAGCCCGCTCCTGCTCGCGGTAGACGGATACGCCCTGCTGGCGCCGTGGGTCGTAGCTTTGTTCCGTGCCGTCCTTCCGCTCGACGGTGAGCCGGTTGCTGTCCGCATCGACGCTGACCACCCGCGCATACTCACCTTTGCCGATGCCGGTCTCCTTCGAGCCGCGGCTGTAGCGCAGCACGTCGCCCTCGTTGTATCGGGCCGCCCACGCGCGATCCGCTCCAGTGAGGTCCTGGCGCGTCACAAGCACCTGGGCGCGGTGTTCCTCCCTGCCGACAACGCCTTTCGCCTGTAGCTCGGCGTGGATGGCCTGGTTGATCTCCGCGCGGGAGCGGTTGTCGGGCGAGACGACCAGCGTGTTATCGGGCGACTTGGCATACTCCTTGGCAATAGCCGTAATGCGGTCTCCATGACCTGGCACCTCATGGATGCGGCCCTGCCGCTCCAGTCCGGCGATAGCCTCTCCCACCTGGCCACGCGCAAGCTGCTCGACGGTCTGTTTCAGATCCGGATCGCGCTGCCGGACAATCTCCTCCAGCTTCACCGTCTTCATGCCCGCGTCCTGGAGCTGAGCGAAGATGCGGCCCGCCTCGACCGATTCATGCTGGCGGGTGTCGCCTACCAGCAAAACGCGGTCGTTCGGGTGCAAACGGCTCACAAACTCGTGCATCTGTTTGGTGGACGCCAGCGAACTCTCGTCCATCACATAGAGCCGGAGCTCGCCCGTGTCTGGCCGCTGGCCTCGGGCAAGATGGGCCTGCAAGGTCTTGGTCTCGATACCGGCATCGCTCAACTTATCCGCCGCGCCGCTGGTCGGCGCAAAGCCCTCGACCTTGTACCCGGCCTGCTCCGCGCCCTCGCGCACCACGGCCAGCGTCGTCGTCTTGCCCGCGCCCGCGACTCCATCCAAACCGACGATCTTCTCGCGCGACAGAAAGATTTCATCCACCGCCTGGCGCTGGCCGGTATTCAGCTTCGGGTGCCGGTCTCCGGTGGCAATACGAATGTCTGCCGGTACCAGCATTGGATCGCTAAAGCCTCGCCGGTTGCCCTCCTGCATCTGGCCGATGGTCTCGCGCTCCATGCGCAGCATGGTAGCGGTGGTGTACTGCTGGCCCGCGCTCCCGAACCTGGCCTCCGCTTCAACGGCGCGGAACTCGCCCGTCTGGACCCTGCGGTCGAACTCCTGCCGGACCTGGGAGAAGTTCGCCTCGCCCATACTCCTGCCGAGCGCCGCCGACAGAATCGCCCGTTCGTTCTCGACCGCCGAACGCTCGAAAAGGTGGTCGCGGGCATAGGTCACGGACACCTGGGCGGCTTTGTCGGGAGTGAGTGTGTGTTGCCGGACCTGCTGCCGCGCCTCGGCAACCACTCTATCCGCTTGGTGGCCGTGCTGCGCGGCCAGCTCCCGATGCTGCCGCAACACCTCTTCCGGCGATAGCAGTTGCTTGGAATCCCGCGTCCGGTGCGCTGCGATCTGCGCGGCTGCTGGACTATCAAGGCCGCTGGCGCGCATGTGGTCTTTCACCTGTTCCCGGCGCGGGCTGCTGTCCTCCATGTACTCCTTCGTGTATCCCTTGATTTCAGGCTGGCCAAACTCGCCGCGCTCGATCGTGTATCCCAGATCCTTGAGCCGGACGGCCAGCTCCGATCGGTAAACATTCGTGGCATAGTTCTGCGAAGCAAAAAGCTCCTGGGGCTGGAGGGCGCGGGTCTGGCCGTTCTCCCGTTCGGTGACGTTGAAGATCACCGCATGGGTGTGGAGCTGGGGCGCTGCGTAGCCTCCGACTGGCCGGGCCGTGTCGTGCTCGAAGGTGGCGGCGGCAAATTTACCCGTCGTCTCCGGCGCGCGGATGTTGCCAATTCTCGCCTGGGTATACCGCTCCAACTCGGCCATGGCCGAGCGAACGCTCTCCCGGTGCGCCTCCCGTACCCGGTCATCGCCGCCGACCAGGGCGGTCAATGAAACCGACTTCGGCGCGGAAAACACCGCATCCCATCCCGCCCGGTGTTCGACCGAAGTCGTCTCCCTGCCAAACTGTCCGGCGTAGGTTTTGGCCGTCTGATGCCGGACGAGCTGCGCTTCCGTCTGCGGGTGCTGGCCTTCGCTCAGGCGGGCGAAGTGCTCCGCGCCGACAGCGCCCGAAAGACCCCACTCTCCGGCAAGCCTGCCCTGCCACTCGCTATGACCTTGCTGGTCGCGGCTCCAGTAGTTCTGCTCGTTCGATGTGAACTCCCGCGCGTGGTACGTCCGCGCCTGGCCTGCCGAAAGTGGTTGCGAGATGGAAAGCATGATGTGCGCCTCGGTCCTGGTTACGGCTGCTGCGTCACTGGCGCTGCCTCAACCTGTGGTTGAGGCTCCTGAGTGCTTTTCGGCTTCTGATTTCGTGCCGGATGGTGTGAAGCAGGCGGAGTGTTTTGGGTCGCATCCTGCGGAGAGGCTGGAGCATTTTTGAGAAGCAGAATGTAGTCTGCCGCTTCTTTGAGCGGGAGACTGGCAAAGTACCACGTCCCGGCTCCGCCGATCACGATGCCGGCAAGAACGGCGATGGCAAGTTGTTGCCAGCGGAAGATTTTGGTAAAACTCCTCCAATGGTTTGAAGCTGTTTCCGCGTGCTCGGCGGAACTCTTCAGCTTCCGCAGCGCCTCTTCGATAGTCGCCATTGGGCCGACGATGGCGCTCTCGATCTTCGCGCCCACTTCGCTGACGGCCGCATTGCGAACAGCCTTCCCAGCTCCGGCCTCGATGCGCGCCAACGCCTGGTCGGCGGACTGGCTGACCAACCGGGAAACCTCTTGCGTCGTCCGGCTCACTTGTTGGGCGATCTGATCGGGGATGGCGCGGTTGGCCGAAAGCTCTGCCAAAACCAGTTCGACCGAAGCTGATCGCTGCCGCGCCTCCCGCAGGACAGTATCGCGGATCCATTCAGCCTGCGACTTGCCGTCCCGTTTGGCCGCCGATTCGACCTCCTCCAGCTCCTCAACTGAGAGCCGCGTCGCCGCCGTTTTGGGGCGCGGAACCGTACGTGCTTCCGCGTCTGGAAGCGGCTGCGGATCGATATTCTGGCCGGTGCGAGTGCTGCTCATGGGAAGCCCGCCTCTTTGCTGACATGGACTCAGAGCCTCCGGGCGTCAGAACTGCCCATCTGGACGTTTAGAGTCATGTCATAGTAATTAAACGTGTTAACAGAAATTCCCAAAAAAACGATTTCACCTGAAAGCAGCCGTTTACGTGCGTAAACAGGAATTTTCTAAGTGGATGATTCGACGAATGTTAACGTACGTGAGCATTCCGGTATCTCACAGTTCCCGTTTGGGGGTGATGTGTCAGACTACTTCTTCCGATGCGAAGCAGCGCGGTTGTCTCTTTATAGCAGATAAAGGCTGGGATTGCCTCTACGCAGCGGCTGGATGACTGAGTTTTTTCAAGGCATGGGGAAAGCTATCTGTCCGATGTCTGATGAACTTTTTTGAGCGTAGAGGGGTCAAGGCTGGCCCGCAGGCCACCGCTGAAAGCGGCGCGTAGCGGCCTTTACGCCTCGTAGCGAATCCACCATTGGAACTGGTTTGAATTCGTGCGAACGCTAAGACATTCAAACCATGGACAGGCAGGTTTTTCGGGCTGTTGTTCTGCGGCGCAATGGAACGGAAAACCGGGTTAAGCAAATGGCCCATTTTGTACCGGATCGTTGCCGCTCAATTCCGCCGGTTTGGGCTTGCACACTAGCGTACGATTTTTTCCGTTTCGTGAGCTGGCCCCTGCTTCAATGGCCGCTACAGCTACCAGGTCTGCTGCTTGGAATGGAACCGCTGAAGGATCGCATATGGCACGGCACCGGGATCAGCCTCCCCCTACGTTCCGACATTCCAGAAAAACACTCTGTCCCGTCCCCCAGTCCTGCGCATTGACGGGGAATTTTTTATTCATGTGGGCATAGGTGATCCGGTCGGTTTGCATCCACACCGCTGCTTGCATTGCAGGGATTGGCAGCTGCGGCTTCTTTTCGGCCATACAAGCCAACACTGGATTGGGCGGCTTCAGGGTAAAGCGCGTGGCTGCGGAGGGGTTCTGTTTCTCAAACTGTATACAATACGCCGCGAGCAGATAGACGACCGCTTCGTTGCCGTTGAGTAGAATTTGGGATTCCGGCTGGTATCTATTTCCGCCGAGATCGATTCCGCGAACGCCTACGACCATCATGCTCTGTGCGTTTGGATCGTTGCTCAATAGAACTGATCCGGGTGGAAGGCTCAACTCCACCGGCCCGTTACCCGCATTGGTGCCTTTCGAGAGCTGCATCCTCACGGAATCCCCGCTGCTACCACCAATCCCGATGAACTCGGCCGTAACCGTGCCAGAAGCGATTGCCTCCTGAAGCGTCGGAACAGGCATAGGAGGTGTGCGCGTTGCAGACCACCGCCACACCCCAACAATCGCGAGTATGAGGATGAGTCCGATAAGAACCATTCGTGCGCTCGGTCTCGATTTTCGACTATTCGCCGCAACTATCGCGTCCAGAAGCGGAGTGCTGGAAGATCTCCTTTCACGCTTCGTAAACAGCGCCCAGCGAACAGCCGCCCTGGCAGGCTTCGCGCTTGTGGATACATCTCGGACAGTCACCTTGCCGCCGCATTTATTGCAGGTGAATGTGTGCCCGCCAAGCAGATTTGAGATCTCATAAAGCGCGTTGCATTTTGGGTTGTCGCACTTGACCGTTGTGGGAGGTGGACGGTAACCAAAATCTACACTCATAGACGCTCTCTTACCGAAAGTTTCAGGAAGGCCCAAGTTTCCCGTGCCAAATCTCCTGCTAGGAACCCCTACCTTACATTTGTTTGCAGACATGCTGATGGTAAGCCACGCACCCGATGAAGCAAAGGGCGTTGCCGGTGCTCTCTCCATGCTGGACAAAAACACCGCGCACAATTCAACTTTTTCCGGCCCGACACTTGCGGTTGGCAGCACAAAGAACGCCGGATTCATAACCCGTGGGCCGATGGCGATACAGACACCTGAACGTATTTGGCTAAGCCGGGGCCAGTCTGGAAGCTCCTCGGTTCGTCCTTGGGGCCTTTCTGCTCGATCCAGCACATTTCTAATTTCAGACTCAAAGGCCAGACTCACCCCCACCATCCACAGCAAGGTTCTTGTTTTTGTACTTGCGCGGGGTGGGTGCGGGAGGGGCGCTAGCGCCCTCCCGCTGAAAGCGAGCGAAGCTCGCTGGTTCGCCTCGTAGAGGCGCTCCTTTTGCTGGGAGGTTTGGAGGGGCGCAGCGCCCTCCAATGTATGCGTAGCAGGTCCGCCCGTAGGGCGCTCCTTTTTCTGCGTAGCGAAGCGGAGCAGGGGAAAACAGCTTCGGAGTTCTCCACAGCTTCGGGGTGAGCACTACCGGAAAGACTAGAGGTAATTATCTATAGGCTTCCGTACCAAAATGGCCGTGGCACTTCGTACCAAAGTGGCCGTGATTGTCGTACCAAAATGGCCGTGGATAACTTTAAGAATCCACAGAGTTTTCAACGCCCTGTACCAAAGTGGCCGTGGTTTATCCAAGCAGCTTTCGCACGGGCGGGGGGCTGTTGTAGAGGGTCAACCCTTTGGCCGGCTTCTCACGCCATTCCTGCCGCCCGCCCTGGAAGTAGATACGGGCTGGGCTGGCGTCTTCTTCTTCGACGCGGGCGGCTTTGTAGAGGGTCAAAACTTCCTTCAATGCAACCCTGAAAACCTGCCGGAATTTGCTCATGTACTCGGGGTTATATCCCTGCCCAAACTGGCTGTGCAAGGCTACCCACGAAACACGGGCGGGCTTCCCTACCGGGATACGGTGAAGACGCTGCGCAAGCCATGCGTAGATGTCGAGGGCCAGGGAGCTATGTGACAGGGCCGCGATATGCGCTTCTTCTAAGGGCACGGCATGGTTCATGAGGCTCTGGAAGTAGTCGAGCGACAGTGACACCGTGGAGGGCCACAAAACGCGCTGGCGGTCGTCTTTGGGGAACCATACATCAAAGGCCGTGACGATCTGCGAATTGACTGTGACCGCGTGACCGTCGCGCACGATGCCCAAACGGATCGACGACGCGGAGAGCCGCGCGAGTTGGTCTTTCACAACGCGCATATTGCGGCCTTTGGAGTCGAGTTGCAGCACATTGCGAACGAATTTTGAAAGCGTGTCCTCAACCTCGACGTGCGGGGATTCGGTGACAAGCGCCCGTTGGTTTATGTGCATCAGGACCATGCGGCATTTAGGTCCGAACGGCAACCCCACCTCGACCAGGCGTCCCTTGTCGGGGTGCATGGCTTCCCCGGCCAGCACCTTCAAATGAACATCCCCGTTTATCCGCTCCCAAGTCCGAGCGTCATCGCCTGGGTTGCGGTACGGCAAGCTCGTCTGACAGAAGACCGTGTGCTGATAGAGAATCGCCTGCAAGTCCGGCTGCTCAACATTGAGCGCCGCAGTGTCGATCAAACGTCGCTGGATGGGCGTAGGGCCTGTCATAGCCCTAAGCTGACGCCGCAGCTTCGGCGTGACGAGGTTGCCGACTGGCGTTAGGTCGCCTGTACCCTTCCCTGCCCTGCTCTTGACCATCCTGCCGACTCCCTACGCTTGCTTGTGTGGTTTCATGTAAGCATGAAAACATGCAAGCATGAAGTCGCTCACGGTTGGAAAGTCCTGCTGAATAGCTGCCAGCTTGACTGCCTTGACTTCCTCTACAGGCCAGCGAACCTGCAACGGCTCCCGCTCCACCCTGGGCGTTGGCTTGCTCCGCTGCCTCGACTCGGCGGGCGGCGCTGTTACCTGCGCGGCTCTCGGTACGGATGAGACAACGGTCAAAGTGTCGGCGCTCAATTCGAGTGCTTTAGCCATGTGCTTTTACCTCCCTGTTGGCTTGCATGATTCCATGCAAGCATAATTTTATGTTCTCCCACAAGGCCGAAATCTCCTTAGCTGCTAACCCTTTTGGTTCCGCCTCGGTAATAGTCTGGCCCTTGGGGTAAGGCGATTTGTACGCGGTGCGGTCGTTGACGAACGTCTCCGCAACCTCCCCGTGCTTCGACAGCACGGCGGCGGCCTGGGCTGTAATCAGAGTGTTGGCCTTCACGCGGGTCAGCACAAAGAGAAAGGGGACTCCGGTCTCCTTCAATGCCTGGACGGTGACCGGCGCGGCGGTTAGATCGTCCTCGCTAGCCTGTACGGGGAAGATCACGAAATCGGCCAGCTTGAAAAGCTCTTTGGCTACGTCTACGCGGCCTGACGCGGTGTCAATGAAGCAATACGAGGCCCCGTGCTGGCGCAAGAGCGCCAGCCCTCGCTCCAGCCCGTCAAAGGGCAGTTCTACGCGCTGCGGGGCCTCGGACTCGCGTTTAGTGTGCCATGCGGTGAGGCTACCCTGGGGATCCGTGTCGATCAGGAACACCGGGCCGTCGCCGGCGCGCTCGGCCTCAACGGAAAGATGCTTTGCCAGCATCGTTTTGGCGCTGCCGCCCTTCTGCGAGTTGATTACAATTACCTGCATGAATTCATGCTCCTATGACTGCATTAGAACCACAGTACATGGCCGCATGGTTTCATGCAAGCATGATTGCATAGTGTCCTTCGGCCAGAACCAGGCAAGACACGGGGCAGGGAATGGGAGCGGCTGTCAATTTCTTCCATTTTAAGGCTCTATATATTTTAAGGCTATGTTTTTACGAAGGCTCTTGACACGCGAGCCTTCATGGATGTAATCTGTATTTGGCTCAAACAAAAAGCCCACCTGCTCTGGAAAGCGGTGGGCTTAGTCGGCGCGGCGGGCGCGCTCTCGATCTTCATTGATAGTATCGCCCCTTCGTCTTGTTTGAGTCAACTTCGACAAGCAAACAAGGAGAATAGCGATGAACACAGCAGCAATTGAAACGAGCAGTCAGGTTATCGAGTTACCAGTTGGCAATCAGGCCACAGACACCGGCACTTCAACAGAAAAGGAGATGAGGATGAGAGGCAGAAAACCAAAGCCAAAAGCTCCCACGAAGGTGGAAAGACAGGATATTCTGCGGCAGCGGATCGTCGGTTTAACAGATGAGCTAGAAGCGGCGGGCTTTGGGAGCTCGCTCAAAGTGCCTACCGCCGTCAAGTCGATAGCTCCGGAAATTCCGGACCCCAAGACCGAAGGCTTCATCGGCCATATCGAAGAGGATTTGGGCGCATACATCCAGAGAGTCTCAATCGTGGAAAATTTCTATCAGCGGCAACCCTTCGATCACATGAAGGACAAGATTTACCGCCGTCTCATTCGTGATTTTATTGACGGAGCAACAATGCCCGAGGCCAAAATTGCGGCGATGGGCTCAGCAGGCGGCAGGTTGAAGGCTCTGCAAGAACCGGGCGTGAAATACTCGGTGATTGACGGCCTTCAGCGGCTGTATTGCTATTGCATCGCGGTCCTGCTCGTATGGAAACGGGAAAAGCTGATCGAAGATCGCTGCATCCCGGTTGATGCATGGGACTATTTTAAGGACGCTGTTGAGAAAACCGGCGACCCAAAAACAGCGGTCGAACAAATTCTCAAGCGGACCACACGGTATGAACTCTTCTGGAACATCGACCTCGAAGGCCTCCTGCACTACATGGTCACATTCAACACCGGGCAGCGGCGGATGAGCCTTGAAGTCCAATTGGAAATCATGCAACGCCCTCTCCTGAAGGCTCTGGAACACGATGCGAAGATTCCGATTTTTCAGGACACGTCACAGACCGCAGGGAAACAGAAGCCTAAACAGGAATTCGCGGCCTCGGACCTAGTGATCGCCACGCGAGCGTTCATTGAGTTCAACCCGCAACTGAAAAAACTGGACGAGGCCGAAGGGTTGCTGGAACGTGACGAAGGCTATACGGACATCCAGAGATCCTTCGATGTGGGCGACATCAACGACGTCGTCAACACGCTGAAGAAAATCGCAATCGACATTCACCAAAAGATCATGGAGCGCTACCCGGACAACCCGACCCACAAGTACATTCTTTCGTCTGGTGGCATGTTTCTGGTAAGTTTTGCCGCCGCCTGTGGGAAGGTGCGCAATACGCTTAACATGACTTCACTGGACGGGGCACTTCAACGCCTTATGAAGGAACTGAACGAGCCGGATGAAGACCCGCTCAATCTGGAGGAGTATCAGGAAACTATCAATAACATCAAAGCCTCCAGAGGCAAGAATATCCGGCGGCTGGTCTATGATACGTTCCTTCGCTTCTTCAACGGCACTACAAGCACACTGGACTGGGCAGATGCCGCACGACAAATCTAGTTGAGAGCATCTCCCGATGAAAAAGCCCGCTGTGAACCAGCGGGCTTTTTTATGCTTCAGGCTTGTAGCGCTTCCTTAGGCGCGGGGGGACTGGCCATAAGCGGCAATTGTAAATTGCAGGGCAGAGAACTAGCCTACTTGTTCTTGCGCGCAGCGGCGTTAAGGTCTTTACAGTGCTGGCACAATCTATAGCCCGATGTTCCTGCGTCGCGTTCTTTTTGGGGAATGTCGCTGCCGGAAGGGCATTTGTTGTTGTTGTGATAGACCCGATTTTCAACGGGCTTTTTCACTTCGTTGATGGAGTGGAAGGGATTAACCGTCATTGGGCCATTCTCCTAGAGAACAGACGAGTTTATCAGGCCGCGCATGTGACCGGGAAGGGAAGGGTGCGAGGGTGACAGCGCTCCTTTCATCGACTTTCCTTGTCCGCCTCGTTGAATGTTTCGCAGTAAACAAACCCTTTGGAAGGGATCGAGTAGCGCATACAGAAGTGTGTCCAGTGGTGGAACCCAAAGATGTCGTCGTATCCCAGGTTGCCGAAGATGTACAGGAAGGACTTTTCCTCCAGAAACTCAGCGAACACAGGGGCTGGAATGCCGAGGCTCGGGGTTTCAGGGGGAAACTGACGCACGATGTGATTACCGGTGCCAGAGAACATTATGCTACGCGCGTTCTCAAGGGGCTCTCCCCATTTTTCGAAGTTAAGCTGAGTGGCGGAGATATAGAGACCTGTCTGAGCAAATCCGGAAACATTCAAAGCGGGGGTCTTACCGGAATTCCAGTAGTCAAGTCCAATCTTTATCGGCTTATTGGCTTCGAGCGGAAGATTGAGAATTGCGAAGGTCTTGGGGCCAAGCCAGGCCCGCTGATCTACCCGCGTAGCAGCAGCAGAGGCTTCGGTCTGCTGCTGAATAGCGTTTACGCTATCTCTCGCTGCCCGAGCTTGCTGCTGCAATATCGTCAATTGCTGTTGCATAGTGGCAAGTTGATTGGCTGTTGCTGCGCCGGAAGCGGCAGAGTCCTTCTTCGCTTGCTCGAAAGATTGGTCCAACAAAGAGGTTTGGTGAGCCATCTCCTGGAACTGCCCGAAGACGAAGAACGCTGCAACGGAGGCTGCCAGCAGGGAAGCGAACCCTACAATAAGCCCGATCCATCCAACGCGAAGGGTTTTTCTCTCAAAAGAACTTAGATCGGCACCTTGTTCTTGCCGTGGTTCAGGCGGGATTCGAGCGACGGGGAGGAGGTTGTGATCTACTTGGAGCGCATCATGCTCGGCGTCATCATTTGCATCCATTCGTTGTTCCTCTTCTACCCGTAAAAATTGTATCCCGCTGGGCAAACAGTGGCAGAGAAGCGGCGATCGCAGCAATGTGTGAAAACAAGCCTCTGAACCGCAAATCTCCCAAAAACACAAGAAAATCTTGCGCCAGGATGCCCGTAGGCGCGTTTTCTCGATGTGTTTCGTAGGGTAGGTATCCCCTTTAGCTCTTCGCCTCAGATCAGTATCCGTTCGACCTCATCGAGGCTCATCTCGTCGCGCCTCCGGTCATAGAGCTGCGTCGTCCGGGTGCTGGCATGGTTGGCCATGGACGCGGCCTTCTCCAGGGTGCCACCGTTCTTGAGATATGCGGTGATGCCGGTCGCCCTGAAACTGTGGTTGCCGATCTTGGTCTTGATCCCGGCCGCCTCGGCGCGCCGGCGAATCATCTGGTAGGCGTTGGCCTGGGGCAGGGAACTGCGGGTGAGCTGGCCC
>Ga0182024_10014930_pt1 | contig 14953 bp, 13 predicted proteins | sample P32metaG_FD_120480 | JGI IMG/M metagenome (GOLD analysis project Ga0182024, IMG submission 120480) | Permafrost microbial communities from Stordalen Mire, Sweden - P3-2 metaG (Illumina Assembly) | ecosystem: Environmental > Terrestrial > Soil > Wetlands > Permafrost | place: Sweden: Stordalen... | reverse complement strand
TTAGCTCGGGCATTGTATTCACGGTAAAAGGTTTGGCGAGAGCCTGAACGTATAGCAGCTGGGAAGTATTAGGATCCTTGGCTCCTGTGCTGGCCCAGAGAAGGCGCTGGGAATGGGCCCCGGCGCTTAAGATACGCTGCCACCGCGGCGAGTCGAGCAATGCGCGGTATTTCTCATATGCCTCAGAGGCGACGGCTATGCCAAGTTTGTTACGCAAACGATCGGGCACTTTGTCCTTTACTGCTACATCCCAGCGACTGACAAAGAGCGAAGCCACAGAACGTACATTGGGATTCAGCCCAGCCGCGATGCGCCGCTCGATCCCGCGTAGGTATGCCTCGGCAGCTGCAAGATACTGCGCTGCTGAGAAAAGGAGCGTTACGTTGATGGGCACGCCCGCAAAGATGGCCTCTTCGATCGCCCGGAGACCAGCACTTGTCCCCGGGATCTTGATGAAGAGATTCGGTCGTCCCGCGCGAGCGTGGAGAGCCTTGGCCGCGGCGAGAGTGCCATCGGCGTTCCGGGCGAGCAGGGGCGAAACCTCCAGGGACACCCAACCATCCGCACCATTGGTACGGATGTGGATCGGCCGGAAGAGGTCTGCAGCTTCCCTGAGGTCTTCGATCGCCAACTCGAAGAATAGCTCCTCGCCCGCTTTGCCTTCTTTTAGCTTTTGGCGGATGGCGCCGTCATACTCGTAACCGTTCCTGATGGCGTGATCAAAGATCGTGGGATTTGATGTGAGCCCTGTGACCGAAAACTCGTCGATATATTCGCGAAGCTTTCCGCTGGCCAGTAGGCTCCGGGTGAGGTTGTCGAGCCAGATGCTCTGACCAATCTCATGAAGTTTTTGAGTCGCTTTCATCGTTTGCTTCCTAGGCAGAATCGAGAAGCCTGCTCTGACCAAAGAGTAGAGCTGCGATCAGAGGGTATGCTATGACTTATGTCAGAGGGCTGCGTCTTTTTTTAGCCCTGTTGCCCATTTGCGGAGAAGCTCATGAGAACGAAGCGGATCGCGGCACTGAAACGCACAACGCTCTTCGGGGGCCTTGGGACCGAGGAGCTGGCGGACATCGCACAACGAGCCATCGAACTGCAGCTTCAGAAGGGCGAGATGCTGTTTCTCTCAGGTGAGCCAGCGAGAGGTCTCTATATAGTTGTCGATGGCAAGATTCGCGCCTTCCAACAAAACGAGGATGGGCGTGAGCAGGTCGTGCATGTTGATGCGGCCGGCTCTGTTTTGGGAGATGTTCCAGTGTTTGATGACGGGCCGTTCCCGGCATCTGCAATATCGGAAGCGGAGACACATATTCTTCTTATTGAGAAGAACGATGTAAAGGAACTATGCGCGAAATATCCCTCCCTTGCGCTCGCGGCACTTAAGTTAATGGCGACTAAGGTCAGGAGGTACGCAAGCCTTGTTGAGGCTCTGTCGTTTCATGAGGTTGGACAACGACTTGCGCTTTTTCTTCTAGCGGAAGCTCGATCTGCCACGCTCGCTCCAGATGTTCCGAAACCATTTTGCCTCCGCCTCTCCAACCAAGAAATCGCAAGTCGCATTGGTTCTGTAAGAGACGTGGTATCGCGGGCTCTTGCGCGGCTAAAACACGTGGGGCTGATTTCCTTGGACAATCGCAATGTGACGATCCTGAATTTGGAGGCTCTCAGACGCTACGCTGCAAATGCACACGGCCCTACCTTTTCAGCGCGAACCGTCTCCGATTACACTAATCGTATGGACAGCATGAATCTCTCGAACGACTCTACTTCGCGTAGTGGTTTGCATTGATCTGTACAAATCGTTCCCATTTGTCGGGAAGATCACCTTCGGCATAGATCGCCTCCACCGGACAAACAGGGACACATGCGCCGCAATCGATACACTCCGTAGGATTGATAAAAAGCATTGTTTCCGTTCCAAACTCGGATTCATCCCTTTTGGGATGGATGCAATCTACCGGGCAGGCATCAACACAAGCCGTATCTTTCACTCCGATGCACGGTTCCGCAATGATGAATGCCATGATCAACTCCCTGCTTGGTCCTGTGACAGTAGACGTATTCAGTTGAAAGATCCCGGCAAGCGAATGTCAAGTCGCGGCTGCAGTTGACATTACCAGTTTTGGAAGCGCCTACGCCCTGATGAGATTGCTTTTCACATTGATCTCAGGTCGAATCAGTCGAATAGGCATTCTTAACGAACCATCCGTAGAGTCGGGAGATCTAATCCTTCGAATCCGCGTTCGAAAGAAGCCCGGGCCGCGAACGATATACTCCCAGAGCGCCTGCCCGGGTCGTAAGTTCTCGAATTGCCGGCTCAATAGCAGTGGATCATAGTCGTTGAGTAGGCGCATCGATCCGCCAACAGCCAAGGCGTCAAATTTCGCAAGAATGAGCGTATGGCGCTCGGCAGATGGTAACTCGCGCAGATCGAGTTCTTCGGTTTCGTCCCCGGGAGCATCGGCAGTTCCAATCGACATAATTAAGAGAGATGAATGCTGGTTGGCTTCCACTCGGTACACGATACCTTCCTCAAGCGTAACGAGTTCTCCAGCGTGCAGGTCACATGAGATATCTCCCAAGGAAAAGGAAACCGAACCACGTAGGAAATATATCGCGACCGCTCCCGGGAGCGCGTTCTCAGGTATAGATTGCGTCGCCTCCATGCTCATGAGGACCAAACGACATGCGGGCTCGTTGATCAGCACCTTGGAGTTGAACTTGAGACTGTTGAATTCAATCAAATGATTGAGGTTGTGCTTTTTCATTCGGGGGCCATTCTCAGCACATTGCAACGTCAGAGGCTACGCCAGATTCAAGAAGCTGTCTATGACTTGAGTCGTATCAACAAACAATCTGCGAGGAACTAGTTTAGATTTGTGCAAAACGAGATATTCCCAGATCCTTGTGGGATAGGTTTCTGACGCCGTCAGGATGATGGTAACGACGGTCGTCGCGTGGATCATGCTTCACATCCAAACATAGGCTGCAACGAAATGCTGAAGAACCCCGCCGCAAAGGGAGTGTTCTCTGGAAGTCTAGCCAGACTGAGGGTCCGAACTTCGCAGGTGCTAACGCAGGTTTTTGTAGATTGACATTTTCTCTGCCCCGGCACCGTAACAACGGTTCAGGGGGTCGACCCGTCTTACCTACAAAATTGTAGTGATCAGAAACGGTCGTAAGCGTGTTGTCCTCCCCTCTTGCGACTAAGTGATGTTTGGGCAGACCATCGCCCCATGGATCTTCAGAAGAACCACGCCCAGCGACTTTCCTCCTAGCGCTTTGATCTACCAATGGTGTCTTCGGATACAGATGCCTTACCCACATAATCGACGACAACCGCGGCCCCGGCTTGCGAATGCCACAGCAATCGCCTGACCGATCCGGGTTCCAGCTCCTGTAACGACCGCCACTTTCCCTTGCAGTCTCATTGAATTACCTCCGTCAGTTTTGATGCGACCGCGTCGAGCGGCGGGACTCTACTCTCCAAAAGCTCGTTCGATGCCAGGGGCAAAGAATCCGCCTTCAATCTGAAAAGAGTGATAACGAATTGACAAACGCTGTCCAGCAAACGGCAACAGTGCATCACAAGACTGCCGAATTGAATCAAGCCGGCATCCTACCTGTATAGGAATGAGGCACAAAAGTGCAGGAAGTTGCTGGCGAGGAAGCTTTTGGTAAGCCGGGGATCGAACCCCGATGGACACATAGCAACAAGTCCGGCGTAGGCACCGCGTACTCTGCGTCCAGCCATCTCTGGTTCACCATCTGGAACGGCATCGTCACGGAAGTCTACTACCCTACCGTCGACCGTCCGCAGCTTCGCGATCTCCAATATCTCGTTGCCGACGGCAAGACCTTCTTCCATGAGGAAAAGCGCGATCTAACCGTAAAAATGGAGCGCATCTCAGATCATGTGCTCGGCTATCGCTGCACTAATGCGGACGCCGACGGCCGCTATACCATCACGAAAGACATCATCGGCGACCCGCACCTTCCATGCCTGCTCCAGCGTACCCGCATCTCCGGTAAAGACAAGACGTCTCTCACGGATCTAAGACTCTTCGCTCTGTGCGCACCACACCTGGAGGGCGGTGGATCGGGTAATAACGGCTACGTCACCAGTGCGAACGGCCGGCGCATCCTGACGGCGCAGAGGGGCCGCAAATGGATGGCAATGGGCGCGACCGTTCCCTTTTTGCACCTCTCCTGCGGCTATGTCGGCGTAAGCGACGGCTGGACCGACCTTCACGACGACTTCAGGATGGATTGGGTGTTTGAGCGTGCCAACGATGGAAACATCGCCCTGACCGGAGAGTTGGATATCAGCAAGACTCAGGAATTTACGCTCGGCCTCGCCTTCGGGGACAGCGAGCAACGCGCTCTCGCGAATCTGTTGCAGTCTCTCGGAACGCCCTTTGACGAGCATTTGGCAAGGTATAAGAAACAGTGGGATGAGACGGCCTCGCACCTGCGGCCGCTCAAAAGCTCATCCTTCGACAACGGCAATCTCTATCACAGCAGCTACAGTCTCCTGCTCGCGCATGAAGACAAGTCCTTTGCCGGCGCCCTCATCGCGTCGCTCGCTATTCCGTGGGGCGAAGCCAAGGGTGACAACGACCAGGGCGGCTATCATCTTGTGTGGACCCGCGATATGGTCAACAGCGCAACCGCTCTGCTTGCTGCCGGCGACACGGCGACTCCGCTCCGGGCGCTTATCTACCTGGCCGTCTCTCAGTATGACGGCGGCGGTTTCCCGCAAAACTTCTGGGTCAACGGAGATGCCTACTGGAGCGGTATCCAGCTCGACGAGGTCGCGTTCCCGATCATGCTGGCGTGGCATCTTCGCTGCGAAAGGGGTCTCGCCGACTTCGATCCTTTCAACCTGGTCAGCAAGGGCGCTGCTTATCTGATCCGCAATGGTCCGGTCACTCAGCAGGAGCGCTGGGAAGAGGCCTCCGGCTATTCGCCCTCCACGCTCGCCTCGAATATTGCCGCTCTCATCTGCGCGTCGCTTCTCTTCCGTGAGCGCGGCGACAAGGCGACCGCGGCCTTCATCGAAGAGTATGCCGACTACCTTGAATCTCACATTGAAGACTGGACTACAACCACGACGGGCTCGCTCGTCGAAGGCACGTCCACGTATTACATGCGTATTCTGCCCGAGCAGGTCGGCCAGGAGCACCCTGCAGAAGACAAAGAATCTCGCGTCCTGCATATCGCCAACCATGCCGCCGATGAGCAGTGCGATTTCCCTGCGCGCAATATCGTCGATGGCGGCTTTCTGGAATTAGTCCGTTACGGTATTCGCAGGCCAGACGACCCCACCATCCTCGCCACTCTCAAAGTGATCGACGCTGTGCTCAAGACGGACACGCCTGCGGGGCCAGCATGGCATCGCTACAACCACGATGGATATGGCCAGAGACAGGACGGTGGTCCTTTTACGCAGCATGGTGTGGGCCGCGTTTGGCCGCTGCTCACTGGTGAAAGGGGCCATTACGAGCTTGCCGCTGGTCGCGGCACTGAGGCCTGTATCCGCGCCATGGAGAATCTTGCTTCAACAACCGGCCTGCTCCCGGAGCAGTCCTGGGGCGAGGCCGACCGGCCCGGGATCTATATGTGGCGCGGCCAGCCCACTGGCTCCGCCATGCCATTGATGTGGGCCCATGCTGAGTACATGAAGCTTCTCCGCTCCACTGCCGATGGCAAGGTCTACGACGCAATTCCGGAGGTTGCCAAACGCTACCTTGGCGAGCGCGGCAAGAGAAAGCAACTCGAAGTCTGGAAGCCGAACCGCCATGTGCGCTTCATGCGAGTTGGTGAGATTCTTCGCGTGCAGGGCGAGACCGCCTTCATTCTTCACTGGTCGAGTGACAACTGGAAGACAGTGCAGGACACGCAGTCGAGTCAAAATTCACTTCAGATCGACTATGTCGATCTTCCGGATGTAGCCACATCGCCGGGCACTTGCATTCGCTTCACCTTCTTCTGGACTGAGGACAACCGCTGGGAAGGGCGGGACTACTCAGTCAATATGGGCTAGCGTGCCGTCTTTTCGGGTCAGGATAGACTCTGGCGGACCAGCACGCCGCCGAAAAGGTCGTTTCCTTGCGGGGCAGGAGCTAGCACTTGAGCCACACGATCAGCGGAGCTAATTCAAAAGTTCCGAAGAGAACAGCCCGAGGCTCGTTCAGACGTAACTGGCGCCTGTATATTTTTGAAGCCATCGAACTCGCCATCTTCATGATCTCTGCGTGCGCGTCCACTGTCTTGCTCTTCGACCCCGCCTATCCGATGGCCCACATCCTTCCGAGCGCGGTCTTCCGCCGGGTCCTGATGGGAATTGCGATGGGTATCACGGCCGTCTTTATTATTCGTTCGCCCATGGGAAAGCGGTCCGGCGCCCACTTCAATCCCGCGATTACTCTGACCTATTTTCGGCTTGGCAAGATCGACGCATGGAACGCTTTCTTCTACGTGGTGTTCCAATTTCTAGGCGGAGTATTTGGTGTGGCAGTTTCAGCACTTCTTCTGGGAAAGAGTCTTGCCGATCCAACCGTCAATTACGCCGTTACTGCGCCCGGGCGATGTGGAACTGCAGCGGCTTTCCTCGCGGAGCTATTTATGGCGACGGTTCTCATGGGAGTGGTTCTCTGGCTGTCGAACCGACCTTCTGTAGCAAACCTTACTAGCTACTTCGTCGGAATCCTGATCGCCCTGGACATCCTCTTCTTCGCTCCCGTATCCGGCTTTAGCATCAACCCGGCCCGAACCACGGGCTCGGCAGTCTTTGCCGATGTCTGGACTGCCGAGTGGCTCTACTTCATCGCGCCCCTGCTGGGCATGATGATCGCGGCGGAGATCTATCTCCGCATCTTTGGTGTAAATCGAATTCTATGCGCGAAGCTGCATCCTGACCCAAAGTACCCGTGTCCGTTTTACTGCCACTATCCCTTCCATCGTCACATCGGGGACCGTGACACACCGATCACCGCAACCCAAATGCTTCCTTGATTGCGAAGTGCTAATCAGCGCCTGGGAAAGAGGGGGCTTTGCGGAGCATCGACGAGTAAAGCGCCGATCTGCATCTTACAAGCATGGAATACGATGCGATCATCATCGGCACTGGAGCGGGCGGTGGAACTTTGGCCCTCCATCTCGCCCAGGCCGGCAAGAAAATCCTAATCCTTGAGCGCGGTCCCTTCATGCCGCAGGAAAAGCTCAACTGGGACACCTCCGCAGTATTCCTCGACAACCGCTATCACACCGAGGAGACCTGGCAGGACAAGGAAGGCAACCCACTGCATCCGCAGCAGTCTTACTTCGTTGGGGGACAAACCAAAGTCTACGGCGCGGCCCTGTTTCGCATGCGGGCGGAAGACTTTGGTGTCATCCAGCACAAAGGCGGCATCTCTCCTGCGTGGCCCATCTCCTACTCCGATATGGAGCCTTACTACACCCGCGCTGAAGAACTCTTCCATGTCCACGGTAACCTCGGCACCGCGCCCTCAGTCCGTGGCGGATACGGCTCCTCTTTCGATCCCACTGAGCCTTTCCATTCCAGGAAATATCCCTATCCCGCCCTCGCCAACGAGCCGCGCATGCAATCCATCGAAGATGACGTTCGCAAGCTGGGTGTCCACACTTTCCCGATTCCCCTTGGACTTAAACGCAACGAAGCCGATCCCCTCGCCTCGAGATGCATCCGGTGTGATACCTGCGACGGCTATCCCTGCCTCGTTCACGCCAAGTCCGATGCCGACATCAACTGCATCCGGCAGATCATGTACCTGCCCAATGTCACCCTGATGACGAACACCCGCGCTACTCGCCTTCTTACCAATAGCACTGGCACTGCTGTTACCGCGGTCGAGGTCATCCACTCCGGTTCCGGTAAGCCTTACGGCCCTGCGCCCGAACCCACCGAAACCAATGCCCCTCCGGCATCGAAGAATGGTAGTACCACGATTTATACCGCAGGCTTCTTCGCCGTATGCGCCGGCGCTATCAACTCCGCGGTGATCCTTCTCGCCTCCGCCAATGACAAGTATCCTGCTGGTCTAGCCAACCGCTCCGATCAGGTTGGCCGCAATTTCATGTATCACCAGGCGGACGCGCTGCTCGCCATTTCAACCAAGCGCAACGAGGATAGTTACACCAAGACATGGGGTACGAATGACTTCTACCTCAAGGATTCCGATCCTGCTTATCCATTCCCGCTCGGGCAGGTGCAGCCTGTCGGCAGTTTCCACTTCGAGATGATGAAGGGCGATGCCCCGCCACTCACTCCCAGCTTCGTGCTGGAGGGAATGAAACACCACGCCGTCCCTTGGTGGCTCACAACGGAAGACCTTCCCGATCCGGACAATCGCGTGACACTCCACAACACCACCCCACTCTCCGTAGAAAGCCGGCAGCCCGGCCTCGTCGGCGCTCATCCATCCGGAGACACTGGCCGTACCAACGAGTCTGAGCCGGTCACGGACGCCGCACCCAGGAAAATTCAACTCTCTTACACGCCAAACAATGTCGAGTCATTCAATCGCCTGAAAGAACGCTGGGTCGACGTTCTGAAGAAGGCTGGCCACGCAACTACTTCCGTTCCGCTCCACGCCTATTTCAAGAAACGCATCCCTATCGAGGGCGTGGGCCATCAGAACGGCACCTGCCGCATGGGTAACGATCCTGCGACCAGCGTTCTCGACTCATGTTGCAAAGCCCACGATCTCGACAACCTCTATGTTGTCGATGCCTCCTGCTTCGTCTCGGCGAGCGCGGTCAATCCCTCGCTGACCATCATCGCCAATGCCATACGAATCGCGGACCACCTTCTGGCAGAACGCCTCAGGTAATTGCAGGAACCGGTACTACTCCTGTGCACGAGCGGTTGCAGCAGTGAGAATCGTTGGCGACGTCGCCAGGCGTGTCACATGCCCCGCGTCCGTGATCTCGTAGTTTGTGTACTCAATGGTCAGTTCGGCATGGCCTCCAAGCCGAATCGCGACGACGCTGTGGTTGCGGGCGGGAAGCCAGAAGTCGCTTACCTTCGTGTACACCTCATCGATGTCTGCTTTCCGCGTCCAGAAAGACGGGGTCTTCGTAGGCTCCGCCTTCAGCCGCACGACGGCAAAGTCTCCAGCATCGACCCAGATTCGACCGTGATAGAGGAATTTGTCCTTCCTCCTGGGTTCTACTTCCAGGACATAGGCCTTGCCGGAGAGCCCATTTTCGTGCCCTATCAGCGTGAAACGATGGTTGGCGTCCGTCAGCGCGGATTGCTGTTCAATCTCCGGACGGGATTCTTCCCTTTCCGCTTCCAGGAGCTTCTTCAATACCCTGTCGGTAATCAGTTTGGAACCAGTCTCCGACTGAATGACGAACTCTTTCTTGCCTGGGGACAGATAGGTGACGCCCACCACTATCTCGGCGCTCCTCGTTCCCCAAAAACCGTGGTATTCCACCTGATACGTTCTGGTTGCATGGTAAGCATGAAGCGCCTGATCTCGATGAAGATTCATCTGGGCAAGGTTGTGTATCACTTGCTCCGCGGTGAGCGGAGCCTGACCAGGAAGGCTTGATGCATCCGGCTGCTGAGCGCCTGCGGATTGCCGTAATATCGCCGGGACCACGAGTGACAGAACGCCGAACGCGGCAAGGAGGCGCAGCATCTTCGTGGTCCGTATCGTTGCGCGAGGATCGGTCTCCTGCGGTTTCATGGCGAACCCTTCCTCGCGGTCGCGTGCAGCGAAACCCTGACACGCCAAGTATCAGATCTGCCATTCCCAAGTGCGGGTCAGTTTTGATCGCTGTTACTTGTAAGCGCACTCGTTAATCGGCACCTGGGCTGCTGCTTGGAATCACAATCTCGATCGCCATCTGTCCCGATGAATCTCTTACCGGGTTCCATCTCGCGGCCTGGCAAGGTGAGCACTATTGACCGGAACGGCAAGAGCTTGCGTCGGTAAACTTCGTTGAAATGGAGAGCTGCACCGCTATTGAGTGGGCAATTCTTACGATTGCGTGGCTGAGGAACGGACGTGACAGATGGAGGTTCTTCTCAAGAGAGCTTATGAAAAGTCGGCAAGAGCTGACGGCTTTCGTGTCCTTGTCGACCGGTTGTGGCCTCGTGGCATAAAGAAGACCGATGTGCGCCTGAATGCCTGGGTGAAGGAGATTGCGCCTAGCACGGATCTAAGGAAGTGGTTTAATCACGATCCGAAGCGCTGGCTGGAATTCTGCAAGCGGTACAAAGCGGAGCTGAAGGCCCCAAAGGTGAAAAAGGCGATTGCCGACACCGTGCATGCTGCACAGAAGTATTCCGCGATCACTTTGATCTACGCAGCGAAGGATACAGAACACAATGAAGCGGTCGTACTTCGGGCCATCTTTAAAAGAAGGGCAGGCTAACAGATGCAGACTCCAGTTTCCGCGGATGACGGCGTCATGATCGCCGATCTCGCGCACTTTGACCTGGAACACGAAATGGCAGAGTTCGAGCAGCACAAGCCCTGGCCCAAAGGGATTCACGCCAAGACCCTTTTCAAAAAGAAAGACTTTCGGGTTGTTCTGATTTGCATGGAAGCTGCCGCCCGGATAGAAGAACATCACGCAGATGGCACAAGCTCGGTTCAAGTGTTGAAAGGCGCCATCCGTTACAAAACACAGGGGCAAATATACGATCTGCAGACTGGAAGTCTGCTTACTCTTGGCGCGTCGATCAGGCACGATGTTGAAGCAGTCGTTGAATCTGCGTTTCTCCTGACCATCTCCTGGCCGGATAATCAAGAGTTGCTCGCGATGCCGCATCGTGGCTACGGCACCTAATCCTCGTTACATGCTGGGACTCATGGACGTTTCTCAGGAGCCGTTCAATGATTTCGTTCGATGCGGCGCATGCAGCTGTTCATTATCCACCTGATCGCCGCTTTCGCATTTGGATACGGCCCTCGATCCTCATTGCTGCAGCGATGCTGGTGGCGGTACCTGTGCTTGCTGCTTGGATCGAGTTTCTTCTTGTGGGGCTCCCTCATATTCCGTCTGTCCCTCAGATCTTCCCCAATAATTTCGCCGGTCCGCATGGTTTTCCGGATTGGGTACGCTACTGTTACTTTTTCAACTTCCTTTTTGTTACGATGCTGATCCGAAGCGGCCTGTCGATTCTTGCCGATCATCCTCGTCTCTACTTCAACAATCACTGCACACCGGGTAGCGAGTGGATTCGGCTGACCCCGATCACGGTTCCGACGGATCGGATCTGGACCGCGAAGGACGATGCGCGCTACTTTTCGCCACTCGTTGCCACACCCGGCTACCGGCATACCATTGGCCTAGCCCGCTGTTGGCACTTTCTCAATGTGTACGGTTTCATTATCACGGGATTCTTCTTCGTCATCATGCTCTTCGATACCGAGCAGTGGCGGCGGCTCGTACCCCAATCGCCGTTGGTGCTGCTGCAGGCGTGGAACACATGGGTACACTATGCAACATTTCACCTGCCGCCTGAGCCCAATGGATTTTACGGCTACAATGCGCTGCAGCAGATCGCGTATTTCTCCGTCGTCTTTGTTTTCGGCCCGACAGCAATCCTCACCGGCATCGCCATGTCGCCCGCTGCGGTCAATCGCTTTCACTGGTACGCAAAGCTGTTTGGCGGCAGGCAATCGGCGCGCTCCATTCACTTTCTCACGATGCTCAGTTTCTTTGCCTTCATCGTCGTGCACGTGACGTTAATCGTGATGACCGGCTTTGTTCGCAACATGAACCACATCGTGACGGGCACAGACGATCTGAACCACCGGGGAATGATCCTCGGCTTCGTTGGTATTGGTGTTGTCGCGCTCTCGTGGGTCGCCGCACACTACATCTCGTGGATATACCCGCGCATTCTGCAGCATGTGCAAAAGTTCATCACATACCCATTGATGCTGACCACACTCAACCGTCTCTCTCCGAGTGAGCATTACACCGAGGCGGATATCTCTCCACGTTTTTGGCCCAATGGCAAAATGCCCGAACGCGACGATTGGAAGCTAATGGCCAGGAACGGATTCCTTGACTACAAGCTGAAGGTGAGTGGGCTCGTGGACAACCCGGTCGAGCTTTCTCTCGCGGACATCGAGCGCCTGGCCAAAGCCGAGGAGATCACCATGCACCACTGCATCCAGGGCTGGACCGGGATTGCCAAGTGGGGTGGGCTTCCCATGAGATCTCTGGTCGAACTCGTGCGGCCGATGCCCAACGCCAAAGTGGTAGCGTTCTTCTCCTTTGGTGGCTCTCTCTATGGCGGCGAATACTACGATACGCAGAGCCTTGAAAATGTACTCAAGGCCCAATGCTTGCTTGCAACCGAGATGAATGGGAAGCCCCTCACTGAGGTCTATGGGGCGCCGCTGCGGCTGCGCGTTGAGAACCAGCTTGGTTACAAGATGGTCAAGTGGATTGAGCGAATTGAATTCATTGAGTCGGAAAAGAATGTTGGCCTCGGAGAGGGCGGCAAGAACGAAGACGATGAATACTTCGATCTGCTTCCGAACATCTGATGACTTTCGTGAATGAACATCACGATGCGCGCGCTGAGCACAATGGATTCGAGCATGTCGGGATCCTGCTCACGCACATGCGTATGGAGTGGCTTCTGCAGCACTTCCCTCCACGTTTGGTCTGGGCAGTCTATGTCTGCATAAACGGATTCATTACTATTGGACTGCTCGGCTTGCTCGCCCTTCTTACTGGAAGCCCATTTGTCTTTCCATCCCTCGGACCAACCGCGTATCTCTTTTTCTTTTCCCCGCTGGCTGAAGTCTCCAGCCCGCGCAATGCCATCCTGGGGCACGCGATTGGACTCATCTGTGGCTATGCCGCCTTCGCGCTTGCGTTGGCATCGAGCCCACCCTTTGGCATCAACCCCGGTGTCCATGGCCCGAGGCTGCTGGCCGCCGCACTCTCGCTCTCGGCTACCGGCGCGTTCATGGCACTGTTGCGGATAAATCATCCGCCCGCGGGGGCAACGACTCTCATCGTTTCGCTCGGCATCATTTCTCAACCCAAAGAGCTTGTCATTATCGAGCTCGCCGTGATTCTGCTTACGGTGCAAGCTTTCGCAATTAATCGGCTTGCTGGTATATCGTACCCTGCTTGGAGCAATCACGAGGCTGTCGGAAACGCGCCCTAATGTGGCATGACCCAGCTTCCGATGAAGCTATCTTTCTGAGCCTTGTAATGCCCGCGCGTCAGGTTTCAATGAAATCAATTCTCGGTTGACATCAAATGTCCTGTGCAACCAGTGTGGCGTGAGCTTGGCCTAGTCTTGACATTCTTTTGAGAATCTAATGCCAAGCGACTTAAGTCGCTGCCACTCAGCTAAGGTAATGCTAACTTTCAGATAGAGGTCGGGGCGGATGAGCAAGCTGCCGGGAAAGATTGGGATTGTGGGTGCCGGCAGCGTAGGGGCGACGATCGCCTACGCTTGCATGGTGCGCGGAGTGGGCAAGCACATCAGCCTGTTTGACGTTGCAAAAACAAAAGTGGAGGCCGAGGTACTGGACCTGAACCACGGGCTGATGTTTGTACCGATGGCGAAGGTAGACGGGTCGGATGACCTGAACGTGTTGGACCGCTCCGATGTAATCGTGGTAACCGCGGGCGCAAAGCAGAAACCGGGGCAGACGCGCGTTGAACTGGCCGAGACAAACACCGGGATCTGCCGCAAGTTGATTCCCGACCTGCTGCGCGTCGCGCCGCATGCGACGCTGCTGATGGTGACCAACCCTGTGGATGTGCTTACCTACGTTGCTTTAAAACTAAGCGGACTGGAGACTCGGCGGGTTTTGGGTAGCGGCACTGTGCTCGATAGCTCTCGCTTCCGATTCCTTATTGCGCAGCGTTGTGCAGTGGCGGTTCAGAACGTGCACGCCTACATCGCGGGTGAACATGGCGACAGCGAGATTCCGTTGTGGTCGAGCGCGAGCATCGGCAATGTCCCGGTGCAGGGCTGGCACATGCCTGGCCATGGAGTGCTAAGCACGCTGGAGGAGCAAGACATCTTCGAGAGCGTGCGCACGGCGGCTTACAAAATCATTCAAGGCAAGGGCGCGACGAACTACGCGGTGGGCTTGGCGGTGGCTACGATTCTGGAAGCGATCCTATGGAACGAGGGACGTGTGCTGCCGGTGAGCTCCCTGCTGACTGACTATCGAGGCATTAGCAACGTGTGCCTCTCGGTGCCGTCGATTGTGGGTCTCCGGGGTGTAGAGGGTTTGCTGCCGGTGCCAATGAATGCGTTTGAAGAGGCCGGCTTGCGTGGGAGCGCCGAGGCCATCCAGCACGTGCTACATACCCTGGGCTTCTAAGGACAGTAAGGAATCAGTTAAGCGCCATTTTTCGGTGCCCGATTCAACTGATTCATCAACCTGCTCTGGTAGGTGCGAGCACATTTGTATTACTCGTCAAGAGTACCAACGCAGACGCGTTGCCACAGCGACTTTAGCTACGGATCCAAGAAAGTTTGAATATTCAGATCGAATCGATGAGCGTCACTGGTCTTCGGCCAATTGACACTCTCAGGTGTGATGCGGCGGTCTTCGACAGGAGGAAACGCAGAAAGTCTGCCGGCCTCGCGGGAACTATTGCCTTGACAAAGAACCGATTACGACAGCTCCTTCATCTGAACCAACAACATGCGAAGCCCTGTTTTTGCAGAGATCCCGTGGGAAAGCATTGGAGGCATGTACACGAAGGAGCCGGCCTCGGCTTGGACTTTGTCCGTTCCTAACTGCAATTCGGCTTCGCCCTCCAAAAAATAGAGAACGGCAGGCGTTGGTGCTGAATGTGCTGAGAGTTCCTCGCCGGCCGTTCCGAAGCGTGGCAAGAGTGCTTTCGACAGCAGCATCCTGTACGGGGCTGGAGAGATAAAGGACACTTACCTGCATCTTCCCCAAGGCCATCTTTATGT
>Ga0182024_10014929_pt1 | contig 14953 bp, 9 predicted proteins | sample P32metaG_FD_120480 | JGI IMG/M metagenome (GOLD analysis project Ga0182024, IMG submission 120480) | Permafrost microbial communities from Stordalen Mire, Sweden - P3-2 metaG (Illumina Assembly) | ecosystem: Environmental > Terrestrial > Soil > Wetlands > Permafrost | place: Sweden: Stordalen... | reverse complement strand
TGTCGATTCAGACGAATCAACCGCTGAAGCCATCGGTGACTGGCATTATTGGGTCGCGCAGGGTTACTGTCTCTGATTTACGCACGCCCGCCGAAAGCTCACAAAGAATCGCCTTGGCTCCGATAACCGAGGACTCGTCTAAGATCGAGCGGTACACTCACGTTCTTGAGGAACTTGTTATCCGTGGGATCGATTACCGGCAGCCCGAAATAATCAGCGCTATGCTGGCTCCGAAACCGAACAGCCCGAAGGTTCGGCGCGCTCTCCGCGTCCCCTCCCGGAACGACTGGCGAGAGCCGATGTTTGTGAAATTCGGAGAACGCAAGCACATGACAGCGCTGCTTCTGGAGGGCAAGGGTCGGATCTCACTCGGGAGGACCTATAATGATCCCACCTTGGGACAAGCGAGATCTGACGATGAATCGCAAATTAGTGTCTATGTTCATCCGGCTGATGCTCATCGGCTCATGGCTGTTGAGCACGATGAGAACGGATCACGTGGGCTTAACGTTGACGTTCCATATCTCGGGTCGGTCAAGATTGAAGTTGTCGCCAAGAGTGATTTTTATGTCTACTGTATGGCTACATCTTGCGATGCTCGAATGTTTGACGATTTCACCACTTCGACTTCCGACGTGGATACCTGTGTCGTTGTGACCCGCCCGGACGAATTCAAAGCTCGGATGCGGGAAGCCATCTCTTGTAAGCTCCCTGGATGGAGGCTGCTCGACGCCCCGGTCACGTACGTGGACCCGTTCTTTAGCCGTGTCCATCAGATAGCACCGCATTTCTGCAAGCACTTTCGCTTTGGCTACCAGACTGAATACCGATTAGTGTGGATGCCTCTGGAGCCGGATGTTCTTACGAACGGAACTCCGCCAGATCATGTCTATTTCGATTTGGGCCCACTGACAGACTGTGCCCGGCTTATCTGGCTTTGACGTTCGCCACATTAGCAAAGCTACACGACTCTTTGTTAAAGTTGGCAGGCTTCGTAAATGATACCGGCTGGTGCCCAGGGCTTGCCTGCCATGTTCGTCCACCACGGTCGGCGCAGTTCCCGGACCTTAAAGAACGTTGGCACAAGGCTGACGAGAGCCTTGAGCCACGCGTGTGGAATGTTGAAGAGGGCCAGCGATGACACAATGCCCATCTCGGTCTTGTGTCCTGATCCACCAGCGACGTCATGCTTGAAGCGCTCCGTCCAATCGCAAAGCGTAGCTGACGCATCCTGAAGAGTCCTGCGAATGATCGTCGGATCACCGTGAGCGTTTAGAAAGTTAATTACGGTTTGGCTTTGCCAATCCCGAAAGGCGGGCATGAAATTCTTCACACTCTCACGGTGGCGCAGTTCTACGAGTTCCTCCTGCGGGGCATCATCGGTGGGCATCGGCATTTGCTCCGCGACAAGCTCAATAAATTGAGTATCGGCGCCGTGTTCCCAAACGCTGTGGTATTCCTGCCAATTGCCATATACCGGTGTGACTGTAACGGGCGTGTCCGTCGCCACCAGGGACTGCGATCCCTGGTGCTGAAGGATTCCATTCCGTACGAAATTTGCCTCTATCGCTTCCTGGATCTGAAAGCGCGTTGCTATTTGTCGGTCCTCATCCAGCAACTGGGCGATCGCTTCGCCCGCCTTTGCTTCGCGCCACGCATCGAACTCGTGGCGGTTCCACTCCACGCGAATCGCGGCGCCACTATCTTCAAGATATTGAGCCTCGGCACAGAGGCGGGTCAGATCCGAGGCGTTAATCTCTCCTTCCCGGCCCTTGATCGGCTCGGTCGGTATGGGGATGACAATCTTGTCAAAGAGTACGAGCGCTTGTCGAAACCGTGGCGTCTGGTAGTCGTAGTCATAGATGGAAAATGTTCCCCAATATTGTCGCCTAGCCGGCATACAATCCCGCTGTCGGCCATACACCGTAACCCAGGTGAACGCACGCTGGAGAATAGTATACTCGGGGCGCTTATCAACGTACAAGGCACCCTTGAGCGACAGGTGGAGCGCGCACGGTTGGGAGGATCGGATCACTCTAGCGGGCCGGGTCGGGACTTCGCAATGAAACTATTCGCAGTAATTTCTGCCGGGACCTGCAGACCAAATCCGGCGGCGCCCACGCCTCATTACGGTCCCAGGGCTAGTTTGAACGAGGTGGCGAACGTAGATGAAATTGAGGATGCGAAAAGCCGAGAGTTCCAAAAGGGTCAACCGCGTTCAACAAGGTGCCCGCATGTCATTGAAACAAAGTACGCTGAAAATGGGCCACTTTTCCAGAGGGCTGGAATCCGCCTTGGGCACAGGTGCGCTCCCTTGTGACGCATCTTTAGATTCAATAACTTAGAAATGCCGACATGTTGAACCTTGTTGAACTCTGTGGAACCTTTAGCTACAATTTCGACTACATTCCGTGCAGGAGGAATCGAGCGCCTGTCGCAAGTTCTGGATTTCACGCTATTTACACCATTGCGGCGGTGGGTAGCGCACCTGCTATTGCCGCAGGAGCGCTGTTCGAGACTTTGAACAAGGACCGGTGTAAAACAGGCCTGGACCGTTTTTCCGGATTTAGCGGATTATGGCCTGGGCTAGCAGAACGGTCCGCTCTGGAAATAGGGGCCACATTTGGATCTTCTTCCAGGGGCCGGTCCCCGCCGTTCTCGCCCGCAAGATGGGGGTGCGCTCTCCTTACTCAATCATGGAGAACGAAACCAACTGGGTCTCGATTCTTACGACCGCTTCTTCCCGAGCCACGACACTCTGCCCAAGGGAGGCTTCGGCAACATGACCGCGCTTCCACTTCAGTGGATGCCAAGGCAAAACGGAAAATAGCTTGTTTGTGGACGACGAACTTCGTCCAATATCCAGACGTTACTCTCAATCCGACGAGCCAGCACCGATCAAGTGGAATGGATCGTCAACGACGCGACACGCCGAGGTCAGGTCATCCGAGGCGGGAGCCGTATGCGTAGACGCCGCGTACGGTTCTGTGCGGGGGGGAATCAGTAATGATCGTCCGTACCGCAATAGCCAAACTTTCCAAACACTTAAGGCCCCGGAATTTCGCGAAGCCCCACCTTCAGCACTCACTGTGGAGCCCATGCTAGGATCGATGCGAAACTATGCCTCTGAACCTCTACAGACGACACGGTTCCCATTGCGTTGGTGGCCGCACTCTACATCAAATGACCTACGAAGCCGATGAGCTGCGGCGTAGCTGGAAAAACTGCTCGTGCCCTATCTACGCGTCCGGGACGTTGGGCGCGCGATTCAAGCGTAGGAATACGGAACGCAACCGTTGGGACGAATCCAAGGCCGTGGCGCAGGCGTGGGAAGACGCCGGCGCGTGGGACGGAGCGGCCAAGATTGAGAGGCAGACTCCGGCCCTCATTGCGGCTCCGGCCACCGGTGTCCCTGACGGGCGCGTCACAATCGAGCGCGCGGTCCAAGCGTTCATCGCGGAGTTTCAGGCACACGCAGCCGCCAACACCCAGAAAAAATATAGGCTGTTGCTCGCGAAACTGAAGGCGTTTTCCGACAGCCGGGGTTACGTCTTTATCGATCAGTGGATGCCCATCGACGTGCGCGAGATGCGCGCGGCTTGGTCCGTCAGCCCGCAGACGGCGGCGAAGGACATGAGTACCGTGAAAGCGTTCTTCGAGTTCTGTCTGGCGAACGAATGGCTCCAACGCAACCCCGCCCGCCTAGTCAAGAATTTCCGCGGGCGTGATGCTGCTAACCGGCGCAATGAACAGAAGCTCCCCTTTACCGATGACGAATTGCGGAAGATGTACAGCGCGTGCGAGACCAAGTACGCGCGCCATCAGCGCGCTGACGGTGAGGACGCCCGCTACCGTTACACGTGGACCGGCCAGGACCTTGCGGACTTTATTTCCGTTTCGGTGCAAGCGGGCCTGCGAATCAGCGACACGAGCACGTTCCATGTCGACCGGATGCGACTGGATGGCTCAATCGAGATCATTGCTACCAAGACGGGCACGCACGTCTGCTCATGGGTTCCTGAGTGGTTGCAGGAACGCATCCGCGCCCGTGCGCGGGAATTCGGGCCCTACATTTTCGGCGCGCACAAGACGGTGGACATGAACGTGGTTACCGATGTTTGGCGACGTAAGCTGAAAAAGCTCTGGACGCTGTGCGGCCCCTGGAAAGAGAAACCTACACAGGTTCCGCCATACCTTCGCGCGAATCCTGCTAGAGCGCCCCGGCGTGACCGTGCGCGATGTGGCTGAACTGCTCGGTAACAGTGAACAGATGGTGCGCAAGCATTACGCTGCATGGATTCCAGAACGGCAGGAACGGCTGACAGCCGTACTTAAGGCGGCCTTTAGCGAGAAGCCCCGGCCGAACTTTATCGAGATGCCGAAAACAGGAACGACGAATTCATGAGCGATTCGAGGCTTGGTTGGTGGCCAAGCGGTAACAGATTTCAACTGACACCAAAATACTTGCGTATCAACCAAATCGGTGATGTAGTAGTCTTGGTGCGATTGGAGCGATCGTAAATTTGGAGTCATATACATGAACGACACTACGTTTGAACGACACTACAGCATCCGCGAACTGAAGGGCTATGGTCGAAGGGCCGCGAAACGATTCGTCGGCTGATCAAGGACGAGCCCGGCGTAGTTCGGATCAAAATGGGCAGGAAGAAGGCCAACACCGCGTATAGCATTCCTGAAAGCATCGCAAGGCGCATCCATGCTCGGCTGAGCGGGTAGTTGGGGCCTTGCGCGAGGGGGCGCTCGGGTGTAGAGAGTTTTGACTCTATTCGGGGCGTTTCGCGCCGGCAGATACGGAAGCGCCCGCCAGTTCCGCCAGGGCAGCGCGAAGTTCCTTTAATTTGGGTGGCTTGTTGAGCACTCGATCCACATGAGGTGGGATGTCACCTTCCGCAACGAGCCGCTGGCCCCATCCCGTTAGAAGGATCACAGGGGTGGACGGCGAATCGTTCTTGATCGCGCTCGCGACTTTGCGGCCATCGACATAGGGCATTCCGAGATCGGTGATGACAACCGCGAAGCGCTCATCCCGCTCTTCGGCCTCGCGGAAGGCGTCGATACCCGCCTGTCCTCCATTGGCCGTCACGACGGCGTGGCCGTCGGCCTCCAGTGCGTCGCGCAGCGACTTGATCAACAGCGGATCGTCGTCCACGCTCAGAATACGTAGCCGCGGCGGCATCGCCTCGGGTGTAGAAGACTGGGGGTCGGCCGCGTTGGGAACGGCCACCGGAAACCGAAGGCGGACAGTGGTTCCTTGTCCGAGCGCGCTCTCCATTTCGATCTCCGCATTGTGCCGCCGAGTCACACCGTACACCATGGCGAGTCCAAGGCCAGTGCCGCGCTCGCCTTTGGTAGTGAAAAATGGCTCCAGGCACCGACGCCGTGTTTCCTCGTCCATGCCCACGCCGCTATCCGCTACTTCAACATCCACGTGTTGCGTGCTCGCCGGGCCTTCGGTGGCTTTGGTGCGAATGGTCAGCTTCCCACCCTCCGGCATGGCGTCCACGGCGTTGAACACGAGATTGATCAATGCCTCGCGGATTTCGCTTTCAATGCCCGCGACCGGCGGGAGATTTTTTCCCAATTCAAGCGCGAGGTCAATTACGATTCCGCGCTGCTGCGGCATGTCGGACCAACGCGCGCGCGCCAGGTCGACGACCTGTTGCACCAGAGCGCTCATGTCCACGGGCGTCAGAACTAGCTCCGGCTCGTGTTGGCGATAGAACTCACGCATCCGAGCCACCGTGTGGGCCACGTCACCAATGGCGCGTTGCGTGGTCTCCAGGTATTCGCGGGTTCTCTTGCTGAGCCCGGCCTCCTGCTCCAGCAGCATCTCGGTGTAAAGCGCCACCGGCGAAATGGCGTTGTTGATGTCATGCGCGATTCCGCTCGCCATTTGCCCCAGCGCGCGCAGCCGCTCCTGCTGCATCACGGTCTGCTGGGTTTGGCGCAGATCGTCATAAGCCTGCTGCAAGGCGCTGTAGACTTCCGATTGATGAGACGCCAGCGCGACATGTTCGCTGAGCTGTTGCAAAAACTCGCACTCGGCGCTGCTAAAACTGTTGGGATCCCGGCGGGCAGCGATCAGTATCCCGAAGACTTGACTTTCAAACAACAGCGGCGCGGCTACGAACGCGCGGAGACCGCTGCGGGTCAGGCGTTGCGGAAAGGGGAAGTTTATCTGGCTGACGTCCTGCTCGTAAACCAGCCGGCCGCGAACACATTGGGACAGGCCATTCTGATCGATACTGATGTGGGCCTGATCCGTCATGGCCAAGTCCATGGCCAAGGCTTCGCTGCGCACACCCACGCAATTGACGACCACTTCGGCCGCGTGCGCATCGTACAAGCAGACGCACCCGAAATCGATCGGCAGGCTGTCTTCCAGACTACGAATCACCACTTGGAAGATGCTGCGAAGGTCCTGACGCTCGCCAATCGCGCGAGTGATCTGGCCGAGCAGATTTAGCCGCTCCAACTGAGTTTGCAGTCTCTGTTCCGTGCGCTTGTGTCCGACGATTTCCAATTCCAGGGCTTCTACCGCCTGGGCCAACTCTTGAGTCCTCGCCTGAACGCGCTGGTCCAGTTGATCGTTTGCCTCGCGCAGTTGATCGCGCTTTTTGCGCTGGGACTGGGCTACCAGACTAACCAGCACAGAGACGCCGATCAGCAGGATCAAACGGCTGGGATCGACGCTCTTCAGCCGGAAGCCGGGAGTCGCCAGTAATGGAATGCCAATCATGGTGATCAGGCACGTCAACGCACCCGGCACATAGCCGCCAATCCAAGCGGTCACAAAGATGGCGAACAGGAAGAAAAAGACGTAAGGAAAGTCGACATTCTTCGGCACAAACAAAGCGATCGTGGCTTGGATGCAGATCGCGATGGCGAGCGTGCCGAATGGCAGCAGGTATCGGATCACTGGTCCAGGCTGCTTCAACAAACTTTCGAAGAATCGCGCGACTGATTTCGGTGAGCGCATGGGCTAGAATTCCAGACGCGCGCCGAGCTGAATCTCACGGCCGGGAAGCGACGATGTAATGGTTCCGAAAGCGGGCGAATCGATGGAGTTCACGGGGATACCGAGATTGGTGTGGTTCAACGCGTTGAAGAACTCCGATCGGATTTGAAGGCGCCGGGTTTCGACAGATCCCAATGAAAATAACTTGGACATCGCGATATCGATGTCGTTGAGCCCGGGACCGAACAAGATGTTGCGGCCGGCGTTGCCATACTCGGGCGTGGAGGGAATCACGAAAGCGGCGGTATTGAACCACTGGTTGATGGATTGTTGACCCGACGGCAGCACGCCGCTCGAAATACGATTCGGACGGCAGTTGTCGCCCTCAGCGTTAATATCTGCGCAATTCATCAGCACGCTGAACGGTGTTCCGCTCTGCGCTGTCAAGATGCCGCTCAATTGCCACCCGCCAAGAACGCCATTCACCAACTCGCGGGCGCGGGAGCGCTCGGCTGGGCCGCGTCCGAACGGGATTTCCCATACCACGCTTCCCACCAAAACCTGCGGGCGGTCGAAGCTGGAGAGTCCGCGATCCAAGCTGGCGTTGAGCGGGTCCTGTGGATACTGGCCACTGGCTATAGCGGTGTCCGTGCCGTTGCTTTGGTTGTCGATCGACTTCGACCAAGTGTAGGAGCCTAAGAAATACAGACCGCCGGAAAAGCGCTTTTCGATCTTCGACTGAAGCCCGTGATAGATGGAATGCGCGCTGTTCGAAAGCTCCCGAATTTCGCCGAGCGCCGGACCGTGCGGCTGGCGAGTGGTAGGATCCGTCGTGCCGGGAAGCGCTGCGTTGATGTCGGACGCTGTTAGAAGCCGGTTGCCGCTGGTGCCCACGTATGCGACTTCAAACATCAAAGTCGGGCTGATGGCCCGCTGTATGGTGAAGCTCCAAGTCTGAGAATATTGATTGCCGTCCGTCGGGACGATATAGCGCTGATTGCCAGTGGGCGCGCTCGGCGAGGGCATCACCAGCTTGGGCTGGGTGCCGCTAAGCGTATAGGTGGGCGTGCTGAACGGAAACTCAATGGTGTTGCCGACATTGTAAAACGGCACGTTGAATTCGTTGCTGTTGAGTACGCCCGCCGCGCCGTAGGGATCGATGAAGCCAATGCCATAGCCGGCGCGAATTACGGTCTTGCTGGTCGGCGAGTAGGCCAGGCCAACGCGCGGCGCCAGATCTTTATAGTCTGTGTTCACCAGGCGCTGACTCGTATCTTGACCGGCGATCAGCATGGTCCCGGTGGCCGGATCGAAGTTCGATAGCCGGTTATGCATCTCGAGTGGGTACGGCATGATGTCGTAGCGAGCGCCAACGTTGATGGTGAGTTTCTGTGTGAGCTTGATGTCGTCCTCCGCAAAGAAACCCACGCGATAGGAGATCAGCCCCACCAGGCCCGGTGGAAATTCGTCCCGCAGGATTTCATAGGGCGCGCCCACCAGAAAGCTGGCAAACGCGTTGCCGCCGGGCGTCCCGACCAGCGAACTGGTGGAAAGATTCAAGAAGGTATCGAAGCCGCGTCCGTACACCAGATAGCCGCTGCTGCCCATCTCATGCTGGTAATCGATTCCCGCATGAATGACGTGCCGGCCCTTCACCCAGGTGATTTTGTCGGTGAAGTTCCAATCCGTCGTGTAAAGCTGCAGCGGAGTAAGCAGGCTGTCCCCGATGTCGAAGAGGCCGGCCACATCCAGGTTCGATAACCCGGAAGTCTGCGGGCTCACATTGATGCCTGGAATACCGAACTGCGTCGAGAGATTGTGGCCGTAATCTTCCTGCGTAAGCGCCGTAGTCTGGCGGTTCAAACCCACGCGGACGTCGTTGAGCAGCGTGGGGCTGAATGTGTAGGTGTAACCGATGCCGGCGTTCTGATTGCGCGCGCTGGTGGCTCCAGCACCCTCAACGGTGCCACCCAAGGGCGGCCCAAAGATGGAGGGCGCGAAGGCGCCGGTATTTTGGAACGATTCGCGCGCAAAGAAATTGCTGTTTGTCGAAAATTGGTGGTCCAACCGAAGATCGAAGGACTGCACATCGGAGGCGTCCACGCGCGTGACGGCGTAATTGTTGAACGGCAGCGGATTGCCGGCCGCATCGAATTGGTTTGCTAGCGGTAGCAAGGACGTTATCTTGACGGCCGCGGGATCCATCACGCTGGCCGGGATAACGTTGTTCGGAAATGGCGTGCGTACGTACGAAGGAGAGAAGGGATCGTAGATTGGAGTGCCCCCCGGGCCGAGCAAACCGGAGAAATTGCCACTGCGCTGGCTGCTCAGAGGCACGCTTGTGACCATGGGTTGGCCGCTATGCGTGACGGTGCCCTGGTAGTCCGCGAAAAAGAAGGTTTTGTTGTGCCGGATGGGGCCGCCCACGGACCCGCCGAATTGGTTGTAACGCAGCGCGTTCTTGGGCTGGCCGGTTTGGTTGGAGAAGAAGTCGGCCGCGTCCAGCGCGTCGTTGCGAAAGAACTCAAACAGCGATGCGTGCAAGTTGTTGGTGCCGGATTTCGACTGCAGATTAATGACACCACCCGCGACGTTACCGTACTCGGCGGAGTACGCTCCGGTCTGCACCGAGAATTCGCGAACATCCTCCAGAGGGATGTTGAAATCGTTCCCGCGGCCTTCGGCGGACGAAGTGGTCGAAATGCCATCCACCAGATACAGATTTGCCTTCGTCCTCTGGCCGTTGATATTTACCGGATTGGGCGAACCGGATTCGCCGGGCGCCCCGGGATTCACCCCCGCGCTCAGGTCGATGAGCTGCTGCCAGTTCCGGCCATTCAAAGGAATTTCGGAGACCTGCTTGCTGACAATGACCTGCGAAACATCGGCGCTCTCGGTGGAAAGCAACTGCGTTCCTGAAGCTTCTACTTGGACCGACTCGGAGGCCGCGCCGACGTTGAGCGCGAAGTCCACCCGCACTGTCTGGTTTACTTCGAGCGTTACGGGTCCGAACACTTCGGTCTCGAAGCCCGGCTTAGCCGCGCTCAACGTATAGGAACCGGGAATAAACGTGGGCGTGACATAAAGCCCGTCGCTATTGGACTCGGCGACGACCTGGATTCCGGTGTCATTGGATCGAATGACAACCTTGGCGTCCGGCACAATTGCGTTGGAGGGGTCGCGCACTTCGCCTCGAAACACGCCGCCCGAAGTCTGAGCCTCGGCAACGCCTGCGATCAGCGCGCCGGTGACGAACAGCTTTCTTACAAACGATAGCGAACCAATCACTTGAGGCCTCCTTATTTCCCGCATTTCCGGGCGGGTTGTATCACCGGCGGACACAACAGCTTTAGGGCATTCCACTTATCGGCCAAGTGTTTTCCTAGCTTTAGTTGGCTGGAGGCTGTACCACTATAAAGGGGTAAGCGAAAAATGTCGATCCATATTGCACATAATCTAAGGCGAATAGCCGGGATATATTGCTGCAATCAATGGGCGGGGGTGAAGGCAGGAAGGATTAGGTTTTGAGAGTCTCGAACCTCACGGATTCACGGATTCTGATCGTTGACGACCAAACTACCAACCTTCAAGTACTAGCCACAGTTCTCGAGTTTGCAGGTTACGCGAACCTTACCTGCTTGGACGACTCCCGCCAACTCCTTCAAATATTCCAGGAATTTCAGCCGGATTTAGTCCTGTTGGACCTCCATATGCCTCATGTCGACGGTCTGGCCGCCATGGATCAACTGGCCACCGTGGTCCCCGAGGATGACTACTTGCCCGTCCTAGTGCTTACCGGCGACGGTACGTTCGAGGCTAAGGAGAAAGCTCTGTCGCACGGCGCCCACGACTTTCTCTCCAAGCCTTTAAGCCGGACCGAGGTGCAGCTGCGCGTCAAGAATCTGCTGCAAACTCGCCACCTCCATCTTCAGCTCAAGACTCAAAATGCATCGCTGGAGCAACAGGTGCACGAGCGAACCGAGCTGGCTGAGGAACTCGGGCGAACCAACCAAAAACTGCGGGAAACACAGGCGCACTTGATTCATTCCGAAAAAATGGCCGGCTTGGGCCAGCTGGTAGCGGGCATCGCTCATGAGATCAACAATCCCATGGCCTTTGTGATCAATAACATCTTCATTGTGCAAGAGGGGCTGGAAAAGCTGGCCGCGGAAGGCGCTGGACTGCCTCCGGAAGCGTCCTCGAAGGTGAGCAAGATGCAGATTCGCGTTCGCGATGCGTATGCGGGCGCTACGCGCGTGAAGGACCTGGTTTCCAAGCTGCGGACCTTTTCGCGGCTGGACGAAGGCACGGTCAAGACCATTAACATCCACGAAAGTATCGAGTCCGTTCTTCTGTTCCTGCGGCATAAGATGGAAGGCCGGATCGAAGTGGAGCGAAACTACGGTGATGTCGAGATGCTGACTTGCCTGGCGGGCGAGCTGAACCAGGTACTCATGAACATCGTCGCCAATGCGATCGACGCGATTGACGCTGGTGACGGGCCGGGGCGCATAACCATCGCCACCGGGCAGCAGAACGGTCATTTTGTGATTCGCGTCCGCGATACCGGTAAAGGAATACCGGAAGAGATCCGCAACCGAATATTCGAGCCGTTTTTTACGACCAAGCCGATTGGTCAAGGCACAGGACTCGGGCTTGCCATTTCCTACGGGATCATGAAGGCCCACCAGGGGTCGATGGAATTCTCCACTAAGACCGGCGAAGGCACTGAGTTCACGCTAAAGATTCCCGTTGCGATGGGGAGCGAAGCGTGACGGAACAGACCTATAAACCGACCGTGCTGGTGGTGGACGACGAGCCGCAAATCCTGGAGTCGATTCATGCCTTGCTGGAAGACGATTTTGAGGTGGTGGTCAGCTCCGACGCGATGGAGGCTGTGGAGCTGCTGAAGAACGTGAAGAACGCACAGATCGCTGTGATTCTGGCCGATCAGCGAATGCCCAATCTCACTGGCGGCGAATTCCTGGCAAAAGCGCGCGAGCTATGCGATGCCACAAGGATTCTCATCACGGGTTACGTGGACATCGACGCTTTGATCCGCGCGGTGAATGACGGCCAGATCCATTCTTATGTCCCCAAGCCTTGGGAGCCGGCCAACCTCAAAGTAACGGTGCTGAAGGCCGCCACCTATGCCAAGGAAGTTAGCCAGCGGAAAAAGGCGGCGGAAATTGTGGCCGAGCAACAAGAGGCCCTGGCGCGTTCGGAGGCCGCTTTCCGTGAGCAGACGAAAATCCTGCGGTCTGTGCTGGACAGCATGAGTGAGGGCGTTCTAGTGACCGACGAAGGCGGGAATATGGTTCTGCTCAACCCGGCCGCGGAACAGATGGTAGGCCGTGCGGCGGCTGGTACCCATCAGTCGCAATGGGTGGAACGCTTCGGAATCTACGTGCCCGGGACGGACACACTCTATCCGGCTGACAAATTGCCCTTGTCGAGAGCGATGCGGGACGAGACGGCCGACGGCATTGAACTATATGTCCGAAACGCGCAAAAGCCGGACGGTATGTTTGTCAGCGTGAACGTACGGCCCTTGAACGACGATAGCGGCGAAATCAAAGGAGGCGTGGCCGTAATCCGTGACATCACCCTAACTAAGTCGACCGAGCACATATTGCGGCAGGCCAAGGAAGAGGCCGAGCGGGCCAACCGCGCCAAAAGTGAATTCCTTTCACGCATGAGCCACGAGTTGCGCACGCCGCTCAATTCGATCCTCGGCTTTGCGCAACTTCTCGGTTTGGCGGAGTTGGCTGTTCAGCACCAGAATCATGTCCAGCAGATTCTAAAGGGTGGATATCATCTTCTGGAGTTGATCAACGAAGTACTGGATCTGGCTCGGATTGAAGCCGGCCGGCTCAGCACGTCACCGGAGCCGGTTCAAGTCAAGGATGCAGTCAAGGAGGCCCTGGATCTGGTGCGGCCGATCGCGAGCCTGCAGAATATCACGCTCAGCGTGGATTTCTCGGCTTACGGAGACCGGTACGTTCAAGCCGATCGGCAGCGGCTGAAGCAGGTACTACTGAATCTCCTCTCTAACGCCATCAAGTTTAATCGCAGCAACGGGTTGGTTGTATTGAGGTGCGAAGAAGCCCAGAATCAGCGGTTGCGCATCGAGGTCGCCGATAGCGGCTCCGGCATCGACGAAGAAGGGCTGAAAAAGATCTTCACGCCCTTCGAGCGGTTGGGCGCCGATCAGAACGCCGTGGAGGGCACGGGATTGGGTCTGGCGCTCTCCAAACGTATGATCGAAGCCATGGGGGGAACCATTGGCGTGGAGAGCACCGTCGGTGCCGGCAGCAGGTTCCACTTTGTACTGCCCTTGGTGGACGATCCAGTGGCTCGGACGGAAAGAGGAGAATCTCCGGCGGGTCCCTCTCTTCGCCATGATGCCTCCCACCGTGGAACGGTTTTGTACATCGAGGACAACATCGCGAATCTCCGGCTCATGAAGGAAATCCTGGCTCCCTATCCTGGCGTGCGATTGCTGGAAGCGATGCAAGGCAAACTAGGCCTGGATCTCGCACAGACACATGCACCGGATTGGATTCTCCTGGACGCGCATCTGCCCGACATGTTGGGCGAAGAGGTGCTCCATAGCCTGCGGCGGGACCCTAGAACCGAACGGATTCCGGTGACTGTTCTCAGCGCGGATGCGACGCCCAGTCAGATCAATGGTCTCAAGGCAAAGGGCGCGCGCGATTACCTTACCAAGCCTTTGGACGTGAGAGAAATGATTGCGCTGCTGGAAAACACTCTGCGGCGGGAAGCGCCCGGGGAACCACTGGGGAGCGAGCAAACTTTCGCGGTGCATCAAGAGCCGCTTTCATCACTAGTCGGCACAGCCGTTCGTTGGTCTCCGGAGACTATAACATTGACCGCGCTCCCCGCGGAGCTGCTTCAGCAATTGCTCAGCGCCGTCCTGGGTGGAGAAAAAGACCGACTGGATGAACTGATCGCGGCGGTTGCACAACAAGACTCGCAGTCCGCTGTTGCCCTAAAGGAACTTGCGGACAAATACGAATACGACGCTCTAACCAACCTGTTGACGGAGGCAAGCAAGTGCCCGGAGGCGAGCGAATGATGGAGGAACTCCAGCGGCTGGCGGAGATCACCGCTGCCGGGGCTGGCGCGGCCCCGACTCAGGCGAGCCCAACCGGAAACGTGCAACCCAAGAGCGACATCATGGTGGTTGACGATCAGCCCGCCAACCTGCAACTGCTAGAAGAACTGCTGACGCAGCAAGGTCACGCAGTACCATCGTTTCCGCGCGGACGCTTGGCGCTGGATGCAGCCTCACGGAACCTTCCGGATCTGATTCTGCTCGACATCAACATGCCGGCGATGGACGGCTTTGAGGTGTGCAAGCGGCTGAAGGCCGATGAAAAGCTGTCTCCTATTCCGGTGCTGTTCTTGAGCGCTCTCAGCGAGACGCGCGACAAGGTCAATGCTTTTCGGGCCGGGGGTGTGGACTATATCACGAAGCCCTTCCAGGTGGAAGAAGTGCGCGCGCGCGTGGAGACACATTTGCAAGTCTATCGCTCTCGCCAGGTGGAGAGGGATCTTCTGGAAAGAACTCTCAACGGAGCCGTCAAGATGCTGGCCGACCTTGCCCACCTTACCTCGCCCACGTTATCCGAGCGCTCCGGCGCGCTGCGAAGCATGGTGGTCCATATGGCCGCCCAATTGCGTCTACCGGACCTCTGGCAGGTGTTGTCAACTTAAGCTATTCGGAAGGAGTTTGGGCTGATTAGAGACGGGAATTCGAAATCGTCAGGCCGCCGTTACCGTTCGCCAGACCTCGAAGGACCGAGACCTCAAGAGTCGGTGATGAGCCGATCTCAGCAAATGTCGCGCAACGCAAAATAGATTCCGGACGACACCGTGGAGTGATAGAAAGCGCTGAGCTTGTCGGGGTGATTTGAATCGGCGCATTTGTCGTTCTCTCATCCGAGTGGG
>Ga0182024_10014928_pt1 | contig 14953 bp, 13 predicted proteins | sample P32metaG_FD_120480 | JGI IMG/M metagenome (GOLD analysis project Ga0182024, IMG submission 120480) | Permafrost microbial communities from Stordalen Mire, Sweden - P3-2 metaG (Illumina Assembly) | ecosystem: Environmental > Terrestrial > Soil > Wetlands > Permafrost | place: Sweden: Stordalen... | reverse complement strand
CGCAGCGTGCTATATCGGCGAAACAAGATCGCGTGACGATGATTATCGGGCGCAAGCGTTTGATGTTCGGGAAGCGATGCCTGGATGCTGAGATCGCTCTTCCCGGCGAGCATAATCTTGCCAATCTCGCTGCGGCCGTCGCTGCCGTGAGCGCGTTGGGCGCAAGCGACGAAGCTATCGTCGCCGGATTCCCCGATCTTACGTTGCCGCCGCGCCGATACGAACGTCTGCGCGTCGGCGGTATTGATATCATCTTCGATGCGTACAATGCTTCGATGAGCGGAACGATAGCGACGCTGGGTTCATTTTCGCGAGAGCCCGCGCTGCGGCGCATCGCGGTACTCAGCGGGATGGCGGAGTTAGGAGAGGAGTCTCCTGCCATGCATGAACGGGTGGGAGAAGCGGCCGCGCGAAGCGGATTGCATCGGCTTCTTCTCGGCGGGCATTTTGCGGACGATCTTGAGCGCGGCGCGCGCGCCGGGGGCTTGGGAGCGGAAGAGATCGTGCGTTTCGGACGCAATGAAGAAGCTGCGGCGTGGCTGCGAGCCAATACGCGCCCGGGCGATATGGTGTTGTTAAAGGGTTCGCGGATGTATCGGTTGGAGGAGATTTTGGAGGAATTGAGCGGGAAAGCGTGAGGCTTTGCCGGCCGCGGACGAGGGAACGTCCTAACCCGGTGAGTTATCAGGTTCTTGCGTTGGTAACTTGCGCGACCTTTGTTGGGAGTGGAGGCATAGTGTGTACGACCAGCTTTTGGTTGGATTGCGATGGGACCATTTTTCGTAGCGGCGACATCGTTGACTGGGCAGCAGCTTGCGGCGGCCCTTTCGGCAGTTGAGGAGTCTTGTCTTGAGTCTCCAGAGCGCTCCACGGGGTGATTGCTTCGGGAGAATGTAGGGATTCCGCGTCGGAACGATGCGTTGATCTCGCATCCTCCTGATCCCCCAAGGTCGGATCCGTCAATTCATGTAGCGCTATCCCGTCATCCGCACCGTTGTCCCGCGGTTGATTCGCCCGCCATCCTGCCGTTTTCCCCCGAAGCGCATTAAGGCACTTTCTACCGTAGCATGTAACTGCTGTTGCTACGACCGCCGCTACGGCGACGCAGGCGGCCGTTATACCCGCAATCGCGCCTCCCGATAAGCCTGAGGGATGGGAAGCTTCTTCCGTGGATGTGGGCGTCGCGCTCGCGGTGCTGGTCGGCGAGCCTGGTTGAGTCGGTTCGCTGGGGGACGGCGCAAAACAGACTAAGGCGTCTTCCGGCGTCGTTAGCTTTGATTCGGTGGTATTGAGGCACAGACTGTCCACGCGAGAAGGGGGAGAGCCGGGAGCAGATGCGGGGATCGTAAGGCAGGTAACTCTCCCATCGACGCCTTTCGAATCGAAAGCCTGTACGTTCGCTCCGTTTGGGAGTATATCGACGTTGACGACTCCGTAGTTTGTGCAGAATTTACTCATAGGCCCGGTTTCCGTACAACCTGTATCAGAAGAATTTATGGTTCCGTTTCCCCGGAAAGTGCTTATTGTTTCGACGCCCTGATTATTATCTATGACAAGCAGAGAAGGGCTGCAACCCGTGAAGTTGTGTATATAGTCGGTGAGACAGTGCACGGGTTCCTCTAACGGCGTGAAACTGCCAGGACCCTGCGGCAGGCATGATGGTAACGGCGATTGGACCGGCGGCTCGAGAAGGGAGCCCCACGGCGGAAAGGGTTGCGTCGTCGTTGGGAGCGGCGACGGGGTAGAATCCGGCGTCGGCAAGAGCGATGACGCGGGAGGAGGCGGGGCTAGGGCCCAGCGTGCGCCTATGGCGGCGGGCAGAAGTACTTGAGCGTAGTTTGGGGTTTTCATTAAAGATACTCACTCTCAACAAAGATAAAACCGCTTTGCAATAACTTAACATTGTCGTACGCATGATGGAAGGGACCAATGACCTATGGATATGCGAATAGTGTGCGCCTTGTCTCTGTGAGGTAGGCCGCTTGCCTCATCCTCAAAGCCCATTGGCAACGAACGAATTCCGGTGTATCAATTATAGAGACCCCCTTCATATAGAGGGGTGGGGGCGGATATGCGAGGTTGCTCTAAAATGCGATCAACGGATGACAAGGCCAAAGTTGATAAAAAAGAAGCTGAGAAAAAGGAAGCTTATAAAAATGCCGACGCTGTCAAAGCTCAAATAAAAGCCGAAGATAAAGCGCAGCGTGAAAACGACGGGCAGCGTCGCCGGGTTTCCGGGAAAAGAAAAGCGGAAACGGATGATAAGCAGAGGGCGGCGAAATTTTTAAAGGGCGCCGCTATTCATTCGGCTGCAGCGAGAGGCGGAGCCCGTTTCCCGACGTTCAACGGGGAAATAAATAGAGGCGGCCTCCCCTCGCACCGTGAGTCCGATGAAGTAGGCATGGAAAGCTCTCAAGAGGGTGATCGCGATGATGAAGAAGGCAAGGGTACGGATGGCGATGTAGCCGAGGGCCTGACGAATGATAATGATTTGGACCCATTGGAACAAGAAGATGGTAATTATTCGGGGGAGCTCGATCCAATAGCGAATCCCAATCAATTGGAAGCGCCGCAATGGGGTGAATGGGAAAAGGAAACATTTATCTTTAAGGGGCTCGGGGAAATTTTGAGCAACTGGAATCCTGAGAAATCTGAAGCGCAATCGCTTTCACCGAACTACATCGATGCTTTGAAGATGCTTGTGGAGGCATTTCAGGAGCATCTTGATAAATCGGCGATCGCTCAAGTAGCCCCAACCGACAGGCCCATGCAAGTTAAGCATTTAGTAAGCTCTCCCGCGGACGTCAGGCGCTCGCTAACAGAAGCGAACGTCGATAGATTAGAACGGCTTAAGGGTCCTCGCTACGCGAATGAGAATCATGAAGTAGAAGCTTGGATCGTCGGTGCGACAGGCGAAGACGGAACGAAAATGTCGCCGAAGAATGATGTCGGGTCTCGCACGGGAAGGGCGCCGGAATCCGTTTCCGATTTGTCGGATGATGATAGCGTTTTCAGTCAGCCTTTATCGCGAACCGCTTCATCCGCTTCATCGGTTAGCGGTAACGATAGCAATAACGGAGAACGTGATGCGCCGTTAACGCGAAGTGTATCTGCATCACGGGAGGCGAGGAAACCGTCGGAAGGACTGAAACGGACGCTCCAGAGAGGTAACGCGGGGTCGTACTCTTCTCATGAAAGAGGAGGGGGAAGATCGAACCCGTTTGAGCGTGCGTTATCAAGCCGGAGAGATTAAAGGTGATAAAGCGCTCGCCGGCCTCAGTATCATTGGACGGTGTTGAAAAAGTTGCTCCCGCCGAAACGAAACCGCCGTGCGGTTTCGGGCGTTTTCCCTGATCAAAGCAGCGTCCCCCTTTCGTGTCTGTGTGAGGCGCCTTACACAGAGAGGGCGTGTTTTTTCCCCAATTGGCGAACGAGGAGGGATGACGTCGATGCGGCCATACGTCGCGTTTGGGCGTGCCTTCCCTTAAGCGTTAGCTTTTGCCGGCCAAGGAGTTGGAGTCTTCATATGCGTCGTGTCGGCGCACCCATGCCGCTGGGTGCGGTAGCCCTTCTTCATCGCGACCTTTTGCCGTGAGGTCGAGCCACTGATAGGCGCCGTTGACTTGATCGAGTCCGCGCTGGTACGTTGAATACGTATGGAAGACGGTTCCGTCGTCGTCCTTGATAAATGCGCTGGCGCCCGGCATTTCGTCGCTGAGGTCGTCTTGCAGCGTGTAATTGTAGGAGACTTTCCCCTGTTTGAGAGCATCCGGCGTGAACGAGACGCCGTAGTCGAAATTGAAATCGCTGCCGAACGATGAGATCCAGGGAAACCGCCATCCCATGCGTCTCTTGTAGGTTTCGATCTCCGCGAGCGGCGCCCGCGAAACGGCGAGGAAGGTTACGTCGCGGTGTTTGAGATGGACGTCGATGCCGTCGAAATTATCAGCCCAGAACGAGCATCCCGGACACCCCTCGCCCCAGCCCGGACCAAGCATGAAATGGTATACGAGCAGTTGGCGCGCGCCGTCGAAAAGCTGGGGGAGCGTCTTTTTGCCGTCAGGCGCGTCGAATGAGTAGGTCTTCTCGACGCGCACGTACGGCAACGCTCTACGCTCCTTACTCAGCTCGTCTTTTAGGTGCGTGAATTCTTTCTCCTTAACGAGCAGACGCTTGCGTGCGCTGAGCCATTCGTCCCGCGTGACGATTTGATGATCGGTCATGGCTTGAATTCGCCTTTCACATGGTTGCACGCCGGGCGGCGGCCTGGGGTGCGAGCAGAGGCGCCCGCGGGGCGCGCTTCTTGTTTTCCCTTAAAGCCGCCTTCGTATAGCCGCAAGAATCGCAAGCCGCTCGATGGAATACGCCGCATGGTGGAAGTATTCCGACAAGAGTCATACGCATGTATGCATGACGGTTGACGTTGTTACCGTCGGCGGCGCTGCCGTTACGACCATCCCCGTACGAACGCGTTTGATTCGGTCCGGCGACGATATCGTGCTGCTCGTTGCGCAGGCCGTCACGGGCATCGCGCGCGCCGGCGACGTGATCGCGATCGCGGAGACGGCCGTCGCGATCTCGCAAGGTCGCGTGATTGCCGCCGAAACGATTAGGCCGAGCCGCTTGGCGTACGCACTCTCCAAGCGAGCGGGAGCTTTAGCGACGGTCAATCAGCCGGAATCCCTACAGTTGGTGATCGATCAAGTCGGCGCGCGAACGGTACTCTATGCTTGCGTCATGCATGTGCTTGGGCGTTTGACCGGGAGGCGCGGCGTCTTTTACGAAATTCTCGGCGAAGCGATCGCGACTATCGACGGCTATACCGGTACGTTGCCGCCTTTTGAGCGTGCGATCGTCTTGGGACCCGAGAAGCCTGATGAAGTCGCGCAGGCGATAGCGCAGCGAACGGGGGCGTATGCCGCGATCGTCGATGCTAACGACCTGGGTATTGCGAAGGTTTTGGGAGCCTCGCGCGGGGTTCGACGCGGAGCGGTCGAACAAGCCCTTGCGCGCAATCCGCAGGGTAACGCCGACGAGCAGACGCCCATCGTCGTGCTCAAACAGCGCGGAGCCGGAGAGTCCGTGCTCGCGGAGCGCGGGGAATGATCGATCTCGTTCTCGTCTTTGCGGCATGCTCGGCGGCGACGTTCGCGCTCGGATCCCCGTTGATCCGCGCGTTGCTGGCGTTATCGTATCGGCAGCATGCGTATGAAGACGCTCCCAAAAGCCACGCTCGGAAGACCGGCACGCCGACGATGGGCGGAGTCTTGTTTGTACTCGCGTTACTCGCGGTAGGGGTACGGTATTCCGACGCGATGACGCGTTCGCTTGTCGTGCTGGGAATTTTATGCGCTTGCGTCGGCGCGGTCGACGACGTCAAGAAGATTCAAGGGGCGCGCAATCGCGGCTTGAGCGCCCGTATGAAATTCGCGCTTACGATTGTCGCCGGAGTTATCTTTTTAGCGTTGATCGCACCGTACTCCGGTTCTTCGAAGATCGTCGGCGTCGTCGCGCGATGGGGGGCGCATCATGCGAGCGTCGCGCCGATATTTTGGTATTCGCTTGCCTTATTGGCAATCTTGGCGACGACGCATGCGGTGAATCTTACCGATGGTTTGGACGGCTTGGCCTGCGGAACGATCATTCCTCCGCTTCTTGCGTACGCTTGGATCGCTTGGCGTTTGGGAGAAAGCGGTACCGCCTACGCGGACGTCGCGACGCTCGGGGCGGTAGCGGGGTTTCTCCCGTACAATCGCTACCCCGCCAAAGTTTTCATGGGGGATACCGGCGCTCTCTTGCTCGGCGGCGTACTTGGGGGAAGCGCGATACTCACGGGAACGCTTTTATTGCTTCCGATCATCGGCGGCGTCTTCGTTGCCGAAGCGTTATCAGTTATACTACAAGTAGCGTACTTCAAAAAAACCGGAAAGAGAATCTTTCGCATGAGCCCCCTACACCATCATTTTGAGCTCGGCGGCATGCCGGAAACAACCGTCACGCGAAATTTCCAGGCGGCGTCGGCGTTGCTGGCCCTCGCGGGAGCGGCGATCGTGCGATGAGCGACGTCACCTTCGGCTCGGATGCGCGCGTGCTCGTTATCGGCCTTGGGCGCAGCGGCCTTGCGAGCTGCGCGGTCTTGCGCGGGCGCGGGGCGAGCGTATGGGCCACCGATGAAAAAGAGTATTCGCAGCTTGCCGAGGCGATTGCGACGATAAGCGAGAGCGGAGCGGCGTTCGTAGCGCCTGACGCGCTGGAGTTGATCCTCAGCGGCATAAGCGTCGCCCTGCTTTCGCCGGGTATTCCCCTTACTTCGCCGTTAGTTGCTCGCATTCAGGCGGCAGGGGTCCCCGTGTACTCGGAGATCGAAGCGGCGTATCGCTTGTGCGCGGCGCCGATCGTCGCCGTGACCGGGACCAAGGGCAAAACGACGACGACGGCTCTCATCGGCGCCATGTTTCGTAAAGCCGGCAAGACGACGTACGTTGGCGGAAATATCGGAAACGCGCTGATAGGCGAAGCGGAAAAGGCGAAACCTGAGGATTGGGTGATCGCGGAGGTTTCCTCGTTTCAGTTAGAGTCCATCCGCTCTTTCAAACCGCGCGTCTCGATTATCACCAATATTTCGCCGGATCATTTGGATCGGTATCATTCGATGGAGGAATATTCCGAAGCGAAATTTCGCATTTTTGCCAATCAAGGGCAGGGCGACGCCTTCATCGGTAATGCCGATGATCCGGCGATCGCCGGATTGGCCGAAGGCGAGGTCCATCGGATTCGCTGTCGCGCGCTTTGGTTCGGAAGCGCGCCGGGCAAGCATACGACGCTCTATGTTCGCAACGATCGAATTACGTATGCGCCGCCCGCAGGCGACCCGCGTCCGATCGACATTATGCCGACTGGAGAAATTCCGTTGCTCGGTTCGCACAATATTGCGAACGTATCGGCGGCGTTGCTCGCAGGGTTGGCCGTCGGATTCGATCCCGAGATATTGCGTGCCGCCGTGCGGGAATTTACCGCGCTGCCGCATCGGCTCCAGGTTGTCGGCGAGCAAGCGGGCGTGCTGTATGTCGACGATTCGAAGGCAACCAATCCCAGTTCAGTCGTCGCGGCGCTTGAAGCGTTTTCTCGGCCGGTCGTTCTGATCGCGGGCGGAAAATCGAAGCGCACGGATTTTTCCGTGCTCGCTTCGGCGGTGCGCAAGCATGTCACGGCCGTCGTGCTGATCGGAGAAGCGACCGCGGAAATCGCGCGGGCTCTCAAGGGACACAAGATCGTGAGGGCAAGCTCAATGGAAGAGGCGGTGCATACCGCGCGCGATTGCGCAGTTCCCGGCGACATCGTATTGCTCTCGCCGGGTTGCGCTTCATTTGACATGTTCGCCTCGGCGGAAGATCGAGGCAACGCGTTCATTGCCGCCGTCACGGCGCAGGCCGTGAAAGCGACGGCGGATGCCTAATCCCGCGCAGGTTCCGATCCCCGCTCCCGTCGTGCCCGATACGGTGCTCGTCGGCACGGCGGCGGCTCTGACGGCGATTGGATTGGTGATGATTTTCTCGGCATCGAGCGTGCCGGCGCTCGCGGAGCATCACGACGCGGCATATTATCTCAAACGGCAAATCGTGTGGCTCGCCGTCGCGGTAGGGGCGGCGAGCGCGGCGTATCGTTGCGATTACCGCAATCTGCGCAAATACGCGCCGCTCGCGTTGGGTCTGGCGATCGTCTCGCTCTTGCTCGTATTCGAGCCCCATGTTGGGGCCGCGTCCAACGGCGCTAGGCGCTGGCTTGGCGCAGGACCGTTCTCGTTGCAGCCTTCGGAGTTCGCCAAGCTCGCGCTCGTCGTCTACTTGGCGGCCGCGCTTTCTCGAAAAGGCGATCGCATTCGCTCCTTATCTCAGGGCATTTTTCCGCTTGCAGTCGTCACGGCGATCTTATCGATACTCGTTTTAAAAGAGCCGGACTTGGGGACGGCGAGCCTGCTGACGTTTACTGCTGCCGTGATGTTGTTCGCGGCCGGCGCCCGTGTGGGACATCTCTTGCTTCTCGCTTCGGTCTCGTTGCCGCCGATTGCCTTGTATGTGCTCTTAAGCCCTTATAGACGCGCGCGTATTTTGGCATTTCTTGATCCGTGGAAGGATGCGCAGAATACCGGTTTTCATATTGTGCAATCGCTGTTGGCGTTGGGAAGCGGCGGCGTTTTCGGCTTGGGATTGGGCATGTCGCGTCAAAAGCTTTTCTATTTGCCCGAGCAGCACACGGATTTTATCTTTTCGATTATCGGAGAGGAGCTCGGCATGCTCGGCGCCTCGGTGGTCGTGGCTTTGTTTGTGGTGCTGGCGTTCCGCGCGACGCGCATCGCTCTCGCGTCTCCGGATCGATTCGGGTTTTTTTTATGCGTCGGATGCACGGCGATGATCGTGGTGCAGGCGTTCATAAATATCGGCGTCGTGACGTCGTCGTGGCCGGTGACCGGCGTACCGTTGCCGTTCATCTCATTCGGCGGTTCATCGTTGGTGACGTCGCTGGTAGCCGTCGCGCTGATCGCGAACGTCGGATGCCGGCGCCCCTCTCGAACGAGAGAATGAACGTCCTCCTTACCGGCGGAGGGACTGGAGGGCATATATATCCGGCGCTCGCCGTCGCGGAAGCCCTGCGCGCGTTGCCGCTAGCACAGCCGCTCTCGTTGTTATTCGTGGGGACGCGCGATCGTCTTGAAGCGAAAATCGTACCGCAAGCGGGTATTCCGTTCGTTTGCGTGGCGGCGGCTCCGTTGCAACGGCGGATGTCGCTCGCGTTCGCGCGAACGCTCGCGATGAATGCGTTAGGCATCCTGCAAGCTCTGTGCGTTCTTCATCGTTTTCGTCCGGATTGCGTTGTGGCCACGGGAGGATACGTGACGTTTCCTGTGGTTGTCGCGATGCGCCTTGCGCGAGGGCTCGGGTTATCGCAAGGGAAGATCGCGCTGCTGGAGCCCAATGCTCGCCCGGGCTTGACGAATCGTTTGTTGGCGCGGCTGGTCGATGAGATATGGGTTTCATACGGCGACAAGAACGGATTGGGTCCAGGGAAGTCGGTCATGACGGGAACGCCGGTGCGGGCGAGCTTCTCCGCGTTACCGGACGCGCGCGATGCGCGTACGCAGCTAGGATTGGACCCGGACAAGACGACGATCGTCGTGATGGGGGGAAGTCAAGGCGCTCACTCCTTGAACGCCGCGGTCGCCGCGTTGAATCTTTCCAAGGATCGGCAAATTTTATTGCTCACGGGGCGCTGCGATGAAATCGTGCCGGGCAGGCCCGGCGTCGTCGTGCGCGAGTACCTGGATGATATGCGAATCGCGTATGCCGCGGCGGACGCCGCCGTGACGCGGGCCGGAGCTTCGACGCTGGCCGAACTTGCGGCTACTCGGACGCCGGCGATTCTAGTACCCTATCCGCACGCGACGGATGCGCATCAGCTGCACAACGCCGCGCGCTTTGTCTGTACCGGAGCGGCGCGCATGCTGCTCGATCGTGAACTTTCGGATCGGTTGCAAACGGAGCTGGAGGAAGTGTTGGCGCCGCAAACCCTCGCGGACATGCGTCAAGCCGCGTCCTCCCTTGCTTTGCTTGATGCGAGCGGGCGCACGGCGCGGAGGGTCGTTTCGTTGGTAACTGAGAAACGACGGCAAGGATGATAAACGAAGGGTCGACAATGCATCTTGTCGGCATTAGCGGTATCGGTATGAGCGCGCTGGCGCGCATTTTGCTTGCGCGCGGACATCGTGTAACGGGGTCGAGCGATCGGCGTACCGAGCTTACCGATGCCCTACAGCGCGAGGGAGCGCGTATCACGATCGGGCACGCGGCGCAGAACGTGGGGGATGCGCAACGCCTTGTCGTTAGCTCAGCGATCGCCCGGGACAATCCGGAGGTGCTCGAAGCGCAGCGTCGCGGCATCGCGATCGTCAAGCGCGGAGCACTGTTGGCGGAGATGGTCAATGAACGTCACGGCATCGTGATTGCCGGAACGCACGGCAAATCCACGAGCACGGCGATGGTCACGGCCGTCCTGGAAGCAGGCGGGCTTCATCCCGCATATGCGATCGGCGCGGAACGCATCGACGTTCGCGTGAATGCGGCAGACGGAACCGGCGAGTGGTTTGTAGCGGAGAGCGATGAGTCGGACGGTTCTTTTCTCGCGATGCGACCGCGGATAGCCGTGTTGCATAATATTGAGAACGACCACGTTGCCGATGAACGCGAGTTCGCGGCGCTTGTCGCCGCGTTCGACGGTTTCATGGCCGCCTTGCCGGCGGACGGACTTGCGCTTGCGGGGACGGACAACGCATGTTCCGCCGAAATAGCTTCGCATCAGCGTGCCGCGCGCACGATTACATACGGCCTCGCCGAGGGAGATATTGTTGCGCGGGACGTGCGACTGGAAGCCTTCGGATCGCGGTTTCGCGTCGTTTCGCGCGGCGCGGAGCTTGGAACGGCTACGCTGCAAGTTCCGGGGAAAATCAATGTCGTAAACGCTTTGCCGGCGATTGCGATCGGTTTGGAACTTGGTATTTCCTTTGACGTGATCGTATCTGCATTGGCTAAATATCCGGGGATACGACGCCGTTTTGAGATCGTCGCGCGCAGCCCGCGCATGACGGCGGTGGACGATTACGCGCACCATCCTACGGCGGTCGCGGCGACGATCGCCGCCGCGCGCGCGGCATTTGACGGGCCGCTCGTCGTTGCGTTTCAGCCTCATCGGTACACGCGGACGCGCTATCTCGCGTCGGAGTTCGCCCGGGCGTTGGCGGGCGCGGATTACGTTGTATTGACGGAGGTGTACGCTGCTTCCGAGTCGCCGATCGCTGGGGTCGATGCCCGCTTGATCGGCGAACCGTTGCGCGCGAGCGGGACCGACGTGAGGTACGTTGACGTTGCCGCGTTGCCGGACTATTTGTTAGAACATGCGCCGCCGGGCGCCTTGGTGCTCTTGCTCGGAGCGGGCTCTATCACGGCCGCGGCGGCGCGCTTGGCTCAGCTTCTCGACGATCACGCGGAGGCTGCCGTTTAGGCGCCTGTGGTCGACGTATTACAATCCGTTCTTGATCCGACCGCGCGCGCGGCTTTACGGGAGACGTTGGGCGAGCGGGCGCGATTCGATGAACCGCTCGGGCCGTACGCGTCGTGGAAGATCGGCGGACCGGCCGATGCGATCGCGGACATTGAGACGACGCAGGAGCTCGCCGATGTGTTGGGTCTCACGCATAAGCGTAAAATTCCATGGTTCGTGTTGGGCAGCGGATCAAATCTTTTGATCGGCGACGGGGGTATTCGCGGAATCGTTTTGCGTTTGGCCGGCGAGTTCGCATTCATAAAGGTCGAGGAAGAAGAAGGCATGGTCGTCGTGCGCGCCGGCGCATCGGCGTCCATGGCGCTCTTGACGACGCAGGCGGCATCGCACGGGGCGGTCGGCGTCGATTCGTTAGCGGGGATCCCGGGGAGCGTGGGCGGAGTGTTGCGCATGAACGCCGGGACGGATCGCGAGATCGGCGAATTCGTCCGTGAAGCGTGGGTGCAAACGCCGAGCAAGCCGCAACCGCATGCGGTGACCCCGCAGTATTTCTATCGTCATACGACGCTGGCGCACGACGCCGTCGTTGCGCGCGTCGTGCTCGCCTTTGAACGCGGCGATCCGCATGCGGTGCGCGCGCAGATGCAGCGGCGCCTCGTACGCCGCAAGGAAACGCAACCGTTGCAGTTCCCCAATGCCGGATCGTGTTTTCGTAATCCCCCGGGCGACAAGGCGGGACGTTTAATCGAAGAAATCGGCGCGAAGGGGCGGCGTATCGGGGGAGCGGAGGTGTCGCCGTTGCATGCTAATTTCATCGTGAATCGCGGCGGGGCGACGGCGTCCGACGTTGCATCCTTGTTGGCGGAGGTGCGGCGCGAGGTCGCGGAGCGATTCGGCGTTGAGTTGGAGCTAGAAGTGCACTTCGTCGGAGTTTTCACATGAACGACTCGGCGCGGGTCGTCGTCGTGATGGGCGGTTTTAGCAGCGAGCGCGAAATTTCGCTGCAAAGCGGGCAATGCGTTGTTGCCGCGCTGACGCGCTTGGGGTACGATGTCGCCTCGTTGGATTTTGACCAACGCTTTGCGGAACGGTTGCGCGAGATGCGACCGGACGTCGTCTTCAATGCGCTGCACGGCGTCGGCGGCGAGGACGGCGTCATTCAAGGGGTGCTGGAGTGGATGGGCGTCTCGTATACCGGCAGCGACGTGCGCGGATGCGCGATCAGCATCGATAAGCATCTTACCAAGAAGTTGGTGTCGGCAGAAGGGCTGCCGACGGCGCCTTGGGATATTTTTCATGTAGAGCAAGGAGAGCTGCTCTTATTGCCGGGGTCGCTGCGTCTCCCTCTTGTGGTGAAACCGCGATGCGAAGGGTCGAGCACCGGCGTGCGTATTGTGCGCACGCATGAAGAATGGTCGCAGGCAATACGCGATTGCACCGCGAGTTGCGTGTTGGTTGAGCAGTATGTCGCGGGGCGAGAGTTCACCTGCGGCGTACTTTTCGATCAGGCTTTGCCCGTCATCGGAATCAAACCGTCGCAAGACGGATTCTATTCATACGAAGCCAAGTACGCTGTAGGAGAAAGCCGTCATGAACTGCCGGCGCGTATCGATGCGGATCTAGGCCTGCGCTTGCAAGCGGTCGCGCTTGCGGTGCATCGTTTGATCGGCTTGCGTGATTACTCGCGTACGGATTTTATCGTGGGGCAAGACGGGCATCCGTACGTTCTCGAAATAAATGCGTTGCCGGGGCTTACGTCCGCGAGCTTGATTCCGGACGCGTGTGCCGCGATCGGAATTTCGTACGATGCTTTAATCGATCGCTTGACGACCGCCGCTTTACAACGCAGAAAAAAAGCGTGCGTCTAGAGCGGCGGATTGCCGTCTGTTGCGCGGGCGTCGCATGCGTGCAGGCTGCGTTGCTTACCGGTTGGGCAAACCAGGCCGGCGCAGCCTCGCCCGTGCGCCTACGCGTGCGTGATAGCGCGGCGTTCATCATTGTCGACGCGCCTGCGCAGCCGTTGGATCTTTACGAAATTGCGTTGCGCTTGCCGCCTGCGTCTTCAACCGGCCCCTACGCGCATGCGGGAGCGGAATACGGGATCGTCGTCTCAGGTCAGGCGACGCGATGGGACGCAGGGCGCATGCGTGCGATGAAGCAGGGCGACTCGTTTGCTTCTCCCGCCGGAGTCGTGAGCGAGATCCGCGCCTCCCGCGGAACGGTACAAATAAGCGCGTTTTTGGAACCGCGCGGCGTCCCGCCTGCGGCGATGCATGCGGGCTTGATCTACCGCAACCGTTTTTCCGTCGCAGCCGTGCCGCCGACGCCGTTCACGTTGGCGGAGCAGCTTGTGGATATTCGGTCAGGAGGATCAACCATACGCTTCTCCTACGGGGGGCAGGCGTTCTGCACGATCGCGCAAGGGGAACTTGCGGTGGAGAAAAACGGCATCTTGTCGCGTTACCGCCTTGGGGAATCGTTCGTCGCGGCTCCGGGAGATATCGTGCGTTTCGCAAACACAGGTCCGCGCTCGAGCAGCGTGCAGGCGGCGGTTCTTTTGCCTGAGGCCGTGCACTTGACGCGCCCGTCCCGGGCATACTGACGCAGGCCACGCAGGCCACGCAGGCCGGAAAACTGCTCTAGCGCAATTCCCTAGGGGTGGATCATGTGATTATCGCCGGGGCCGGTCCGGCTGGGCTCTCCCTTGCTCTGGGATTGGCGCGATACGGCATCGAAAGCACGGTGCTCGAACGCAAACGCGACCTTGACGCGCATTCGCGCGCGCTTGTATTGTGGCCGCGAACGTTGGAAATCTTGAAGCAATGGGATGTCCTCGATGCGTTCGCGGAGATTCCTAAGCGCAGCGTATTCGAAGCGTTCGCGGCGGAGAACGGTAAGCGCCTGATCGAGATAGATTTTTCTTGTATTGCCGATCAAACGGATCGTTCGTATGCATTGATTCTTCCGCAAGATCGCACCGAGCATATTTTGTTGGATGCGGTGCGAGCGACGAAGAAAGTAAAGATATTGTTTGACGCCGAGATCGTCGCGTTCGACGACGTCGGCGATCGCGTGCTGGCGACGGCGCAGCGCTCCGACGGTTCGCGGCTAACTCTTGAAAGCTCATATCTCATCGGAGCCGACGGCGCCCGCGGTTTCGTGCGCGGGGCGCTCGGCTATGATCTTGAGGGGAAAACGTATCCGTTGCGTACGTTGATCGCGGATATTCGTATCGACGACGAGCGTGATCTTTTGCCTTCTCCGCGCATTGCGGTGTTGCAACGCTACGTTCTTGCCGCGATTCGCTACGAGGAGCGCTCTTGGCGGATGATTGCGGCGTTCCCGCAGGATGAGATCGGCGAAGAAGATGATTTGGAAGCGCTTCTGCCTTCGCGCGTCGAGACGCTGCTGGGGTCCGGGCCTTTTGCGACGGAGTGGGTGAACCTTTTTCGCATGCATGCCAGACACGCCCCGCGTTTTCGTCTTGGGCGGGTTGTGCTTGCCGGCGACGCGGCGCATTTGAATAGTCCTGCCGGGGGGCAGGGGATGAACGCGGGCATTGCCGATTCGCACAATCTAGCGTGGAAGCTTGCGCGAGCGTTGAGCGGCGGCGACGCGGAGCGATTATTGGATTCGTATGATGCCGAGCGATGCGGCGCCATTGCCGCTCATATCGAAAAATTCACCGATCGCCTCACGCATGTCGCGACGTTGTCGCCGAAAATGCGTTTGGCGGCGATCGGCGCGCTGGATATCGCAATGCGGACGCCCGCATCCGCTCGCAACGCCGCGCGTCGTATGGCGATGCTCGATATTCCCTACGCTCGGTCGGCGTTGCTCGATGCGGATGTCGAACGCGTCGGTCGCCAGGCGCCGGATCTTTGGGTAGAGGGGAAACGGT
>Ga0182024_10014926_pt1 | contig 14953 bp, 11 predicted proteins | sample P32metaG_FD_120480 | JGI IMG/M metagenome (GOLD analysis project Ga0182024, IMG submission 120480) | Permafrost microbial communities from Stordalen Mire, Sweden - P3-2 metaG (Illumina Assembly) | ecosystem: Environmental > Terrestrial > Soil > Wetlands > Permafrost | place: Sweden: Stordalen... | reverse complement strand
TTACGGTGCGGCCCATGGAACGCCGCCGCATGGCGATGATTGCGATGTGTGCCGCCCGCGAGGGACGGTGTAGGTTGTCATCGCGCTGACCGGCGCACCGACGAACTGCAGCGGCCCTCGCCACCGGCGGGGGCCGTTCGCTTTCCCGACGCTTCGCTCGACGCATTCGTGAAGGAGACCCACGATGAGCAGTACCCTGGACCCGGCCGCGGCGCGCGGCTTCGAAACGACCGCCCTGCACGGCGGTCACGACGGCGACCCGACGACCAAAGCGCGGGCCGTCCCGATCTATCAGACGACGTCGTACAACTTCGACGACACCGCGCATGCCGCGCGTCTGTTCGCGCTGCAGGAGTTCGGCAACATCTACACGCGGATCATGAACCCGACGACCGACGTGTTCGAGCAGCGTCTCGCCGCGCTCGAAGGCGGGATCGGCGCGCTGGCGGTCGCCAGCGGTCAAGCGGCGGTGATCTATTCGGTGCTCAACGTCGCGCGCGCGGGCGACCACATCGTCAGCTCGGCGTCACTGTACGGCGGCACGTATAACGCCTTCACGCACACGCTCCCGCGCTTCGGGATCGACGTCACGCTGGTCGACCCGTCCGATCCGAAGGCATTCGGCAAGGCCGTGCGGCCGAACACCAAGGCCGTTTTCGCCGAGACGATCGGCAACCCGGCCGTCGACGTGCTGGACGTCAACGCGGTAGCCGATGCCGCACACGAAGCCGGCGTCCCGCTGATCGTCGACAACACGCTGGCGACGCCGTACCTGCTGCGACCGATCGAGTTCGGCGCCGACATCGTCGTGCATTCGGCAACCAAGTTCATCGGCGGCCACGGCACCACGATCGGCGGCGCGATCGTCGACAGCGGCACGTTCGACTGGACGCGCGGGCGTTTTCCCGAGTTCACCGAGCCCGATCCGTCGTACCACGGGCTCAAGTACGTCGAAGCACTCGGACCGCTGGCCTACATCCTCAAAGCCCGTGTCCAACTGTTGCGCGACATCGGCGCGGCGCTCTCACCGTTCAACGCGTTCCTGCTGCTGCAAGGGCTGGAGACGCTTGGCCTGCGGATCGAACGGCACAGCGAGAACGCGCTGCGCGTCGCCGAGTTCCTGCGGCAGCATCCGAAGGTCCGGTGGGTGCGCTATCCCGGCCTTCCCGGCGATCCCGCCTACGCCCGCGCGCAGAAGTACCTGCCCAAAGGCGCCGGGGCGATCGTGACCTTCGGAATTGCGGGCGGAGCCGATGCCGCGCGCGCGGCGATCGACCGGCTGAACCTGTTCTCGCTGCTCGCCAACGTCGGTGATGCCAAATCGCTGGTCATCCATCCGGCCTCGACGACGCATCAGCAGCTCACGCCGGCCGACCAGATCGCGAGCGGCGTCAGCGACGATATGATCCGGCTCTCGGTCGGGATCGAATCGATCGACGACATCCTGGCCGATCTCGCGCAAGCGCTCGACGCCGCGCCGTGAGCTTGGTCGTCGATTTCGTCGAACGCGACGTCGCGGTCGGACCGCTGACGCTCGCGTCCGGCGAGGTCCTCGACGACGTGGTGCAGCGCGTCGTCCGGTACGGATGCGCTCCCGAGCGCGACGGCAGCAACGTCGTGCTGGCGCCGCACGCCCTGACCGGCTCGGCGCGCGTGCTCGACTGGTGGACCGGCTTGTTCGGAGCCGATGCGCTGTTCGACCCCGCGCGCTGGTGCATCGTCGGGGTGAACGTGCTGGGCGGTTCGTATGGGTCGACGGGTCCGCCATCGCTCGCCCCCGACGGCAAGCGCTGGGGTCCGCGTTTTCCGGTCCTCACCGTGGCCGATATCGTCGAAGCGCAGCGACGTGCGCTGCGCACGGTCGGAATCGAACGGCTCGCGGTGGTGATCGGCGGATCGCTGGGCGGCTTTCAGGCTCTGCAGTGGGCCCACGCGCATCCCGATCGCGTCGACCATGCGATCGTCGTCGGCGCATTCGACCATCTGCGCGCGCAAGGCATCGCGCAGAATGGGGCCGCGCGCGACGCCATTCGCCTCGACCCGGCCTTTCACGGCGGCTGGTACGAGGAGCAGCCGCGCGAGGGATTGCGGCTCGCACGCGCGATCGCGACCCTGACCTATAAGAGCGAAGCACTGTTCGAGACGCGTTTCCGCAACCGGCCCGACCGCAACGGCGGCGATCCGGCTCGTGTGCTCGACGACCGGTTCGACGTCGAGGGCTACCTGCTCCATCAGGGCGATCGCTTCGCCGACCGCATCGACGCCAACAGCTACCGCACGCTGACCCGCGCGATGGACCTCTTCGACTTGCGCGGCAAGGAGCGGCCGGCGGGGGCGTCGCGGCTGACGTTCGTCGGGATCGCCGGCGATCAGCTGTACCCGCCGGACTACGTCTGGCAGTGCGCGGGACGCTGGGCTGAGGCCGGTTGGGACGCCGCGTACCGGCACCAGCACAGCCAGCACGGCCATGACGCCTTTCTGGCCGAGGCCGGGAATTTGGTCCGCCTCTTGCGCGATGCGGTCACGCATGGTAACGTCGGCGAATGGCCTCGTTCGGCATGACGATGATTACGACCACGACTACCCTCTGTGAGGGCCGGTCCGGATCTTCGTCGGCGTAAACGCGAGCGCCACGAAAGCGGACGCGACCCTCGCTGAAAGCGGGGGTTGTTTTTTTTCTGAACCGTTGCAACTGGAGGATCCCGTGCCCACCATACCGCGTCTTGACCGCCCGTCCGATGCGTCGTCGATCTCGACGACCGCCGGCACGGCCGTGCGCGAGCGGGGCATCGGTCTGCTCGGCTGCGGAACGGTTGGTTCGAGCGTCGCCCGGCGTCTCTTGGTGTCGCACCCCGAACTCTTGCGCGCGATTGCCGTTCGCGATCCGCACAAGCCGCGTGCGGTGGCCTGGGATGATTTCGAGAGCGACCCCTTCGAGGTGGTCGATGATCCCGCGGTTCGGATCGTGATCGAGTGTATCGGTGGGGTTGGGATCGCACGCGAACTCGTGCTGCGGGCGATCGCGCGTGGCAAAGACGTCGTGACCGCGAACAAGGACTTGATCGCGACCGAAGGTCCGAGGCTGGCGGCGTTCGCCGCGCGTACCGGCGCGACGCTGCGGTACGAAGCAGCCGTCGGCGGCGCGATCCCGATCGTGCGCGCGCTCTCCGGGGCGCTCGCGAACGAAGATGTCAGCGAGGTCGGCGGCGTCCTGAACGGCACGACGAACTTCGTGCTCGACGCGATGGCGGGCGGCGCCGACTACGGCGAAGCGCTGGCCGAAGCACAGCGGCTGGGCTTTGCGGAATCGGATCCGCGTGCCGACGTCGACGGACATGACGCCGCGCACAAGCTCGCGATCCTCGCGGGCTTGGCGTTCCGCCGGCCGTCGGTGTCGCCGCAGCTGGCGCGGCGCGGTATTTCCTCGCTGTCGAGCGACGACGTCGCAGCGGGCGCGGAGCGCGGCTGGCGGCTCAAGCTGCTGGCGATGGCGCAGCGCACCGCGAGCGGTCAGATCGAAGCCGGGATCACGCCCGCGTTCATCCCCGAGGATCATCCGTTCGCGCAGCCGCGCGGTGCCGAAAATGTGGTTCGGGTCGTCGGCCGCAACTGCGGGACGCTCACCTTCTCCGGCTTGGGTGCAGGCGGCGACCCGACCGCCTCGGCCGTCGTGGCCGACGTGATTGCGGCGCTCGACGCGCGCACGACGAGCCTGCCGGCGTACACCGGCGCCGATCTCGTCTCGAGCCCGTTGCGCTCGCGCGTGCTGGTGCGTTTCCGCGGCGGCAGTGTGGTGACGCCGGAGCCGGTGCCGCTGGATGAGCTCGAAGCGACGGCGCGCGTTTACGGCGTGCACGGCGACGTGCGTTCGATCATCCCGATCTGGAGCGAAGCCGCCTGAGCGCCTTAATGGTGAGCGAGCAGCGCCGCTGAAGCTCCGAAGAGAAACAGCGCGAACAAGACCTTGAGGCTGCGATCGGGCAGCTTGTGCGCGACGTCGACACCGTACGAAACGGCGCCCGCCCCGCCGACCGCGAGCGCGATGCCGGCGGGCCAGTCGACGTCCCCGGCGGCGCCGTAGGTCGCGAGCCCCACCAGCGTGCCGGGCGCAACGAGCGCCAAGCCCATCGCCTGCGCCGCGAACTGCGTCATGCCGAAGAAGATGTTCATCGCGGGAACTGCGAACGTCGCGCCGCCGACGCTGAAGAAGCCCGAAAGCGTACCGCCGATCGCGCCGACGATCGAGGCGAGGTACCATGGGGCTGCGGGCCGCTGCGCGCCGCCGCCCCGAAACGTTCGCCACAACGTATACGCGCCGATCGCGAGCGTGAAGATGCCGAACGCGATGCGCAGCGGCGAACTCGGCAATCGGGTTGCGATGTGGGCGCCCAGGAAGGTGAACGGCACCGCGCTTCCAGCCAGCGTCAGCGCGTAGCGGATGTGCAGGCTGCCCCGCTTGTAGTATCGCCAGAGGCCGAGCATCACGTTGGGGACGACCATCACCAGCGCCGTCCCTTGCGCCACCTGCTCCGACATCCCGAAGGCCAACCCGAGTACGGGGATCGCGATGACCCCGCCGCCGATGCCGAACAAACCGCCGGCGAAACCGAAGACCGCGCCGAGAACGAGGTCGAGAAGAAGCCGCTCCCAGTTCACCCGGTTACGGTGCTGACGAGGGCGCGGCTTTCCCTGGTCGGAGTGTGAGGACGAGCCGACGGCCGTGACGTAACGACCAGAATGGCATCCGTGACGGTGCGGGGGCTCGTCCAGTCCGACTGGTCCGCACTGCGCGAGATCCGATTGCACGCACTGCGAACCGAACCCGGGGTGTACTTCAGTCGTTACGCGGACGAAGCCGCACAGCCGGACGAGCACTGGATTGCGCTTGCGACCGGCGACGAACGACACCAACTGTTCGGCCTTTTCGACGGCGAACAGCTAATCGGGATCTCCCGCATTTCCGTCGATCGCAACGACCCGACGGGCAGCACCGCGGAGTTGGGCACGACCTACATTGCGCCGGCGTACCGCGGCCGTGATCTCGTGCGGAAGCTGTACGAGGCACGTTTGGCGTGGGCGCGTGCGCGACCCCAGTTCGTGCGCGTTGTGGTTGGGCATCGCCGCTTCAACGAGCCGTCTCGCCGAGCGATCGCGTCTTTTGGATTCCGATGGCTCGCTGACCACCCGCACACCTGGCCTGACGGAACCGACGAAGACTACGTCGCCTACGAGCTGCTGCTGGGCCGCGGCGCCCGATAAAAGCAGCGGCCCGGCACGTGGGCCGGCGGGGTCGCTTGACATGATACCGCGATGCTCGTATTGTCATCCAAGGGAGTCGTGGGCGACATCAATTCCAATACAGCCGTATTGGAAGGCGTATATTGCCATGTCGATCGCGGTCAGAGCGATGGACGACGTGGCATGCCCGCGCACTTTCGGCATGGAGCATTGCGTCGATGCGACCGGACGGAGGGAAGCAGATGTTCAAACGGGTCCGGGTAATCACAAGTCTCGTTCTCCTTCTCGCGCAGGTGGTCGCGTGCGCGACGATTCCAGGGCCGATCGCAAGCGCTATTGCAAATTTCAACACCGTCACGTTTTTCGTGACAACGGGAAGCGGCGGAATCAGCTCCGGTGAAGCCGCGAATATCGCGCTCCGCTTCGCGGGTACGCCTGCGACGCAGTCGTTTGCGCTCAAGCCGTCCTCGGGCCCGGCATGGAAATCCCACACGAGCCATTCCGTTACGGTGGCTCTGCCCTCGGCAATCGTTCCATGCGGTATCGCGGGCGCCTCGCTCTCGTACACGCCGACGAATAGCGCCGGCTCCTTTCAGACATGGTCCGTAACGAACTTCCAGGCGTCGCTCTCGATCGATGGCGGCGACCGTGTCAACATCATCCAAGCGCAGGGTGCACCGCTGACGACGCTCAGCGCCGCGCAACCAACGTACAGCGTGACGGTGAACTGCCCGTCCTACACTCCGCTCTTTAACCGCATCGGTGGGAGCGCTGCCATAGCGAGTGCCGTCAATACCTTCGCCACCGCGCTCGTCAACGACGCCGGCACCTCAGCACGCGTCCGCACCCAGCTGGCCAATATCGGCCAGCGCGCGACGTTTGAGGCTCGATGGGATCAGGAACTGTGTTATCTCGCGGGCGGCCCGTGCGGGGCAGCGGCAACGAGCGCAGCCGACGTGGTCTTTGATACCGGAAGCCAAGCGAAGGCCGCGATACAACACCTTGCTGACGCAGTCTCGACGTTGCAGGGAACCGCGAGTGATAAGAACTCGCTGCTTGGGGCGCCGCTCCTGAATGGCTCGAGTGGGCTGGCGCGCCCGCGCACCGGCGGGTCGAGAATACAACCTGACGTCAGCGGCGTCATCGCGACACCCCAGTACGTCAATCTGTTCTGGAACAGCGGCTGGGATGCGGCCGAACCGCAACTGCCGGCCGAAGCGTTAAACAGCTACGAGCAGGCGGTTCTCGGCAGCACATACTACAGCGCCCTTTCGCAATACGGCGTCACCGGGCAGCAATTTCTCGGCGGATTCCTTCCCAATGCCAGCTGCACGAGCGCCGCTCCAGCGAGTGTCGGCTTTTACGATCCCGTCAATGCTTCGATAATCGGCTTTTTGCAGTGCGAACTCGATAATGAGGCGGCACTGCCGCAAGACGACAACATCATCTACAACATCGTCCTGCCGCCGACATCAACCGAACAAGACTCGATCTTTCAAACCCTCTGCGCCCCCGGCGGCGGTCCAACCGCTTGGCACTTCCACGGAACGCCATATTCCTTGGGAGCCACGCTCGGCGGTGCCCTTGGCTTTCTCGTGGGCGCGTACTACGGAGGGTACTTCGGTGCCGCGGCCGGCGCGCTTATCGGCTTGCTGGTTGCGATGGCGACGCAGGGAGGACCCTTCTACACCATCACTTCAACGAGCTCCAAATGTAACGATAATTCGACGCTCGCAAATACGTTCTCGCACGCCCTTTTCCACGAGATGATTGAAGCGGCGACCGATCCGGCGCCCTCGCTCGGCGTCATCTTTAGCCCCGATAACGAGATCGTCGATGTCTGCGATGACATGAATGTCACGCCGAGCGCACCATTCGTGCCCATGCCGCAGCCTTCCGGAAACTTCGTGTTTTCCGCTGCTCCGGCATACTTTTTGGTATCATCGCAAACCTGTTCGCCCGGCTTTTCAAGTACGGCGGTACCGGGCCCGCTCAGCGTCGACCTCAGCGGCGCGTTCCCAAACGAATCGCTCACGATTACCAGCAGCGGAGGACTTGGAACGCTTCCGTTTCCCTTAGGGCTGCCGACAAGTGCGACGCTTCCCTATTACGGCATCATCGATACGACCAATCCGTTTACCGCTGGAAATTCCCTCAATAACAATCCAAACAGCGCGCTGGTCTCCTCGTGGTCTGACACCGCGATTTCGGTTGGGCCGTTCCAGTTGGCAGCCGGCTCGAGCACGCCGCAAGTCTCCGATTCGCTCACTATATGGGCGTGCAATCCGGCGTCTGGAGCTTGCGCGGAGGCATCGGCGACGGTTCCACCTACGAGCGGGCCGACGCCTCCGCCGGCCCGGTTCTTTCAGTCAATGTCATTTACGATTACAACCGGCGGCGATGACGCGCGCGGTGACAGCGAAGTATGGGCATCGATCAACGACTCGACATTCCCGCAGGGCTCGCCGCTAACGCTCTGTTTGAAACCGAGTAGTAGCGTCACCGATTCCGTCTGCAAGACCAATGTCGATCAGGACGGACGTCAAGAATGGGGGAGCTTTTCAACGACGACGCCGCCTCTCAACTTCAGCCTGAGTCCGCCCCAGCTCGGGTTGGGTACGGTCTTCATTAAACTGATCTCGCACATCAGCACCACTCTCGGTGTCCCCAACGAGTCTCCAGATGACTGGAACATCCAGGCGATGACGATCACGGCAACTGACCAAAACGGCGTGACGAGCACGCTCTTCAGCAAAGGCAATCCCGGCGATACGAATGGCAACGACTGCTTCGCACGCCTAAAGGCGCCGCCGAATGCGACCACGGTACGCCTCGCGCTCGATGGTTCGAACAGCTCCATGTACGTCGATGGAACATCGAGCGAGCAAAACGTCGCGTCGGCTTGCTTGAACAACGGCGGCTAGAATCTGGTGTCGCGGTCCCAGCCGATCGCGCTGATTCGGCCGATGGCGCGCCGGTAAAAACTCCGACGTGAAGCGCTCGTCAGTCGTCCGCTCGGTTGTTTCGGTCTTCATGCTCGCCGCATCGTTACTCTGTGCCGGAGCCGGCGCGGCGCAAAGTGCGCTGCCGGCTGTGCCGGCCGGCTTCGTTATCGAACGGATTGCGACGGTCAACGGGGCTCGCGAGCTCAGCATCGCCCCCAACGGTGACCTCTTCGTCGGGACGCTTGGGAACACGATCGTCGTCATCCCCAACGCGGAGACGGTTCCCGGTGCGCCGCGCACGTTTGCAACCTTCGACGACCGCCCCGTCGCAGGCGTTTTCGTTACTTCCGACGCGATCTACGCCGGCGCTCAGTTCGGCGTGTACCGTATGGCATACCGAACCGGCGATCGCGAGGCGCGTGGTAAGCCGGAACGGATTGCGGCAGTCCGCACCTCCGGAGGCGGAGGCCACGCGACGACCACGGTCGCCCTTAGCGGCGACCTCCTCTACGCGAGCGTCGGGTCGTCGTGCAACGCGTGCGACGAACACGATCCGACCCGTGCGACGATTCAAACGATGAGGCCGTACGGCAAAGACATGCACGCGCGAGCGGTCGACATCCGTAACGCGATCGCGCTCGCGGTGGACCCTGCCGACGGTAGCGTGTGGGCCGGGGTTGCCGGTCGCGATGACCTGGCGCACGGGCACCCCTACGAGATCTTCGACGACGTGACGGCGCACCCGGGAACGCCCGACTACGGCTGGCTACACTGTTTCGACGATCGCCAACCGATTGATGGCGGTAACTGCGCGAACGTGGTCGTACCGCGCGCGGTCTTTCCCGCCTACGACACGCCGATCGGCGCCGCGTTCTATCCGGCTGACCCGAAAGGCAAGTACGCGTTCCCGGCCGCATACCGCGGCGGGGCGTTCGTGGCGCTGCACGGCTCGTGGCACCAGCCGCCGGTCCCGCCGCGCGTCGCGTTTGTGCGGTTCAACGGTACAGCCCCGGCTAAGGGCGTCGATTGGAGCAATCCGGACGCGCAATGGAGCGAGTTTCTCAGCGGCTGCCAGCACCCGGACGGTTCTCGCATCTGCCGGCCGACCGGCGTCGCCGTCGGCAACGACGGCTCGCTCTTCGTGAGCGAAGACGAAGGCGGCGCGATCTACCGTATCCGGCCCGCGCGCTGAACACCATCGGACGATACGCGCCGGCGCGAACGCCTAGAAGAAACCCGCTCGATGGTCCGGGAACGCGATCGTGCGATTGCGATCGAAATGCGGTCGTGCGTGCGAGAGAACGAAGGCGGAAACGTCGACGGCTTCTTGATCGCTGAGCGTACCACCGCGCCCAAGCGGCATGTTCGCCTTCACGAAGCGCGCCATCTTCGTATTCATACCGGCCCCGTCGTTGAACGATTTCGCTCCCCACAGGGGTGGGAACGCTCCGTGATCGCCGGAGCCGTCGGCACCGTGGCAGGCCGAACATTGCGTGGCGTAGATTTTCGCGCCGGCCGCCGCGTTGCCCGGTTTGGCAGCGACCACCGTGACGAAATCCTGGCCTGGAAATCCGCTTCCCACCGGGGCTCCCTTCGAGAGGAAGGCGATGTACGCGACCATGGCGATCATCTCGCGACTCGTGTATGGCGGCGGCCGCCCGTTCATGCTGTACAAGAAGCATTCCGCGAGCCGATCTTGCAGCGTAATGAAGCGCTTCGCCCGCGAGTTCCATTGGGGAAACCTCGCATAGGTTCCCAGCAGCGATCCTCCGTGCGGCACGGTTCCACCGGAAATGTGGCACGCCGAACACGACATATCCGCGGTGATGTAACTTCCGGCGAACTTTCGCGTGTCGGTGATCAGCGAGCGGCCGTAGCGAATCAGCGCGCCGTCCGAGCCCGACGGCAATTCTGCCGTCGCTGCCGACTGCGCGGGATCGGACGCGGCCCGAGCAGGCTGCTCGAATTGGGCCGACGTCACCAGCAGCAAGCCGATCGACAACGCTCCCCACGTGAGGACCGAACGTCGCCGCGCTGCCGCGGCCGCTGAATCGTCGTGGGGCATCGTCCAACCTCCGAGCGGCGCGCAGCGTAGCGGCCATCGACGTCGTGTCGGAACAATTCGTGAAGGGGCGGGCGCTTCCCATGGCCCTCGTAGGAAACGGCTCCACGAGCCCCAGGGTCCTCTCCCACGCAGCCCGAAACCGTCGTCGCCGGAACGGGGTCGGCCAGACTGCCTCCCCTTCACGGCGCTGAACACGCCGATCCCAAAGTGTGCCGACGTAGCTCAGTTGGTAGAGCAGCTGATTCGTAATCAGCAGGTCAGCGGTTCAAGTCCGCTCGTCGGCTCCATATGAAGACCTCGCAACTGCGGGGTTTTTCTTTTCGCGCTCGATGGTCGTCGATTGCGCGGTGGGACGACGGTCGTCAGCGGCGCTCATTGGTCGAAGTCCGCCCGAAGAATACGCGAAGTCGATGCGGCCGGAAAAGTAGGTTGCGAGATTCGGCGGGTGGGGTTGGTGATCCAATGTGAGCCGGCACTCACTCGACTGGTGCACTTGGGCCAAGGAACGGTCGAAGAGGTCGCCGTAAACCGCAACCTCTCCACTCTCGAACTTGGGAGCCGCGCGTGAACGGACGAGCGTATATCCTGCTGCTCGCACTTGCCGCCGCGGCGGTCGGATGCGGCGGCGGTTCGACCTCACACATCCCTCATGGTTCGCAGGGCCACACGCCGACCCCGGCGCCAAGTTCGACCATGACGTATACGGTCGCCCAAATCACGACCGCGATGCAGGGCGTGCAGACGACCTATCAAGGTCTGCCGCATACCAACCTCGGGAACGATTTGAGCGCGCTCGCGGCGTCGATGGTTTCGTCGAAGGCGTACCGATCCGCGATCGTCGTTCCCGGCGGGATCGCGGCGAAGTTGCCGGACGGAACTCCCGTGCTTGTGTTCGCCGACCGGACGGAAGACGTGGGCGGGCCGTCCGCATCGGCGCGGCTGCGCCCGGCTTACGCCCCGCATCGGTTCGACGCGCCGTTGAGCGGACCGAACGCCCACGAGATCGCGCTGCTGGTCAACGAGACCGATACCAGCGGCGCGTTCGTCCCGACCCGCCAGTTCGCATACGGAAACGCTTTCGCACAAAGCGGATTCGGTGCGTCGACCGGCTACGGCGTCGACGCCGTGGACGTAACCCTTGCGAATATTGCCGCGATCGGAAGCGGACACCCGATCGATCTGCTCGGTTTGGCGACGCACGGCGTGATCGGCAGCGACCCCGACAACCCGCTGGCGACCAATACCTACTATGCGTGGCTCTCCACCACGCCGCTAGATCCCTCAGTCGTTACGCAATATCAAACCGATTACAATGCGGGCAACCTCATCAGCGCAATGTATCTCACGCTTCAGAAGCAAACGATCCCGCTCCCGAGTTATGCCTTTACGCCGACGTTCCTGACCGAACATGTGCACTTCAACCCCGGCGCGATCGTCGACAACCAGTCGTGCTGGGGGCAGAGTCCGATCATCGCCAGCAACGTCCAGGGCGTGCTTCAGGCGGCAAACGTCGGGCGCTACATCGGCTGGACAAAAGAGGTCGCCGGCAACGACGCCGACCAAACCGACGCGTTCATCTTCGACCGGATGCTCGGCGAGCAATCGCCGAGCGTGACCGGGCTGCAGGGCTATGCGAACCAGCGCACTCCGCCCCAGCGCCCGTTCCCGCTCGACGACATCGAAACCGCGATGGGCGCCGAGACCCGCAACAGCCCGATCCAAGCGCCGACGAACGAACCATATACGCTCTCCGATGTCAAGATTGCCATCAATGCGTCGGCGCCGCCGAGCGCCGACGGGACGGCCGCACGATTGATCATCACGGACTTCGGCGGCGAAAGTGTTGCGAACGCGCCGATCGAGTACAGCTTGCCGTCGATTTCGCAGCTGCAGGTGAACGAAACACCGTCGAACGGGGTCCTCACGATCCTCGGGAGTTTCCCCGCCGCTTCCGGAAACGCGCAGATCACCGACGCCTCCGGCACGTACCCGCTGACACCAACGGCTTGGGCGACGGACCACGTTACGGTGACGCTGGCGAAAGGCGGCAATGGTTCGGCCGGCCTCGTAACGGTCTTCTACGGGACTCCAGGTTCGGGTAACGGCAACCTGATCGCAAGCAACGCCGTCCCGCTCACCCAATGGAGCGGGACGCTGGAGTATGACGAGAGCGATCAGCTCAGCACCCTGGGCGGACAAGCCGGAAGCGGAACGGGCGCGCTGCAGACGATATTCAACATCGACTTTCGCGCCGACGTCCATCCGGTCGTCCCGCAGGTCGATTTCTCGCCCGTGCCGCAGAACCTGACGTTCAACAGCATCGAAGGCGATTCGTTCGCGACGATCACCGCATTCAACGGCACCTTTACGACGAGCAGCAGCACCCCGTATACGGCGACGTTTGCCCTGGTCCCAAGCGGCCCGATCATGGTGCCGGCACCGACGCCGCTCCCGCCGTCGAGCTTTGACATCGGGGCGCTTCCCGGTCAACCCCCGGCGTGTAACAACGGCCTGCCGGGTCCGCAAAGCGGCCCCACGAACGTCTTCTGCCCGAGTGTCGGTTTCAAATCCCTGAACACCGGCTCGTGCAGCGATGACGATTCGGGCAATCTCTGTCCACTCGCATTCTATTCGCCGGCGGTCGGTTTCGGCTTACCCAGCGGCGGGGTCGGCGGCCTCCTTACCTTTACGATGGACCCTGCCAGCTACGCGATCTCCGTCACGTCGACGACGGCAAACTTCGTGCGCACCGAAAGCAATGCAACTTTCGGCGGTGCCGGCACCGCCTCGATGAGCGGTTCCTTCCAGCCGCCCTTCCAGCCGCCGACGAGCGTCACGCCGGCCTTCCGTCGTGCGAACCCGTGGACCGCGCGCGGCTCGCGGACCACACGCACGCCGTAACGACGAAGGCGTTACCGCCAGCTCGATCGCTCGATATCAACCCGAGTGTGTGCTCGCGCGTTGCGGCAGTTCACCGTTGCGGGGCCGCAACAGCCGACCGTAATCCGACCGTGGGTCAATATAACTCCTACGATGATTCCCCTCCGCCGAATCCAACTATGACCCAAGTGATACTCCATCAGGTTACGTCGAGCTCCCCGTATACGGAAGCCGTTGGGATAAATCTTTATTACATCGGGGTGAAGCTCCAATGACGGGCGTTCTGGCGCTGGCATGGCTCGTGACTACGCTTCAAGGCGTCGCCGCTGCCGCTTCCGTCTCGCCGCCGCCAGGCATAGCGTGCTCGCAAAGTGAACCCGCCTTTGATATTTGGGTAACCGCTCATGAGGCATTTCGCGCGCGTCATTACACCGAAGCGGCGCGATGTTTCACCCTGGCAACGCCAGCTGCCGAGCACGCTCGTCAGCTAGCAGTGCGATATGGCGCGTTCCAGCAGTCGTCGCCCAGCGTTTATGAAGAAATGGCAAGCGATTCTCGCGTCTTCCTCGGCCTCTCCTATTGGCACAATAGGCAGCTTCTTGAGGCTACGAGTGCTTGGCGAAAAAGTATCGCACAGCGAGAGCCCAAAGCAATTACGGTTCCGTCACGCGGCACGCGCCTTTGGCTTGAGCGACGTTACCCGTCGGCCGTATCGGCACTTGAACCTTATCTAAGTAACGAAATAAATTCCCTCATCAGGGCGGATATCAAGCGTGCTTTTAGCCAAGCGCGAGCTGGTAACTGGGTCAGCGTACGTGACCTGCTACATGATGCGGCAAGAATCGATCCATCGAATAAAGCGATCAACTTTTTGCTTGGCCTGTTCGGTTTACGGCAAAACGACATAGCCGATGCGCAGTGTCAGTGGCTCCGCGCGCTCGAGCTGAGCGATTTCGCACCCGAGGCACTCAATCAGAATGGTGACCTTGAGGGATATGACAGCACGTGGCTACTCATTGAATCAGGCCGGCGCGTGGGCATACTGTGCCGGTAGGAGAGGATTGGCGAAGCGCGTGACGGCCCACGAGATCAGGAATTGCGCTTGAAGAACGCCGAAATTCGAGCTGGGGTCGCTATCATACTCCGGGCGAGTGGGCGCTGGCGGGCACGCGCCGCGGGCACGCGGGATTGGCGGATTTGCTTCAGATGCAATCCGAAACGATGGAAACTTCATTTCCAGAGCCCCTCGAATTCGTAGCGCAGGGAGACCGGGTTCTGGTCGTAGGCTTCAGTACGGGCAAAGTCAAAGCCACGAATAGGACGTTCGAGGACCATTTTGTCATCGCCATTACCGTTCGAAATGGCAAACTGACGAACATCCGGGAGTATATCGACACGCTAGCACTGGCGCGGGCCTCCGAGATGGACGCGAGCCCCAGGCCCTAATCCATCGACACCGATACCTCACGAAACAGTTCGTAAAGTCTACGAATACGTTGAACAGGGCATCGCCTTCTGAACCGTAAACGAGGAACAGGAGGCGATATCGTGTTTCTCGCGATTCCATTCCACAACGCAGAGGCATTTGGTAAAAGTCGCGTTACCATCGCATCATCCGCGCGTACAAGCGCGACTCGATGCGTCACGAGGAGCTACGGACGTGAAAGTACAGCTTGGCGCGGTCTGGCATTTCAGCTTTGCGGTCAGAGACCCGGAGAAGAGCGCGCAGTTTTGGACCAAGAACTTCGATCTGCAGGAAATGTTCCGGTCCGATGAGGCCATCGCGCTGACGAACGACGCGATTATCATCGGGTTCTTCAAAGGC
>Ga0182024_10014925_pt1 | contig 14955 bp, 16 predicted proteins | sample P32metaG_FD_120480 | JGI IMG/M metagenome (GOLD analysis project Ga0182024, IMG submission 120480) | Permafrost microbial communities from Stordalen Mire, Sweden - P3-2 metaG (Illumina Assembly) | ecosystem: Environmental > Terrestrial > Soil > Wetlands > Permafrost | place: Sweden: Stordalen... | reverse complement strand
CGCGAGTCCGCCGCCGACCACGGTTATGCCAGGGCTCAGCACATACTGAGGGCCGTTGTAGGTCGCTTCCGGATAATGATTGAACCAGTAGATGAGGGGATTCTGGTAAACCAGCCCGCGATCGACGAATTGATCGGCGCCGTCGACGGGGAAGGGACGATCGCGCCACGCGCCATTGGTGAGCACCACCGCACTCAAGCTCCACGCCTCGCGCAATTCGGCGAAGTCGATATCGCGGCCCATCCGGGTCAGCGGGACGTAGTAGATATTGGGATGTTCGAGGCGTCTATTGATTTCTTCGTATTCGTCGCGGCGCTGCTTCACATGCCATCGCGGGAGGCCGTCTTCGATTTTTCCGTATGGTCTCGGGTTCTGCTCGAAGACGATTACTGTCACCTTGCGTTCAGCCAGAATCCGGGCGATTTCGGAGCCCGAGGTTGCAGCGCCGATGACCGCGACAACATGGGCCGGTTCGGTATGAACGGTATTACTCATATGCTGAATACTCTCCATGCCGCGTGTCGCGGCAGATGGTCATTGCGCGATTTGTCCAGTGCCCCCGTTAACCATGTCAGGCAGAAGCCTGGCCTCTGCCCCTTCCCAAAAAGGAAGGGGAGATGAGCGGGACTTCACGCGCTCGCGAAGGATTCGCCCATGTTTTGTATCACAGGGCTAGTGGCTACTTTCAACATCCCGACGCGATCGTGACACCGGCTTTGGCTGGTGCGTGTCGGAGCGCAGCTTGCGCGTCGGATTGTCGCATGTTTTCCTGATCGCCTGATGGCATCGTCACACACCTCCTCCGCCCTCCGATGGCTACTTGGGATTATGGTCGCGGGGCTCTCGGCATTTGCCGGATGCTACGTCGGCTATCGGCATCAAACCGAACATTGGACCGCGGCGGATACAGCGCTCGGCGAGGAGCATGAAGTTCCTTATGATCAGAGCGTGGCGCTTGGATACATTGAGGACGCACTGCGGGGCGACGGTATCCTGTTCGAGATCCAGCCCGACAATTCGATCGTGACGCTATGGCGCAACGCGGACATCAATACGCCAACTGGGTGGTTCATAATCAACGTGCAGCCGCGCTATCGCTACGAGATTGAGGTGGTGTCGGAAGGCAGTCACAAGAGCAAGATAATCGTCAACGTTCGCACGGAGAGTATCCCTGACGATGAGCTCTCAAGCTACAAGGCGAGCAATCGCTTTGCGTTATTTGGGGAGATCGACGAATTGGCGTCGAAGAGTCCCCCGCCCGCGACGACACCGGCGTCGGGCGGAGTCAATTTCACGATGTTGCCAAACGAGGACCTGAAGACACTCGCGGCGCGGGCGACCGGCAACGCACAAAATTGGGAGGTTATCGCGAAGGACAACGGACTGTCGTCGCCCACCGACGTTACGCCTTTCCAAAACGTTTGGGTGCGCAACAGCCTGCTTAAGCGGAGTACACCTTAATCACCGGCCGAAAGGACGCCGGATTCGTCGTATTCGGGGCAGAGGCCGGAAGGGCTCACGGCGGCGACCACTGCGAGAAACTGCTCGAAAGTCATATGCAGATTGAGAAAGCCGCCTTGACAGAAGACCCATCCATAGTAGTCGAGGATTTCATCTGGAATCATCAATGGGAGGCGCGGAAGCGTGGAGACGGTCGGAAATCGGCGAGGCTCGCCGACTCGCGGCGGTCCGACCGGGTACGAGTCATGGATCAAATCGTCGATAGCGCCGTCGACACCGTCGTGGTCCTCTCTGAGGGGAACCACGTTATTTCTGGAACTTCGCGCCATGAGCAGCAGCACCTCCTCGATCGCTTACCCGCCGCCAACACCCAAGCCTATACTATTAGCGTTGCGGCAATCTGCCAAGTCCGATAGCGCTTAAATCATAAGGCTTTAATCATCTAATAGCGAGCTAAAGAGCCGTTTGGGGGATTTTGTGTGCCCAAACGACGATAGCGACAACTGTTACATAAAGGATGCAAATGGCGAATTCTTCCGGATTGCAAGCGATAGTGCTGGGGATTGTGCAAGGGCTCGCAGAATTTCTGCCGATTTCGAGTTCAGCTCATCTGATAATCGTGCCGTGGCTGTTTCACTGGAAGGACCCAGGATTAGTGTTCGACGTCGCGCTACATATGGGGACGTTGGTCGCCCTACTCGTCTACTACTGGCGCGAGTGGGTTTCGATGGGCGCTTCGATATTCAATGGAGATCGTGAGCGCAGGCGCCTGCTAATGATGCTCATAGCCGCCTCGGTGCCCGGCGCGATTATCGGCATGCTCTTCGAGAAACAAGCGGACACCAATCTTCGCGCTATACCGCTGATCGCCGTGGCGCTGGCCGCGCTGGGAATCGCGTTATGGTACTTTGATTACTCGTCACCACAAACACGAAACATCAACGAAATTACGTTTTTCGACGCGCTGCTGATCGGACTGAGTCAGGCGTTCGCGCTCATCCCGGGTGTATCTCGCTCCGGCGCGACCATCACGACCGCCCGATTCTTGCGCCTGGAACGCACCGACGCGGCCAATTTCTCGTTCCTGATGGCGACGCCGATAATCGCTGGAGCGGGTCTCTTCGAGGCACGTAATATCCTTCACGAAGGCATCAGCGGCGATGTGATCGCGGGCTTTGTCGCCGCGGCTATTTTCGGATTGATCGCGATAGCCGTTCTAATTCGTTACGTACAAACGCGAACATACCAGCCGTTCGCCTGGTATCGGGTCGCGCTCGCGGCGTTCGTGATCGCGGTCTATTTGATTCGGCGCTGATCGCGCGCGTGGTTGGTTCGCGGAGGCAGGCGCTCCACTTGATCAGACCACCATAAGGCAATGGAGCGGCGGTCACGGAAGGCCTTCAATGAGGACCTCCGCGCCGTCGTAAATCAATTGTGAGCCTGACTCAGTATTGATTCTTGACCTGGACCCGGCCGGTCTCGTCGTAGACATAGACTTCATTTGCGGCTTCGTCCCTGGTGCGCTTGTGGGTGCCGTCGCAAAAGGGTTTGTTCTTCGAAAGGCCGCATCCGCAAATGTATAAGGGCAACTCGGTGCCTTCCGGGACTTCGTATGGGGCGTTCTTTTCGTGTCTGATGATTCGGGCCATGACATTCCTCACTTGATTGGTGGGTGGGATCTCAAAATCGGCTTGCACCCTGATTATAAGGAATCAAAGACCAGCCGCGGCCGATAGTCAAACGGCCGCGCAACCGCGTGCGCAATTTCGGCGCCTCAAGTCGGAAAATCAATCGCCGGGTGAACGTCAAGTCAGCGGCGGATGCACTGCTTCGGCCAGCTCCGCATCGCGATGTTTTCGTCCGGCGTCAGCCCCCAGCACAAGGAAAAGAACTCCGGTGACGGCGATGATCATGCCACGCACCTCGCGCGCAGTCGGATGCTCGCCGAGAAAGACGTTCGCGAACAGAAAGGAGAGCATCGGCACGCCCGGAATCGTGAGCGCCGTGGTCCATGCCAGCGAAAGCCGATTAATCGCACCGTACCAGGTAAGGGAACCGAGAACATAGATGAATCCGCCAGTCACACAGATCACGGCGAGCGTTCGCGGGTCGGCCAATCCGACGGAGGCGCCCGCATCGGTCGTGAGAAAAATTGCGACCAACACGACTGCGGCAAAAATCGTGCGCGCGCCGGTCACGCAGGTTTCAGAAAGCGGCGGCATCACGCCGAGCGAGATCACGTGAGAGGTTTGCCAGAAGAGTGGCGTGATGAAGAGCAAAGCGGCGGCAAACATGGGAGAGAATGCGCGACCTGCGCCAAACACCGATCCGATCCCGATCAGAATCACGACAGTCGCGATCAACTGGCGGCGCGACGGCCGCTCGCCGAGAAAGATCGTCGATAACAGCAGCGAGTACAGTGGCTCGCTCTGGAGGAGAATCACGCCCGCTATCGCGTCGATTTTGCGCAGGCCAAAGATCAGTGTGAGACTGGTCGCGACCGAGCCGAACATCGAGAGCGCCACGAGTCGCGGAATCCATTGCCGCGAGATGAGGTTACGGATTTCGCCGCGCCGCCACATCACGAGGGCAAGAATCGAGCCCGCAACCGTCATCGAACCGGCGCAAAACAACATCGGGTCGATATTCTCCGCACCATAGCGGGTGATCACGGGCTGAACCGCCGCGATGATCGTGGTCGCAACCGCATTGACCAGGCCGATGCGAAATTCGCGGCCGCGATTGGCCTGGCGCGGAGGGCCCGTTGCGCCGGAAGGTGGGGCTGGATCTGTGTCGGTGTTCATCGTAACGGATTCGACTTGATACGGCAGGTCACCGTACAGATGGGCGTTGAGGCGATGCATCTTCGCGACCGCGCCGGTATGTTAGTCGGCGGCGTACGCAATTGAAATGAAGACGAATCCACTGACTGAAACAGTCCATACCGAAGCGCTGCCGGCGGCTCCTGACGAAGCGGCGGCCACCGCTTCACGCACGGTCTCGCATGATACGAGAGAAGCGACACGGGAGCGCGCCAATCCGGCTCGACTTTCCGAGCCGCCATTCGATGCGCGTGAGGCGAGGTTTGCGCGTCGCCTCGACCGCCTTTCGTCGCCGCCGATTGCGATTCCGATAATTCTCGCGATCGGGATCATCATTTTTCTTGTCAACCTTGGCAGTGCTCCGTTGTACACCAAGGGCGAGCCGCGTGAGGCGGTGACGGTCTTCGATATCGTACACGGAGGCGGCGTCATCCTGCCGATGCGCGCCGGCGTCGAGATTCCGTCGAAGCCGCTATTGATGCATTGGCTCGCGGCGATCGTGTCGCTAATTGCTGGCGGCGTCAGCGCGTGGACGGTGCGTTTACCCTCGGCGATGTTCGCAATCGCCGGGATGATCGTGACGTATCTATACGTGCGGAAAATGTTTGAGGCACGCGGCGCGCTGTTGTCGGCGATTATGCTGGGAACGGCATTTCAGTATATGCAGGCCGGCACCGGTTCGCGCGTCGATATGACGCTGACGTTTTTCATGACGGTCGCGTTTTTCGAGTTCCTCGCAATTGCGGAGAGCCTCAGTAATCGAACCACGCTGCTCTACCTTGCAATCGCACTCGCGGTCCTGACGAAAGGGCCGATCGGCGGGGCGCTGCCGGCGCTGGTCGCAATTGTATGGCTGATATTGACCTGGCGCTGGAGCGTGATCCGCCGGCTGCGGCTGGCACGCGGCGCGATAATTGTCGGAGTAATCGGCGGCGGATGGTATCTCGCGGCAATAGTCAGTGGCGGCATGGCCTTCGTGCATAAGCAGATACTGGGAGAAAATCTCTATCGCCTGATCGGACATACCGGCTTTAATCACGGCCACGCGCATCCGTTCTACTACGAAGAGGGCGCGCTGCTCGCGGGATTCCTGCCGTGGACGCCGGTTGCGATCCTAGCGGCAATCCAGGCGCTGCGTCATCGGCGACGAGTCGACCCGCGCCTCGGCTACCTACTCATTTGGTTTCTCACCGTGCTGATTTTCTACAACCTGCCGCAGAGCAAACGCGGGGCCTATCTGCTCGCGCTGTATCCGGCGCTGACGACGATTGTCGCGCTCTTAATTGGCGATGCGATCGCACATCAGAAGGCGATCTTACGACCGCTCCGATGGCTCGCGCGCGGGGCGGGGGCGTTCTTCGCGGCGGCGGGTGCCGGAGGCCTCATCGGCCTTGCAATGCTCTACATCGCGCCGTCCGCAATCCAGTGGATCCTCGCGCAGTGCGGCATTGTCCTTGCGCAATTGCCCGAAGCTCTGCGGGCACTTGCGCATCAGCATAGTCTGCTTTCGATTGTACTTCCGTTGGCTGCCGCGACGGCTGGAATATATTTGTTTCGCGTGCGACCGCGCATCGAGAATGTGTTTTTCGCAATCACCGCGGGCTTCGTTTCGATCGTGCTCGCGGTCAACCTCGTGGTGGAACCGGCGGTCGCAAATACGCTGACTCTGAAGGGCTTCGCCATTGCGACGATGAAGATCGCGGGCGATCGCCCGGTCGGCTATTGGGGCAGCCTCGACTACGACTTCGCCTTCTATAGCGGACGCAATATCCAGTTCGTAACCAAGCCAGACACGCAAATCGATTTCATGGTTTCGTCCGAGGACGATTACAAGCTGCTGTGGCCGGCAACGCGCGCACGTTACCAAACCGTCATGCGCAGCGGCCCTACCGACTTCGACGGCACCGGACAGATGATATTGCTGAAACGAATAGGCACTTCGCAAACACCTGAAATCTCACCAGTGCCAGCGACACCATTACATCCAGGAGTACTATTGGACTTAGTACCATCGAAGCAGGCTAAAGACACCGCCTGCAGGTTATCAGGAAAGCCGCGACTTGCGCAGGTCCGAGATGGCGGCGGCCAGACGCGGCAGGACTTCGCCGGTAGCGCCGCTCAGGCTGATGTCGCAGACGCGTGTGATCTCCGATTGGTAGAGGTTTGCTTCAATTAGTTTACCACCGCGCTGCTTGACTTCGAGCGCGAAGCCGGCGGCCGGATAGACGGTGGCGGAGGTACCGGCGACGATTACGAGATCGGCGCGCGCTGAATGATCGATGCATTGCTCGAGCACATCGGGCGGAATCGGTTCGCCGAACGCGACCGTATCACCCTTGAGCAGCCCCTCGCATTTCGGGCAGGCCGGCGGCAGCACCTCGAGGCGAATATCCTCGCCCCGAAAACGCGCACCGCATTCGATACAGCGAATGAGCTTCCAGTTGCCGTGAATCTCGGCCAGCGCCGATTGGCCCGCCTGACGATGGAGATCGTCGACGTTCTGCGTAATGAGGAAACGCAGAACGCCCATCTCCTCGAGGTCGGCGAGTGCGGTATGACCCGCGTTGGGCTTGGCAACCTTGAGCGGACCCCACAACTCATCGTTCTGGCGGCGGATGCGTTCCTCCCAGGCCTTTTTCGGATCGGCGAGAAAGATCTGGTAGCCATTCATCGGAGGCTCGCCGTACTTAGTCCATAGTCCGCCCGGGCCGCGAAACGGCGGGATGCCGCTTTCGACCGACATGCCAGCGCCGGTTAGCGCGATCGGATAATGCGCCTCGAGGATTACGCGTGCAGCGGCAAGGATTTCGGCATCGGTCGCACTTTGCGGGCTTGAAGACATAGCTAGTTCTCCCGATATATTTCGAATGCCGCTCCACTTGCCCGTAGCTGACTAACTGACCAGGCAAGATATAAAGGTGAAGGCGTAGGCGGCGACGCCCGGGTCTAGCGCCATGACATTAAGGCTTCCCGTATCCACCGACTCATTAGCGACCAGACTATACATTCGCGCGCGATCGACGGTAACGATTGAACGGCCTTCGACGATTTTCACATCCGCGCCCGGACGCTGGCTAGCAGACAGGGAAAGCTCTACGCGTGCGGGCTTATCGACGGGAGGCGCAAGGACCAGATTCACATCCATCGCAGTGTAACGAATAGCTATTGCAGCGCCGGGCGCGTCGGCACGTGCGCTCTCCTGGCTGATGTTCCAGCGCCCGCTCAGATAGGTTGCACCCTCCGCATGGCGGCCCGGGTCGGTATAGTCAGCCGCTTGATCGCGGGTGACACCGGCGGGATTGCCAAACTGTCCACGCGCAAATCCGAGGTACAGTTCCGGAGTGACGCGGTAACATAGCGCACCTGGCCGGTCGCTATCGCGCAGCGGCTCGATGGGCGGGGGAAATTCCACCGCCGGATTCAGTTCGCCCAGCACGCGTTGAATCTGGGTCTCGGTATCCTGATAGAGTCCTTCGCCAAAATGGTAATAGCGCAGGCGCCCTTCCGCATCGACCAGGTACTTAGCCGGCCAGAAGCGATTCGAGTAGGCGCGCCAGATGGTGTAGCTATTATCGACAACGATTGGGTATTCGAGGCCGAACTGCTTAATCGCAGCAATCACGTTGGCATGGTCGCGTGCAAAGCTGAATTCAGGGGCGTGCACGCCGACGACCTGGAGTCCGTCGCGGGCGTAGCGCCGATGCCATTGGGCGACATATGGGAGCGTTCGGATACAATTGACGCATGTATAGTCCCAAAAATCGACCAACACCGCCGCTTTGCCGCGCAATTCCTTGAGATCGATCGGGCCCTGCTGAATCCATTCACCTCCGTCGAACGATGGCGCATAAATGGTCTCGTTGATCTGAGGCATTCGCGAACTCTCCTCGCGCACGACCGATCGTTGGGAACCGATCCGCAGCGCCGACGTTAGCACAGACCCGCTACATCGATAAGCAAAGATTCAAAAGCAAACATTCGGAACAATTGTTAATGAAAGAAGTAGAGCAATGGGATGCTGCGTTACTGAAATACCGATCGCGCTCAGGCGAGAGCGGCGGTGAATTCAGCGATTGAACGGGCGAGCAGATCGGGAGATTCGAGCGGCACGTGATGATGTGCACCGGAAATCACAGCCACGCGTACAAGCGGGTTCGATTCCGCAGCACTGGCGGTGGCCTCCGCGGTCATGATCCGGCTCATCTCCGCGCGGACCAGAAGAATCGGTATCCCGATGCGCTTGATCGCGGCTTGGACGTCGAGGCCGTCACTGCCGAAGAGGCTCGCGCGATCGAATTTTAACGTATAGCGGCCATCCGCGGTGCGTTCCAGGCTGTGCGCTGCAATCTCGGCGAGCAACTCAGGGGCGATCTCACCCTCGTTCGGAATCAGGCGAAAGCGCTCGATCGCGGTGGTGCGGTCGGGATATGTCACGGACGGCAGCGCCTTGAGGCGTGACAGAAAGCGATCGCGGCGGCGCGACGAGGTCACCGCGATATCGATCGCTATCGCTGCGCGCGCGAGCGTTCCGAATTGGCGCGCGAAGTCGAGCACCGAGATGCCGCCCATGCTGTGGCCAACGACGATGGGTTGGACGAGTCCCGTGGCCTGGATGAACCGGGCAAGATCGCGCGCATAATCGTCGGGCGTATAGGCCGGTGGCAGCACCCATTCGCTGTCGCCATGACCACGCTGGTCTAGCGCGAGGAGCCGGTACTCGAGCGCGCCCGCCAACGGCCGCCACCACCATGCGTTGGCGGAATTGCCGTGCAGCAGGACCAGCGTTTCGCGCCCGCGCGGATTCCATTCGAGATAATGCAGCCGCGGCGTGCCCTCGAGGAAATGGCTTCGCGGAGCGGTCATCCGAGCTCGTCGAGAAATTCGCGCAGCGCCGCAGCGAGGCCGGCTGGATTATCAAGCGGCACATGATGATGCGATTTGGGGACGATCGCCAGCCGTCCCCGCGGCATCACCGCGACCATCCGCTCGGCGAGGCCCTCCTTGAGCACGCTATTCTCGGCCTTGAGGAAGAGCGCGGGGCACTTGAGGAGCGCGAGACCATCCCAGGCCTTCATCGGATCTCGCATCATGGTGCGACGATCGCTCTTATATTCCCACTTGCCATCGTCAGCCTGGCGGAAGGAATGCTCGGCGACATGATTGAGCACCTCACGCGTGGCGATGGTATCGCCGGGTATGGTGCGGAAGCCGGCAATCGCGTCGGCATGCGAATCGAAGCGGCGAGCGGGCCGATCGGCCAATTCGCGCAACAATGCTACCGCTGAATCGGGATACGATGGAGGGCTATCAATCGCCACCATGCCGCGCAGGGTCTCGCTATGCAATCCGGCGTAGCACATGGTGTTATGTCCACCCATCGAATGGCCAACGAGAACCGGCGCGCCAAGGCCCCACTGCGTTATAATCGCGTAAATGTCGGCTACATAATGGCGGGTTCCGTAACCCCATTCATCAGTCCATTCGCTATTGCCGTGGCCACGCTGGTCGAGAGCGAGAACGTGATGCGTGCTCAGCAGCGCGGGCGCGACAAAATCCCACCAACGGGCGTGGGCCGCGCCGCCATGAATCAACAGCACCGGAGGTTGCCCAGCCCCGCCGTAGTCGACGAGATTGAGCACAATACCGTCGGAACCTTCTAAGCTCAGTGTCTCCATAGTCCTCCATGATCTTGCGCTACTTCAGTTTGTTCGCTCGAGCGATGCAATCGCGCGCATGGATCTCGCTTTGCAAGCGAAAATATTCGTGCAACCATCTTACAGGTAATTCGACCAGTTCTTATGCCTCAGCGGTTACCAGTCAATTCCTTTTTTGCCGGCGTTCTGGCGCTGCTGACACTCGTGGCGCAAACTGCGTTCACCGGTAATGTAAGCGAAACAGCCGGTTCCACTTCCGCACCGATGACGGCCACGGGGTCTGCGAGTTCGAGCGCTGCTGCGAACCCGCCCCCGCCGTCCTACGGTGGCGAATCGAATGAAGCCAGGGCGCGGGCGCTGGTCAACGCGGCGATCAATCTGACCGACAGCGAGCGCGCGCTGAAGCTGCTATGGCAGGCAACCGAAATCGATCCGTCCTTCAGCGAGTCCTATGTCTACCTGGCGCTTTATTACAATTCGCGATCGGACTTCGGCAAGGTGGTCGGCGTTTACCAGAAGCTGGTCAAGTATCAGCCCAAAGAGGTTAGCGCGTACCTGAACATCGGTGAGGCCTACATGTCTTTCACGCCGCCGCGAATGGACGACGCCCTACCCTATTACCGCAAGGCGATGGAACTCGATCCGAGCTCATCGTTTGCAGCACTCAGGCTCGGCGAAATATACGCCCAGCAAGGAAATCGGGACGAGGCGGTAAAATTCCTGCACCTGGCAAGTAGCGACCGCACGAAGAATCCGGCCGTCGCCGAGCAGGCCGACAAATTCCTACACGACATGGGCTCCTGAGCGCCGACGCGCACCGCCGGCCTCGCCTGCACGAATCGGAGGGCAATCAGGGTTCTGGAGAGGGGCTCGCAGCCGGGGACGACTCTATCGGCGGGGCGCCGCGAGCCTGGCCGGCCTGGCGGGCTTCGGCGCGGAATCTCGGCGGCACGAATTCGTCGTCGAATTTCTTTTGCTGATCGGGATTCAAAATCGCGCGAACCTTCAGATATGCGGCGATCGTCAGGCGGCGGCGTTGGTGCTGCAGTTTGTGCCTCAGATCGATCACTTGCGCACGCGTATCTTCCATCACTTCGGCGATTTGGTCGCGCTGCGACGGACTGAGCCTCAGTGCCTGGTTCATGCGTTCGACCAGATTTTCGCCCGGGATTTGCAGTAGTCTGAAGCGATACGCGAACGTGCTCACAGCAAAGCCGAGCGCGAGACCCGCCATCAACGCGGCGACGAGCAGAATAGCGTTGGACCTACCCTGCAAGGCCGCTATTACCTGGCGCCGACGGATCGGGTGCGATCGAGTCGAACACCGCCGGCTCCTGTGCCGCGGAGTCGAACGCGGTCGCGTCACTGTCAGAAGAGTAAATGGCTCCGTCAACGTCTGCACTGGCGCTGGCGATACTTTCCGCAAAATTATCCACTGGCCAGCGGGTCGACGACCAGGCGCTAATTCCGCCAATGAACAGCAGCGCGACCGCCGCCGCGACCTGCCATGGCCATTGCGAACTGCTGCGCGGCTCCGCACGCGCGGTTGCGAAACGGCGAGGACGTACCAGGTTGAGAGGAGGCTGCGCCGCCGAGACCGCGGTCCCCGGCTGGCTCTCCGAATGGACGACAGGCGCGCTCAGCGCAAAGACCCGAAATGAGCGGTCGCATTGCGCACATGCCTTGAGATGTTCGACCAACCGCGCGCGCTCTGTGAGCGGCATCGTTCGACGCCAAAAGGCGATTAATCCCTTGCGTGTCTCGAAGCAATTCATCGTTCGACCCGATTCCGGCCTGAAGACAAAATCCGTTCCCCCTGCCGACGCATCAACTGCCTGGCGCGAAAGGCACGGATTTTTACCTTGGCCTCGCTCCAGCCCATTATTTCCGCAATTTCGCTTATGCTGCGATCCTCCGTCTCCTTCAATATCATGACTGTTCGATCCTCGGGACGCAGCGACTCGAGCAGACGATGCGCGAGGTCGTGAGCCTCTTGCCGTTGCTCCGCTGCGTCAACAATCTCCTCCGGCGTCGCTGCGGAGACGAGTTGCATCCAAGTTCGTTCGGGTGCAGTGAAGTCGGCTACAAGCTCCTCGGGCCGGCGCTGTCGGCGGCGCAGCTCGTCATAGCATACGTTTGAAACAATGGCGCGCAGCCAGCCCATAAATGGCATCTCCGCCCGATAAGACGATAGGCCAGTGAAGGCACGAATAAAGCTTTCCTGCGCGAGGTCACGAACCATTTCGCGGTCCGCAAAGAAGCGTTGGCATAGACGCTCGACTTTGTCGCGATAGCGCGCGGCAAGTTCGGCGAATTCCGCCGTCTGACCCGCCAATACCGCGGCGATCAGTTCATCGTCGGAGGAGGTGGCGGTCAAGCGTCGATTAAACCGCTTTGTGGCCAGCGCATGAAGCATATCTGCCTACTAATACGCATGATGCATGGCCAGGGTTACAGGTTGAAGATTTGCCTCATCAGGTCCGTCGATGTGTGGGGCGAAAGGTGCCGTTAGACTTCGGGAAGCGACCGAAGCAGTCCGGCGCTCGCGAGATCAGCGGGCGTATCCAGGTCCAGCACCACTCCGGGGTCATCGACGTCAACATATACGACGCGCGCGGCATTATCGTTTACCACCACTCGCGCGCCCTGGTCTTCCGGAGCCGCCATCAACTCGGCAAACACCGCGCGATCGAAAACCACCGGATGACCGCGATGACCCCGGTAACGGGTAACGGCGATCGGCTTCTTAGTTCTGCTGTATTCGTCAACCAGGATGCGAAAGGTCACCGGCGCGACGAGCGGATGGTCGGCAAGATGGACCACGACCGCAGCGGCGCCGCCGGCCATGACCTCAGCCAGGCCGACCTTTAGCGACGAAAGCTGGCCACGATTGAAATTCGGATTCTCGACCACGGTAATTCGCGAATCACATGTAATAGCTGGACGGATACGCTCGGCGTGAGCCCCGAGTACGATTACGAGGCGGCTGGCGACGCCGAGTGCAAGCGCGGTCGTGCGCGCGATAAAGCTCTCGGCGCCGACGCGAAGCAGCGGTTTCGGATAGCCCATCCGGCGCGATTCGCCGGCCGCAAGCAGAATCGCTTCGATCGCCAATGACTCAAGTCTCTTCCCGAGATTGATTAGGCTTGGCGCCGCCGCCGCAAACGACCGGACTTCACGCCGAGAGTGAAATCGTCACGCGTGCCGGTACGACGCTCGCGAATGATCTCCGCAATGATCGATATCGCGATTTCCTCAGGCGTTTCGGCGCTGATATCGAGGCCGAGCGGCGCATGAATCTCATCGAGCAACGCCGGATCGATACCCTCTTCCGCCAGCCGCGCCAGCATCGCACGCGACCGCCGCTTGGACCCAATCATCCCGATGAAGCATCCGGGCTGTTTCAGTGCCGCTCGCACAACCTCTTCGTCGAAGGCGTGGCCGCGCGTGACGGAGATCAGAAAGCAGTGACGGTCGAGCCGCAACGAATCGATCGCCGCAGTGAAGGGCTTCGCGACGATAACATCGGCACGCGGGAAGCGCTCACGGTTGGCGAAGGACGTGCGATCGTCAATCACAGTAGTATGAAAGCCCAGCATCACGCCCAATTCACACAGTGGCTGCGCGATATGACCGGCCCCGACAATAATCAGCCGCTGCGCACCGGTTATGGGGTCAAGGAAGAGTCGTGGCGCTCCGTTCGGTTCGATATGAGTGACGGGCTTGAAGGCGCCATCGCCGCCGACTTCGAGCAATCCGGCGGCGGCATCAGCGGCACGATCCCCCAACTGGTTCAGCGCAACGCCCTCAAAGCCAATCATCTCGGCGCCTACCTTATGCGCGGCGGGATCGATCACGGTCTTAGCGCCAGCCGGAGCCTCCGATCGGACACCCGGATCAATTAGCGTGAGCAGTGCGGCGGGACGATTGTGCTCGGCGGAATCGGAGAGTTGGCGTGCGATCGGCAGATCAGCCGGAACCCACAAATCGATAAAGACATCCATGATCCCACCGCAGGTGCCGATTTCCTGCTGATCGAAATCACCGGTCAAATCGATCTCGGCCAGCCGGGCACCGGCCCCTTCGTCAAGCAGCAACCGGGCCTTCCGGAAAACCTCGGCCTCGCCGCAGCCGCCTCCGATCGTACCAACCTGGCCATCCTCGCGCACAATCATCTTGGCGCCGACTTCCCGCGGGGTCGAGCCGCGCACATTGATCACCGTAGCGAGGGCAAAGGGCTGATTGCGCTCGAGCGTCCTAACTGCTTCGGACCAGATTTGATCGACTGTGGCCATCTATTAGAGCTCCGAGAGCGATGCCGTGATGCCGGAATCAATTAGGGTGCGAATGACGTCAACACGCCGCAGGCCTCGTGGGCCCGCCGTTTAATCGCCGGGACCTTCCGCACAGGCAACGGTATTGAAACCGACAGACTTGATTGTGACCTAAAAGGGGCGAGACTTTCCAGTGCAAGAGCTTCAAAAGTAAAGGCGCCCAATGGCCCGCATTAAATCTGATCGGGCTGGGCCGATGGGTGTTAACTACCGGGCGGGCGGGTTCCGATTGCGGCGAATTCGCCCTCGCCAATCCGGCGGCGGGGTCCTTCGTCGGCCAAGCCATAGCGCGCGAGCATTCGATAGAGGGTCGAGCGCGAGATACCGAGCAGATCAGCCGCGCGCCGCCGATTGCCCTCAGTCTCCTCGAGCGAGCGCACGAGGGTGTGTTTGATTACTTCGTCGAGCAGCAGCGGCGCCGCGGCGTCGCCGTTCACTGGATGCGCGAGCTGATGCGTTCCCGTCGCGGCGACCATTGGCATTTCAGACTCGCCCGTAAGGCTCGCCGCGGCAGCCGGTGACTCGGCCGCGACGGCTGGCGGGGGCAGCACTCGCGTAACCTGCTCCGGCAGATCCTGCACGTCGGCGCGATCGCTGTCGGTGAGCATGACGGCGCTTTGCATGGCGTGGGCGAATTCGCGGACGTTGCCGGGCCAGTCGTAGGCCTGCAGGGCGGCGAGGGCG
>Ga0182024_10014924_pt1 | contig 14955 bp, 17 predicted proteins | sample P32metaG_FD_120480 | JGI IMG/M metagenome (GOLD analysis project Ga0182024, IMG submission 120480) | Permafrost microbial communities from Stordalen Mire, Sweden - P3-2 metaG (Illumina Assembly) | ecosystem: Environmental > Terrestrial > Soil > Wetlands > Permafrost | place: Sweden: Stordalen... | reverse complement strand
GTACCGAGGCCCAGGATGAAGCGATCGTTGCTAATTGCGGCCATCGTCAGCGCCGTCATTGCGGTCATCGCCGGGACGCGCGCGCTGATCTGCATAATGCCGGTGCCGAGCCGGACCCGACTGGTGCGCGCGGCGAGATAGGCGAGCGGCGCAATCGCGTCCTGACCCCATGCCTCGGCGCTCCAGACCGCATCTACACCGAGCTTTTCCGCTTCGATGACGAAGTCGACCTGTTCGTCGAAGTCGCGCTTGCGCCCCGACGCCGCGCCGCCGATCCCGATGCTGACTTTCATTTTCTTCCTATGCGAGCTGATCATTGCCGAGAGAGACTGACCAAACCAGGCCGACGTGAATACGTGTAACTACAAGGTTGAGTTGAGCGGGCCCTGATGTAGGTAAATCGTGCAATCATTTCTCGGAGGCTGACGATGTACCTCGAACTGTCGAATAAAGATCCGCCTTAGTCAATGAGGTCGGGTGCTCAGGTCACCTTTATTTTCGAGCCGGTCGTCGGGGTTGCCGTCTTCGCCATCTTGGTGCCGACCTCGTAATAACGCCACGCCCAGATAATCAATCTCCTCGCTTGAAGGCCGACCTATTTCCCCCTGATCAACGGGACCTGCCCGTCGCAGCATCCACCGTCGGAGTGGCTTTTCGGACCGCGAAAGGTAAACGCAAATTGCTAAACGTCGGGGACTATCTACGATGGTTCCATTTCGTCGCGCAGTCTGATGAACTTAGGATGCCGAAGCCGGTTCTTCGGTGTCCATTCCAGAAAGTCGATCACGGCAATCAGACGGGTTCGAGCCAGAGACACTTTTCCATTTACGAGACGCGAAAAGGCCCCAGCCGTAATTGGCACGCACCGCGATTCGATTGACCGGCTGGCGGCCCCGGTTGTAATACCCGACAAGCACATCCGCTTTCAAAAGAGAGGTCGTCCGCGATGCCATCTACACGAGAAAGCGACATCCTTACACGAGTTGGACCGGGCACTCCGATGGGCGAATTGATGCGCCAGTATTGGCTGCCGGCGGCGTCATCGCGCGAGTTGATCGCAAGCGGTGCTCCGTTGCGCCTGATGCTGCTCGGAGAGAAGTTGATCGCGTTTCGCGATAGCGCGGGCAAGATCGGCGTGATGGATCATCGCTGCCCTCATCGATGCGCTTCGTTGTTTTATGGGCGCAACGAAGAAGGCGGATTGCGCTGCGTCTATCACGGATGGAAATTCGACACCGATGGCAACTGCCTCGAGATGCCGAATGTTCCGCCCGAATACGACTACCGGGAGAAGGTCAAGGCGAAGACCTACAAGGTCACCGAGCGCAACGGTTTGATCTGGGTCTACATGGGGCCACGCGCACAGCCGCCGTCGCTGCCCGCGCTCGAACCCGCGCTGCTGCCGCCCAGGGAGATGATGACGTTCCTCTGCCAGCGCGAATGCAACTGGCTGCAGGCGCTCGAAGGCGATATCGATACTTCCCATTTCAGCTTTCTTCACGCCGGCACTATCAAGGCCGACGACATTCCCGAGGGCAACATGGCGCGCTACGCGCTGGTGAATCGCGCGCCGTCGCTCGACGTCGCGAAAACCGAATGGGGCACGCTGTATGGGGCGCGCCGAATCGCCGACGGGCGTATCTATTGGCGCTTCGCGCCGTTCGCGTTCCCATTCTGGACGATGCCGCCGGAAGGCGACTTCGATAAGCATCTGATTGTGCGCGCGTGGGTGCCGATGGACGATACGCATACGATGTTCGTTCATCTCTCGTGGAAGGGAAACGCCCCGCGGCCGCGCGAGCTACGCAATGGCCAAGTCCCAGCCGGATTCACGCTGGGAATGGATTTTCTTCCCAACACAACCGACTGGTATGGGCGATGGCGGCTGACCCAGAACCAAACCAACGACTACAGGATCGACCGGGAAGTACAACGCACCGGCAGCTTCACCGGCATCGACGGTATCCACGTGCAGGATCAGGCGATTACCGAGAGCATGGGCGATATCGTCGATCATAACCACGAGCATCTTGGGCATAGCGACATGATGGTAATCCAGACCCGGCGGCGTCTGATCCAGGCAGCGCTCGATCTCCAGGAACGCGGCACCGTTCCGCCCGGGGTAGAAAATCCCGAGATATATCTGCAGGTTCACTCCGGCGATTTTCTGATCGACGAGGAAAAAAACTTCCTCGAGGCATACAACACGCAGCCGCGCACCTCGGTCGATTTGGACGGGAATATTCACGCACCGAGGCCGCACGCCGGCGGCGAGAGCATCTCGGCCGCGGCGAAATAGCGGGCGATGACAGAAATCGTCGAGACCCAGTCGGGCCGGATTGCCGGTACGCCGGGCGAGGTTTCGATCTTCAAAGGAATCCCGTTTGCGACGCCGCCGATCGGAGATTTGCGATGGCGCCCGCCCCGTCCTGTCGCGCCATGGCCAAGCCTCCGAAGCGCGACGGAGTTCGGTCCCGATCCGATCCAACCGCCGCTGCCGATGAGTCCGCCGCGTACTCGTCCGATGAGTGAAGACCGTCTCATGCTTAATGTCTGGACTCCTTCGCTTCGGGGCCTGCGGGAAGCTGCTGGTGCTGGTCTTGATTCCGGGCGGAAGTTTCATCGCCGGCTCGGGCGCCGACCCGCTTTGCGACGGTGAGAATTTCGCTCGCAAAGGCGTGGTCGTCGTCACGCTCAATTACCGCGTCGGGCTGTTCGGCTTCCTGGCGCATCCCGCGCTCGGTGCGGAATCGGAACACCGGACGTCAGGGAACTATGGATTGATGGATCAGATAGCGGCGCTGCGATGGGTACGCGAGAACATCGCGGCGTTCGGCGGCGATCCGAATCGCGTCACCGCCTTTGGTGTTTCTGCCGGGAGGCGTCGATCTCGCTTCTGATGATTTCACCGCTCGGCAAAGGCATCTTCCAACAAGCAATCCTCGAGAGCCCGGGAGCGTTGCGTCCGCTGGCGAGTCTTGAGGAAGCGGAGACCGTGGGGCGGACGTTGGGAAGCGATTTGGCCGCGATGCGTGCAATGTCTGCGGACGAGGTACTCGCGAAGACCACTCAGTTCGTACCCAAGGTGCGCGGGCTGACCACCCCGCGCGTGCTGCGGCCAATCCGCGACGGATGGGTGATCGATCGCGGGGAACGCACCAGCTATCTTGCCGGCGGCTTCACGCCGGTCCCGATGATCGTCGGCAGCAATCTTGACGAGGGCGGACTATTCGTCGGCGCGTGGCCAGTTAAGACCGTCGCCGACTTTCGCGAGCTGGTCACGCTGAATTTCGGAAAGTCAACGCAACAGGCGCTCAGAGAGTATCCGGTCGAGCGTGACGCCGACGTTTTTCGCCAATGCGTATTTCTCTTCGGCGATACCCAATTCACTTACGGGGCGCGCGGAATCGCGCGGGCAAACTCCGCGCGAGAACCCGCGACCTATAGATATCTCTTCAGCCGACGGCGTGGAGACATAGCTGAGCCGCCCAAGCACGGAGAGGAAGTACCGTACGTTTTCGGCAGAGTCTCCAAGATTCGCACTGAAGATCCGCCGGCGAACTTTCGCGACGAGACGCTCTCACAACAGATAATGGACGCGTGGGTTTGCTTCGCGGCAAGTGGCGATCCGAACGGTGGAAGCTTGTCGAATTGGCCGCGCTACAACGCGGCACGCGATAGCTACCTCGAGTTTGGCGATACGCTCGGGATTGGCAGCGGCTGGAGGGCGTCACAGATGGAGTTTCTCGACGCTTTCTTCGACGCCAAGTCCAAAGTCGTTTGATTGGCCACGGAGGCTACCGGGTCGCGGACGAGGATGCGAAATCAGCCGCGCCCTTCTTGCCGCGTAGAGCATCCAATGATCTGCGCCACTCGCGATCGGTCGCGGATTTCAATTCCGGCAATCGCTCCACCAAGATGGCGACCCACTCCTGAACCTCAGCGGCGGCCGGCGCCATTCGTCGGCTAAGCCCCGCTTCCTGTATCGTGGTCGCGACCTCGCGCAATTCGGCCGCCCGTCGGCGTCCGTGCTGAAGAACGCGGCTCAGCATATAAGAGCCGCGCTTCTCCCAATCGGTTCCCGGAAAGCTGCTGTTGAGCGATTCGATGATCGTGTCCTCTATTCCATAGCTGCGCGCAGTCAGGAAGCATTCGACGACCAGCGCTTCGATACCTTTGATCATAATGCTGCGGCACATCTTGATGGCCGACGCCTTGCCAATCGCGCTCGCGACGACCTCAAGGTTCATTCCCGCAGGCGTGAGAATCGCCGCCAGCTCCGCGGCGCGCGCGCCCGCGAGCAGAATCTCGACCTTGATGCCCGCCGGTCCCACCGGACCCATCACCGCGCCCTCGGCGCCGGATCGCGCAATTGCGATAGCGTTATCGCGCTTGGCGCTGGGCGAAATCGAGTTGATATCGAAGAAGAATTGGCCAGGCTTCAGAAAGATCGCTGCCGCTTCAGCAACCTTGCGCGCGGCGGATGCGGTCACGGCAGACAGTATGATGTCTGCGTCGCGGCACGCTTGCTCCAGCGATGGGCACGCAGCGATCCCCAATGAGTGAGCGCGCACTCGTATCGCCTCTGCGGTCGATGGATTCTCGATGAGCGCGTCGTAGCCGACGACGTCGAACAGTCTGGAAACGACGAACCCTTTCGCGAAGGTGGCGCCCGCCTCTCCGAGACCAATCACGGCGATGCGTAGTGAATCGCGCGCCTGTGCCATAGCTTCCTCCTGAGCTACGAGTGCCGCTTCAGCAATGAAGGGTCGGTGAGCGCCGGGACCTGCCCGCGCACGGGATTTGCCACTGCATCCTCGAGCGTCGCCGCGCCTCTCCATTCCTCTGGCGGCCGCACGCGCCCGTCGCTTCCGACTTGGTCGATACCCCAATAGACTTCCAGATTGTGTCCATCCGGATCGGTGAACTCAACCGCGATCTGGACACCCGCGCGGCGGCGGCCCTCGAATACGATTGGGACGCCGAGCGTGCGCAGATGATCACGAAGGCGAAAGACCTCATCGAGCGTAGCAACTTCGAACGCGAAGTGATGAAGCTCGCTACAGGAGGCTCGCTCTTGCATCCCACCGACCAACGCGATTCCGTGATGGTCGGTGTTGAAGCGCAGGAACACCATCCCACCCGGCATCATCTCCTCGGGATAAACGTCAGAAATCCTCAACCCGAGCACGGCAGTGTAAAAATCTGCTGAGCGCTGCAAATCACGCGCACGAATCACGACGTGCCCGAGCTTCCGTATCGTGAAAGGGGGCGGATGAGACGCCGCAGTGCGTTTCAGTTTCTCGATGTCAGCCGGCATGATGAGTAACTGTTAATACCTATCGGCGACGGATCAGCTTGAGATCGCGTCCTTGTACAGCGGCGACGACGCTTTCATGAAGCGCAGCAGCATCCGCATCTCGGCGATGCGCTTGAACGCTTTCAGCAGGAGCGGCGGAAACAGTTCCAGGTGGATCGAGCCGGCGACCGTGCCGCCGCGGAACCCGAGCCTGGTCGCCGTCGCGTCATCATGGAGGCTGCCCGGGACATGGCGAGCGTTGTTCACGATCGGCGCAACGGGCCGACGATCACCTGATCGCGCAATTCGATTTCCGAATTCATGGTGACGCCTCGAAGCGAATTCAAGCAGGTCCCACCGCGATCGGCAAACTTCTCAACTCGGAGTGATGGAGCGTTTCCGGACCCGCTTGTTCAAGTGCTAGCTTCGGCGCGAGGATGCCTCGCATATGACCTCGTCAATATCAGAGCCTGTGAGCTGGACAAGCGATCTTCTTACTTCGCTCGGAAGCACGGACAATTCGAATCGTCACGCGCTCCACATCACCGGACGTGATCCGGTCATCGCAACTCGATTTCGCGCCGGTGAGGCGGCTGCCGCGGTTCTTGCCGCCAATGCGATGGCCGCCGCCGACCTGTGGTGCGCGCGCGGCGGGCGTCCGCAGCGCATCGAGGTGGACACGCGCGCCGCGGCCGCATCGCTGCTGTCGTTCGCATACTTGAGATACCAAGGCATCTCGTTTGAGCGGCGCGCGCAGCCCACGACCGCGCTCTATCGAGCTCGCGACGGGCGATGGATTCATCTGCACGGCGGATTCAGTTCGCGCGAAGGCACGCTTGCGCTTTTGAGATGCGATGATGATTCCGCCGCAATTGCGAAGGCAGTCGCATCCTGGGATGCCCACGCCCTTGAAGATGCGCTGGCGGAGCGCGGCGTATGCGGAGCAAAGCTGCGCAGTACCGACGAGTGGAGCGTTCATCCGCAAGGGATCGCGCTCGGGCGAGTGCCTGTGGTCGAAATGCTTCGCATCGGTGATGCGGCCCGCGAGCTGCTTCCTGGACCTCGGGCCGACGAGCATGGGACTCGGTCACTTTCGGGCGTGCGCGTTCTCGATCTGACGCGAGTGCTGGCGGGACCGACCTGCGCCCGTACCCTGGCAGAGCATGGGGCGGAGGTGCTGCACGTGCGAAGTCCCAAGCTACCGTCAATTGAGCCTTTCGTGATCGACACGAATCCCGGTAAGCGTTCGTGCAATCTCGAACTCGATCGCAAAGAAGACCTGGAGCAATTGCGCGCGCTGGTCCGCGATGCGCATGTGTTCTCGCAAGGATATCGTCCCGGTGCTCTCGCGCGTCGCGGCTTCGCGCCGCAAGCCTTGGCGCAGATGCGGCCCGGCATCATAGTGGTATCGATCGACTGCTACGGACACGAAGGTCCGTTCGCGGGCCGCCCCGGATGGGAACAACTCGCGCAGACCGTTACCGGCATGGCGCACGAACATGCTGGCGACGAGCATCCTGCGCTAGTCCCAGCCGCGATCAACGACTACACGACGGGATATCTAGGCGCGCTGGGGGTGATGTGTGCACTCGCGCGACGCGCAATTGAGGGCGGCAGCTGGCACGTTCGGGTGTCGTTGGCGCGCACCGCGATGTGGATCATGTCGTTGCCGCGTACCGCGCCAGATGCCATACCCGCGGGACTCGATGGGGCGGCAATTGCTCCTTGGATTATTGAGATAAACAGCGCTTGGGGTCCTCTGTCTCGATTGGGGCCGATCGCGCGCATGTCGGAAACGCCGCCGCGATGGGATATCCCGCCCGCGCCGCTCGGCAGCGATCCCCCGGCCTGGAGCTAGTCGGGTTCGCGTGCAACGGCAAGCGGCCACGGATCGCTTTCACGGGCGGTGCACCTATCTATTGAAATGAGTATTACGCCTTTAGCAAGTGACTAATTGAAGATGCGGAGGTTCCGATGAAGGTTACCAGATTTCATGCAACCGCCGACGGCGGATCGCGCTTTCAGGAAGTCGAAATTCCAATTACCCAACCCCGAGCCGATCAGTTCGGACACACGATTCTGCAATCCAACGCCTGGGCGTCGCCAAGCATCCGCTTCGTCGAGCTACCGGTTGGTCTCGATCAAAGCTGGCATCACGCACCGGCGCGCCAGATCGTAGTGGTGTTGTCGGGCAAGATCGAAGTCGGCACGAGCGATGATCAAAGGCGCCAATGTACTTCCGGACAGGCGTTTATTGCCGACGATCTGACCGGCAAAGGTCACGTGACACGAGTGCTCGATGGTCCTGCGCGGGTGATGTTCGTGCAATTGCCCGACAGTTTCGATTGCGATCGCTGGGCATCTTAAGTACGTCGGCTTGAGTTAAGTGAGGCGGCTTTGATGACATCAGAGGTCCCGAAAGGCGAAGGTCGACGTGCGGCAGTAGATGCGGTCGTTCGCGCGATGAGAACGGGCGAACATTCTGCTGTGATCGTCGCGACGAAATTCCTCGCTTCCAATGTAGCGATGAACGCCAATGGCGCCGAAATCGCCAGCCGCGACGCGGTGATTGATCGAATTACGGGGCAATGGGCATTTACCCCGGTTCTCGCGCAAGGGGAGTGGTCACTGCCCGAAAAAGTCGCCGATGGTGTCAGGGTCACCGCGGAGTTCCCCGGCTTAGGCGCCGCGCCAAGCAATTACTCTCTGATGTTCTGGTTCGATGAGCGCGATTTGATCTCGCGGATCGAAGAGAAGTTCTCTTTCAAGATGACCGCCGAGCCGGTCGATCAGATTCCCGTTCAGGTTCGCAGCGCGATTAATCGGGCCCTCGCAAACCAGACCCCGATGGTACTCGCCTATGTCGACGATGCCGGTGCTCCGTCGTTGTCGTTGCGCGGCAGCGTCCAGGTTTACAACTCGACACAGCTCTCTCTGTGGGTGCGCAATCCGAATAGCGGCTTGATTCGTTCGATCCGCGCCAACCGTCCTTTGTCTCTTCTGTTCCGGAATAGTCCGTCCCGCACGACGCTTACGATCCGGGGACGAGGTACCGTCATCGAAGATCCAATTGTTCGTCGCCTGATTTTCGAGTTATCGCCGGAAGTCGAACAACGTCATGATACGGGCTTGACGGGAGCCGCGGTGATAATCGATGTTTCACGGATTCACGGTACCTCGCCAAAGGGACCGGTGCTGGTCGTCATCAAGTAGGCTCAACTTGCCCTCAAATGCCGCCACCGGCGCGCAGCAGTCGAAAGGAGCTTCGAAAATGACAAGGGTAATCGATTCCGATGGTCACATCGTTGAGCCGCGCTCCTTCTGGAGCGACTACATCGAGCCGAAGTTTCGCGACCGGATGCCCCGCATCGCGAAAGATGCTGACGGAATTGATCGCATCGCGTTCGGGAATCAGGTCGCCAGGAGCGGCATCTACGCGCCCGCCGCGATGTGCATCCCCGGTGGCCTCGCCACACCGGAGCTGGCGCGCAAGCTGTCGTGGGATGACCTGCGGCCCGGCAGCTCCGATCCGCGTGCGCGCCTGAGCGACATGGACTCGGAAGGCATCGATGTTTCGGTGCTGTTCCCATCGATCGGCATCGGTTTCGTCGCCATCAAAGATCCGGAGCTATCGACGGCGGCCTGTCGCTCCTACAACAACTGGATGAAGGATTTCTGTTCGGTCGCGCCGCGCCGCCTCTATAGCGTTGCTCCGGTGCCGCTTCATGATGTTGGCGCCGCGGTTGTCGAAATGCGCCGCGTCGTCAAGGAGCATGGCGTCAAGGCGGTGATGGTGCGCTCGAATCCCTATAACAATCGGCTGCTAAGCGATCCTGCCAACGATCCTTTCTGGGCCGAAGCCCAGGATCTCAATTGTACGATAGCTCTCCATGCAGCGGTGACCGGTGACATGCCGACGGCGGGATTCGATCGCTATCACGATTTCTTTCAGCGCATGATCATTTCTCATCCGCTCGAACAGCAGATGGCATGCATGGACATCATCTGCAGCGGCATGCTCGAGAAATACCCTCGATTGCGGGTTGCCTTCCTCGAAGCAGGCGGCGGATGGGTTCCGTGGTGGCTCGCTCGACTGGACGAATTCCACGGAAAAATCGGCCACATGGTCCCCAAAGCACGGATGAAGCCGAGTGAGTATTTCCAGCGCCAATGCTTCTGCTCATGCGAGCCGGATGACATGGCGCTCAAGGCTGCGACGGCGCTCGGCCTCGACGCCTATCTGATGTGGGCATCCGACTATCCACATTATGACTGCGAATTTCCCGGCGCGGTGAAAGAATTGCGCGAGCATTGCGCCGCGCTGCCCGAGGATTCGCAGCGCCGCATCATGGGCGAGAATGCCGCCCGCTGTTACGGCTTAAACTGAGGTTCCCGTTCGGAAGGAGCGGTCACCATGCCAATTGAGTTCGGGATTTTCGACCACATCGAGCGAATTCCAGGCGTATCGCTGCAGCAGCTCTATCGCGATCGGTTGGAGTTCATACGGACTGCCGAACGCGGCGGCTTTACCGGCTACCATCTCGCCGAGCATCACGGCTCGCATCTGTGTATGGCGCCGCAACAAGCAGTGTTCCTAGCCGCAGTGGCGCAGGCGACCGAGCGGTTGCGCCTCGGGCCGTTGGTCTTCTGTTTGCCGCTGCATCAGCCGCTGCGCCTCGTCGAGGACATCTGCATGCTCGACAACCTGAGCGGCGGGCGGCTCGACGTCGGCATCGGCAGGGGCGTCGGGTTCGCGGAGCACTTTTTCTTCGGCCATACCCATACCGAAGCCAAAGAGCGCTTTGAAGAGGTCCTCGACATCGTTGTGCAAGGGCTGACGACCGGAAAGATCGATAGCCGCGACCGCAAGTTTCACGACTTCCCGGAGGTCAACCTCTACATGGAGCCGGCCCAGGCGCCCTATCCCCCTTTGTGGTATCCAGGAAGTCTGGAGTACGCCGCACGGCGCGGCCTGAACTTTCTACTCCCGATTCGGATCCCCAAACAGATCAGCGAAGTCTACCGACAGATAGCCGCCGAGCATCGCGATGACCCGAGTCGACTCAACCCACACGTGATCAGGCCGAAGATCGCCAGTACCCATATGCTCTGTGTGGCCGAGACCGATGACGAGGCGCGTCGTATCGGGCATCGCGCCTGGAACGCGCTCAAGCGCAATGTCTGGTCGGTGCACTGGTACGAGCCGGGGCTGCTCGATGAGTTGCCGATCGCGCACTATGACTTTCTGCAAAAGGCCTTCGAATCCCCCGCCCGAGCCGAGAAGGGCGGCGGCCTTGTGGTCGGCTCGCCAGACACGGTGAGGGAGTACTTCAAACAATACGTGGGCGAGGGGAATATCGACTACCTGATGACCGCCTTGCCCTTCGGCGACATGACGCACGGGGAAGCAATGCGCTCATTGCGACTGTTCATCGATGAGGTTATGCCCGCGGTGCGGGGCATAGCGGGAGCTTCATGAAGTGCCTTCGGTCCTGCACTTGGAACGGCGCATTTTAGTTGCTCAGCTCATAGAAAAGGAGCGCTTTCGCGTCCTTCTCGGCGGTATCAAAGCCCTCGGTGAACCAGCTGTAGATCTCGGCGAGCATCGTGCGCGCCTCGTTTATTGCGCGACGTAGCCGCCGTCCACCGGCATCGGAAGTCCGGTCACGAACGAGGCGTCATCAGAGCACAGAAACAGCACGACATTGGCGATCTCTTCGGGCTTCCCGATTCGCCCTATCGGCTCCGCGGCGATCATCGCCTCTTCGCTAATCGAGCCGCCGTCGATTACGCGTTCCACCATTGCGGTGCGGATGAATCCCGGGCACACTGCATTGATCCGGATACCGGACTTGGCGTATTCGAGCGCCGCCGATTTCGTCAGCCCCGCCACGCCATGCTTGCTGGCCACGTATGCGGTCCCGCCCGGCAAGCCGATCAGGCCCGCTGCGGAGGCTGTATTAACGATGCTGCCCCCGCCCTGTTTGAGCATCTGAGGTATCTCATACTTCATGCATAGAAATACCCCGGTAAGGTTTATCGCGATGATCCTCCCCAATTCTCATCGCTACAATCCGCGATATTGCCTCCCATCTGGCCTTCGATACCGGCGTTGTTGAAGGCGCAGTCCAGCCGGCCGTAGCTCTCGATGGTCCTGGCGACCATGGCTTCGGCCTGTTTCGCGACCGCGAGGTTGGCTTCGATGAATGACGCCTCACCGCCGGCATTCTTGATCATGCGGACCGTCTGCTCTCCGCCCTCGCGGTTGTAATCCGCGATAGCGACTTTGGCCCCTTCGCGTCCGAACACGATTGCGGTGGCACGGCCAATTCCGGAACCGCCACCAGTGATGAGCGCTACTTTGCCTGAAACTCGACCTGCCATTTCCATGCTCCTTGTGCGTTTGCCCTGGTCGTCGGTACGACAGAACCCGTTTCCTATTCCTTTCGCATCTGGGCAACAACGTCATTCGAACTTGGGGTAGCAGTGGCCTTCAGGGATTGCGCAACTATTGGTTGAGCTTCGACCACCTGCGCTCAGTGCGCGAATCCTTCACTGCGATGGCCAACGCCCTATGTTGCCCCACCAGTACGACCAGCTTTCTTGCTCATGTAATCCCGGTGTAGATGAGATTGCGGCGCAACATCAGATAATGTTGCGTTGAAGCGGAATCACCACCGCTGGATGTTCCGATCCCTGCGTTTTAATGGATGGGTCGTGGCATAGGCGAGTAAGACCTCCTCGTCGCGCGCGAGCACGTGACGGACTACAAGACGGCGGCTTTCTGTAACACCAGCCCGTCCGCGATATGATGACTTCGTTGCCGCGCGGTCAGTTTCCAAAGTCCCAGCTCTCCCCGGCGTGATATCGTCCCAAGACGTTCTTCGCGATCAGGATCTTGTGGACCTCGTCAGGACCGTCCGCAATCCGCAACGTCCTGGCCCCCTGGTACATGCCCACGAGCGGCAAGTCGCCCGAGACGCCCGCCGCGCCCCACACCTGGATCGCGCGGTCCACCACCCGCTCGAAGGCCGCAGGGACGAAGATCTTGATCGCCGAGATGTCGGTGCGCGGGTCGCCGCCGCCATCCATACGCTCGGCGCAGTGAATCGTCATCAAGCGCGCCGCCTGGATGTCGATGTAGGATTCAGCGATAAACCCCTGGATGAACTGCTTGGTCTCGAGCTTGCCGCCGTGCACCTCGCGCATCGTGGCGCGCTCGACCATCAAATCGAAGGCCCGCCACATCTGCCCGATCGAGTTCATGCAGTGATAGACGCGCCCGGCGCCCAGACGATCCTGTGCAGCCTGATGGCCCGAACCGGTCTGGCCAAGCTGGTTGCTCAGCGGCACACGCACGTCGTCGTAGACGATCTCGCAGTGGTCGCTCGGCCGGCCCCAGACCTCGATCCCGCGCACGATGCGAAGTCCCGGCGTGTCCTTGGGCACGATGATCTGGGTCATGCGGCCGTTATCGTGGCCGCTTCCTTCGGTACGGCACATGACGATCAGGAAGTCGGCGCGAAACCCGTTCGAGGTGAACCATTTGTGTCCGTTAATCACCCATTGGTCGCCATCACGGCGTGCGGTGGTCTTGATCGACCGTGGATCCGACCCGGCCGAGTCTGGCTCGGTCATCGAGAAGCCGGACTCCATCTTGCCCTCGGTGAGCGGGATCAGCCACTTGCGCTTCTGTTCTTCGGTGCCGTACTTGAGCAGAATCGTCTGGTTCCCCGAGTTGGGCGCGACTACGCCAAAAAGAGCCGCGGCTCCCATGCTGTACGCCAGCACCTCGTTCATGTACGCATGCTCCAGGAAGCCGAGGCCGGCGCCACCATACTCCGGCGGCAGATGTGGCGCCCATAGTCCCGCCTGCTTCACCTTCTCCTTGATCGACTCCCCCAACTCCCGAGCGCCGCGCCGCTCCTCGTCCGTCGCACCGTCCCGCCACGCCGCCCACAGCTTCTGCTCGCTGGGCAGGATGTCGCGGTTGACGATCTGCGCCGTAAGCCCACGGATCTCGTTGATCCGGGGATCGAGCGTCGGGATGGGTTTCACGTTCATATGCATGGTGGTCTCCTCTGCAAGGGTTCAAGCCCAGCCCAGCGCCGCTGCGGTCAAAACTTGTCTCGCTCCCGCTGGAAGCAAAGGTCACGCTCAACAGGCCTTGTTAAGCGGAGGTTCCGTTCTGAAAACCTGACTTAGACTCACACCGCTGTCAGGCGGTTTGCAAACGCGAAGTTCGAGGACGGGGTTAAGGTGCGCGGCGACTCTCCGACATGAACCAACACCTTCACGGCAGATAAGAGTGGCAGGTACTCTTCGTGTAGTCGCATTGAACTACGCAGTTCCCAATCAAATTGCGGCAGTAGTATTCGTCGTTGCCGGACACCTGACAGAGCTGGTACTGGCGCTGACATTCGGAGCGGCATTGGGTCTGCTTCTTCTCGCATCGAGTCGCGCACCCGGCACCGACCATCGCCAGCATTGCAGCCGACACGCTCGCGATCGTGAGCATTCGCACCATAGTTCGTGTTAATAGCAAACTCGAGACCGATCTTTAATTTTGTCCGGCTAGTCTGCGAAGCCAAATCCGACACTGGCAGGTGAAAAAATGAGTGGCGAACTGGTGCTGTATGATTCCACGGATCGCATCGCAACCATCACGCTGAATCGTCCTGACAAGCTCAATGCGCTTTCCAACGGACTGGTCGCCGAGCTGCGCGACGCCTTGATCCATTTCGAATCGGGTGATGATCGCGTCGCGATTCTGACTGCCTCGGGTGAGCGCGCTTTTTCCGCCGGTGCCGACCTGCGTGATCCTCCACGCGACCCAGAGTTGTGGGAATGCATGCCCGGCGTCGGCGTCCCGATGACCAAACCGACCATCGCGGTGGTCGCGGGGCATTGCGTGGGAGGCGCGTGCTGCCTGGTCGAGTTTTCCACGCTCGCTATCGCGGCCGACAACGCGGATTTCTCTTATCCCGAAGCGCAGATGGGCTTCTGCGGCGGACTCATCGCCAGTCTAGCGATTCGCATCCCTTACAAGATCGCGATGGAGCTGATGCTGACCGGCACCCATATGAATGCGCAGCGCGCTTACCAGGTCGGGATGGTCAATGCTGTGGTTCCAGTCAAGGACCGGATGCAAGCAGCGCTGGAGTACGCACGCAAACTGGCGGACAGCGCCCCGCTGGTGATCGAGCTGCTCGAAACCTTCACCCGCGAATCGATCCTGCCGCGAGGCCCTTCGGAGTTGCAGGGGATCGCGCGGCGTCACCTGCAGAAGGTGTCGCGCTCCGCGGATGCGCGCGAAGGTGGGCGCGCTTTCGCCGAAAAGCGTAAACCTCGCTTCCAGGGTCGCTGACTGCGGCTTCGGATCTCAGCGCGAACCATCGATCACATCAGCATAGCGATAATCGTCGTCGCCGGCGTTGCCCTCCGCCCCGCTTAGTAAAGCGCCAGGGGTCTGCCGAGCGGAAGGAATTGCGCACGAGGGCGCGATCCGTTCAGTCCGCGCGTCCAGCCGACTTTCTGGTAAGCGGCTAGTTCGGCGCGAACCTCGGCGGTCGTGGCCGGCTCGTTGCCGGCCTTCTGAATCGCATTGACCGCGGCATCGACCAATTAGACGTTGGAACATTGCGTTCCATAAGGCG
>Ga0182024_10014923_pt1 | contig 14955 bp, 14 predicted proteins | sample P32metaG_FD_120480 | JGI IMG/M metagenome (GOLD analysis project Ga0182024, IMG submission 120480) | Permafrost microbial communities from Stordalen Mire, Sweden - P3-2 metaG (Illumina Assembly) | ecosystem: Environmental > Terrestrial > Soil > Wetlands > Permafrost | place: Sweden: Stordalen... | reverse complement strand
GCGGGTGACGGCCCGCTGCGCAGCGGAGCAGAACCGCGACCTCTATGCCGTGCCGGGCAACGTGACCAACAAAGGCTCCTGGACGCCTAACACGCTGATAAAACAGGGCGCAAAGCTGGTGGCGACGTGGGAGGACGTGTGGGAGGATCTGCCCTCGCAGGTGAGGATGGAGCTCGAGGCGCTGGCGCCCCGTGAATCGAAAGCCAAGCCGGGAGCATCCTTATTGCCGGATCCCGTATTGCGGCCGCAGGAGGTGATGGTGCTCGAGGTGCTCCGGGCGGACGAGAGCCTGCAGATCGACGAGATTCTGGAGCTGCTGGAGACGCAACTTACTTCTTCTGAGGTATTTACCGCGCTTTTCGAGCTGGAAATGGCGGGCCGGGTGAGGCAGCTGCCGGGGAAGAATTACGTGAGGACGATGTAAAGGCGGGGAACAAGGGACCAAGGGAACGAGGGAACAAGGCGGCCGGAGCGAGGCACGGATTTTAGCGGTTAATGGCAGGATCAGTTCGGTTCATCTTTTAGGTTCATTTTTGCGGCAAGGCATCGAGTGCGGTAAAGCAAAGGATTTGCGGGGGTTTTTGCAGGAGGCCGGGGTTTTCTGTTCCCGGAAATGGGACGGCGCGCAAAGAAAATTGCGGTTCGCCGGTGGAAATGCCAAGGTGTTCCATGGTAGGGTGCAACACTTGCGGCCCATTTTTCTTGAAAGCCGGGGAGTGGGTGCGTATCAATATAGGTTTTGCAATAGGTTTTGCGCAGCGGAGGATAAGTTTTAAACTGCGCAGGGCGAAACCGAAGGTCGCGAAACGAGTCCAAAGTTGAGTTGCGCTCGATGGGCGAAGCGGCCCTAGAGGAAAGTTTTCCCCAGGGCGTCGAGAAGCAAAAGAGGAAGACAAAGAGGGAATTGGGACAGGAATGGCAACGAGTAAAGCATTGGTGATCGTGGAATCGCCGGCCAAGGCCAAGACGATCGAGAAATATCTGGGCAAGGGATTCGATGTGCGCGCGTCGGTGGGGCACATTATGGACTTGCCCAAGAACGACCTTGGCGTGGAGCTGAAGAACCGGACGTTTGAGCCGGAGCTTGTGGTGTCGCCGGGCAAGGAAAAGGTTGTTGAGCAGTTGAAGAAAGCGGCGGCCAAGGCGGACGAAATTTATCTCGCGCCTGACCCGGATCGCGAAGGCGAAGCGATTGCGTACCATCTGGCTTTGCAGCTTGGAACCAACGCCAAAGAAAGAAAAAAAATTCGCCGCGTCACCTTTAACGAGATCACGAAGAAGGCCGTGCAGGAGGCCTTTACTCACCCGCGGGACATCGACCAGAATCTTGTGGACGCGCAGCAGACGCGGCGGGTTCTCGACCGCCTGGTGGGGTATCAGATATCGCCGCTGCTGTGGGACAAGGTGCGCCGCGGGCTTTCGGCCGGCCGCGTGCAGACCGTAGCGCTGCGGTTGATTGTGGAGCGGGAACGCGAGATTCGCGACTTTGCGCCGGTGGAATATTGGACTCTGGAAGCGCTGCTCCATCCGGAAAAGCAGTCCGAGCAAAAGTTCAAGGCGAAGTTTATCGGCATCGAAGGCGATCCGGTCCGCGTGCCCAACGGCAAGGACAAGGAGGGCAAGGAGCAGTTCATCGCGAGTGCCGTGCCTGACAAGAGTGCGATGGACGCGGTTCTGGCGGCGCTCGAGAAAGCTACGTGGACCGTGACCAGCGTGCAGGCGCGCGAGCAGCAACGCCGGCCGCTGGCGCCTTTCATCACCAGCCAGTTGCAACGCGACGCCTCTAACAAGCTGGGCTTCAACGTGCGCCGCACCATGGGCGTGGCGCAGCGGCTCTATGAAGGTGTGGACCTCGGCGCTGAGGGCACGACGGGCCTCATCACTTATATGCGTACGGATTCGCCGCGCGTGTCGCCGGAAGCCATTACTGCGGCGCGAGCGTGGATTGGCAAGGAACTGGGGAATCAGTATATGCCCGAGTCGCCCAACGTGTACAAGGGCAAGAAAGATGCGCAGGACGCGCACGAAGCCATCCGGCCCGCCGATCCCGCGCGCACACCGGAGTTGCTGGCTCGCTACCTGAGCGACGAGCAGTTGAAACTCTACACGCTGATCTGGCGGCGCTTTGTGGCCTCGCAGATGGTTCCGGCGGTCTACGACGTGACCACGGCTAACATTGCCGCGCTTTCCGCAAAAACGCACAAGACTTATGATTTCCGGGTCAGCGGTTCCGTGATGCGCTTCGACGGATTCCTGAAGCTGTATGAGGTTTCGGAAGACAGCAAAGGCGACGATGAGTCCGCGAACCGGCTGCCCAGCCTGGACGGCGTGAAGACGCTGGAGCGGGACGAACTGCTCCCGGAGGAGCACGCGACGCAACCGCCTCCGCGCTACAACGAAGCTTCGCTGGTGAAGGTGCTCGAGGAACGCGGCATCGGCCGCCCGTCCACCTACGCCTCCATCATCAATACCATTCAGGACCGCGAGTATGTGGTGAAACACGGCGGCTCGCGCGGGCCTTTCTTTCCCACCGAGATTGGCGTGGTGGTGTGCGACCTGCTGGTGAAGAATTTCCCCTACATTTTCGATTCCGCATACACGGCCAAGCTGGAGACGGAGCTTGATGACATTGAGGAAGGCACGGAGAAGTGGACCGATCTGCTGAACGCCTTCTACGACCATTTCGAGAAGGAGTTGAAGGACGCCGGCAAGAAGATGGAAAACATCAAGCGGATGGAGCAGAAGACCACGGAGAAGTGCGAGGTCTGCGGGTCTCCGCTGATTCTGAGGTGGGGCAAGTTCGGGACCTTCTACGCCTGCTCGACTTACAACAAGAAGGACCCCACGAGTTGCACCTTCACCAAGGAGAACATCGCTTCCAAGCCGGACTTGAATACGCCGGAGGCGCAGGAGGCAGGCGACACCGAAGAGTATTGCGAAAACTGCGGCAAGGTGATGGTAATGCGCCGCGGGCTTTTTGGTCCCTTCATGGCCTGCCCGGACTACAACGCCGATCCGCCCTGCAAGACGTTCCGCAAGCTGAGTTCGAAGCAGCAGCAGAAACCGCCCGAGCCGACCGGCGAGGACTGCCCCCAATGCGGCAAGCCGCTGGTGCTGCGCCAGGGCGCATACGGCGAGTTCGTCTCCTGCTCGGGATACCCAAAATGCAAATACGTGAAGCAGAATTTGATCGAGGGGATGAAATGTCCCAAGTGCGGCGAGGGTGACATTGCCGAGCGTCGCGCGCGCCGCGGCAATGTCTTCTGGGGTTGCACGAATTATCCCAAGTGCGATTTCACCTCGAATCTGAAACCCGTGGCCAAGAAGTGCCCCCAGTGCGACAGCCCGTACCTCGTGGAAAAAACGCTGAAGTCGGGGGTTTTTCTGGAATGCCCGAACAAGAAGAAGTCCGCCGAGGAAGAGGCTGTGGCGCCAAAGAAGCGCGGCAAGAAGGCGACCGCGGCTCCCGCTCCCGCGGAGCCAGGCAAAGTCGCGTGCACCTATTCCAAACGCATTGGCGACGCGCCCCCGCCGCCGACCGCGGAGACTCACGGGCCGGTTGCGGAAAAAAAGGACGAGAAGCGGGAGTTGCAGCCGGCGTAAGAGTTGATGAAAGACATCTTCATTCTCGGCGGCCCCAATGGTGCAGGTAAAACTACGGCGGCGCGGGTGCTTCTGCCATCTAAACTGCGTGCCGATACTTATATCAATGCCGATGAGATCGCCCGGAGGATTGCCCCGCAGAATCCCGAGGGCGCTGCTTTGGCCGCCGGTCGAGTCATGCTTACTCGTATCGAAGAGCTGATTGCGGCAGGGACGAGCTTTGCGTTTGAGACAACGTGCGCAGGACGCGTTTATCTCCGGCTCCTTGAGAACTGCAAGCTCAATGGATGGAAGGTATCGCTTGTCTACCTTTGGGTTCCGTCGCCAGAATATTCGCTGGCGCGCGTCGAGCGCCGCGTCAGGCAAGGAGGGCATTCCATACCGGAACATGTGATCCGGCGGAGGTACAAGGCAGGCCTCTTCAATATGCGTCATCTCTACCTGCCCCTAGCCGACGACGCCACAATCTACGATAATAGGGATAACGCGTTGAAGTTGATTGCGCGGCGCGAGGCCCCCTACTCATTACAGGTTTGGGACGGAGATATCTGGGCGAGGATCGAAAAGGAGACCGAGGAGAAACCATGACGGTTCAGGAAATCTTCAAGGCCATCGATGAGGGCATGGCGGAGATCGCCGGCAAGCTCGCCTCAGGTGAACTCGATGGCTCTGGCCGCTACTGGTCCGATGAAGAGCTGTCTTCCGGCGTGGCAAAGGATGGCAAGCTGGAGCCGGTATCCGTCAAAGACCGAGCTGAGAAGTAACCTGCCACCGCAATTTAGCTGATCGGGAAGGCCAAAGCCGCGGCTCCGGCGGCCTGACAGCTCTTTAGCCCGGCGATGAGTCGCCGACGTTCAGCGACACATCTCCGCCGGTTCCTGTACTATGGCTGCGGAGATGCCCCTACTATGGAACGCATGCTGGCCACACCGGCCGACGCCGAAATCATTCTCAAGCTCTATCAATTGCGCACTGAAGCCGTGATGCGCCAGGCGCGCGCCTGGATCGGCGGCGAATTCTGGCCCCAAACGCTGGAAGAATTTAACGCCGTGGCAGAAAACCCCGCCGAGCCGCACAATGCCTGGTTTCGGCAGGTCATCACGTACTGGGAGATGGCCGCGGCCATGGTGCTGCACGGCGCAGTTTCGGCAGAGTTGTTTGTCGACTCCAATGGCGAGGGATTTTTCCTGCTGGCCAAGTTTGCGCCCATACTGGAAGCCATCCGCGAGAAAAACCCCTTCTTCATGAGCAAGACTTCGGAAATGATCAACCGCTTTTCGGCCGCATCGCAGCGCTACGAGATAACCCTGAAGCGCGTCGATGCCTCGCGGAGCTCTCGCAGGTCAAAATAGGCGCGGCGCTTTATTGCTGCATCGATTGTTGAGCGCGGATGCGCGGGTCAGGAGACCCGCGCGACAGCCGGCCGGGAGGCCGGCGCTACAGCCGGTCAGGAGAGCAGCGCTATGTACGGCCACTGAACGATCCAGAAATGCTCTTGTGAAATCGCGGCGGCGGGAGCATTATAGGAGCCAGCAAAGATTCGTCCCCGGAGGTCCCCATGAAGCAAAGCATTTTACTGTTGGCGGCTGTGTTTGCCATCGCCGTCGTTGTGGCGAAAGCTGCCGACTCAACCTCAAGCACTGGATGGATCTCCGACTCCATGTGCGGCGCCAAGCATATGGGCACTGGCGCGGCCTGCGTCAAGAAGTGCATTGACGGAGGAATGAAGCCGGTGTTTGTCGACCCCGATAAGCAGGTGTGGGCCATCGAAAATCCCGATGCGGTCAAGGACTTTTATGGCGACCACGTGACCGTGACGGCGACCGAAGATGCAGATCATAAGAGCATGCATATCGATTCGATTGTCGCGGCAAAGTAGGGCCATCGGCGCGCGCGAATCAGATTAGGACTCGCCACGCCGCCCGAAGTCTGCTACTGTCGTATCGGTTCCCCTTGCTGGCCGAGTCCCTCCTCTGGCCGGGGCAGGGGTCGAATGATTGAAAGCAACCGGAAAATCCATGGCGCGAGCAGTTTGGAACGGCCGAGTCCTTGCCGAGAGCGAGGGGATCATGGAAGTGGAGGGGACGGTCTATTTCCCCGAATCCAGCCTCAAGCGCGAGTATTTTCGAACCAGCAGCACGACCTCAACCGATCCCGCAACCGGCCAGAAGCGGTACCTGACTGTCGTGATCGACGGGCAGGATAACCAGGACGCGGCCTGGTACTATCCCGATCCCAAGCCGGTGGCGCGCAAACTCAGGGGCTATGTGGCCTTTTGGCGCGGCGTGGAAGTGATGAAGTGACGAAGACGGGTTTCAGGTTTTAGGTGTCAGGGATCAGTAATGACATCGCTCGCCGGTCGCTTCCCAGCGAAACCTGGAACCTGAAGCCTGACCCCCGAACCTGTCAATACGCTTGCAGTTGATCGAGCGGCAAACGCACGCGGAAGCACGTCGATCCCGGCTCCGACTTCACGCTGAGATGGCCGCGGTGCTTGCGCACGATGCGCATGGCATTGTCGAGTCCCAGGCCAAGCCCCTGGCCGGGCGCCTTGGTGGTGAAGAACGGCTCGAAGATGCGCTCCTGCAGCTCGGGAGGAATTCCGGGGCCGGAGTCCCAGATTTCTACCAGCAACATTTCGGCCTCAAGTCGGCAGGCCACGCGTAGCTTGCCCTGGTTCCCGAGGGCGTCGAGTGCGTTTTCGATCAGCGCGGTCCACACCTGGTTCAGCTCGCCGCTATACGCGCTGATGCGCGGCAGGTCGGGCTGATAGTCGCGCTCGATTTCGATGTTCGTCATGCGCGAGCGGAACATCTGCAGAGTGGCGTCGAGACCGGCCGGCACGTCGACTTCGAGAATGGGCGCGCGGTCCATGTTGGAGTAGTCCTTGACGGCGCCGATCAGGTCGAAGATGTGCGAGGTGGAGTTCACGATGGTCTCAGCCGCGCGCGCGGAGCGCAGGAAGCGGGCGAAATATTGTAACGAGACGCAAATCGCGTTTTCGTCCAGGAATCCGCGCAACTCCTCGAGGTCGGAGGTGGTTACGCGTTGCTCCGCGAGTTGTGCGGCCATTTCCCACGCGTCGGGGCAGCCAATCGCGGTGAGCCACGCGCGCACCGATTCTTCGCGGGAAATAAACCCCAAGGCATCCGTGTCCTCTGCCGCGGCGAGCGATCCGCCGGTGTGGCAGAGCATTTTTTCCTCCCACTCTTCGAGCTTCCGTACCTGTTCCTCGGTGAGGCGAAGCAGAATCAGCTTCAGGCGATTGCTGCGATTGGCGCGCAGGGCGGTGAGCAAACTGGCTGCGGCGCGTTGCGCGGCGGAAGCAGGATTGTTTAGTTCATGCGCGAGATTTCCGGACAACTGGCCCAGAGCGCTGAGCTTTTCCGCCTGCTGCTCGATGCGCGTCACCTCGCGCACGCGGTCCAGCAGCACGGAGACCACCCTCTGCGCCATGGAAGGGATGGCCGCCAGCATTTCAGGAAAAAGCGAGCGGTGAACCAGCAGCGCCCACACCGGCGAGACGGCAAATCCCTGCCCGCCGTAGCCCTTCATCCGCGAGAAGGGAAGTATGCCGGTCATTTGACCCGTGCGGCCGACCCAGAGCGCCATGGCACCGCCGTGCAGCCGGCGTACGTGAATCTCGCCCTTGAGGATCAGGACCATGTGCTCTGCAGGAGCGCCCTCTTCAAACAGAATGTCGCCGGGATTAGCGACGACTTCCTGGCCGTGGCGTGCCAGCCAGAGGCGATCTTCCAGCGGCAGATCGTGCAAGGCGCCGATGTGGACGATGCCGGCGGCGATCTCTTCGACCGGCGTGGGAGTGGCGGGCGGTGCGGCGGTGAGCGAAAGCATCGGTGAGCCTCCGGGAAGCCGCTTTCAGAATAGTGGATGACGAGGAGTTTCTGCGCTGAAGTTGGGAAAACTTTGTCGGGCGGGCTCCAATAGCAACTTTGTGCCTCCTGCTCGGCATCCGCCCGCTGAGAATGCATTCGGGATTCGGTCAGAGCGGTTCTAGAATTTGATCCCTTTGTAACAAAGGATATTCTTGACCTGTAATCCGCCGCGCAAAAAGTTTCGTCCAACCAATAGGAACCCAACTAAGCCTTTATTATTGAATGGAAAAAATTTGACCCACCCTCTGCCAGAAGCCGCAAGGGCACCTAAGCCGGGAGATCGCCGCCTGCTTGCCCTCATTGTTTTGGTCGCGCTTGTCCTCAGGCTCGTCGTCACGGTGATGCCGAACTTCGAGGGCCTGATGGACGCAGATCATCGCCATGCCTGGGAGCAGGGCAATGTGGCCGAGGCTCTGGTGGCTGGCCGCGGATTTGGCAGCGCCCTGATGTCGAACCAGACTTCGGCCATCATGCCGCCGGTTTTTCCATTGATCGTCGCCGTCTTCTATGAGTTTTTCGGCGTGCACACGGCCGCGTCCATCTTTGCGGTCCACGCGTTCGATTGCCTGTTGTCGGCCCTGGCGTGTATTCCGGTTTTCCTTATGGCTCGCCGCAGCTTCGGTGAGCGTGTGGCCTGGTGGGCGGCGTCGGGATGGGCATTCTCGCCCTACGGAATTTATTTTGCGGCGGCGTGGGCCTGGTCCACGCACCTGCTGCTGCTGTGCCTGTGCTGGCTGCTGGTGCTGGCGCAACGCATGGAGCAGTCTCCGCGGCTTGCATTGTGGGCAGGATTCGGGCTTCTCGCCGGCTTTGCGGGACTGATCGAACCTTCCGTGCTGGCGGTGATCCCATTTCTGCTGGTGCTCGCGTGCTGGCGGCTCTCCCGCGACGGCAAGCGCTGGCTCGTGCCGGCGTGCGTCGCCGGCGTTGTGATGGTGGCGGCGATTTCTCCCTGGATGATCCGCAACGCGCTGGTGTTTCACCGCTTCATTCCCATGCGCGACAGCATGGGCCTGGAACTGTGGATGGGCAATAACGGCTACGATCTGCGCTGGACCAGCGACGATCTGCACCCGCTGCATGACGCACAGGAACTGGCCGCATACAACTCCATGGGCGAACTGGCCTACATGAATTTGAAATCGCAGCAGGCCACGGCGTACATTCACGACCATCCGGGATGGTATGCGTGGATGAGCCTGCGCCGCGCCGTGTACATCTGGACCGGCTACTGGAGTTTCAATCGCGACTACCTCGCGCTCGAACCGGCGGACCCGGCCAACATTCCCTTTGCCACATGCCTTACGCTGCTCGGCCTTCTCGGGTTCGTGGTGGCGTGGCGCGACACACCGCTCGAGGCGCTGCGCTACGCAGGCGTGCTCTTTCTCTTCCCGCTAATTTATTACTTCACCCACCCGGAGCCGTACCACCTCCGCCCGGTTGATCCGCTGCTGGTGATTCTGGGCTGGCAGGCGATTCTGGTGTTGCGCGAACGCGGCAGGGAGCGCAGTGGGGGAAGGGAACTTTTGCCCGTTGCCAAACCGGCTGTGGCTGCCGGAATGGACTAATTTCCGCTCAGATGACTGCGATGGTTTCCGCTGCAGCCATCTACGGTTTCTGCACCGGCGCGTCCAGAACCGGTTTGGTTTTTCCTGCGACGGTTCTGCCCGGGGCGCCGTCGAGGTCGAAGATAATGACCTCATTTGCTCCCGGATGCACCCACGGGCCCGGCACATAGAGCGTCTTTTGCGGTCCGATGTTCCAGACGCGTCCGAGCGCATGGCCGTTCAGCCACACCATTCCTTTCACGAAATTGCTCGTGTCGAGAAACGTGTCGCCGGGGTGGTCCACCTGCAACGCGCCGCGGTAGAAACATGCGCCCGAGCAATCGGTCGCGCGGAAGGCCAGCTTTTCTGGATCGTTCATGGGCAGCGAGTAGATCTGCCAGTCGGTGAGCGGCTTGCCCGCCAGAGTGACCTGCTTGGTAATGCCCGCGCGCTCGCCGCGCATCTCCACTCCGTAGTTCACCCGTCCCGTGTTCTCCACTAGGATGTCGAGGCGCGTTTTCGGTTCGTTCGAATCAATGGGCAAATCAATTTGCAAATGGTTTTGTTCGAGCCGCCGGTCGAGAGTTCCTAAGAGCTTGCCGTTGGCGTAGATTTGCGCGTAGTCGTGGAGTTCATCAAGAACCAGTTCGCCCGCGACCGGAGCAGAAATTGTCGTCCGGTAAAGGATGTAGCCGTACGCCTGGTTGAGATCTTCCATCGTCACCACTTCCCCTGACGCGAAGGGCTGCGGAAGCGATTGCCACAACGAGGCGGACTCCTTGAATTCCACGGGAGGCGTTGCAATGGGCGGATCGACAACCGGAACCGGGGGCGGCGTTACGCCAGTGGCTTTAGCGATGGCGTCGCGGAACGGGAGGTACTTGGCACCCGGGCGACCGCTCTCGTCAATCGCCGAGTCGTAGTCGTAGCTGGTCACGTCGGGCTGATAGGGCGTCTGATTCACGCTGGCGCCGTTCATCCAGCCAAAACTCGTCCCGCCGTGCACCATGTAAATACTGATGGAGTAGCCCTGCGCGAGAATCCACTCGAGCTCATCGGCCTGCGCCTTGGGGTCGGTGGTGTGGTGCTCTCCGCCCCAGTGATCGAACCATCCATCCCACCACTCGGTGGCCATGAACGGACCATCGGGACGCAGCTTGTGCAGCGTTGCAAAAGCCTTGGGCGCGTTGCCGGGCGCAAAATTGATTCCAGCCATGAACCCCGGCAGCGAGCCATTCGGGATTTGCTCGGGCCCATCGGCGGTGTAGATCAGGGATCTTCCGAATCCCGCATCCACGATGTCCTGATGAATCTGCTCCATGTAGTTGTGGTCGCTGCCGAAGGAACCGTACTCGTTCTCGACCTGCACCATGATGATCGGGCCGCCATTGGCGAGCTGCAGCGGCGCGAGTTCCTTGCCCAGGCGCAGAAGCCAGCGCCGCGCCGGCTCCATGAATTTTGGATCGGCGCTGCGCACCACAATTCCGTGGTCCTTCAGCAACCATGCCGGAAATCCACCCCACTCCCACTCCGCGCAGGAGTAGGGGCCCGGCCGCAGATTCACGAGGAGCCCCTCGCTCTGCGCCTCGCGCACAAACTCCGCCACGTCGTGCTGGCCGGTGAAGTCGTAGACGCCGGGCTGCGGCTCATGAAAGTTCCAGAACACATACGTCGTGATGGTGTTCAGCCCCATGGCCTTGGCCATGCGCAGCCGCGCACGCCAATATGCGCGGGGAATACGCGCATAGTGCATCTCGCCCGCAACGATCTGGAACGGCTTGCCGTCGAGCACGAATTTCCCGCCTTCCACGCCAAAGGTGTGGTGCGCAGGAGTTCCGCCGCCCGAGCCCGATGCGCCGGGAACTTGCGCTGCGCGTGCGCTCGCGATCGAAACAACCATCGAAGCGAAAACGAGAGCAGAGAGCAGTTTGATTTTGCTGATCATGAACTTTGTTCCTGTGATGCGGGCTTGAAAAATGCAATGCGCGCTGCGCAAATGAGCACATGCGCTATCCATGCGCCGATTTCTCCTCTGCGCACCCACCCCATCATATTTCATGCGGTCGGTTGCACTGCGGCGTAAAGCCTAACCCCGCTAACTCCGCCAACTACGCTTTCTTCCCGTAGTAGACTGAGCGTTGATTTCGCTACGGGAGATTGCCGCATGCAGATTACGTTTGCCGCCTCAGAAAGCACGCCGCTGGCCAAGACCGGCGGGCTGGCCGACGTGGTGGGTGCTTTGCCGCCCGAGCTGGCGAAGCTGGGGCACCAGGTCACGGTCTACCTGCCGTTTTATGCGCGCATCAGGGAGCGCATTGAGGGCGAGCCGAAAACTGCGGTCCCCTCCATCACCATTCCCTTCCGCAGCTACAACCGTTTTGTTGACGTGGTCGATGGCGGCAAGCGGGACGGCGTGCAGTTTTACTTCATCGATTGCCCGGAGCTCTTTGACCGCAAGGAGCTTTACGGTCCTGCCGGCGGCGATTATGCCGATAATGCAGAGCGCTTCGGCTTGTTTTGCCGGGCCGTCATTGAGGCTTCAAAGCTACTTGGCGTTCCCGATGTTTTTCACGTTCACGACTGGCAGGCCGCGCTGATTCCCGTCTATCTGCGCACGACCTACCTCGACGATCCGGTCCTGCGCAGCGCGGCCACCGTGCTCACCATTCACAATGCGGCGTACCAGGGAAAATTCCCACCCGATACCACCGAGCAACTGCTCTTTCCCTGGGAGATCTTCACCATGGACAAGGTGGAGCAGTTCGACCGCTTCAACTTTTTGAAAGGCGGCGTGGTGTTTTCCGATTTGCTCACTACGGTGAGCCGTAAATACGCCGAGGAAATCCAGACGGCCGAGTTCGGCGAGATGCTGGAGGGCGTTCTGCGCAAGCGCGCAGCCGATCTGCACGGCATCCTGAATGGCGTGGACTATGCGGAGTGGAACCCGGCCACCGACGGCCACCTTGCAGCGCATTACACGCCGGAGAATCTCGAGGGCAAAAGCATTTGCCGCGCCGATCTGCTGCACGCCTTCGGTCTTGAAAAGGTCGCGGACACCACTCCCGTCATCGGCATTGTCTCGCGCCTGGCTACGCAAAAGGGATTCGGCATCGTGGCGAAAATCGCGGAAGAGCTGGCGGATCGCGATCTGGCCGTGGTGGCGCTGGGCACCGGCGATCCTTATTACGAAAACCTCTTTCGCGAATGGGCTTTCCGCCATCCGGCCAGCGTGGCCGTGCAGATTCGCTACGACGACGCCCTGGCGCACAAGATCGAGGCCGGCGCCGACATGTTTCTGATGCCATCGCGCTACGAGCCCAGCGGCCTGAACCAGATGTACTCTCTCAAGTACGGCACCGTGCCCATTGTGCGCGCTACCGGAGGTCTCGACGACACTATCGAGGAGTGGGACGCGGCGAAGGGAACCGGAACTGGATTTAAATTCGAGGGCTACGATCCCCAGGCGCTGCTGGTCGAGATCGACCGCGCGCTCGAAGCCTTCCGCGATAAGAAGAGCTGGACGCGCCTGATGCGCAATGGCATGGCCCGCGACTACTGCTGGTCCGGGCCAGCGAGGGAGTACGTCCGAGTATTCGAAGAGGCCGTGCAGCGCAGAACATGAGACTAATTAAATGTCTCAATGTGTCACTTGACAAAATGCCAATTTCGTCGTATTTTCTCTAATGACTGGAAGATGGATTCCGGACTGGAGGGTGTATGCCAACTTTGATGGAGAAAGGTGAAGTCACTTGTGCAGTGGAGGTATTTTTGGCGGCAGCGCTACTTCACCGCGAGCAGCCGGAGCGAGTGGATTTCACCATTGGGGAGATCGTGAGTCGCGCAGCCCGCGAGGGGCTATATGGAAGTCTGCGATCAGGCGTCAATGTTCACGCTTCGATGCACTGCGTGGCTAACCGTCGGCCCAACCCGGCCAAGCATCGCATGTTATTCGCTACAGGAAAACACACGCGCCGCCTCCTGTTGCCCGGCGACGAGGTCCATCCCGGGCGGACGGGGAAAATCTTCCCGGATGCAGGTGAAATTCCAGAGAGCTGCCGGGCGCTGCTCGAATGGGCGAAGGAGAGATATAAGGAAGGCTGCGCGGGAGCGACAATGCACTCATCAATCGATGGACCGCAACAATCGAATGCGCCAAAGCATAGGGTCGAGACGCCCGAGCGTTGGCTTGAGGGGCTTTTGGAAATGGAAGGGTTGGGAAAGGAGTATTGGAAGGGCGTAGATCCCGACGAATTCGTGCGCAAGTTGCGCGAGGGTTGGGAATGAGCCGCGTTTTTCTGGACACCAACTTCTTCATCTACCTGATTGAGGGCGCAAGCCCCCAATCGGTTCGTGCACAGTATCTGAGTCGCGCATTCGCAGCTCGGCAAGATGAAGTCCTGACCTCAGCGATGAGCGTTGGAGAGGTTCTTGTCGTTCCTTTACGCAGCGGCGACTTTGCTCTAGCACAACGTTATCGGCAGATCTTCCGGGGAAGGGGAATCTCTGTGTTGCCCTTTGCGGAGCAGGCCGCGGAGACATTCGCGCGAATTCGGATCCAGGTATCGATCAAGCCGCCGGATGCAATTCAACTCGCGACCGCCGCAACCGCAGGATGCGACCTCTTCTTAACCAATGACGACCGGCTCCAGGGCATGACAGTTCCCGGAATTCACTTCATCACATCCTTTGAGAAGGCGCCGATCTAAAATGTGTTGAAGGCCCCTAGCAGCGCAGGACGTAGCCGCCGGCGTTATCTCCCGTGCCGCGCAAGCCAGGCTATCAAGTCCATCGCTACGGTGAACTCCGCGTAGATGCCAGCGATGACGATAGCCATGGCGATGACTGCTTTCAGGAAGGCCGTGATGTCGCTTCTGTGCCGCATCTCGCGATAGATGAGAAGAGCCCCGCTGCTGCCGATAAGGATCGACAACGCGATCAAAGAAATTGCGCGCGGGTTTTGGCCCGGGCAATCGCAGGGGCAAAACAGGAGCGCGGCAGTGGACGCCGAGATGAGGCCGAAGATCAACGCGCGGCCGCGCCAGAGCCGCGAACGGGATCTTTCCGTTACCGAATCTTCTGAGAGAAAAAGTTTGCTGTCGTGCATCTGCGCTGGTGAGCCTGACCCCGCCGGGCTTCTTACATTAAATCTAAATCAGCTTTTCAATCTGTTAACCTGTGAACTCCAGTCGAGGACATTTTACGCGGAGGCTTGCGATGCACATCCGTTCGATAGCGGCGTGTTATTTGTTGAGTCTGGGTTCGCTGGTTGCAGCGGCGCAGATGGGTGGCCCGGGGAAGGGACCGGAGATTGGAACAATTGCCACGCCGGCCGTGGCATTCGATTCGCAGTTGAGCGTGATTGAGGGCGAAATGATGAGCGCGGTGAAAGCGATGCCCGCCGACAAGTTCGACTTCGCTCCCAGCCAGGCGATTTTTGTGCCGGGGCAGAAGACCGAGTTCGCTACGGTGCGGACGTTTGCGCAGCAGGCGACGCATGTGGCGGAGGCGAATTACTTCTTCTACGGCATTGTCAGCGGACTGAAGCCGGATGTGGATCCGCAGGGAATCCTGAAGCTGACTAAAAAGGACGACGTGGTGGCCGCGCTGGCGGGATCGTTTGTATTTGCGCACAAAGCGATTGCCGCGCTGACGCCGGCTAATGCGTTTGAGGTGATCAAGTCGCCGGAGCCGGGATTCCAGACGCGCGCCACGCTTGCCTCGTTCGGCATTTCGCATTGCTGGGATCATTACGGCCAGATGGTCGAATACTTGCGGATGAACGGGATAGTGCCCCCGGCCAGCGCGAAGTAGTGGAGAGCGACGATCCGGCAGGCTAGTTGTGCTTGCCCTTCCACTCCGTATACGGTCCCTGGAAGTCCTCGATCTCCTTGTCGTGGAAGACCCACATG
>Ga0182024_10014922_pt1 | contig 14955 bp, 17 predicted proteins | sample P32metaG_FD_120480 | JGI IMG/M metagenome (GOLD analysis project Ga0182024, IMG submission 120480) | Permafrost microbial communities from Stordalen Mire, Sweden - P3-2 metaG (Illumina Assembly) | ecosystem: Environmental > Terrestrial > Soil > Wetlands > Permafrost | place: Sweden: Stordalen... | reverse complement strand
CATGTCCGACGGCGTGCTCCGCCTGCTCCCTGAGGCCCGCCTAGGCCACGTCGGCGTCAGCCGCAATGAAAGCACCCTCGAGCCGATCAGCTATTACCACAAGCTCCCACCCGACATCGCCGGCACCGAAGTGCTGGTCATCGACCCCATGTTGGCCACCGGGGGCAGCGGCACCGCCGCCGTGTCGCTCCTCAAGTCCGCCGGGGTAACCAGCATGCGGTTCGTCTGCCTGGTAGCCGCCCCCGAGGGCATCCAGGCCCTGCACCAAGCCCACCCGGAAGTGCCGATCTACTGCGCGGCGGTGGACCGGCAATTGAATGAGAAAGGGTATATTCTCCCGGGGCTGGGTGATGCGGGGGATCGGTTGTTTGGCACCTGACCCGCCCCGATTGACGGCTCACCGAGGCCCGCTTTTCGACACTGCTGCCAGTGCGTATGATTCACGCATGACCGTCGAACAGCTCAACAACGTTCATCACGCTCAGCCTTTCCGGCCGTTCACCATTCATCTGGGTGATGGCCGGTCCTTTTTTGTCAAACATCGGGACTTTCTCTCTCGTTCTCCGTCAGGCCGAACCATCATCGTGCATGGCGACGACGACAGGTTCAGTATCCTCGACTTGTTGCTGGTGACGGAGTTGGAAGTGCATGCGTCGGGCGAGCCGGAGGCCGCGGCGTAGCGAGCCAGTGGCGTGAACCGGAACTACTAAGCCCCCCGGCCAATGCAAATCCGAGGCGCGACAACCATTGACGTCCCCGCCGTGCTGCCCATGGTGGCCAGAATCTGTGCGTTCCACGAAAAGCTTGACCCGGCGAAATACGGCTTCCGCCCCAACCCCGCCGAGCGTTACGGCAACTGGCTTGCCGAGCGAGCGACGGACCCGCGCAGCGTATTCCTGGTGGCCGACGCGGCTCACTCCGGCGAGGCGCCGCACTTGGTGGCCTTCCTGGTGGCCACCGTCGAGCGGGAAATCTCCATCTACCGCCTCCAGGAATTCGGGTTCGTCCACGACTTGTGGGTAGAAGAAGACTACCGCAACGAAGGGATCGCCCGGCAACTGGTTACCCTGGCCCTGGAGAGGTTCCGCGAAATCGGCGTAGCGCAGGTCAGGCTCGACACCGCCGCCGAAAATGAACCCGCCCGAGCCCTGTTCGCACGCAGCGGTTTCAGGCCCAGCGTCGTGGAGATGTTGATCGAGTTGCAAGATGACCGACCCAACCCTCCTGTTCCCTCTCCCGGTACTCCGGGAGAGGGTTAGGGTGAGGGTCTTTGTGTTGGATCGCGAGATGATCCTCTGTCTCGGCACAACCCCGACCGCGCAGCGCACGCTCATTTTCGAGCGAGTGACGCTCGATGCCGTCAATCGCGCCGCGGAGGTCCACGAGCACGCATCGGGTAAATCAGTCAACGTGGCCCGCGTCGCCCATTCGCTGGGCGAACCGGTACTGGCCACCGGCTTCCTCGGCGGCGACCGGGGCGAATTCATTCGCCGGGAACTCGACCGAGCTGGCATCGCCCATGACTTCGTCACCGTGTTGCCGCAGACGCGGCTCTGCACAACCGTCGTGGATCGATCCAATCGGACCGCAACCGAGCTCGTCGAAGAATCCGCCGCGGTGGGAGCCGCGGACTGGCAGCGCTTAACCGATATCTTTTCGTCCGCGGTCCGGCGGGCAAAGCTCTGCGTTTTCTCCGGCTCCCTTCCGCCGGGCGGCCCGCCTCACTTTTACGCCGACTGCGTGCGGATCGCCGAGGCGGCCGGCTGCCCGGTCATCCTCGATGCGCGGGGCGAGCCCCTGCGGCTGGCGATGCCGCTGCCCGGCCTGACCATCAAGCTGAATCGCGAAGAGTTGGCCGCCACGCTGGGGATCCCGCTCGCCGACGACCCGTCGCTTCGCGACGGCATCCGCCGATCCAACCCGCCCGGCGGCGCGACCATCGTCACCCTGGGCCGCCCCGGGGCGGTGGCGTACGACGGCACGACCTTCTGGAAAATCTCCTCCCCGCGCGTGGAAACGATCAGTGCCGTCGGGTCCGGCGACGCCTTCGCGGCCGGCTTTGCCGTCGGCACCGTTCGCGGCCGGCCCTTTCCAGAAGCGTGCGCCTTGGGCGGTTCCTGTGGGGCGGCCAATGCCATGACGCCACTGTCGGGTCATATCGATCCGCAGCGGGTCCCCGGCTTGCTCGCAGAGGTTGCGGTGACGGAGTGGTAAGCCGCCGGGCTCGTCGGAGGCTGTTTAGACTTCCGTGGCTAAATAGCCGTACGTGATGACGTGCTGGCGATCGTGTAGGGTCCGCACTGCGGACCGTTATTTGCATGGTGGACGAGTCGGTCCGCAGTGCGGACCCTACATGAATCGCCCACGACCGTTCAGATGAACGAGTCCCTTTGGATCGACTGACGATGTCACCCGATTCACCGCAAGTCGAAGCCGTTCCCCAGGCACCACCCCGACCTCCAACGCTGGAGTACGCACGGCCTGCGCCAATGGCCCGGCCGCTCAAGACCGGCATTTGGGAAGTTGTGGTCGGCTTCGCGATGGGAGCGATTGTCGCGGCCCGTCTCTGTCTTCTGGTTATATGGATCGTCGGAGGCTTTAACGATCAAACCGGCGATATCTCCTTGAGCGATGGTGAAGTGATTCTTGTTATCGCGGCGCTATTCCTGCCGGTCATTATAGCTCCCTGCATCGCCATCGCGATCGCCCTGGCGATTATTCGCCGGAGGAGTTCCAGGTTCGTTCTCCTTCGTCCGTGGCGCGCCGCGGCGCTTGGCGGCGCATCATATTTTCTCGTTCCCCTGGCGATTGTTCCGATCGCCCTGGGGCTGGGGTGGCGTGATCCTTCCGACGAGATGCACACGTGGTTGCTCTTGTGGTTGTTTCTCGTCCCGGCCGGCTGCATCTTCTATTTCGGCAGGAGGGCGACGCGCATGACACCGCCCGATTCGGGTGAACGAGGCATCGCTGGTCTGGTTGACAAACCGCCTCAATCCGCCGACAATAATTCCTTGTGATTCGCTTCGATCGAATCACCGCGTCCCGTCGTTGCAGTTGCGCGAAAGTCGCAAGAATCCCCATCCGCCCCAAATCAGGAGGCGAACTGAATGGAACCTCCGCATGAACAGCCGCCATTTCCTCCGAATCAACCGCCACGGCCGCCGCATGAGACGCCGGCGTTTGGGTATCAGTCGCCTGGAGCGATGCAGCCGCCGGCCGCCCCGGGCGGACTCGGCTTCCTCTGGCTGTTCCTCATCGGCGCGGTGGGCGGAGCGGCGGTGTCGGCGGTCGCCTGGCTTGCCGGTTTCAACGCCATTGTCAAGGGTAGCAGCATTTCCGTCCTGATAGTGGTCATTCCCGTAGTGAAGTTGGGTGCCGGCATCACGCTGCTGTGCTTCCGGCGCTGGCGCGGCCTTGGCGCGGGGATCATGGTGTCCATCGCGCTCGGGTTCCTTATATTCTTCGGCACCTGCATGACGCACATGGATCAGTTCAAAGGGTAGTGGAGAAAAATGCCCAACCGCCCCTACCTCTTCTACGAGCTCACCAACAGCCTCTGCGCCACGTGCCTTCGCAAGGTGGAGGCCAAGGTCATCATCGAGGAGGACGGCCGCGTATACCTGCACAAATGGTGCCCTGAGCACCGCTTCCAGAAGGTGCTGATCTCGACCGATGCCGAGTATTACAAACTCTCCCGCCAGACCCTCAAGCCGGGGCAAATGCCGTTGAAATTCAACACGCCGATCAAGTACGGCTGCCCGTATGACTGCGGCCTGTGCCCCGACCACGAGCAGCACTCCTGCCTGACGCTGGTGGAAATCACCGACCAGTGCAACCTGACCTGCCCGATCTGCTACAGCGAATCGTCGCCGCAGCGGCTTACGCATCGCAGCCTGGAGCAGATCGGCTTCATGCTGGATTGCGTGGTCCGCAACGAGGGCGAGCCGGACGTCGTGCAGATCAGCGGCGGCGAGCCGACCATCCATCCCGATTTCTTCACCGTGCTGGACATGGCAAAGGCCCGGCCCATCAAGCACCTGATGGTCAATACCAACGGCATCAAAATCGCCCAGGACGCGGCGTTCGCACGCCGGCTCAAGGATTACATGCCGGCCTTCGAACTGTACCTGCAGTTCGACTCGCTGCGCCCCGGGCCGCTCAAGGCTTTGCGCGGCCTGGACCTTACCGACGTCCGCCGCAAGGCGCTGGACCGGCTGAACGAGCACAATATCTCCACGACGCTGGTGGTGACGCTCAAGAAAGGACTGAACGACGACGAGATCGGGGCGATCCTCGATTTCGCACTGAAGCAGCGCTGCGTCCGCGGCGTCACGTTCCAGCCGATCCAGTCGGCCGGCCGGCTGGAGGAATTCGACCCGGCCACCGACCGCCTGACGCTCGGCGAGGTCCGCCAGCAGATCCTCAAACAGTCGCCGGTCTTCAAGCCGGCCGACGTAGTGCCCGTCCCCTGCCACCCCGACTGCCTGGCGATGGCCTACGCGCTGAAACTCGACGGCAAAGTCTTCCCCCTCACCGGCATGATTGACCCGCAGGTCATCCTGCACGGGGAGAGCAATACGATCCTCTACGAGAAAAGCGAGGCCCTCCGCAGCGAGCTGTTCAACCTCTTCTCAACCGCGGCATCGCCCTCTTCTTCCGCCCTATCGCTCAAGCAGTTATTGTGCTGTCTGCCGCTGGTGCAGGTGCCGGATTGCATCACGTATGACAACGTTTTCCGGGTGATCATCATGCAGTTCCTGGACGCGCACAATTTCGATGTGCGCAGCGTGAAAAAGACCTGCGTTCACATCGTGCACCCGGATGGGCGGATCATCCCCTTCGATACGTTCAATATGTTTTACCGGGACCAGAAGGAGCAGAAGCTGGCGGAGTTGAGGGTGGGAGGAAGGCCGCTGACATCCGTTCGTGGCTAGCTGTTGTGAGGGGCGGTGGTGGCGCAGGAATGAAGAAGGATTACGATTACGATTACGATTAGGATTAGGATTAGGATTAGGATTAAGACTAGGACCATGCGGTCACCCGCCATGGTAGGACTCGAACGAGCGCTCCAGTCTCAATCCTAATCCTAATCGTAATCGTAATCCTAATCGCAATCCCATGAGCGAAGACGAGAGATCTTCTGACCAAACGGTCCTGCCTTATCGGAGCGGCCGCGACGATGCCCCGAGTCAGCCGAAGTTCATCCTGATGCTCATCGGCGGGTTTACGACCTCATCGGTCTTCGTCGCGGTGTCCGGGTGCGCATGGATCCTGTGCAACATCAACTTGAACCCGCCCACGACGCGGCCCTCTCCACTGATCTGGAAGGAGCCGCTCTTCGCCTCGGTAGTGATCTTGATGTTGCTGGCTGGCGTGGGAGTCTGGGCACATTGCACGGGAAAACGAGCCATGTTGCTCGGCCTGCTCATTGGCTTTGGCGTGTCAACCCTGTTGGAAGGCATTTGCTTCGCCGGCAGCAGGTAGTTAGGTTCGCGAACCCTCACGCCTTGGCCACCGCCGCCGCCAGGTCATTGACGTTCCGGGGCTCGCGCATGGGCACTTCCTGGTACAGGGCGATCTTGCCCTCCTTGTCGATGATGACCGTGCCGCGCTTGGTGCAGTTGTAGGGCTCTTCGCCGGCCCACATGCCGTAGGCCTTGGCCATCTTGCGGGTGGGGTCAGCGAGCAGGTGATAGGGGATGTTGTATTGCTTCCGGTAAGCGTCGTGGCTGAAGGGGCTGTCGCAGCTTACGCCGAAGACGATGGTGTCGGCCCCGCCGGCGATTTTCGGCAGGTCCGGGCCGAAGGCGCAGTGCTCGGTGGTGCAGACGGGCGAAAAGTCCATGGGGTAGAACAGCAGCACGACTTTGTTGCCGCGCAGGTCGGAGAGCCGGACCTTGGTCTTGGTCTCGTCCATCAACTCGAATTCGGGAGCGGCATCGCCGGGTTTGAGGGGCTGATTGTCCATGGCGGGACTATACACGCGGACGACGTGAGGGAACAAGGACCGGACCGCCCGGCCGCCGCGGTGAGCCCAGCGACGGCGCCGGGTTCCTTCCACTCCCTCGGTGCTCCGCGTGTCATCACCCAGAAACTTGCGGGGGTGCTCTCTGGTCCCCTCTCCGGGACTGGGTGAGGGTGGGCTGATGGAAATGCTGGGAAACGGCGGTGGTTCCGAAGGCGCTGGCGTCCGCCACTCTGTTGCGCTGGACAGCGAATGTTCACCCTCTCCCGGTACTCCGGGAGAGGGCAGGGGTGAGGGTCTTCTCTTTCCCCCGGAGCAAAAAGACCCTCACCCTAACCCTCTCCCGGAGTACCGGGAGAGGGGACAGGAGCGCAACAGAATCGGGATGAACAATGCAGCGTCGCTTTCATCAGCCCAGGGTGAGGGTCTTCCGCCTCGCGAAGAACTCGCCCTCGCCCTCGATTCTCCCGGAGTACCGGGAGAGGGAGTGAGTCGAGTGAGTCTATATCCATGGCAACCTCTACGGCTTCAGGTAAACTCCCGCGATGAAGTTCGGCCGGATCAAACGTCAGCATGGCCGGGTCGGCGGGCTCGACACGATCCTGGACCGGATCGTCAAGAACTGTCCGCACGTGTCGCGGATCGTGCCGGGGCGGATCAAGGTGCGCCGCGGGCACACGCCCGCGGGCTTCAAGGTGCAGTACCCGACCGCCGCCGGGCTGAAATGCCTGTACACGGCCACGGGAACGGTGCAGGAGGTCTTTCTGATCTGCAGCGATTCAGATGCGGCCCGAATCTGGCTTGTCGCGAACGAAATCGCGGAACCATAACTGAACGTTGCTCTCATCACGCACAGCGGCTTTCTGACTCTCAACAAACACCGCTACCCAATGGCAAACAATCCATTGCCGCAATCCATCGATCGCGCCGTTCAAATCCTCCGGGCCGGCGGCTTGGTGGCCTTCCCCACCGAAACCGTCTACGGCCTGGGCGCCGATGCCACCAACAGCGTCGCCGTCGGGCGGATCTTTGCCGCCAAGGGCCGTCCGGCGACCAACCCGCTGATCGCCCACGTGGCCGACGAGCAGGTCGCGCGACGGTACGCGGCGGACTGGCCGGAATCGGCCGGCGCGCTGGTACGGGCCTTCTGGCCGGGGCCCTTGACGCTGGTATTGCCCAAGCGTCCCGGCGGCGTCGTCGCCCAGGCGACCGCCGGGCTTCCGTCGGTGGCGTTGCGCGCCCCCGACCACCCGCTGGCCATCGCCCTGCTGCGTGCGTTCGACGGCCCCATCGCCGCGCCGAGTGCCAACCGTTCCACGCACGTCAGCCCGACCATCGCCAAGCACGTCCGCGACGAGCTGGGCGGCAGCGTAGACCTGGTCCTCGATGGCGGACCCTGCCGGGTCGGCATCGAATCGACGGTAATCGACCTGACCACTTCAAAGCCGACGATCCTCCGACCGGGCGCCGTGACGCGAGAACAAATCGAGCAGGTGATTGGCCCGGTGCGGCTTTTCGCTGGCGCGGTCGACCCCGCTCACGCCGCGGCGAGCCCGGGGCAGCAGGAGGTCCACTACGCCCCGGTCACGCCGGCGTTCCGGTTCGAGGCGGCGGAACTGGACAAGCTAAAGGACTGGCTCCGCGCCAGGCCGGGCGATTCGATCGCCCTGCTTCGCCTGTCCGATGTCGTTAACCCCGCGCAATTCGGTGATTCCGTAGGGTCCGCATTGCGGACCGTCTCCAGGCCACCCGGCGAAACGGTCCGCAGTGAGCCCGGGAACTTTTCAGGTGCCGCCGGTGCCCTCACCGGCGGAACGCTATCTGGCGCAGCAAAACCGCCGGTGAGGGCACCGGCGGCACTAAAGATTCCCGAGATCAGTGCGGACCCTACGGGGACGGTCGATGGGCCGGCATCGGCATTCGACGGTCGCTTGCAGGTCGTCACCATGCCCGCTTCTCCCGAGAAGTACGCGAGCAATCTTTACGCGACACTCCGCGAATGGGACGCCCGCGGCATCGATGCGATGCTCGTGGAAATGCCGCCCGACGAGCCGGCATGGCTCGCCGTGCGCGACCGCCTTTGCCGGGCGACTCGGGTGATTTGAAGGAGTTGATAAACGGGTGTAAGGCGCAAACCACGGGCTGACCAATCGAGAGGTCAAAAACGTCGCCAAAGCGGCGGGTTTCACGATTCGACGTTTCGACGAATCCTCGACGTTCGAGGTCAAAGACATGGCTGGCAACGCCGCTTTAGCGACGTTGTTCGACCGTCCGGAAACAACGTGTAGGTTATCGGACCGCGTCGATCCTGCGCCGATTTGCCTCAACCCATCGCGAATCGTATCTCTCAAATCCCGATATTCAACTCAAGGAGGTGTGCGATGGTCCAAACGTGGCAAAAGCCGAAATACGCGCCATTTGAGGAACAGGCGGAGCACGAGCAGGGCGCCTCCGCTCTGGTGGTCCTGGAACCGGAAGCAGATGCGGAAGAACGCCCGAACTGGGACTCTGGCTACCCGGCAAACTTTGGGGAAAGCGCCAACAGCTTCCAGGTCGACCTGCTGGATAGCTGGCTCAAGCCCTGAGCTTAAGGCGGCCCACTTAAGACTTAAGGCGGCCCATGATTGCTTAGTCGCGGCGTGAGGGCGTATATTGCCCTCACGCCGGTGCGCGGGCCCGGGTTGAAATCGTCGTTTGACCACGGTGCTCGCCTGACAGATCCCACTTCTCTTTTGCCAGACGCTGATTCAGCCCCCGATTGGGCGGCTGTCGTGGGTGATATCGTATGCCCGCTTTGCGAGTACAACCTGCGCGGTTTGACCGAGCCCCGGTGCCCGGAATGCGGCTATCGCTGCACCTGGGCGGAACTGCTTCATCCCGATCGTTACAGGCATCCTTATCTCTTTGAAGACCACCCGCGGCGGAACGTGGTTTCATTCATCCGGACGTTTGTCGGTAGCTTTTTCCCGCAAAGGTTCTGGGCGTCGCTGAAGCCGAGCCATGCCCCCAAGCCTCGGAGGCTCGCCCTTTATTGGGTGCTGACCACGGCGATAGTGCTGTTGGGATGGGGCGCCGTCGTTGCCGATCAGTGGGTGTCGATGCAATCGCAATTCAAGAATCCAGGCACGCACCCAGTAGCGAATCCAACGTATCCGACCGTAGTGATCATGAACGGCCCGTGGAATCAGTTCGGCAATGCCCAAGGATCGATCCTCGCTGAATCCCTACTGATTGGCCTGGCGTGGCCCATTGCGACATTTGCTGTCTTGACAATCTTCCAAGCCTCCATGCGCCGGGCGAAGGTCCGGCCAATCCACGTGATGCGCTGTGTTGTCTACGGCTACAGCCCCGCCGTTTGGATCGGATTGCTGGTGTCGGCGCTGTTCCCGCTGAGTCGCGACACGCGGTATTATTACGGTGGGTGCTTCGTCAATGTCGCGGGGCTTCAAGTCCGCTGCCGCGACGCTGCAATTCTGCTTTTCGCGACCGTGACGGGGGCTGTCGCCGCTTATCACCTGGGATGTGCCTATGGCCGATACCTCAAGTTCGACCGGCCATGGGCGACAACCGTAGCGTCGCAGGTGATCGTGTGGCTGCTTGTCGCCGCCGTGCTTTGACTTGGTGGGACCTATTGAGCCTTCCAGCACTGACACCGACACCATCCATTGATTGATATGGTTCGACCCATTGGCGTATATTGATCTTGATCCCGGTGCCCCGGGCTTGGCGTGACTTGTCCTTTGATCGCGGGGCTCGTCTGACAAACTCCCTTTCTCCTCCGCTCGCCCCTGATTCAGCCCCCGATTGGACGGCTGTCACTGGTGACGTTGTCTGTCCCCTCTGCGAATACAACCTGCGCGGCCTGACCGAGCCCCGATGCCCGGAATGCGGCTATCAATTCAAATGGCGCGACCTCACTGACCCAAAACGCCGCAAGCACCCGTACATCTTCGAGCACCACCCGCGGCGGAACGTCTGGTCCTTCATGAGGACCGCCATCGGCGGACTGCGGCCGTGGAAGTTCTGGTCGTCGCTCCGGCCGGATCAAACCTCACGGCCGAAACGATTGGTCGCATACTGGGTGATGGCCATGGTGATCGTGCTGTTGCTCCTGGTGGTCGGTTGCGCCGCGATATTTGCTGGAGACACCGCGAGATACAACTCCTACCTGGCGCCGCGGAGGACCTATTACGTCTCCCCTGGTTTGGGCGCCGGTCCCCCCGTTCCTTCCCGCGTCAGCTATCTCAACTGGCGCTCTTTTCGCCGGACGCTCAACCGCGAGGGCGGTCCCTTCTGGGGCTGCTGGGCGGGTTGCCTGGCGTGGCCCTGGCTGACCGCGGCCATCCTGATGATCTTCCGCGTATCGATGCGTCGCGCCAAGGTGAACGCCGAGCACGTCCTGCGATGCGTCCTCTATAGTGGCGACGCGTTCATATGGCCCGCGTTGCTTTTGACCGCGGCGTTGTGGACCGGCGTCGGACTGACGGGGTTGGGGATCATTGATCGAGCCACCGGCTCATGCCTGCTGCCGGTCGGCTTCGGCGTCGCGATCCTTTGCTTGCTCCCCGCGGTCAAACTCTGGGCGGCATATCAGCGGTATCTCCGCTTCCGTCATGCACTGTGGACTATCATCGCTTCCCAAGTGATCCTGGTTCTGGGGGTGCTCGCCGTGATCTCGAACATTTCCTATTACCTGTTCAGTCGCAGGATATGACCGTGCGGGGCCTGGTGCCGTAGGTCTTGTAGGGTCGGCACTGAGCTTGGAAATTAATCCGTGGCACGGCCGTCCCGGCTGTGTTTCTGGGTCCAAAACACAGGCGGGGACACCTCGTTGTTCCACCCATTCTTCTGCCAAATTGCGCGAATATCGAGGAAAACGCGGAAATTGGCGACTCGCGCAAAAACTGCGCGAGTCGGGAAACACCACGAAAACCGGTGTCCCGAGACTTGTGTGGAACAACGAGGCGGGGACACCCGTGCCAAAGAATTCCCAGACGCGGTGCCGACCCTGCACAAATCTCAAATGGCGCAGGCTACTCCCGCGTGGCCCCCGCCGCGGGCGGCGTTCTTGCCCCGATCAGCCGGCAGAATTCCTGGGCGACGATCTGCTCCTCGGAGATGACTTCATCCGCCCCGCGACGGGCGGCTTCCAGCGCGGTCGAGATGTACCGACAGCGCGCCATGATGTGGAGCTTGGGGCTGAGCCGCCGGGCGATGCGCACGGCTTCCAGCACCGCCGCGTCCACCGGCACGGTGATGGCGAAGAGCGTTGCCCGTTCGATGCCGGCGCGGCGCAGGGTGGCTTCGTCGCTGACATCGCCGACGATCACGTGCAGGCCCTGGATCGATGTCCTGGAGACGCGCTCGACGGTCTTGGCGTTGAGCTCGATCACGCAGACGGCAACGCCCTGCCGGTAAAGTTGGTCCGCCACGGCCCGGCCGGGTATGCCGTAGCCGGCAATCACGGCGTGGCCCGCCAGTGATTCGGCGGCAGAGTCGTTACATTGAGCTTCGGATTGAGCCATCGATTCATCTCCGCCGCTCAGCTTACTCGCGATCGATCAAGCAGGCGATGACAATTGCTTTCGCGCTGCGCGAAGTCGTATATTGACCTCTTGGCCCCATGGACGCGATCCCCGAAATCCCACTGGCAGCCCGATACACCGGCGTCGGCGACGCGCCTCCCGACTGGGACTCGATCAGCCGCGATATCCTCTGCCCCCTCTGCGACTACAACCTTCGGGGCCTGAGCGAGCCGCGCTGCCCGGAGTGCGGATACCGCTTCGCCTGGCCGCACCTGCTGTTTCCTGAACGATGGCAGCATCCATTCCTTTTTGAACACCAGCCGCGAAGGAACACTTGGTCTTTTGTCCGGACCTTCAGCACCAGTTTTTTTCCTCGCAAGTTCTGGTCCGTGCTGAATGCGAGCCATCCCCCAAGGCCGAGCAGGCTCTTTCTCTATTGGATAGGAGCGTCCGTCCTGGTGGCAATCGCGGTCGTGCTGCTGGTTGTCGAACTTTTCTTGCGCGCGCGCTCGACATGGGCAATCGATCGCTATGTCCTGACTCTCATTTCGACCTGCGCAATCTGCCTGGCCTGGCCGTTTCTCACGTTCGCGACACTGATGATCTTCCGAGCGTCGATGCGCCGCGCCAAGGTCCGATCGATCCACGTGGCCCGATGCGTCGTCTACGGCTGCAACGCCGCCGTCTGGATTGGGCTGCTGCTGACGGCATTCTCGCTGCTGCTGGGCGAAATCGATGGCTTTGCCGACTTCATGACCCGAACCGCAATCTTCTGCATCGCAATGGCGGCGGTCAACCTTTACCATCTCGGCTGCGCCTATCGCCAGTATTTGAAATTCGACCACCCCTGGGCCGCCGTCGCCGCAACACAGATCATTGTGGGGCTGATCTTCTGCGTCCTCGCCGTCAATGTGACCACGCTGCTACTACGCTGAGAGGGGTTCCCTTCGTCGAAGAATCAAGTTACGAATGACCACCCGCCAGGAATTCGGGGCCAACCACGCTCAAGACGAGCCGTTCAATGCCAGACCCGGAATGGCGGATCGCAAGGACGTGTGCCGACACGACACTGGTCATCGCCAGGAAATCGGGCAGGCCAAGGGAATGAACCTGTGCGACGGCCAGCGCGGACTGCCGTACCTTAGCGGCGGTGCGAACCGCGAGGCTTGCCAAAGGGGAGGCCGACATGGCGGGGTGAGCGGCCAGGACGGTATCGGCGGGAGTGCCGTCGATGTAGATTTTCTGGGCTACCTCCTGCATCGATCGCTTGTCCGAAAGCATGCGCAGCGCCGTTGACCGTACCACCGCATCGAGTCGGACCAGGTCCACCAGTGGATGTCCGGGGCCGCTCAACGCGAAATCGATGAAAACCGGCAGGCGGTCAAGCAACAGAATGTTGCGACCATGAATGTCCCCGTGAACGATGGCGCCAGCGAAGTGCGGCTTTAATCGGCTCATGGCCGCTTCCGCGAGTTTTGACACCGAAATCGATTGCCAGTCGCGATCGATGATCGTGAAATCGATGCCGTTGGCCGCGAGATCGCGAACGGGCCAGTCGAGCCAGAAATCGTCGCGGAGCGGCGCGATGTTAGGCCGGGAATTCAACGCAGCCAGGCGGTCCGCGGCACGGCTCACCGCCTGAAACAGATCGCCGGCCAATTGCCGTGATGCCTCGATCGGCTTGGTCCACTCCAGACAACGCAGTTCTTCCAACCGGTCTTCGAGGGTGGGGGCTGGAGCACCCTCTCCATCGGGCGCTGGCTGAAGGAGATAGGAGATGGCTGCGCTTCCCAGGTGAGAGTGGAACGTGGGACTGGTCACGTTGAGCTCCCATGCCTGGATCCACTGCTGGTATCTCTGAAGCTCGGACCTCAGACGATCGGCGGCGTCTACCTTCGCGACGAACGGCTTGGCGCTGCCGTCGTTGAGAAGAAACACGCGTGCGCCAGACCGTCCGCCGGCAAGCTCTCGCGTGCCGAGCCTTCGTATGGTAAGCGGATTGCCCGGATGACGGCGGTCGGCGGCGATGAGGCGAAGGAGGGATGCGTCGGCCTCGGTCAGGCCGAGCGGAAAGAAGTCCGCGGTCCCGGCGGCTTCCAGGACCGCGGCCGTGGACAAAAGCATCTCGATATCCGCCCGGGTCAAGTCGCAGTTTCGCCCATGACAGAACCTGCTGCCGTCCAGCGGGCCGCAGCGCGCATCAGCGGCATCCTTCAAAAAGGTCTGCTCGACGGACGGGTCGAGTCCGTCAATGCAGACGCGGGCAAACAGGAACATCGAATACTCGCAAATTCGGCGGACGGTGAGCCGTTGGTCCGCTTCGGCGATTTGACGCCAGACCGACCCCCCAACGACGAACCCGCACAGTCCGGTGGGCGCCAGCGTCCAGAGGTCGTCCAGGCAGCGCAGGTGCAGGGGGACCAGTTGATCGCCATTAAGCAGCGCTTCGTTTCGCACATGCTCGGCCTCTGTTCCGATGAGTGCAACCGCCCGGTACTTGCTTGGCTCCCGCGGCGCAGCGGTATCCAGGACAGGCCCTGATGGCGACGGAAGGTCGCCGTCCTGGGCCGAAGCTATGCTTGCGGGCGATGAGGCGTCGGGGCGCAGGGGAACGGCAAAATGCCTCTGTTCGGCCGGCAGTAGCGTGCGAATCGAATTGAGCGCGTCTGGAGATGTCGTGCGCAACTGAGCGGCCAATGTCCGCAAGGCTGAGACGTCACCCTGAGCAATGGTCGCGACGATAAGGCGAAACCGGCGGTCGAACTCCCGGATGCTGATTCCCGGCTCCGTCTTGAGCCGGGTTGCCAGCTCGCTGATCAGCGGCAGGTTGGCCGCCAGTCCCGCGGGAGCAGCCCGCCGAAGCTGATGAATGGCGCGGTCGAACTCCGCCGTGCTGGGCAAAAAGAGTCCCCGGTCCCATTCATACGCCTGCGCCATATTGGATCACCGCAATGCGCTGCCATATTTTTTCTGCCGGCTGTTGAATGCCGCCTTGCCTCCCTCCAGCAACGCGATAATGGGCTGTTTCATCGCGTCAACCGAACCTGTCTGGCAGGGACGTGCCTTGCGCGGGCCGTCCATCTCCATGACGATGACCCGCTCGGCTTCACCGAGTACCGGGATGTTGGCGTTGTGCGTGACAAAGACAAGCTGACGCCGTTTGCTCAACGCCTTCAACCGCTCTATCAATTTCTCCGATACGAATGCATTGTCGAGATCGTCCTCGGGTTGATCGACAATGAGCGGATACTCGGCGTCGCGCAGGATGAGTGGAAGAAGCGCGGTAGCCATCTGGCCTTTGGAAAGGTGCTCGATTGCCCTGGGCTCTCCGCGAACAAGCATGGTGATTTCGTAACACTTCAGCCGTGTGCAGCGCCGTCCGGCGATTCGGATGACTAAATACGTTGTTCGGCGCATGTAAGGTATTGCGCCGGCGCGGTGCCTCTGCTACATAATCCGGGATGT
>Ga0182024_10014921_pt1 | contig 14956 bp, 10 predicted proteins | sample P32metaG_FD_120480 | JGI IMG/M metagenome (GOLD analysis project Ga0182024, IMG submission 120480) | Permafrost microbial communities from Stordalen Mire, Sweden - P3-2 metaG (Illumina Assembly) | ecosystem: Environmental > Terrestrial > Soil > Wetlands > Permafrost | place: Sweden: Stordalen... | reverse complement strand
TGCAGCGCCATCTGAACCTGGCGCGCGCTGCCGATGGTGTGCTTGGTGATGCCGAGACCCGCGGGACAGTTGTAGAGTCCGCCGGTCGCGGGACTGGTGGTGTTGCACCCGGAGGGCAGCGCCTCCGCGGTGGAACCCACCTCGACGGGCACGTTGTTGAACAACTGATTTTGATTGACGTTGTTCTGAGGAATGTCGAAGCTGGCGGTGTTCGTGAGGTTGTACACGTCGAAGCTGTAGCGTAACGTGTACCGGTCGTGGATGGGCAGTTCCTTGGTCAAGGACGCATCGGCGCGACGCTGCCAGGACTGACGGAAGATATTACGCTCGCCGGAGACGAAGTTGGTTTCAAAGTCGTCGCCGTTGGGTACGCCCATAGTGCCGGGTTGCAAAATGGGAACATCGAAACAGTCGGCCTTCAATGCCGCGCCCTGCTGGGTATTGACGTTATAGAAGGCGCCGTTCACACCTGTGAGGGCATTCTTGCGGTTACATCCTGGAGCCAACGGAACAATGGGATTGGTAATGCCGTTGAAGGTGCTGTAGAAGATGCTGCCGACGGCGCCAGAGTAATCGATGACACTGTACGGCTGGCCGCTCTGGAGAGTGGCCACACCGTGAAGGGCCCAGCTATCGAGAGCTTTGCCCGCCAGAGTATCTGTGGCGAAAAACTTGGGCGAGGTGTATCCGTAGGTGAAGTTCAATACATGTGTCCGGTCGAAATCGGCGGAGCCGTAGCCCGAGCGCAGATTGGTGGGATTGTCGCCGTTGTAGAAGAGGCCCAGGCCACTCTGTTCGTCGGTGGCATGCGAGTAGGTGTAGGACACGCCGGCTAGGAAACCGTGGCTGAGCCGCTTTTCGAGGTGCGAAGTAAGGGCGTTGTAGGCCGCGATTCCGGCTGCTGTGTAGGACTCGGACTCCGAGGAGTAGCCAATGTAGGGCACGCGAAGATCGACGTTGCCGCCCTCGTAGTTATTCAGCATCGGGCCATTTGTACAAATGGACGCGCCGGGCTGATTCACGCACATGGGAGGGATAAAGCCGCCGCTGGCTTGCGATGGATCGAGCACGGTGTAGCCGTAGCTGTAGTGCTGCGTGGCCAGACCTCCGGGGTGGGTGGGACTGCCGGGCGTGGCGATCTGCGCCTGGTTGAAGGGCACGGGAATCACCTGATGGCGGCCCAGGTTGCCCACATATCCGATCTCAATCATGAGATCGTTGCGCGGCTGGTATTGAATGTTCAGCGTGAAGTTGATGCTGTAGGGCAGCTTGTTGCCGCGGTTGTAGACGCCGAGAATAAAGGGTTGCTGCGCATTGCCGCCGGCGGCCACAGTGCCACCCGTCACCGTGCCGTCGATGATTGCGGCAGCATTGGGCAGATAGTTCGTGACGTCGGAGGCTTTGGGATTGGACGGGCCGGACCCGAGCGATGGGCCCCAGGGTGTCGCGAGAGTGTAGTTTCCGCCGGTGGGAGGCGTGAAATAGTCTCCGCCGCAGATCGGGATGTAGGCCAGATAGAGGAAGGTCGGGTCGGCAGCGTTGTAGGAGGAAGAATACGGGCAGTGCTGCTGTGTCACGAAAGGAGGCGTCTGCATGATGCCGAAGGGACCGCCTTCCACTTCGCCTGCCGCGTATCCCGGCGAGAGATAGGTGAACAGTTCGCCGCGGTCGTAGTAGAAGCCGCTTCCGCCGCGAACCACGAACTTGGAGTGGAAGCTGGAGGGCTGCCAGGCGAAGCCAAGGCGCGGTGCGATGCCCCACTGGCGGCCGGTCAGAGTCGTCTTGCTCACGCCCGAGGTTCCGTTAACGTTGTTACCGGCGATGATGAAACCGGAGCTGGTAATGGTGTCGGTGGCGACGCTGTAACTGTACTGCGAGGGATCAAAGTTAAAGAGGTCGCCGTTCTTCTCCGTCAGACCGCCGTTCCAGTCGTAGCGCAGGCCGGCCGTGATGCTCAGGGTCGGCGTCACCTGGAACTTGTCCTGTGCGAAGAAGCCGGTTTCGTTGGCGCGGTAATAGCGATCGGCGTTGCCCTGCAGATACGTGGACGCCGTAAAGTTTTGCGTTGAGTAAGGCGTCACCCAGTTATCGAGAAAGGCGACAAAGTCGGGCGAGGCCACACTGCCCGTGCCGGTGCGGCGATCGCGCAGATTCAACTGCGTGTAAGCCCAACTGCCGCCGAAGCTGAGCGAATGGCGTCCCTTGCTCCAGATGGCTGTGCCCGAGGGCATAATGCGGTTTTGAAACACGCCGGTATTCTCGGCCTGGTATTCCGCGTCCGGGCCAATGGAAAGCGACGGGGCTACGCCGCCAAAAAGCGGGCCGTTCGACGCATCGTATGCATCGCCGATGGCGTCATTGATGGTGAAACCTGGGAAATACGATCCGAATGCGGACGGGACACCGACGGATTGGGCCGTGAAGGGTTGATCATTGGTGGCGTACACCTTCTCGCGGAGAACGCCAACAGTCTCAGAGATGCTCAGGCTCGAGCCGATGGTTTGCACGTTGTTGAGCGATCCCAGTTGCGAGCCGGTATCCATGTGGCCGGTGAACCCCGGCACGTTGGAGTAAGCGTAAGGCGAGCTCGAGGGATCGTGTTGATAGTAGTACTTGACCGCAAGGATGTCCTTGGAACTCACATTCCAGTCAAGATCGGCGACACCCTGATCGGAAATAAAACGGGACGTGCCGGGCAGGAATGCGTTGTAGGGCGAATAGACGTTGGGGCTGGCGGTGGGAAGAGGGCTCGGAACCAAGTAGTTCCCCGGCTCGCCGGGTTGCGCCGGAGCGGTCAACAGTTTATAAGCGACGGGGTTTGACCCGGGACCGAAACCATTATAAGTACCACCGCTGTAAGTGGAACCATTGAAAGTGGCGCCATATGTGGGATCGAAGCCCAGGTACTGCTCATAACCAATATTGCTGGTCCAGTTGTTGTCCGCGACCTGAATCAGGTTGGCTACGCCACGGCCGCTTGTAGCCAATCCGGGCGGAACGTCGAGAAGCTCGTCGCCAGTCTCCTGATCGGAGATGTGCAGGTGCTGGTAGCCGACGAAACCAAAGAGCTTGTCCTTGATGATCGGACCACCGAGATCGCCGCCCAAAATATAGCGGTGCAACTCGGGGTTCTTGTCGCTGGCCGGAATATTGTTGTCTTTCTTGAAGAAGAACGGCGCGGCATTGATCCAATTCGTGCCGCGATGAGCGTAAACCCCGCCGTGCATCTGGTTGGTGCCCGACTTGGTGCTCATGTCGATGTGCGCGCCGCTGTCGGAACCCTGCTGGGCGTCGTACATCGAAGCGTTGACGCGCACCTCCGCGATGGTTTCGGGCGCCGGCGTGGGGATGGCGTTGCCGATGGACAGATAGACCGAAGCGGCACTGGGCACCACGCCGCCGGCGGCATTGTTGGCCTGGCCGGTGTTGTTGGAGACGCGGAACGAATCCACCTCGCTGGTGCTCTTGCCGTTGAAGAGGTTGCTGGCGTCGACGCCATTCACAAGGAATGCATTGGACGTGTCGCGCTGGCCGTTGGCCCAGATGGGTGCGTTGCCCAGGCCGGAATCGGCACCAGTACCGCCGGGCAGTTCCGCATTTACGCCAGGCGAAAGAATCGCGAGGCCAGTGAAGCTGCCGGTTGGCAAGGGCACGGCGTCAATCTGCTGGGCCTCCATCACGTAGCCGTTGGTGGTATCGACGGCGTTCATCAAAGGCGCGGCTTCAACTTCCACCGTGGTGCTGGCCTGGCCCACCTTCAGCGAGGCGTTCAACGTGGCCGTGCGGTCGGCCTGCACCGTGATGTGCGGAGTCTTTTGCGCCTGGTAACCATCGGCCGAATAAGTGAGCGTGTAAACGCCGATGGGCAGGTTGACGAAGCTGTAACTGCCCGAGCCGTTGGTTTTGGTGGTGCGGGTGAGCGAGGTTTGCTCCTCGGTCACTGTAACGCTCGCGTTGGGAATCACGCCCCCCGTGGCGTCGGTCACCTCGCCGGTAATTCCGCCGAGAGTTTGCTGGGCGTCGAGCGGCTGGGTCGAGAACACCGCGGCCACGACGATTGCCAGCAGAGCAGCGATACACAAGCAGGACGCGCGCGTGGAGTGCCTCAAAGGACTGACCTCGAAATGGAAATTTCCCGTATGAAGATCCGGGATTTAAGAAAGGAATCTTAGGTGAATGTGAGAACCGGCGTTTGAGTGCACATAACTTCCACATTGAAAAGAGTTATGGTCTCGAACGAAGATCGTTCAAAGTCTTGGACCTGGAACCGCACGGGTTAGTGGCATGGTAATGTCTGCAGTATAAAGTTCATGTAAAGATTTATTGCAAATTGCGGCTGCTGAGGGCGCGTTTTCCACAGGAAATCAACGATGCACACGCATCGCCCGCCGCACTCCGTACCAGCTTAGCCCCGCGGCGATGTAGGCGAAATAAAGATAAGGAATACGCGCGTGAACCGCGTCGGTCGCGGAGTTGAGGTCGAAGATCGCGATCAGAACAACGATGGCGACGGTGAGAACGCTGACCGCGGCCAGCATGTGAGAATGCCTGCCGAGCGCGTGCCGCGCGAAGGGCAGCGCCGCGGCCACGAGCGCGTACGCAGTGAGAAATCCGAAAACGGAAAGCGAGCCGAGCAGGTCGTACATGGTTGAACCTGTAGCGCCGCGCAGAGCAAAACCTGCCGTGGCCGCGAACATGAGCGCGGTCGAAAGCGTGATCGCGGTTCCCGGAGTTTTATGCCGCTGGTTGGTGCGCTCGAGCGCGACGGGCAAAAGTCCGTCGTGCGCCATGCGCAGCAGCACACGCGCGCCGGCCGTGGAGCAGGCGAGCACGCACGCAAACATGCTGATGAATGCGCCGCAGTCAATGGCCACGCCAAGCGGCGAAACGCCGGCCTTTGCCGAAAGAAGGTGCAGCGGGCTGGTGGTGGCGCTGAGCGCAGTGGACTCGCCGCGGAAGCCCATCACCTCAGAATAGGCGCAGAGTATGAAGAACATGCCCGCGAGCAATGCGCTTTGCAGGACGGCGCGGGGAATCGTCTTGAGAGGTTCGTGTGCCTCGCCGCCTAAAGTAGTTGCGCTTTCAAATCCGACAAAACTGAAAATGGAGAGCACGAGTGCGGGTCCCAATCCCTTGAACGAGACGCCTCGTAGCCTGAATTGGCTGGTGTCGATCTGCAGTCCCAAGTGCACGGGCAGCAGAATAAGCACAATCATAATCAGGCTGACGGATGCCGCTTCAATCCACAACATGATTTCTGCCGACAGTTTGACATCGCGGTAAGCAATGAAGCCCGCGACCAAACAGATCACAAAAAGAGTGGGGATGGCCGGCGGCGCCCCCTGGAAAAACTGCTGGCAGAGGACGGTCGCGTAATAAAGAGCTCCGCCGGCAACCGATGCGCCGGTGGCGAGATAGGCAAGCAGCAATCCCCACGCTGCGGCGACGCCAAATGCAGGCGGCAATGTATCTGCCGTGTAACTGTAGAGCGATCCCGGCGAGGCAGAAAGCTTGGCAAAGCGGCTTACGCAAAATCCCACAAGCAGCATGGCTACTGTGGCGAGCAGGTACACAAAGCATGTGGCGCTTCCGGCAAGAGCAAAAATGAGCGGAATCGTCAGCGATGCTGTGGTGCTGGGCGCGATGGCCGACACGGATTGCGCCAGAACCTCTAGCGGGCGCAGCACTCCGGCGTGCAAGCCGTAGTTTTCGGCAGCGTTGTCGTTCGCATACACTTGGCCCTTTGTGGTCGATGTGCCGGTCACGTGCTTGCCTTTTATTAGTTGTGTTTGAATTACCGGGCAAATTATCGCTCGATGGTGGCCTCGATGGTACCATGCGGCTCGTCGATGGGCACGAATATGTGATTCGGATTGTCGAGGCCGAAGGGGCTCAAGTCGGCAAGCAGATGATGCAGGTTGGGCATGGAAAAGTGAATGCGCGCGATCTCCGGCGCAGCGGCGAGCGCGGCTTTGCCCATGTCGAAGAGCGTGTGCTGCACGCTCATGCTGTCATGCCCGGCAAACTCTTTCAGCAGCGCCGCCAGAATCCGCGCGCGCACTTCGGCATAGTCCGGCGCCGCTGCCGTGTATTCCCATGCGACCGTGGCGCGCGTGCCGAAGATGCGGTCTGTGGCCGGCTTGAGTGTCGTCAACTTGTCCTTGATGTAGCCGGTGAACGCGGACTTCGTGGTCTTGAGAATTGTCAATCCATCGACGCTCGAAGTCACATCCCACGCGCCGCTTCTTTCGCGCTCGGCGTGTGCCGTCTGCATCTCGGGTCCGCCCATTTTGAAGGTCGTGGCTTCCTGCGCGCCGTCGAGCATCAAGCGCTGCCATGCCTTTTCCTGGACTTCGATACTGACCTTTGCAACCTGCGGCTGGTTCGAGAGAAAGTAGTCGCCCAACTCGCAGGCAAACGCCTCGATGGTCTCCGCCTTCGAGCCGCGCGCCACGTAATACACGGTGTTCTTCATGGTGTCGGTGGGGAGAACTTTGCTGTTGTCGGCCAGCGTGTAGCTGGCTTCAAAGTCGCCGTACAACATCACGTGCACGGTCCACTCGTTGAACTCATGCCGATCTCCATGGAGCGGATCCTTGACGCGCGTGATTTTCGACAAGCGCACGCGCGATTTTCCGTAGCGGTTTTCGCTCAGTCTTGCCATCGGTTAGCTTCCTCGGTAGGTGGTGTAGCTGTTGTCGCTGAGCAGGAGCGGCAAATGATAGTGACCTTTGCCGTCGCAGGTGAAGGTAATGGAAATCTCGGGATAAATACTGGCGCGGCCCAGGCCCTCGAGATAACTGCCGGTCGAGAATGTGAGGCGGTAATCGCCGGCCGGCGCATCGGCCGCAAGATCGCGGCATCGGCCATCGCCGTCTGTCGTGCCGGCCGCAATTTCAACCCAGGAGCACGGTGCATCCTGAACACGTTCGGCGGGTTCCTGACCATGCGAAACTTCAATCCAGCCGCCACCTGCCCGTCTTTCGAGGCGCACGGCGATGCCCGCTGCCGGCTTGCCCAGAACGGTATCCAATATATGCGTTGTGATTGCACTCATTCGATCAACCACTTTCCCAAACGAATCTGCATGATTTGCCGCTGCTGCTCAGCGGCTTCGCGTAACTCGGCTTCGCGTGTCGATTTCAACCGGCGCTCGAGAATCGCCAGCATTTCCTCTGCGCTCTTGCCCGTGGCACACACGATGTAGGTGAATCCGAATTGTTCTTCGTATCTCTGATTTCCTTCGGCAATGTCGGCGAGGACGCGATCGCTTGCTGAGTTCGTCTGCGTTTGTTCAGCCTTAGACCACGCGGACGACTGTGCCCCCACATGCGCCGAGACTCTCCGTTCGCCGATTCTTGGATGGCAGGCAAAGGCCTCCAGCCAGTCGGCTTCCTGCACCGTGCTCCACACGCGATCCGCCTCCTTGCTCAGTGCAAACACACTCGCAATAGGGCGGAGGGCTACCATTGCATCGGCCCACCGTTTGGCTCCGCAGCAAGCCAGCATCGCATTTCTTGCTTCCATTGCGCCGGCCGCATTCCAGGCTGCTAGCGTTTCATTCACGGCCGCGGGCCCTCCCGGCGCAATTCGAGCAAGAACTCTTCGAGCAGATTCACGGCCACGCGCCGCCGGTACTCGGCGGTGGAACGAATGTCGTCGATGGGTTGCACTTCGGCGAGCAGGGCGCGGCGCGCGGCCAGCAAAGTTTCGGGCGTGAGCGGCTGGCCCAGAAGCGCGGATTCGGTTTGGATGAGCCGCACGGGATAAGGCGCAAGGCTTGCTGCTCCCAGCCGAAGTTCGTGGAGAACACCGTGCTCGAGCAGCGCGGTGGCTCCGAGCGCTACCTTAGCGATCGCCATGGCGCGGCGCGTTCCCACTTTGCGCAGGTATTGCCGGTGGCGCGTGAATCGTCTGGGCAAATGAATTGCGTAGATCAGCTCATCGGGAGCGAGCACGTTGCGCTTGTAGCCGGTGTGAAACTCGGAGTAGGAAACCTTGCGGCGGCCGCGCACGGAGATCGTCTCGATCTCAGCATCGTACGCCAGCAGCGCGGGCGAAGAATCCGCGGCTGGTGAGCCATTGACCAGATTTCCGCCCAGCGTGGCGCGGCTCTGGTTGGCAATGGAGCCGATCCAACTTGCCGATTTCGCGAGCAGTGGAAACTCCGCAGCGACGACGGTGTGTTTGCGCAGATCGAGAAATGTGGCTGCCGCGCCGATCGCGATGCTCTGAGGCGTGACTTCGATGGTGCGTAGGTCGGGAATGCCCCACAGGTTGACCAGCTTGTGCGCGTTCAGCCGACCGGCGGAAAACGCCACCATCAATTCCGTGCCGCCCGCGATCGGCGTCCATTGGCCGGGCTCGGCGGCAAGCAGATCGAGCACCGCGCCCAGGCTGCCGGGCGCAACAAGCTCGTGCACTTCCGCATTACCGCGCATGGTGCGTCTGCTCCATCTCCGGTTCTTTCACCGGTTCTTTCGCCGGCGCAGATGCCGACGTGCCGGCGGCGGCGGCGACGGATTCGAAGATGCGGATGAAGCCCGTGCAGCGGCAGAGATTGCCGGCCAGCCCTTCGCGAATCTCTACCTCGTCAGGGTGCGGGCTGTGCGCGAGAAGCTGCGCCGCGGCCATCAACATGCCGGGCGTGCAAATCCCGCATTGCGCTCCGCCGTTCTTGAGAAATGCCTTCTGCAAAGGATGAAGCTCTCCGTCGAGCGCCAGCCCCTCCACGGTTTGAATCTCCGCGCCCTCGGCCTGCAGCACGGGCACAAGGCAACTGTTCACCAGCTCGTTATCCATGCGCACCGAGCAGGAGCCGCACTCGCCTTCGCCGCAGCCCTCCTTGGTCCCGGTCAGATGCAGATCCTCGCGCAGCACGTCAAGCAGCCGCTTCATGGGCGGCACGTTTACCATGCGGCTTTCGCCATTCACGGTGAAGCGGATTGCCGGCCAGTGTGCGTTTGCCTTGACCTTTCCGTTGGCGCTCATGGCAAGGCCGGCTCCTCCACCGGTTGGCTCGCGACGAGCCCCGCGTAAAGATCCTCGGGCAGAAGTGGAATGGCAGTGAAACTCACGCCGGTGGCGTCGCGGATGGCATTCAGAATCGCGGGCGCGGGCCCGTCGTGCGGCAATTCGCCGAGGCCCTTCGCGCCGTACCCGCCATGTCGGAAGGGAATCTCTTCGAAGTACACATGAATGGGCGGCACATCCTGCGCGGTGGGCATGATGTAATTCGTCATCTGGTTGTTGGTCATGCGGCCGTCCGCGAGGACGACTTTCTCGTAGAGCGCGTAGCCGATGCCCTGCGCGATGCCGCCCTCAATCTGTCCCGCGGCCATCACCGGGTGCAGCACCGTGCCCACTTCCTGCACGGCCCAGAAGTTCTCCACCTCGGCCGAGTAGGTTACCGTATCCACCGCGACCTGGGCCACGTAAATTGCCCACGCATACGCGCCGTATGCCTCGCCGTGATATTTCTGATCGTCCCAGTAGATGCCCGGCGGAGCTTCATAGCGGCACATGGATGAAACTTCACCATGCGCGGCACGATAGCGCTCGCAGGCGGCAAGGAATTCTTCGCGCGTATGGGTCGCGCCGAGGCCTGCCTGCTCGCGCAACATGGAGATGAGCTGAACGCAAGCGCGTTCAATCAAGTGGCCCACCACCATCGAGGTGCGCGAAGCCACCGTGGGTCCACTGTTCGGCACCATATCTGTGTCGGGTGCGGCCATGGTGACGTCGCTGTATTCGATACCCAGCGCTTCGGAGGCAATCTGCGTAAGAATCGTATTCGTTCCCTGGCCAAATTCGGTGTTCGACACCAGAACGCGCACTTCGCCTTCCGGCGTAACGTCCACGCCGCCCAGCGAATTCAAATACAGCTCGCCCGAGCCGGTGAATCCCGAGCCGTGATAGAACGCGACGAGCCCCATTCCGCGCTTGATGGAGTTCTCGGCATTCTCGCGGGCAAATTGCTTACGCTTGGCGTGATAATCGCTCTCTTGCAACGCGCGATCGAGTAATTGATCGAGAATGATTGGTTCGCGCATCAGTTGTTCCGTCGCGTTGGTATCGCCCTCGTGCAGAAAATTCCTGCGCCGCAAATCGACTGGATCGATGCCGAGCGCCGTGGCGATTTCGTCCATGTGCCGTTCCATCGCGAAGATTGCTTGCGGCGCTCCGAAGCCGCGAAACGCGCCGTAAGGGACGTGATTGGTTGCCCAGGAACGCGCGCGCACCCGCACGTTGGGGCAGAGATACGGGCCGGTCGAGTGCAGCGTGGCCCGCGAGAGCACGGTGGAAGAAAGCGTGGCGTACGCGCCGCCGTCAGTGTCGAGATCAATTTGGATCGCCAGCAGCTTGCCATCCTTGTCGAGCGCGGTACGATGACGCACGCGTGCGGGATGGCGCTTGGTGGTTACCGCCAGATCCTCCATGCGGTCGTAAATCATCTTCACCGGACGACCGCTCTTTTTGGCTAAGAGTCCCGCGTGGCTGGCGAGGACCGACGGATAATCTTCCTTGCCGCCGAACGCGCCGCCGGTTTCAGTCTGGATCACGCGCACCTTGTCGTCAGGCAGATCGAATACACCGCGCAACGCCTTGAACACGTAGTAGGGACATTGCAGCGAGCCCCACACCGTGACTCCGTCTTCTGCGCTGTACTCGGCAATGACGCCCTGGTTCTCGATATAGAGATGTTCCTGCGCGCCGGTGCGATATTCCCCTTCGACAACATGCGCGGCGCGGGCCCACGCGGAGTCTACGTCGCCCTTTTCCAGCAGAAAACTCTTGAGCAGATTGTCTGTGCCCCACACGACCTGCTCCTGCCGCTCACTCTTCTCGATGGTGAAGATGGGCGGCAATGGTTCGTACTCGACATTCACCGCGCCGAGCGCTTCGCGCAGCTTGTGCTTATCGTGATGCGCGAGAAGAAGGATCGGCTCCTCGCAATGATTCACCTTGCCGTCGGCGAGGCACGGCTGATCGGCAATGATGAGCTGAATAATGTTTTCGCCGGGAATGTCGGCGGCGGTGACGACGGTGAATTCGCTCCAGTCGATACGGCGGTCGAAGGCGATGGAGCCGATGAGGCCGCGGGGAATGGTGCTGCGCACCGTGGCTCCATACCACATGCCCTCGCGTTCCATGTCGTCGATGTAGCAGGCGCGGCCCACCAGCTTGTCCACGCCCTCTTTTCGGGGAACGGAGGCGCCAACGATGCGGGTTGTCGCATGCGTGCTCATGGGTGCCGACAGTGCCGTACGGGTTGAGGGATAGGATACAACAGTTGATCGCGTACAGCGAACAGCAGGCAGCAGACAGCGGAGCGTCTTTCAGTGTTTGCTGTTCGCTGTGTGCTATTCGCTATTCCGCCAAGCGCGCCAAGGTGCGCGACAGCACGTGCACGCCGCCGCCGATCCACTCGGGAGAAGCGTATTCGTCGGGCCGATGGCTCACTCCGCCGCGGCAGGGAATAAATAACATGGCCACGGGCGCAATGCACGAAACGAAGGACGAGTCGTGGTAGGCACGCGCTACCATTCTTTTATATTTCTTGCCGGCCGCAACGGCGGCTTCTTCAAGGGCCGCCAAAATCGCCGGATCGCACGTGGTCGGGGGGTCGGCGTTGATCAATTCCGTTTCAATCTTCACGCCGCGGCGCGCGCTCACTTCGTCGGCTGCGTCGGCCAATGCGGTCAAAACGCGGTCGCGGCGCGCGCCGTCGATGTCGCGCACGTCAGTGGTGATGAGCACACGGGAAGGAACGCTGTTCACGGCGCCGGGAAAGACGTCGCAAATGCCCACGGTGCCCACAGTATCGATGGCGCCCGTCGATTTCGCCGCCGCTTCCAGAGCCAGAATCAATTCCGCCGCGGCGGCGAGCGCATCCTTGCGGCCCGGCATCAATTTACCGCCGGCGTGGCCGCCTTCGCCTTCAATTACAATTCGCTGGCTGGCGGGCGCAGCAATGTGCGTCACCAGGCCCACGTCGAGTCCTTCCTGCTCGAGATAAGGCCCCTGCTCGATATGCATCTCCACAAATTGATGGAATCGCCCTTTGGGCACAGCCACGGATTCCAGCGGACCCGAGAATCCGGCTTGCGCGCGCCACTCTTCGAGGCCGCGGCCCGCTTTGTCGCGCAGCGCGAGCGCCTGCGCTGGAGTGAGCACATTGGCCATCATGCGGCTGCCCAGGCAGCCGATACCGAAGCGCGTAGGCTCTTCGGCGGTAAAAATCACGAGCTCGATGGACCGGCGCGGTTTGAAACCGAGTTGCTTGAGAACGCGAATCGCTTCGAGACCGCCCAGCACGCCGACGCACCCGTCGTAGAGCCCGGCATTGGGAATGGCGTCGATGTGCGAGCCAGTGCCGATCGGTGGGAGCGCGAGATCGCCGCCTTCCCAGCGCGCAAAGGTATTGCCGACGGCGTCTTCGCGGATGCTCAGTCCCGCTTCGGCGCACAGGCCTTTCACGTACGCACGGGCACGCATGTCCGCTTCGCCAAAAACGACGCGCGTCACCACCGGCGGCTCAGCTTCGGAGATTTGCGCGAGGGTCATCAGTTCGGCCATGAGGCCGTCAATCGATAAATTGGGCGATAAATTGGGCCGCGCTGTTGTCATGCGCGCTCTCCCAGGGGATGCCGTCGCCAATCCTTGTAGATCAGGTATTTCGCCGGCTTCTTGCCCAGTGCGCCGAACCACTGCGGGCAATAGGCGCGCATCCAGATGAAGTCGCCGGCCTGCACCGGGTACCACGAGTCGCCGAGACGGTAAATGCCGCCGCCCTCGAGCATCAGCAGGCCGTGCTCCATCACGTGAATCTCCACCATGCTGAGCGACGCGCCCGGATCGTAGGTCATGGTGTTGACGGCAAAGTCGTAGGGCGGGCCGTCGGGCATGAGCGCACGCACGCGGAGCGCGTTGTCGCCCATGAGCGCGACGGGAGTTACGTCGCCTTCATCGGCGATGAGGATTTCCGGAGCAGCTGCGCCGGCTGACGGCTCGTAGGGCTTCTCAATCACTGCCACGCGCGCAATCCCCGGTGCGCGCACTGTGTGCACAGCGCCTTGCGGAAGGTAAGCATAGCCACCCGGCTTGAGAACGTAACGCTTTCCACCGGCTTTGAGCTCGATTTTGCCGTCGAGAACGTAGAGGAAGCGCTGCGCCGGCGAAGACCCAAGCGATCCCCCGGCGACAAACTCTGCCGTCATCTGCGTAAAGCGCGCGCCCAGTTGCGGCGCGGCGTGAGTGATGAACTCTACGCCCTCCGCGCCGGGAAGTGGCGAGCGAACGAAAGTGTCCGGAGTCTGCAGCAGATGGTCAGCCTTCAGGCTGCTGCGCGTCGATCCTAATTGATGCACGTGCGACCTCTTCAAAGGGAAATCGAAAGAGTGAAATGCGAGCAAAATCCCAAAACCCGTTGCCCGATTCTATCTGACCTCGCTTGCCAGCCGCTTGAGAAATTTGCCGCACACTTCCAGAGCCGCCGTAACGTCTTCTTCGAGAATGGTTTCATCTGGATGGTGGCTGAGGCCGCCGGGGCTACGCAGAAAGAGCATCGCCGTGGGCACCCGCGCGGCCAACACCATGGCGTCATGACCAGCGCCGCTCGGCAGGCGCTTCACGGGCAAACCCGTCGCGTCGATGGCCTCTGCGAGAAATGCCGTCAGACGCTCATCCATGGGCACGGCTGGTTGATCCATCTGGCGCGTGCATTGCGACGCAAGGCTACGCCGATGGGCGATGGCTTCGGCCTGCGCGAGGAGGGCTTCCACGGCGGACTTGCGTGCGTTGTCGTCGGCGTGGCGAACGTCGAGGCTGACACGTACCGCGCCTGGGATCACGTTGCCTGCATTCGGTTCAACATCTATGTGACCCACTGTGGCCACGAGCCCTTCCGTGCGCTGTGCGAGAGATTCCACCGCGACAATCCACTCCGCCGCGCCGGCCAGCGCATCGCGGCGCAGATGCATGGGCGTGGTGCCGGCATGGTTGGCGTGTCCTGTCCACGTCAGAGTGTTCCGCGTCTGGCCCACGATGGCAGTCACAGCGGCAACGCGCAAATCCTCTGCCTCGAGCACCGGCCCCTGTTCGATGTGCACCTCGAAGAAGCCCAATGCATCGTCGCCGATGGCCGCCTTACCGATCTCTCCGGGATCGAGCCCGAAGGCGCGGATGGCCTCATCGAGCGTGACGCCGTCTGCATCTTTCAGCTTGAGCAGGGCAGGATCGAATCGCCCGGCGACGGCGCGGCTGCCGAGAAGCGGCACGCCGAAGCGCACGCCCTCTTCTTCGCTGAAGGCAATGATTTCGATGGACAGCGGCAGCGTGAGTTCCTGCGCGATCTCTGCGCATTCGAGCGCGAGGGTGACCCCGAGGACGCCGTCAAATGCGCCGGCGTTAGGCACAGTGTCGATGTGCGAGCCGATAATCAAGCGCGGACCTCGAGACCCCTGCGGTTGCCAAAGACCGCGCAGGTTGCCGACAGCGTCTACGCTCACCGTCATGCCCAGAGCTTCCATGCGCTGGCGCAACAACGCATGCACTTCGCGCACCGGGGGCGTCAGGAACCTGCGCGTGGTGCGATCCGGCTCCTCGCTCATCGCGGCGATGCGGCGGCACTCGGCAATGGCGCGCCGGGCGCGCTCTGGCATTGTACGGGCGCTCATGAGCGCACCTGCTCTTTGCCGCGTGCTTCGCCGAAATACGCTCCGGCACGAAAGACGGGCGCGCCGCGCAACCAGGTTTCGAGCACGCAACCCTGCAGTTCGGCGTTTAGGTACGGCGAAATTTTATGCCGAAAGCGCAGGTCGGATGGCGCGATGGTCCATTTGACCTCGGGATCGAAGAGGGCAAAGTCCGCATCGGCGCCCACCGCAATCACGCCCTTGCGCCTGCTCATCCCTGCAAGTTTCGCCGGTGCGGCCGCCATCCATTCTGCGATCCG
>Ga0182024_10014920_pt1 | contig 14957 bp, 9 predicted proteins | sample P32metaG_FD_120480 | JGI IMG/M metagenome (GOLD analysis project Ga0182024, IMG submission 120480) | Permafrost microbial communities from Stordalen Mire, Sweden - P3-2 metaG (Illumina Assembly) | ecosystem: Environmental > Terrestrial > Soil > Wetlands > Permafrost | place: Sweden: Stordalen... | reverse complement strand
TCGGTCGCGCTTTAGCAAGTCCGAGGGAATCGTCGTGGTGGGCAAGGCCCAGGAGAAGACACCGGTCTTCCGTACCGAGAAACGCCGCAATCCCCAAACCGGTAGAACGTATCCTTGGATCGTGCGCACCACGGCCATGGTCAACCATTACTACTTCTACGGCATCGATGAAGACTTTGGCCCGTTCTTCCTCAAGTTCTGCACCTACTTTCCCTACAACGCCAAGCTTTGCATCAATGGCCATGAGTATGTTAAGCGGCAACTTGCCAAGGAAGGAATCGCCTTCGAGGCGTTGGATAACGGCATCCTGACATGCGCCAATCCCCGTCGGCTGCAACAACTCTGCGATGGGCTGTCGGCCGCGAAGATCGATGCCCTGCTACGGAAATGGCTGGCGCGGCTGCCGCACCCGTTTACCTCCAAGGATCGCGCGGCCGGCTACCGCTACGACGTATCGATCCTCCAGGCCGAGTTCTCCTTGACCCAGGTTCTGGACCAGCCGCGAATCGGTCGGATTTTCTTCGAGGAAGTGATCCGCGAGAATCTGGACATCGGCCGGCCTGATCACGTGCAACTGATCTTCAACCGGCGAATCAGCAAGCGGACTCCCGGACGATTCCGGACCTGTGTGATCACCGAGGGGGTTACACCGTCGCTGCACATCGACTACAAGCGTTCACGGATCAAACAATACCACAAGGAGGGTCGCGCCCTGCGGACCGAGACTACGATCAACGATCCCCGCGACTTCGGCATCGGCAAGCGGCTGTCTAACCTTCCCGCTTTGTGGCGAATTGGCTTTCAAGCCAACCGACGTCTTGTAGACGTCCAACGGATCAGCCAGGATTGTGCCGTTGGCGAAGATGCATTCAAGGGGATCAATGGACCGGTCGAAGTCGATGGGCAACGAGCAAGCGGTCTGCGCTTCGCCGACGTGGCCGTGCAAGCACTACTCAGCTCGCTGTTAGTGTTTCGTCTTCTGCCTCGGGGTTTTTCCAACCGCGATTTGCGAGACCACTGGGCGCCCCTGCTGGGGCAGTCCCCCGACGACATGACCCCCGGCCAGATGACTTACCACTTACGCCGGCTTCGCTTGCACGGGTTAATCGAGCGGATCGCGGGAACTCACCGTTATGAGGTAACCAGACAAGGGGCTCGTGCTGCCTTACTCTTCACACGCACCTACAACCGGATCTTGCGGCCTGGACTGGCGCAAATCGTTCCCGTCGAGGTTCTGGACGACTCAGAATTGCGCCGGGGTTTTGACAAGATTGATGACGTAATTGACCGATGGATCGAGAAAGCAAAAGTGCCCGCACGAAACTTGACTCAAGCGCTATGAGTTTTGAACTTCAAGTGCCCTAGCGCCCTCTGGGCTATCTGAGCAAGCTAGGTGAACACAAGGAGGTCACTTATGAAGGTTTATTCACCAGAGTTTCGTCGTGACGTGTTGTCTGCCTGTGATGCAAGTGAGGGAACTTGAGCGGTTGCCTTACGTTTTCGAGTGAGCGAGTCGTGAGTGCATCGCGTTAAGCAAGAACGTCGCGAGTCGGGAAAGGTCGTCCCCTCGCGGAACAAGCGTCGCACGCCGAAGTGGGCAGCAGTAGCAGACCGGATTCGCGCCTCAGTCGCCAAGAAGCCGGACCGAACACTCCGTGAGCTGAAGGCGTATCTGCAGACCGATCTCAGTGTTCAGACACTTTGTCGGGCATTACGAGCGTTCAAGTTGACCTTCAACAAAAAGTCCTGATTGCCGCCGAGCAAGAGCGACCAGATGTGGCTCAACAACGTACTGAGTGGCGTGCAATGCAGCCGGAACTTGACCCAGCGCATCTTGTTTTCATCGATGAGACGTGAGCCAAGACGAATATGACCAGACCACGCGGGCGATCGTTTCTGGGTACCCGCTTGGTTGCACAGGTGCCCCATGGACACTGGAAGACGACGACCTTTCTGGCGGCCCTTTGCTGCTCAGGTCTGACTGCACCATTGGTGGTGGGTGGCGCAATCAACGGAGCGATCTTCCTGGCCTACGTGCAACAACCATTGGTGCCAACACTCAAACCGGGCGATATTGTGATCATGGACAACCTGAACGCCCACAAGGTTGCAGGCGTCGGCGCAGCTATTGAGGCAATTGAGGCAGCAGGTGCTCGAGTGGCCTATTTGCCACCGTACAGCCCTGACCTCAATCCGATCGAAACGGTGTTCTCGAAATTCAAATCGCTGCTACGGTCCGCAGCAGAACGTACGGTTGACGCCCTTTGGCAAACTTGCGGCAAGCTGCTCGACGAATTCTCCGAGTCCGAATGTCACAATCACGTCCACCACTGCGGATACCGCTACATTTAAATGAGATGCGCTCTAGACGGAGATTGCAGTTGCCTTTGTTTCGCGAATCACGGCTTTGAGGTACTGTCCGTAGTCGTTGGGAATATTCTCGGCGAGCTGCTCAACCTCGTCGACAGAAATAAACCCCATTCGGTATGCAACTTCCTCTAGGCAAGCGATCTTGAGTCCTTGGCGAGATTCGATGGCCTCAACATAATTGGCAGCTTGAATTAGCGACTCGGTCGTTCCAGTGTCCAGCCAGGCAAATCCACGACTGAAAATCTCGACTCGAAGCTCATCGCGGTTAAGGTAAACGCGATTCACGTCGGTAATCTCCAGTTCACCTCGTTTTGAAGGTTTCAATGTACCGGCAATCTCCACCACTTGATTGTCGTAGAAATAAAGGCCGGTCACGGCAAAATGCGACATCGGTTGCGACGGTTTTTCCTCGATTGAAAGTACTTTTCCTTGAGCATTAAACTCGACTACGCCATAACGACAAGGGTCCTTGACTGGGTAGGCAAAGATGGTCGCACCGCGCCCGTGACTACAAGTACGACTGAGCATAGCTTGGAATCCCTGTCCGTAAAAAATATTGTCACCGAGAATCAGCGCAACAGAATCGTCGCCAATGAACTGTCGACCAATTAGGAAAGCCTGAGCTAGCCCACCAGGATGAGGCTGAACGGCGTATGTGATCGAAATCCCGATCTGGGCTCCGTTACCCAAAACCCGCTCGAAATTGCCGACGTCCTCTGGTGTTGTGATTACCAAAACCTGGCGAATGCCGGCAAACATTAACGTGGAAAGGGGGTAATAGATCATTGGTTTGTCATAAATGGGTAATAATTGTTTACTCACGGCGCGTGTAATTGGATACAACCGTGTTCCTGAGCCACCAGCCAAGATGATCCCTTTACGAAACATACTGTTAGTACTCATTTAGAGACCCCTTTCTCTCCTCACCGCGCGCCGATATTTCGAAACGATTAAGCCCTTCGATCGACTATCCACCATAGCTGAAGTCATCGAGACAATGTCCTGGACGTTGTCTTTACTCAAAAACTCTTTCATGGACAACCGCACGTTGGCTTCAGATAATGGCTTAAGACAAGAATGAATGCATGATCTTGTGGTGCCCTGCATTGCTCGGAACTGTGACATTGCGACTCGAAACTTCCTCGACGGTGGCACTGGTGATAACAAAAGAGTAATCGCGGCAAAAACGTAGTTAATTCACCGTGACCTAAGCCGATCGTTAGAACATCATGAAATCATTTTTGGCTGCCTGTGGAATTGAGAATTCCTTTCAGTTTGCTGTTGAAAATCAAAATGCAACCGAAAGTAGGTTGCGGCTGTTATATCAACCGTTTGCAGTTATCGGCCGCGACCTACGCGCCGATGTTGTACTTGACCACGTCGATGTAAGCCGGCGGCATGTCTATCTTCAGGTGGTTGATGGACATGTGTTTTGGATTGACCTGGAGAGCCGGACAGGAACGCGCGGCGAAAGAGAATCGCAAAGATTTGGATGGTTGGAAGGAGGACGAACGTTTTGCATTGGACCATATGTGATCCGAAGGTTTATTGGCGATAGTCAAACTCTGGATAACGTTGATCGAAGTGCTCTTCCTCGAGATACTCCGTTGGTCGCTAGGGCGGACGCTCATGTGATGCAATCGGAGGTTGCCTTAGAGTTTCTCAACGGTCCATCGCAAACAACGTTCAAACCGGTGCACCGTGTGCTCTCACTGATTGGATCAGCGAGCGGGTGTAAATTCCGGCTCACCGATTCGAGCATTTCGAGGTTTCATGGAAGTTTGTTGCAAACCTCAGCAGGTCTGTGGATCGTTGATCTGTTGGGGCAGAAAGGCATAAGTGTTAACGACGTTCCAGTGCGTTCCAGCCGTCTAGTTGATGGGGATATAGTCCGAATTGGGCGATATCAAATCCGAATTCGGTGCCGCGGCCGTGCTCAAGGAATGGGACCAGGGTTATTTGATCTCGGACGGGCAACGTTTCTTCCTAAGCACGCACGCCAAAGCCAGGCACGGATTGAGCAGGAGTCGATGAATTGGGCGTCAGCTATCCTTCCGGCACACTCTGGTCCATTAGATGGTCAGGGATCGCCTTTTCTCCCGATTCAAACTAGTACGCTACGGTCCAAAATCGATCTAATCCCTCAATCCGAGTTGGCTGAATCAGTGCTCGTGCCTTTAGTAAATCAGTTCGGCTTGATGCAGCAACAGATGGTTGACCAATTTCAGCAGGCAATGGCCATGATGGTTCAGATGTTTGGAACCATGCATCGCGACCAGATGGAGTTGATCCGTGTGGAATTCGACCAGCTTCGCATGCTGACCGAAGAGTTCCATGCTCTGAAAAAAGAGTTAGTTGAGCGAACGCAGGATCAAGCTCGAGCGACTTCACGAGAACGAGAACTTAATCTAAGTGAATTAGATCAATCTACTAAGCCTTCCGAGCCAAAAGGAAGTTTCGAGGCTAGTCCAATAAGCGAAGGCGAGGTCCCTTCAATTGCGCCCTTCTTATCCCAAGAACGGAGACAACGGTCATCCCAAGATGCTCGTGTCCCGTCAGGTGGACCTTCCTTCTCGACTGCAACACCGTTGATTTCAGAACCCAGCGGGCAGACTCGTCCTCAACCATCCGCGCAACACAACAATACAAACTCAGAGTCTGATTCAGATCGTGATGCTGTGCGCTGGCTTCATCAGCGGATTATCGCTCTTCAGCGCGAACGAGAAAGCCGCTGGCAGAAAATCCTCAAGCTAGTACCCGGAATGTCCTAATCCTAGTCCTCTTGCGCAGCAATTCTCGAATTTTCAGTAAGCGCCCCGTTGGAGCAAAACGACGAAGAAGGTTTTCGCGATGATCCTGAGATCCCAACCGATGGACCAGTTTTCGACATACTCAATATCAAGCTCAATCATTCGTTGATAATCGACTTCGCTCCGTCCGCCGACTTGCCACGGACCGGTAAGCCCCGGCATTACCTCTAGGCGACGTGCATAAGCCTTGGGATCGAGTGCCAAGAGCTTATCGCTATCGCGCAGTTGAAGGGGACGCGGGCCAACCAAGCTCATCTCGCCGCAGAGAACGTTGATCAACTGTGGAAGTTCATCCAAGCTGTAGCGTCGTAAGAACTGGCCCAAGCGTGTGACTCTCGGATCATTACGAAGTTTAAAGAGCACACCGCCAGCCGATTCATTGCTTTCTTCTAGTGTAGTAAGGCGTTGCTCGGCATCGACACTCATCGTGCGAAATTTGATGACGCGGAAGAGTCTACCACGATATCCGCGTCGCAATTGTCGAAAGAGAATTGGCCCGCGACCTTCGAGACGAATAATCAAAGCAATGACAAGTATCACCGGGGTGAGAAGCGTGAGGCCCACCAAAGCCCCAGTGAGGTCAACGGCACGCTTGGCCAGGAGAGGGATGTTGACGCCGCCCAGCCGCACCCGGCTTTGCAACTGAGGGGGAGTTAAGGCTTGTGACTGCCCGTCATCTTGGGCACCAGTGGAGCCGTCGAAGGAGGGGAAATTCGCATAGGGTGGCGAGGAAGGAACCAGAGCACTCATCGGCGCACATTCTCCGGAGACGATCGTGTGGGAGATTCCGATCTTCAATACGTGATCAAGCCAATCGGTTGAAACAGAAGAGGCTCCTGTACGGAACAGCAATTTCAATAGTGGAATCAAAGCAAGGTCGAACTAATCGGGGCATAGCTTAACACGAGCTATTAGTGCAGTCAATCATTGTGAGGTGGGACGATCCGTCTGTTGATTTTCGTAATCAAAGGCTCTCATTTGCCTACCTTTCGCACAGTGCCGTCATAGTTCTCGGCGTTAAACTATGCCCTTGCCTGAACTACAAATTTTGCCTGCTGGTCAGCGCGATGCTTGAGATTAACACTGCTGTGCCAAAATTGTGTCGCATTGGCTGGTTTCATACACTCGTATTTCAACAAAATTACCCGATCGCTCAATTTGGTTATTTGCGAGTTGCTCGAAGGCTGCGGCACCGTTCTCAAAGAATTACTTCTGCCAGTTGTAGAACATCGATGGTTGGATTTGGTACGGGTCGCAAAGATCGAACACGGGCACGCGTTCGAGCAGATGGCGCCGCAGAACTGGCAACCTTCTCGCCCGCTGAGTAGTGCTTCCGTGGCTTGTTCATCGATGACCTCCCGTTGAGTTATAAGCTAACTCGAAACCGGGGTCATTTCATTTCCAACTGGTTCAGAACAGAATGGCCGGCTCGTTGCGCTCGGGAGGCTGGTGCCAGGATGTCAGGACAATCCCAACTCTTTGAGGAGACGTTGGTAACTCGGATGCTCCAAGGCATCCAGGCTGTTCTGCGTGAGACCTTTGGCTTGGGCTGCTCTCAGGGTTTCCTTGGCTTTTTCTTTATCGTTATTGGCAAGGAACGCACGTGCCAGATGGAAATGCTTAGAAGCAGATAAGGGGTCGCTAGCAACCGCCTGCTGAAGGTCATCAAGAGCACGATGTGGCTGGCGAGCCGCCAGATAGATCACACCTCGGGTGTCGAGAAAATCTGAATGGCCCGGCGTCATACCAATCGCCCGGTTGGCATAGGCAAGAGCCTCGTTGATCTTGCCATCTTTGAGCGCCGTCAACCAAGCAAGATTGTTAAAAGAGATTCCAGAAGGATCACCTTCGGTAGCTTGGAGATACCATTTCTTCGCTTCCGAGTAGTTCCCTTGTTTTTCCCGTAGGTTGCCGAAGGCGAGGAAAAGCCCAGGAATGGGCCGCTGTTGGGTTTTTGCTTGCGCGACCGCTTGATCAAACCAACCAGCAACTTGGTTGATTTGTGCAGGCTCAGGAGTACGTGGGCGATCGTTGGAGCCGAAGAGGATAGCAACACATGCGACGGCAACCACCTGAACATCGTTCATATCTGTCCAGAGTTGCTCACAAGTCTTGAGAGCTTCCTTTACATGATCGCGACGAGCGAGAAATGTAGCCAAGGCAAGCTTGGCCCGCAGTGCAGCCGGTTGTTCCGCAGCTCGACGGTACAATTGCTCTGCGAGATCGTTTTGCTGCATTCTTTCGGCGAGTACGGCCAACATCTCGCAAGCTTGCGAGGAAAGATTCGGTTGCTTGGCGACCGATCGGATCAACTCTACGGCCCGATCGATTTGCTTGCGAGCGCGAAAAACATCCACCTGGAGAAATAGGTTCTCGAGTGCGTCGGGCTGAAATTGCTTCATTTCGTCGACGAGATCCTGCGCCTCATTCAAGCTTTGCTCATCATCGGGCTTCGAATGTTGAAGGAGGCTCCGTGTGAATTGAGCGAGGTAGACCGAACGACGAGAGAGAGTCTCCATGTTCTTGAGGTTTCTGGTTCTTCGGGTCAATTCTTGATATTTTTGCCGGGCTTTCGGCCAATCGCCAAGTACTTCATAAAGACGTGCTAAGAAAAATCGATCCTCGGGAGTGGCAAGATTTGTGACCGTAAGATTCTCCAGGATCTCTGCGGCTCTTTTACGGTGCACGTCGGTTTTTTGCATGTCGAGGACTTGAACAAGAACCCGAAGATCCTCAGGGTTATCAACTGACTTGCCCTCCTGGCCCGCCGGCACGGACTTGCCATCCTTCTCGAAAAGGCTTAACGCCTTGCTCGCCTGAGTTTGATCAGATCCGCTGGCAAGCATCAAAGCGAGCGCTCGATTTGCCCAAGCGGCCGTTTCAGCGTTCCTGGCTCTACCCTCTTGTTTCTTTATCGCCTCCAAATACGTTCTTGCCACGTTAATCTGCCTGGTTTTGAGCAAGAAATCCGTTAGACGACGTTTGATCGAAAGGTCGTCTGGTTGAGCGGATTCGGCCTTTTGGTACCACTTCATCGCTGCGTCATTCCAGGTCTTCATCTCGGCAGCATCGGCGCTGCCATCGTAAAATTGTCCCAGCTTCTCGCAGCAAAGCGCTAATGTCATCGGCGCCTGCAATGGAGCGAGTTTGGTCTCAGCCTCCTGGATGACCTTCTCCGCCTGCTTTGGTTGTTTGGTGAGGATCAAGAAGTTGACGAGGAACATCCATCGATTCGAATCACTTGGAGAAAGAACGGCTGCTTCGCGTAGCTCTTTCTCGGCGTCGGCCTGACGCTCGCTGGCCAGAAGGATTTGAACTAACTGGAGTCGTTCTTGAAAATCACCGGGGTTGGCGGCAATCGCCGAGCGAGCAAGTTGCTCTGCATGCTGGAAATCTCGATTAGCGACGGCAAACTGCGTGGCCATATGTCCTATATCACCGCTGAACTGCGAATCCACGGGGACCTTGCTTAACAACTCGAGCACCTGACTGCCGCGACCGTTCTTGAAAAGTAATTGCACCACTCGGCGAACGACGGGAGCACGATGCTCTCCGAGGTTAATGGCCTGTTCGTAGAACCCGATAATGCTTTCTTCCTTTGCTCGTATTTTATTTCCGTTGAGATTGCCTTGAGCAAGCTCTTGCTCTGCCAATTCGGCTGAAGCCAAAGGAAGGACCGACCAGTCGCCGCGTCGTGACCTTAAATCGGTTAACAGCACATGTGCTTGAAGCTGGATCTCTTCTCTCTTGTCTTTTTCTTTAACTTGTTTCGCCTGCCAGATGAGATATCGCAATTGGCAATAGCGACCCAACAACCCGTCATTTCCTTCGATTCCCTCAATCTGTTTGATGTTCTTTTCGATCTCCTCTTTATTGGCATTTAGCAAGGCGAGATCCAGCAACTTGAGCCGCAGGTCAATGTTGGTGGGATGCTCTTCCGCAAGTCGTGACCACAACTGGCTGGCTCCCTCTAGATCCTGTTGGTTATAAAGCTCGATGGCTAATCCGTGAAGGAGCCGTTTCCGCTCGGCTTTCGAAAACTTCTCGACATTCTGGCTCAGATCCATCAAATCCTTAAGGGTCTGTTCCCCTTTTTTGGATGCCAAGAGCCTTGCTCGTTCGAGCCGGAAGTCAACGAGATCGTCAAGCTCTTTCTTGGCCTGATCGAGCAAAACGAGCGCATCATCGATTCGCTCCTGTCGCCCGGTTAGGTTGGCTTGAACAGTGATGACCTCGATGCTCTTGGGAAATTGTTTCCGCGCCCTTTCGAGCTTATGAAGAGCTGCGGCTTGGTTCCCTTGCGCGAACAACAATTCAGCCCCAAGGATAACGGGCTCAATAGCTTCAGGTGCCGCGTCGGTCATTTGATCGATTAACAACTTGACTTCATTCCAATCACGCCGGGACTCCGGCAAACGCTGGTTATATTGGGTCAAGAGTCGAGCCAACGCACCACGAAGCTCGGGAAATTGCCCAGGGAATTGCTTGGCAATATCGCGATATTCCTTGATCGCTCCGGCAATATCACCTTGGTGAATCAACGTGTCGATCCATCCCGCTCGAGCTGCGATATCTTTCGGATTCTCGCCCAGGGCTTGGAGATAAGCATTTTTCTCCATCTCCGGCTCGCCCAACTCTTTATAACACTGCGCTAACAGCACGTTGATTCTGGCCTTGAACTTGACGTTTGAAGTTCGGCTGATCGCTGCGTTGATCATAACCAGAAGCTGGCGGGCCTTGATAAATTCTTTCGTATTGATATAATAACATGCATCGAAATATTGCGTTAACACTGGTGAATGCCCGAGTCGCTTCAGTTCCTCGATCTGCAAACGCAGTTTACCGGCGTCTTTACTACGCTGTACCAGGAGATGAGTCAGTTGCATGCGGAGCGCGCTCTGATCTGGTTGAACTTTGAGACCGCGCTCCAGAACGTTTATTGCCTCGTCTAGATCACCGGCGTGGTGTTCTTTAACAGCCAAGGCTTGATAAAGCACCGTCGAGGTTGGCGAGTTTTTCAAGCCCGCTTTCAAATAGTCCCTCGCTTGATCGTAATTTGGCTTTGAATAACCGCTGACCGAAACGTCAGCTAATGCAAGGTAGACTTCGGGCTCCAAGGGTGCGAGATCTCTTGCCTTCTCGAAGTTTGCTTGAGCTTCTGGTCTAAACTCTGCGCCAGCTAGAACTAATCCACCGGAGGAGGATTTTGTCACCAACCAGTGTATTGTTGTCGAAGGTAAAACTGATGGGGCAGCGTGTTTTGAGTTTGACAGATAGGATGCCTGAGATGGACTCCGAGCTATGAGCGCAAGATAATAGCGCCCACGTGATAGATATGCTCGATAGTCTTGCGGCGAGCTTTTCACCAATCCATCAATGACCTCGTTGGCTTTCTCCGAGTCTTTGAATTGATCACGAAGGAGAGTGGCGAGCCGTTCTCCAGCTTCGATCTGCTGCGGCGCACTGAGCCCCGAGCTACCCTGGGTGTGCTTGATCGCAGCTTCATACATCTCTTTGGCTTTTCTTAAGGTCTTGGGGTCGTCCCCTGCCCTCTCGTAGCATTGCCCCAAGAGGAACTGCAAGTAGCCGTCGGGTGATGACAAGAGGTTTCGGAACTGGTCTTCGTCCTTGGGCGATGACAGCCTCGGATCAAGTGACGATGACTTCAGCAGAATCATCAAGTCAACATCAGCACCGTCGTCTCGACCCCCGCTACTTACAAAAAGGCCGCCGTCAATCTTCAACTGCACCAGCAACCGTCGCACATCCTCCCGTCCAGAAGCTCGCGTCAAGATATTGGTATAAATTTGATAAGCTTCCGATTGTGCCATGAGCGATTTCGACGCTTTCAAAAGCGCGTCGGCATACTTGATTTGTATTTCCAGGTCTGTAGGAAAATGTTGCAGGTATTCCCGAAATATCGCCTCGGCCTTCACAAAATCCTGTTTATCAATGGCAAGCTCAGCCTCTTTTATCCTACCGCCAGCCAGTCTTTTTTCTTGAAATCGCTCAGCGATAACGCCGGTCCCTCCGACCAAGCTGAGCACAGCAATCAGGATGGCAAATCGCTTCAGAGTTGTTGCCTTCATTCAGCTTGTCCTTCGAGGAACGTGTTTCACTGGATGAAATAAAAATTACGATATATATAAACTCATACGCCCTGTTTATGTTCGCAACAAACTGTGGCGTCTTCAGTCAAGATTGAGACGCACACGAACGGCTGATTTCGCGAACAAGGGTCGAGAAGAGTCGGTAATATCACCGCGGCTTCAAGCAAGACCTGACCTGACTGACCAACCTTTTTGGTAATTTCCGCGACGATATTAGGTGTCAGATGGTGTTTATTGATTCGCGCCTGACCAAGGCGTCTATTTCTGACCGTTCTTTGTCTCAACATGAGTTTACGAGCAACCCTATTAGACTTCAACCTGCAGTGAATCAGCTTCCAACTTCCTACGTCGAGCGGTTCAAGAACCGTTGATTTTTCGCAACCCTTTCGGCCCCGCTGTACACTGGTTCGCGGCAAACCTACCGATTAATCGGACATACTTTTCAAACAGCCCGAGCTGTAGTCCAAACGTACGCTTCCTTTGTTCATACCGATTAACGGGACATAGCTATCGTCCACCAAGGACTACAAGTGGTCTTCTGATCATACCGATTAACGGGACATAGCTATCGTCCACTAAGGACTACAAGTGGTCTTCTGATCATACCGATTAACGGGACATACTCGCTCGGATCGTGCGCCATCAAATCGCCGCTCTTCGCGGTTCATCTGGTCCTTTTCTTAAACGTTTTCTGCAGAACCGTTACCGGCGAATCACCATTTACTGTGTACTGGTGAACACAGAGATTGTCCAGACATAGTTGGCCTTGGGTTTCCGCCGAACCTAACGTCCAGTAAGGACATTCCGAGCATAGATAACCTTTATACACAGCGATAGCCCGAGCATATCCACAGCGATAGTCCGAGCATAAATCGGGTCACGTCTAGCGATTATCCGAACATAGTTCTCACGATCTACCGGACATACTTCGGCGATGCACTTACGATAGATGAGACATACCACTACCGATTAACCGGACATACTTAGGGCTTGTAAGTTGTTTGCTAATAACCTCTTGCGATGCAGAGAATTTGTTTATAGACTTTGCTCAAGAAGAGAAGAAAGAACAACAACACGCAGTTCATCACTGTTGTTTATGTGTTGTTTTTCTTTAGACGACTTGATGAAGCACCGGCATCGACGAGGATTCAGGAGCGCTTTTTCAACCTTGGTCTCCGTTGCTGGGGGGAGAATTGGATGGACGAGTGGGATGAACCGATCGAGGAGGCTGGTGCATTCGAACGGCAGAACGGGGAAAACTCTTCCGCGGCCGAGCCAGGCTGGAAAGATGAATTGAACCTGGCGGAGTTTCCAATCGCTGCTCTGACGGACCGAATTCCTCATGGTCAGACCACTCTGGTTTTCGAGGATCGACTTGAACGGCGTGACAGTACGCCAATTGTGCGGCGACTGACGATCATGGGTACCCATAAACACGGACTACCCACGTCGCTGGACGATGAGGTCTTGGTTGGATTGATCCAGTTAACCAAAAGGCGAAGTAATTTCACCGACGCTCGGGTTCAATTCTCGCGATACGAGTTGATTCAACTCCTGGGTTGGGCTCAAAGCGGGCAGAGCTACCGACGAATTGAAGAGGCGCTCCATCGTTGGGTAGGCGTAGTCCTGATGTACGAAAATGCGTGGTGGGACAATCAGGCCAGGAGTTGGGTGGATGAGCAATTCCACGTGCTGGATAATGTTACGCTCTATGACCGTGAGCGGTGGCGAACGTCAGGACGGCCTGGCAAGAGCGTGAAAGGGGAGAAATCAGGGCCGAAGGTTGATAAACCCCCCCTGCCCTTGTCGAGTTTTCGCTGGAATGAGGTTATCTTTCGGAGTTTTCAGAGCGGTAATCTCAAGCAGCTCGACCTCGAGTTTTATCTCAAGTTAAGGTTGCCAACGACCAAGCGAATGTACCGTTTCCTCGATAAGCGGTTTTATCGGCGTTCGCGACTGGATTTTGACCTACGGTCCTTAGCTTGCGAACACATTGGACTGAGTCGCTCATATGCTCCAACCGAGTTGAAACGACGGCTCAAGCCAGCGCTGGAGGAAATGGAACAACTCGGATTTTTGGAACCGTTGAGCGTTGAGGAACGATACTCCTACGTTAAGAGAGGCTGCTGGCGGATTATCTTCATCAGAGGTCGCCGCGCAACCGCTGACGCAGAGAATCCTGCTACGCAGGAAGAACAGCAACAGCCTCTGCAGCTCACTGAAGCTCTCAGAGTGCGAGGTATTACCAGCAAGACCGCTCAGGATCTTGTCGCAACCCACTCCCCTGGCCGAATTCGTACCAAGATCGAAGTCTTCGATTGGTTGTTGCGAAACGAGGATAAAAGAGTCGGAAAAAACCCCGCTGGCTATCTGGTGGCATCAATCCGTTCGGATTATCAGGTTCCGGGGGATTATCGAAATGGCACATTAGGGGTTAAATGCGTAGAAGCGCCGAGCTATGACAAGATCGGCTCACGGTCCCGCCAGGCCCAACAGCGGCAAAGTGAAGAGATCCAGGCGCAGCGCGAGAAAATGCTCGAGGCTAAACTGCGTGCTGTCTGGGATAGACTGCCGGAAGCAGAGCGAGAGGCAATCTTAGCTGTTGTGAAATCCCAAAATCCCGGCTTAGGCCGCTGGAAAAACATGCTCGAACCCCTATGTCTGTCTGCACTTGAAGCGCGGCTCAACGAGACTAGCATTACGGGTGGCCAGCGGTTACTTTTCCCTGAAGCAGAACTAGCAGAGTAAGCAAGATCTTCGTACCTATTAGGAAATGCCATCGAGAGAAAGCTAATGATCCAACCAAGTTAACTCGATGGATCGCTATCAACTTCAGGCCCTCGGTCAGCGGCTATTGGCTCAACACTTCGACTACCCCGACGGTCTCTGGAATCGTAGAGGACCATTGATGCAACAATCGGCCGCAGTAAATCATTGATAACTTCGGAGCGGTCCTTTCCCAAGTGAATAGCGTAAAGCCAGAGCTTCTTGTCCAGGTCTTCTTCGATGGCAAACATACGCTGAACTCGTCTCGGTTTGGTTTGCTTGACGCGTGCGGATCGCGTTCGTGCAGGACCAACGGGCGAAGTTCGGGAGGCCGATTCAAGCTCGGGTCCAAGGTTTGAATCCCCTAGCTCACCGCTTGGTGAGATCGAAACTGCTGTTGGTTGTGTTCCAATGCGACGCTCGAACTCAGCTTCGGTCATACTGGGTCTCGTCAAGGCGGTCCGGCTTTCAGGACCAGGAATCCCCCCACGTCGAATTGTGCCACTCATTAATCACTTCCCCCCTGCCCGGTTGCCCCGGGAGACAGTGTTAGCCGGTATCGGTCTCTCAGATTTGAATTCTGGATTCTTGCCCGACCTGGTTGAAATTCCGTTGTCCATTTTCGCCTTACTTTAACGGATCAGCTAAATGGTGTCTTAAGAGGCTCTTAGTAGCTCGTCATCGTTACCGATGGATGGCCTGGTGTTTGTGGTTGAATGATCGCTCGCGAGGTATTCGTGAGCAGCGGCACGATAGGCGTCTGCCCCAGGGCTAAAGCGATCGTAGTGAATCAGCGGCGTTCCCCGGGCAAAAGCTTCGCGAAATTTGACTGACCCGGGAACAACCCGTTCATAAACCAAAGATCCAAAGTAGGCCCTAACCTCAGATTCAATTTGTTTGG
>Ga0182024_10014919_pt1 | contig 14957 bp, 19 predicted proteins | sample P32metaG_FD_120480 | JGI IMG/M metagenome (GOLD analysis project Ga0182024, IMG submission 120480) | Permafrost microbial communities from Stordalen Mire, Sweden - P3-2 metaG (Illumina Assembly) | ecosystem: Environmental > Terrestrial > Soil > Wetlands > Permafrost | place: Sweden: Stordalen... | reverse complement strand
GCGTTCACAAACGCCGTTGAAACGGGACTGGTATCTCGAAACAGAGAAAGCCAGTTATGAAAACAAAATTCACGATGTTCCGGCGCGGCGCAATGTTCTATATGCAGGACAGCGCGACCGGCAAACAGACCAGCCTACGCACCAAAGACGAAGCCGAGGCCAGCAGCTTGCTAAACGCCCGCAACGCGGCGCAGCAGCAGCCAACGCTAAACTTGCACCTTGCCCGCGCCTACCTGACGGCCAGTGACCCCGCGTTTGTAGAACGCACATGGCAGACCGTCATGCAGCAATTACAATCACGCGGCAAAGACAGCAGCCGCGAGCGTTACGCCAGCGTGTTCAAATCACCGTCCTTTGACGGACTGCGAAACAAGAAACTTTTGGAAACCACCACCGACGATTTCTTTGCCGTGTTCAAAGACGGTAAAGTGTCCATCGTTTATTTTTTGAAACGGTTGCACAACTTCGCCTTGAGTCTTGGCTGGATTGCGATTCCGATTGTCGCGCCGTATTTGTGGCCGAAGTATGAAGCCAAAGACCGGCGCGGCATCACCCAGGACGAACACCAGAGCGTTTTGCAGCAGGAGAAAAACGCCGAATGGAAATTGTATCTGGAATTGCTTTGGGAAACCGGCGCAGCGCAGAGCGACGCCGTGAACTTCAAAGCCGAGGATGTTGACTGGCAGACCCGGACAATTTCCTATTTCCGGCAGAAAACCGGCTCGCTGGCACAATTCACCATCAGCAAGGCACTGGAAACGGTTTTAAGCCACTTGCCGACCACTGGCGTATTGTTTCCGAAGCTGTCCGCGTTTTCACAAAGCGACCGCGCCAGCCGTTTTCGCCGCCGCTGCGAACGGGCGGGCGTGTCGGGCGTGACGTTGCACAGCTACCGCTACGCATGGGCGGAACGGGCGAAGGTTGTCGGGATGCCGGAACGGTTCGCACAGGCCGCGCTTGGACACAACAGCAAGGCGATTCACCGCGCCTATGCCAAGAAGGCCATCATCATTGCGCCATCCCTTGAGGATTACGAAGCGAAAGCGGCGCAGCAAAAGTTAGTTGCGGCTTGAAGCCGCCAAAAGAAACCAAGCGGTTGAGTCCCGGCGACTCAACCGCTTTTGGTGTTTTGGGGATTTGCGCCATCCCCAAACCCCGCGCCAGAGGCGTTGCCTCTGGACTCCATCACCCGCTCGCGCTGGCCTGATCGCTGACGCGCAGCTTTCCGCACGGCGGAAAGAATAATGTTTTGGAAGAAAGCAGCGGCTAAACCGCCGCCAAGGAAGCATGACCGTTCACCACGCCGCTAAAGGCATGGTCTTTTTTGCGGGCGTTCTGTTTTTGCCAGTGCTGGCAAATAGTGTTGCTGACTTTGACCAGCCAACCACGGTCTTTCGTCATTTCCAGCACGTCCGCCGTGGCAAAATACTTGGTGGAATTTGGGGAAAAATTACCGAGCGGCTTGAGCAACCGGGCATTGACCAGCGCGGGAATATCGTGCGGCTGGCAGTTCAGCACCCAGCCCGCTTGTTCCGCCGTGAGGCGGGCGGGCAGTTGTCCCAAGAGCGACAGGAACCGTTGCTGTTCTTCTTTCATGCAAAATCAGTCAAAAGCAACGCTTGAAATAGAACAGCCAATTTCATTAGGCTACGGGCAAGCAATGGACGACCTGATTAAACTTGTCCGCACCTACCGCGTGACGGCGGGACTGGCGGAACGGCTACGGTTGGCGGAAGCCATCTTCTACCTGATTGCGCCGGATTTACGCGCTTTCGTATTCAGCGCCATCGTGCCGCAGGCCGCCGAGGACGTATCGCAGGAGGTTTTGATAAGCATCACAGCCAGCCTGAAGACGTTTGAAGGCAGTTCAAACAAGGAATTTTGGAAATGGTGTTACATGATTGCCCGCCGTAGGATTTACGACCATATTAAAAAAAGGGACAGCGACCGCTTGCAGCCCTTGCCACATGAGGAACTTCTGGATTTGGTGGACGCATCAGAGCAGGCTGAACCTCTGACGGCAGCAGACCGGCACGATTTGGAATATGCCCTGAAATTGCTGGATGGTTCAAAACCCGAATGCCGGGGTTATCTTTGGAATCATTATGTGATCGGATTCGATTACGGCGAGATTGCCGAGGAACAAAATCTGAATTACGATAACGTGAGAATGAAAATCGGGCGCTGCTTGGACGAAGCCAAGTCGCTCGTTGCCTGACCATGCCAAACCAAAACACAGACGCCGAAGCCGCCCTGCAAAAGCTGGGGCATCGCGTGCGCTTGGGCTGGGCCAAAAAACATCCGGTTTCTGACAAGAGCCTGGAATCGGTCAAGAACACCGTGCGGGAGCAATGGGAACAGGAGCAGACCATTAAGCGCGAGAGCAAGCCCGCGCCAAGTCCCACCAAAGACCGGCAGCCGAAGCCGCCGGAACCGGGTTTGGAGAATTGAGTCCTTTGAGGCTTTAGCCCTAAAAACTTTGCCATGTAAACCCTTGTGCTGCCGAGTTTTCCAAAAGGATTTACTTGTGGGGTTTCTGAATGTATTATGGTTCCAAGCGGATGATGGCAAACGAATTTGGAAATATTAACATTTAAGAATTAAAAAATCACATGACAGACAAGCACGAACCTGAAAAGCCGAAGGAGTATTCCTATTTCGTCAACGATGAAAAATACGAATCGAACGAAGCAGAAACAACTGGGGCAGCAATCAAGGCAAAACTGCCGGAGGCAAAGCGAGCGGAATCGTTATTCTTGGTTGAGGGACATGGCGAGCACAGAAAATATCATCCGGTGCAGGATGACGCAAAAGTGTCCTTGAAGGATGGGCCAAAATATTTTGTCACACAACAGGAAGAATATATTTATTATGTGGACGGGGTGAAATATGACTCCGCCCAGGCTCACACCACCGGAGCGATCATAAAATCAAAACTTCCAGAAGCAAAGCGCGGATACGCGCTCTACGAGGAAGGGCATGGTAATGAACCGGACAAGCTTATCGACGATTCGACCAGCATTACTCTTGAAAAGCATAGGCCCAAACGGTTTTACACTGCTCCACCGGCCACCGCTGGCGTTGCATGACGCCCTTGCAGGAACAATTCAAGATTTTGCAGGCGGATTATCCGCAAGCAGAATTGACGCCTTTACCTGACGGCTCGCATTTAATCACGGTTCCGGGTATTAAGCTCCCGCCTGCATGGTCAAAACCTGCGGTTACTGTGAAATTTGTTGCTCCTGTCGGGTATCCGTTTGGCCGCCCCGACTGTTTTTGGACAGATCACGATTTAAAACTAGCCAATGGCAATCCGCCACAACGGACGGGACCAAATGCAATTCCGCACGTTAGCGGAGCACATTTGTGGTTTTCTTGGCATCTAGGGGCTTGGAATCCAAACTCCGACAGTTTGCTAACCTACCTATATGTAATTAAACGCAGATTTAATGAAGTGGGATGAGCAGGCTCATACTAACCACTGACTTGATTGCTCGCTTGCGGACAGAATTGCTCGCTGGGGGCCTTGAAGCATATTCAATCCTTTTCGGACGAAGTGTGGAAGTCGCTGGAAAGCTCGCGCGTATTGTCGTTCGCGAAGCATTAACGCCACCAATCGACGCGTACACAGAGAGAACTGCGACCCGCGTTCAACTTCGTCCTGAATTCGTCGCGACAATTGCTCAACGAGCACGAAAAAGCGGTGAATCAGTTATTTTCACCCACTCTCATCCATTTCCTCTAAATGAGTTTTCCAAAACCGATGATGATGGTGAGAAAGTTTTGGCCGAATTCCTAAAACAGCGCGTGCCCGAACCTCGCCACGCGGCGTTACTTATTACGCCAGAGGTTGCCATTGCTCGCGAATTGGGGTGTTCCAGTCCATTAAATGTAATGGGTATTGGCTCAGAGATCATCTGGGGGAAAACAAATTCTCAGACGGATTTTCATACCCGATTTGACCGCCAAATCCGGGCCTTTGGCTCAATCGGTCAGGGGGTGCTCGAATCAATGCGCGTGGGAATTGTTGGGGTAGGAGGCACTGGATCAATAGTTTTACAACAGCTTTTACACCTCGGTGTGCGTGATTTTCTTTTAATTGACCCCGATACTGTTGAGGAAACAAATCTCAATAGACTTGTAGGAGCCACATCAAAAAATGTGGGCGATTCAAAAGTCGCCGTTGCAAAAGCTTGGTCTCGAAAAATTAATTCCAAAGCCAAGATAGAGGCGCATCAAGGTAGCGTTCTTTTATCAAGTGTAGCACGATTACTGGCTGATACTGATTTCACCTTTTGTTGCACCGATTCTCATGGAAGCCGAGCTGTCTTAAACCAACTTGCTTATCAATTCTTGCTTCCGATGATTGATATGGGAGTTGTAATTGCGACTCAACAGGACGCGATTACGCATATTGCAGGTCGAATACAAATGCTGGCACCGCCCTTGGCCTGTCTTACCTGTGCGAATTTGTTGGACCCTGAGCAGGTGCGCCGCGATATGCTCACAGATTTTGAACGACAGGCCGACCCCTATATTCCTGGACATAATGAGCCTGCGCCTGCGACTATTTCTCTTAACAGCACCGTGGCATCCCTTGCTGTCACAATGTTTTTAAACAGCGTTCTCGGTATTCCGGGCAACGCACGCTTTCTTAATTATAATGCGATGACGGGTGCAACGCGTGCAGCCCATTGCAATCCACATCCATCCTGCATCGTGTGTTCGAGAAGTGGAGCGCTTGCGCGAGGCGACGAGTGGCCGTTGCCCGCGAGACAAGGTTGACAAATGGTTAAGCCAGAAAGAATCTTGGTCTTGGCCATCGGGAATGAATCATTCGATCACAATCCATTCAAGGAACGTAATTTATCAGTCGAGGTAGTTAAGGCGGTTGAGGCACAGAAGTGGTTTAGCACTGCAAAAGCATTAGTGCTGACGGAACGCGAAGGCGATATTGCTAAACTGAAGGGTCATTTTCAAGAATTGCTCCCTCTCGCGGAACAACAGGGTTTAGCCCTTGTAGCTTTCGTAAGCCCGGATGATATGGAGAGTGTCACTCTCATCAAATCAGAAATGGTCAAAGAAAAAAATATTGGGCAGACCATTGAGATTTTCCCGCGTGAAAGGATAATTGAGGCCGCAGAATATATAGCCCGGGCATATGCGAATCCACTTCAGCATTGCACAACAACAATCGACCCCATAAAGCTTGAGGCTCCAGAAATGGAGGTTCTCCTCCGGCGGGCCTTTTTTGATTGCAGCCGCATTCGTCTTAAGCGCCTTCCTGGCGGCAAGGCATCTGATGGAGTGTTTACCGTGCATGCGTGGTGTGAAGGGGCAAATATTGGGCCAAGGCCACTGCCGTTTTTTGTCAAATTCGGCAAGCCACGCAGTATCGAAAGAGAACGACAGAATTATCGAACCCATGCAGAACTCTATATCCCATTTAATCTCCGTCCCAACCTTGACCGGAGACGCTGTGTGCGAGGAAGCGCATTCTCTGCATTGGTTGGAAACTTCGTCGAAGACGCTGTTCCCCTTCGGAAAGCACTGCGGCAAGAAGTGGGAGATGGGGTTTTGTTTTCGCTTTTTGAAACGAGCCTCAAAGCATTTCGATCTCAGGCTTTTGCAAAAAGCAGTTCAAAGCAAGAGGCGGGTCTCGACGCTTTTGTCCAAGATTGCGTGACAAGCCGTAAGAGGGACAAAAAAATCAAAGATGCAAAGGAAGGAGAGAAACTTTTGGCATTGACCGGCAAATTTGGCCATCTAGTTGATCCTGACGCATTAGAAGCGAGGCTTTGCAAAGTGGCTCACCCCATACCTTACTGGTGGGGACCGATTCACGGGGATTTGCATTCGGGAAATGTCATGGTCCGTCGCGGAGATTCAATTCTTATTGATTTTGGCTCTGTTTCGGATGGGCCACTTACTGCCGACCCTGCATCACTGGAAGTGAGCTTAATATTTGGAACCGACGCGGAAGATGATTTGGCAAAATTCGATGAATGGAAGGCTTTTGTTGACAGCGCCTATAGCTGCATTCCACGAATTCGCCCACCGAATCCTGCGAGCGAACCAACCGATTTTGACTGGTTACGGCAGTCAGTTCGCGAACTCCGCCACGTCCTCTTTGGCTGTGATTGCCATGACAGGGAAGCCGAAGTGGTCCTTGCAGCTTATCTTATGCGCTTCGCACGTCTTGAAATAGAAGAACTGGACGACCCCAAACTTTACGAGTTGGCCGTATTACGACGTGCTTACGCCTTGGTTATCGCTGAAAAACTCGTAACAGAAATCGAAAAAGAACGTTTGACTGTGTCAATGGGTTGATTATGGCAGAACGCACAAAACAAATTGTCTTTCGAGGTTCAGTTGAGAGTCGAGACTTGGCTGAACCTTTATTAAAATTTCCGGGAGACACGGTTTTGGTTCAGCGTGGCAGGCCACGCATGTTAGTCATGCGATGCCCATGCGGTTGTGGAGATAACCTAATCATAAACCTTGATCCCAGAACTGGGTATGCTTGGCGTTTGTATCATTATCCGCAAGGCCTTACTCTTTACCCGTCGTATTGGCGAGAGGATGGATGCCGCTCCCATTTCATCTTATGGAGTGGCCATATTTACTGGTGTTATGGCTGGGAGAGTGACGAGAGCGACACATGGTCTGTCTCAGATTCTATCGAACAAGCAGTTTTAGCAGCTTTGCCCAAGGAATATTTCATCAAGTACGACGATCTTGCTGAACAGCTTGGATTGATTCCATGGGAAGTGCTTCAAGCTTGTCGGCAACTTACTAGGCAAGGGGCCGTAGTATCCGGTAAAGGCAAGCGAAACAATGAGTTTCGCAAACTTTAGCGCCCGCCACGTCCTTAACGTAAAACCATCCACGCACCCGTACTGCATATCACTTCAGATGCCGGATTGCATTGATGATTTTTGCGAAAGCGGCAATCAGTTGAGCGATTGCGTTAATCAGTAAAGCGACGCTGATAGTCTTCATGGTTTTCTCCTCATTTGTCCGCCTTGACTGGCGTGACATGAGCGAAACCAAGAGCCGGTTTTCAGGGCAGAACGGGCAAGGCCGTCCCGCCGTGCAGCGGGGAGAAGCTGCACAAGCGCAGCGCGGAAGCGAGCCGCCTTGAAGGTTGTGCGTGACCGGCTAGAAAAGAGCGAATCACGCCAATGGCGGCAGACGGGAGAAACATTGATAGTGGCCGAACGCTTTACGGAATTGCCCAACGGTCAATTTTCTGCTATGGTTTTTGCAAATTCCTTCATGCCTGAATCGGAGTCGAATCCGCAGCCAAAGCGCCGGTTTTTTCCGGGGGTAAGTTTGGGGGTAGTCAAATTTTTCACATCGGGTTTTTCTCAAACAATTCAGTTGCTTCACCCAACGATGTTAATCCTGTCTCCCCGACCATCTCATTAGCCGTCAGTGTCCGCAGAGAGTCGCAAAACATAGACTGAGAGCCGCTTTCAAAAGATTCATGACTCGCCAGCTATCTTGCCGAATCGTTGACATTCGGAGCATTTGGGGGTAACATTTATAGCAGTTACCCCCTACTCTCGATGGAGTTACCCCCATGCCCCTTACGAACACGGCGATTCGTAATGTCAAACCCAAGAACAAGCCTTTCAAGTTATCCGACGGCGGCGGACTTTTCCTGCTGGTGCAGCCCAACGGCAGCAAATGGTGGCGTTACAAATACCGCTACGCGGGCCGGGAAAAGCTGCTGGCTATCGGCGCATACCCGGACGTAAGCCTGTCCGACGCCAGAGAAGCCCATTATCAGGCGCGAAAAACCCTTAAAGCAGGCAATGACCCTAGTGAGGCCAAAAAAGAGGCCAAGCGCCTTGTTGCCATCAAAGCCGACAATAATTTCGAGGCCATAGCCCGTGAATGGCATGAGCAGCACTTGCACGAATGGGCACCCCACTATGCCCGCGACGTAATCAACCGGCTTGAAACACATCTTTTCCCCAAGTTGCGATACAGGCCGATAGCCGATATAGCCTCAACAGAAATTCTGGCCGTTTTGCGCGTCATTGAAAAATCGGGCGCACTGGACATGGCGCAGCGCATGATGCAAACCTGCGCCCAGGTATATCGGTATGCCATCATTACCGGACGGGCGAAGCACAATCCGGTTACGGATTTGCGGGGCGCGTTAAAAACCCCCATCGTCAAGCATCACTCCTATCTTAACGCAGATCAGTTGCCCGAATATCTGCAAAAGCTGAATGCCTATGACGGCACACTGCAAACCAAGCTGGCGCTTAAATTTCTTTTGCTGACATTCGTTCGCACCACTGAATTGCGGGGCGCAGAATGGGCGGAGGTAAATTTTGAAAAGGCCGAATGGCGCATCCCCGCCGAACGGATGAAGATGAAAGACCCGCATATCGTCCCCCTTGCTACGCAAGCCGTAGCCATATTGAAGGAATTGCAAAAGCATAGTGGTAATCGTCAGCATGTATTCCCTAGTCAAAACAAACCGTCGAATTTTATGTCCGCCAACACCATGCTTTTTGCCCTATACCGCATGGGCTATCACAGTCGAACAACCGGCCACGGCTTCCGCGCCACGGCCAGCACCATCCTTAATGAGCACGGCTTTACCCCGGACGTGATTGAGCGCCAGCTTGCCCATTGCGAACGTAATAAAGTCCGCGCCGCATATAACCACGCCCAATACCTGCCCGAACGCCGGAAGATGATGCAATGGTGGGCAGACCATGTTGATACCCTAGAGGGGTAAATCAGGCGTTGTCTGCTCCGCAATTTCCTTTATTAGATTCCGAATATCTTCCGCTTTCCAAGCAACGCAACGCGCCGATAATTTCACCGGCTTTGGGAAGCGTCCTGATTTGACGCCTTCCCACCAGCACGTTTTGCCAAGCGGGATGACTTCTAAAACTTGTGAAAGCCGGACAAACCCGGTTTCAGGAATCGTAGTATGCAGCATAAAACTCCCTTTCTTTGACCCTATAAAATTCCAAACGACCGGCCCCGGCCTTAATGCAGACTGCGGCCTTGCGCCTTTTCGTTCCCCGATTTTCCGTTGCCGGACATGGACGGCCCGCCGTCCTGCATCACCACCTTGATTGACTCGATGAAGGGAGCCTTTTCGTCTGTCGGCTTTTGCCACCTTTCGGCGTCAAATTCCTGTATGAAATCCGCCGTCCCCATTTCCAACGCGGAAATAACCCCTTGCAGATTTCTTCCCTCGACCAGCACGATGATCATGAACGAATAAATCAGAACGAAATTTGTCCCATACGGCCCGTCGTAAGTGATGTCCAAGAGATCGTGGTAACGAGGTGCTCTGGTTTGCTGGTTTGCGAACCGGATTTTCAAACGCTCAACCCGGTCTTTGGCATCAAAGGCCACATACCCATCCTGGCCTTTGGGTGGCGGCGGTTCCACCACCGCACCGGGCGGTTTTTTTCGGTATTGGGCAAGCGGGTCGTTCATACTTCCCTCCCTATGGCGTCCCGCCTGATTTGCCGCTGACGGGGCGGCGCTTGCCTGTCCATTTGGCGAATGTGGGCGGCATAAAGTGCAATGCCGCCTGTCATTTTGACCATGCCGATATGCGCGACGGTTTGCACGTTCGCAACCGCGCTCATCGCCTGCCGTTTGATTTCATCATTTGGTTTCATAAAATTATCGTTCTGGTTCATGCCCTTTGTCCCGCTCTTTTGCCACCAGCTTTTGCCAAGCCTTTTTAACCGCTTGTTTGGCTTGGTCACGAACGCGGGACATAAATTCAACCGATTTACCCCACCACCTTGCGCCACTGCCGTAATGCTGAATTTCACCGTGCCGCTGAATGGCCCGGATAAACGGCATGGCGTCATTGAGCAGTTTAACTTTGCGGACAACTTTGAACCGCTCCGGGTCTTCTAGGATGCCCTTGCGCTTCATGGCCGTGGCTTCCTTGCCGATTTTCGGCTGCGGAATCTGGTCAATGCCCCGGTCTTTCAGCGAGCGGTGATCCACCCGCTCATCGCGTCCGGCTTTTTCCAAGGCGGCATTGACGGCGTCAGCCCAAGACTGGCGCTGCTTGACCAGCAGCCCCACGTCATTCCATTCCCGTGGTTTCTTGGCGCTGAATTTTTCGCCGTCCAGCTTCCGCATGGTGCAAAGGATATGCACATGGGGATTCTTGCCTGCCTTGTCGTGATGGAGGGAGATTTCGGCAACCATGCCGGAAGTGACCAGCTCTTTTTTCGCCCAATCCACTGCCGTCTCGAATTGGGCATCGGCGGACAGTTCCTTGGGAACTGCCAAAATAAACTCGCGTGCAAGTTGTGCATCTACGCGCTTCTCGCCCGCCTCGACTTTGTTCCAAAGCTGCCCGGAATCATGCACCCAACCGGGCGCACCTTCGGGGGCTAAAATGGTGGTCTCCATGACCCCCTTCACCCGGCGGGTGTAGTCGAAAATTTTGTCCCGAATCTCATCCTTGAGCTTCGTGCCTGCCCGATAAGCGGCGGCGGCAATAACCGACCGCCCCCGTTTCTCGCGGCTGAAAATCTTCGCCTCTAATCTGAATATCGCCATGCTCCTTACCAGTCATCACGCAGGCTCTATTTAGAACAGTATATCAGAAATCAAAGGCTCCGTCCCCCGGAGACTGGCTCTGAGAGCCAGTTTGCGAGGGGTCGTCCGTTACCGTCCGCGAGCGAAAAAGCGAGCGGCATGAAGCCGCGACGGCCATGAAAATGGCCGGAGCAAAAAAAGGCTGAATGGCGCGGTTATACATCGTGCCGATGTTTACCGCGCAAGGGGCCTCCAAATCCGGCCCCTAGACCCCGCTTTCACCGCCTCCGCTATGACGCTACGGCAGGGGCTTTGCCGCCCCTTAAACCCCAGCACAAGGGCGTGCCGCCCTAGACCCTGCCCAAAGGTTGCCACCCTTGGAACCATGCCCAACCGTCCGCCGGTTGGATGCCGCCAGAGCCTTGCGCTCTGGCAGGGGCAAGCCCCTGACACCCCGAAGCCGGTTTTCCCTTGCCGGGGAAACCGGGTCTTGCCACGCTATTTAGCATGACCAAAGGCAAGACGCAGTTGCCCGAATTCCACCCGCAAACGGTTTTGCGGGATTGGGGGAACGGCGAAGGCTTCCGCCTTTCCGACGCCCTCACGGGCGTCTGTGTTTTCGGTGCAACCGGAAGTGGTAAAACTTCCGGCCCTGCCAAGCACCTGGCCTACGGCTATCTCGCCGCCGGTTTCGGCGGGCTGGTGCTTTGCGCCAAGAAGGAGGAGCGCCGGCAGTGGGAACAGTGGGCAGCCGAGACAGACCGCACGGATGACCTTGTCATCGTGGACGCCGCCGGCCATTGGCGTTTCAATTTCATGGAATGGGAAGCCAGCCGCCCCGGCGAGGGCGGCGGCTTGAGTATCAATATCGTCAACCTCATTGACGAGATCGCCACGGCGATTTCCGGCAAAGGCGACGGCAAGGGCGGTGACAACAAGTTTTGGGAGGACAGCCTGCACCACATGAACACCAATCTGGTCGAACTGCCCCTGCTGGCAGGGCTGGATTGCACCCTGCCGCTGCTTCGGTCAATTCTGACCTCCGCCGCCATAAGCCGGGAGCAGGTCAATGACCCCCAATGGCAGAAGGAAAGCACTTGCTGGGCAATGATTGCCGAGGCCGACAAGATGACCCTGAATGGCGATGTGAAGGCGCGGGCGGATTTCGAGGAGTGCCGCAATTACTGGCAACAGGAATTTCCCGACCTGCATGAAAAAACCCGCAGCCTGATTGTCCTGACTTTTTCGATGCTGGTAAAGCCGCTCCTCACGCGGCCATTGCGGGAAATTTTTTCCGCCGACACCAATATCAGGCCAGAGGATACGTTTGAGGGCAAAATCATCATCGTGGACATCCCGGTTCAGGAATACCGGCTGGTTGGCCGGATTGCCAACCTCGCTTGGAAATACTGTTTCCAAGTGGCGGTATTGCGCCGGATGCAGCCCGCCGACCGAAAGAGCTTTTTGCGCCCCGTATTTTTATGGGCGGACGAAGCTCAAAACTTCGTCACCAAATTCGATGCCGAATATCAGGCCGTCGCCCGCTCCGCTGGCGGATGCACTGTTTATCTCACGCAAAATCTTGCAAGCTATCTCCGGGTGCTTGATAGCTACCCGGCAGTCGAATCGTTGCTCGGAAATTTGCAGTGCAAATTTTTTTGCCAGAACAGCGGTGACACCAACGATTGGGCGACCAAACTTTTGGGCCAACGCTGGGTTATGAAGACGAGCACAAGCGCGGGGCATCAAAGGAACGAGCCGTCACTCAAAAACCCGGAAGAACAGCGCAGCCATAATTCCGGGGTGAACCGCAAAGAAGAACAAAGACTTTTTGTGGAGCCAGCGATCTTCACGACGTTGAAGCGCGGCGGTGAAATGCACAATTTTCAGGTGGAGGCCATCGTCTATAACGGCGGCAATCTTTTTTATGACGGCAATCTGGCGTTGCCATTCCGCCTGCTCACTTTCAACCAGCGATAAAATGCCACCCCAGCCCCAACAGCAAGGCCCGACATTCCGCGAGAGCTACGCAATGGCGAAATGGCTGATGCAATTCCCGGCCCTGTCGGTAATGGTTTTTTTCCGACATGATTTGGGGTATCGGCTGCTAGACCCGCTCCGGGTGTTGGGCATCACCATTTTTTTAGTTTTCTTTGGCGTGCTGGCGCAACCCGGAAACGAAAGCGCCGAACCCATCGCTTTGTTCTATTTCGGCGGAGCGTTTTTTGTTTTGGCAGTCGCACAGCGTATCAAACGCTGGTTTCAATTTAATCGCGCCGTGCGTCAGCATAGTTTTTATATTGGAACCTCACCCTTTGCTTTTCGCTGGCTACCATCCTTCATGCACCGGAACAGGCGGGTTGCCCGTTTCATTGACCCTATATTTTGCGCTCTCGTGGGTGCTGCTTGTTATCCCTTGTCGCACGCCCTCGCCTGTTGGCTATTTTTTTCGGCATTCTGCTTGCGGGCTTATGAATTCATGATTCATGAACGCGACCGCAATTTGGACATGGACACGATTGACGGCCTCATAAACGCCGAAAACCAAGGCCAGACCATCGAGCAATTTGAGAATGTCAACCAGCCCCGCCAGCACCAACAGCCCACCGGAATTCCTACGGGCTTGGGGGATGATGTTCGGGAACACATAAACCGCAGACGCAGAAAATAAAAATATGAGAATGAATTCACAACACGCGCAAATGTTGATGTCCGCACTTGGCGCGGCCTCAAGCATTGCGGGAACAGTGGCCCAGGTCGAGCATGGCAAAACCAAATTGCGGGCGCTGGACGCCCAGCTCGTCCACAACCAGAAGGCACTGGAAACCCGGCTGTCCCACGAAAAGGACATATTTGAGATCAAGACTGGTTTGGTGCGCGACCTCATCCACGCTTTGATCGAAAGGCGGGTTGACGTTGTGCAACAGGGCTTTCGTGACACGCTTACGATATATGCAGAGCAGGCCCGTCATTACATGACCCAGCAGGACAAATACGCCGACGCCGAAATAAAAGCGGCCACGCCCTTGGAACGTGCCAGCATACGCACGCGGCTGTCAGAAATTGACCTCCACTTGACCAACATCCGCGCCGACGCCTCGGCTTTATACCGGGAAATGATACGCGTCATTCTCATCATCGGCGGCACTATGCCGCCGATGTCCAGCGAGGACCAGAAGGCGCTCGCCGTGGTGAAAGGGTAACGAATATGGATTACGACGATTACAAAAAGAAAGCGCGGTGGATTTGGTTTTTCGTGCTATCCGTCCCGTGGATGATGTTCATGATTAGCGAAGGAAACGACGCATACACCAAAGCAGCAGCAGAAACCGCAGGCAAAACCGGCTTTTCCCACTTCTGGTCTAATGGCGCTGGCGTCTTTAACAGTGACGCCGACAACGCCCGCATGAGCTACATCATGGGAGGTGTTTTCGGGCTAATTGGAGTCTTTTTTGTCGCCCATATTATCGCGGGGGTTCAGGTCTCCATGAAGCAAGACGCCGCCAAAAAAAATCAGGAGGCGCAAAATCAGTGCGAGCAGAGCGAGTTTCAAAAGCAGATGCAGGACATGGACGAGCAAAGCAACCAGCAGGACAAACTTTCAAAATTCGCCCAATCCAAACAGGAATTGATAATGCGTCTCGGCAGCATTGACCAGTTCGTCCGCGTTCTGGAAACCGAAACTGACGCCAACAGCCGGACAATGGCACTTCAGGACGCCCATTCGCAAATGACCAAGCTAACGGCCAGTCTTGCCTCGGAACAAATCAGCCGCGAGGCGTTTAATGACCCCGTTATCCGGGAACACGCTTTTGAAACCAGCAAAGATTTGGCTCGGATCGGATTGGCGAATGACCGCTTAAACCGCGACCTGATACGGATGTTCAAATTAAACGCGGAATGAATCGGCTTTAAGCGTTCAGTCCGGCTCCGGTTGCCTGTGGCTTGCCGGGCAGCCGCGCATTTGAGGCGAGTTGCACGTCGCCCGATTTGTGGATTGCCGCCGCCAACGTGGTTTGCATTTCCAGTTTTCGTTGTTCATCCGCCGAGACATCCAGCTTCATGCCGCCACTGGTGACGGTTGATTTTTCAATCTGGACTTCAATCGGTTTGAGCAGCGGCTTGAATTTGGATTGGAAAAGTTCGTGGATTTTGTCCGGGGTCTCTGGAAATGCGATGCTGTCCGTCAGCACCAGTTTTTTATCACCGTCCATGTGTCCCTTGAACAGCATAACCTGCCCCGCGTCATTCGTGAAAGTGACCAGCCGGTAATTGTCCGCAGTGCTGGCATCAATCCCAAGCCGCTTGCTCAAAAATTCTTTCCGGCCATCGTGCGAATCCAAACCGAGTTTGGCAGCCTCCTCTTTGAGGAGGGAAAGTTTTCCACCGCCTGCGCTGAACAGGCTGGC